>Ga0066856_10000402_pt1 | contig 15929 bp, 14 predicted proteins | sample ETNtaG_5_FD_65605 | JGI IMG/M metagenome (GOLD analysis project Ga0066856, IMG submission 65605) | Marine microbial and viral communities from oxygen minimum zone, Eastern Pacific Ocean - ETNP201406SV205 | ecosystem: Environmental > Aquatic > Marine > Oceanic | place: Pacific Ocean: Eastern...
TGTACCGTAATGTGGTACAAGTGTACTATTATACGGCAAATTTTAGATTCTAACAAGCATTACGTATTATGGTCAAAATCCAAAAAGCAACAACAATTCAAGTTTTGGCTAGAGCAGCGCAAATTATGAAAATTATTAAAAAAGAAAATGACCCCTCATTAAGTCTCGGCAAAATTGCAAACCACGTAAATTTGCCACGGTCAACTGTGCAGAGAATAGTAACCGCTCTTATTCAGGAAAATTTCTTAAAAATAGATAAAAAGTATAATCTTACTATTGGTTCACAAATCTATGACTTAGCATCGGACACTGAATTCGATGCAAAGAAAAAATTGAAACCTATAATAAACTCTCTTTCCTTAGAAACAAATGAAACCGTAGATTTAGCGGTATTAAAAGGAAATTATATGGTATTACTGGACAGAGTCTTAGGTTCTTACAGATTAGGCGTTACCTCAGAGATAGGCTTAAAACTCCCCTTGAGTACCACCGCAAATGGAAAATCTGCATTGTCATTACTAGACACGAAAAAAGTGAAAGAAATCTTAAAATCGAAAAATAATAAGAATAAAAAGAGAGACAGGAAACAACTTCAAGATGAGATAGCAAAAGCTGGAATTACAGGTATCGCTTATGATTTTGATGAAAATAACGAAGGCATCTCAGCTATAGGCACTTCATTTATTATCGAAAAAGATATTTACTCTATCTCTATACCTGTACCATCAAGCAGGTTTTCATTCAAAAAAGAGTCATTAGAGAAGAAATTAAAAATAGCAATTGAGAAGTTAAAACCTGTCCTGTCACAACAAAAGTAGCTAGTTATTTTTGACTAATACAAAGTCATGTTCGCTAATCAGAAATGGATTTTTAAAATTTAATTCATTAGCCCAACTCTCATCGTCAACATTTTGATACTCACACAACAAGCTAGCCTTTACTCCAAAAACAGCATCAGACTCTATATACGGATCATTAGGATCAAAAATGTGTGTTACCAAGGTTTCATAACCATCCGCTGACAAGATGTAATGGAGGTGCGCAGGTCTCCAAGCATGCCTACCCAAAGCTCTTGTAAGGTCTCCTACAGGCCCATCATCTGGAATAGAGTAATGAACTGGCTTTACCGCTCTAAACCAGTATTTCCCGTCTTCCCCGGTTCTAAATACACCACGAAGATTAAAGTCCGGTTGTATTCCTTTCTGCTGAACATCATAAAAACCATCGTCATTTGCCTGCCAAACATCAATTTTTGCGCTTTTAATAGGATTTCCTTCAGTATCTAAAACTCTACCCTTGACTAAAACCTGAGATCCTTTTTGATCTAAGCAAATATTCTCACCCATTTTTCTCTCTGGAGCATCGGCTAAATGAAAAGGACCTAAAACAGTCGACTCTGAGGCCCCTTCTGGTTTTCTATTATTGATAGCATCCACAAGCATAGAAACTCCCATTATATCCGATAAGAGAATATACTCCTGACGCCAGTCATCTGACTTGTGACCAACGGCGGTTAAAAACTTTATTGCTGCCATCCACTCGTCCTGAGTTGGCTCTATTTCCTTAATAGCTTCATGAACCTTCTCAACCATAACGTCCATAATTTTTTTTAAACGTGGATTATCACAATCTTTGTGTCTACTTTTCACCGTTTCAATTGAATTCTTCTCGGTAAAAAATCCTATATTTGGTTGCTTCATATTTTCACTCCATACCCGTCATTTAATTGTTTTAATGTTGAAATAGCTCATTTTTTTTGATTTTCGCCAAAAAGAATTTGGTGTTCTTCTTCATCCCAAACCCCAATAATAACTCCAGGCGGCTCTTTCCCAGTTCTCTTTTCAATTTCCTCATTTGTGACGGTAGTTCTCGAATGATGTTTTCGTGCCCATTCAAATAAAGCATCATACAATCTTTTCTTTGCTTTCAAATGAATTTCTTGCTCGCTTTCACCTAAGTCATGAAGTTCTTTTGGATCAACTTCAAGATCAAAGAGCATAGGTCTAAAGCCTTCAGCAAATATATATTTCCATCGACTATCTCGTATCATGAATAATTGAGCCTCATCTGGCTTGTTTCCAATAATGTGCCTTGCTTGGCGAGTTGAGTAATCATATTCAGAAATAGCATATTCACGCCAATCGCTTGGATCTTCATTGCTATGCAAAATTTCCTTCAATCCACGACCCTCCAAAATATGAGGCTTCTCCTTTATATTAAAAAAGTCCAAAAAGGTAGGCGCTAGATCAATGCACTCTACGAGATGGTTACTTTCTCTTCCTTGAGAATTTTTTGCTTCTTTCCTTGGGTCATAAATTATTAATGGAACTTTTACTGATTGGTCATGGAATAGATCTTTTTCGCCCATCCAATGATCTCCAAGATAATCTCCGTGATCAGATGTAAAAACAATCATAGTATTATCAAAAAGCTTTGCTTCCTTCATCCAATTAAATAAAACGCCTAATTGATCATCGATCTGCTTAATTAAGCCCATATAGGCAGGTATTACCCTTTCTCTAACATCGTCTCTAGCGAAAGTTTGACAAATTCTGGATTTTAAGTAAGCACCATATACTGGATGATTGGTTTCTTTTTCCTGCTCACTTCTAACTGCAGGTAGTATGTGCTCTTTGGTGTACATATTGTGGTAAGGAGCAGGTACAATGTACGGCCAATGGGGCTTTATGTAAGACAAATGACATAACCAAGGCTGATCGCCTGCGTGCTTCATGAAATCAATTGCTCTTTGGGTCATATAGGGGGTCTCTGAAAGTTGTTCTTCAATATCTGCTGGTAGATCCGAGTTCTTTAGTAACCATCCAGACAACCTTTCCCCATCATCATTTAACCCCGAATTGGCGTGATCATCCCATGGATTTTCTACGTTATAACCCTTTCCTCTTAAAAAATCATTATAGGGTGGGTTGGGATCGTAAGGGCTTTTTGGGTGCAAGCCGTCGTCACGTTCAAAAGGCTCAAACCCACATTCTGAAAGATGAATCCCAATAGTAGAATTTTCTTCAATTCCAAGCCATTTCATTCCCTCGGTATCAGGCTTCATATGTGTCTTGCCAACTATCACTGCTCTCACATTTTCTTCTCGTAAGTGATCACCAATTGTCCTTTCACCTACTTTCAAGGGAAAGCCGTTCCAGGTAGAGCCGTGAGACCTGCAATACCTTCCTGTATAGGTGCTCATTCTAGAAGGACCACAAAAAGGAGATTGAACATATGCATTATTAAACTTAACACCTTTAGATGCCAGCCAATCTATATTGGGAGTTTTTAAATGAGGATGCCCATAACAAGACAAGTAATCCCATCTAAGTTGATCAGCCATTATGAACAGAACATTTCTATTTTTCATTTTCTACCTTAACAATCCTGGCAAGAACACTGCTATCTGAGGGAAAACAAAAACCAAAACTAAGCCAACAAAAATAGCTATTATAAAAGGAATTACCCCTAAGAATATTTTACTAAGCGCAACATTCGGAGCTACCGACTTAACAACAAAAACATTCATTCCAATTGGAGGTGTTATTAACCCCAGTTCTGTTACTATTACAACTATAATTCCAAACCAAATCATATCTACATTTGCCTGATAAAGAGACGGCAAGAATACTGGCACTAATAACAAAAGTATGCCTATCGACTCAAAAATCATTCCCATTATAATCGCAATAAAAGCAACAAACATAACTAGCTGTGTGGCGGATAACCCTAAGTCATCGACTATAAAAATTAAGTCAAAAGGCATGCCTGACAAGTTTATAAACTGTGCAAATACCAAGGCACCAAAAATACACATGAATAGTGCTGCGGTTGTTTTTGATGCTTCAACCAACGCATCCAACCACTCATTCCAAGTTCGCAGAAAACCACGCGATAAGGCTATTAACGCAGCTCCCACTGCCCCAATACCAGAGGCTTCAGTTGGAGTGAAAATTGATCCATATATTCCTCCAAGGACAAGAACAAATAGAAATAAGATTGGTCCTACAGAACGTAACGCGCGCCTCTTTTTTTCAGGTGACAGAGGGTCACCAGCTGGCCCAGCTTTTGGATCAAGCCTAACAACACATGCCACAGCTATCATAAATAGGCAAACAAGTAACAAACCAGGAATAATACCCGCCATAAACAAAAGACCGATATCCTGTTCTGAGACTATACCATATATAACCAGTGGGACCGATGGAGGTATCATTATTCCTAGCGTTCCTCCCGATGCAATAGTCCCCGACGCAAGACTGTCGCTATATTTATATCTCTTCATTGCAGGCATAGAAACTTTAGTCATGGTTGCAGCAGTTGCTAGAGATGAACCGCAGACGGCTGAGAACCCCGCGCATGCAACAACTGTAGACAAAGCTAAACCACCTCTAAATTGACCTAACCCTGCATAGGCTGCATCAAAAAGATCATTACTTATTTCTGCCTTATAGATAAAAACACCCATTAAAATGAATAGAGGAATTACACTCAGATTGTAATTCATCGCATCTTCCATAACTTGCGTTCCTGCCATTGCGAATGCAGCAGACCAACCTCTTAAGTAAGCAAAACCAATTACCCCTACTATTAGAGTAGCGAAACCAACTCTAAAGCCAAAAAAGCAAAGCAGAATAAGAACAGCAAAGCCAACTAATGCAATTGTCATTAATTACTCCCAGAACTTGTTTTGCTATCCTCTGCCTTCTTGTATAAATTCTTAACAAAAAGACCACAAATCAGGCAGATAAGACTTAGTATAGACAAGAAGGCGACTGATCCTGTAACAATAATTAAAGGCCACTCTAATACTGTTGTCATACTACCAAGATGGTAACTGTCCTCCGCAAAAATATATAATTGCCATGAGATGAAAGCCATTGCCAGAACGGAAAACCCTTGAATTAAATATCCATGGAGATTTGGAATAAATTTCCTGATACGTTCTTCAAATACTTCTACAACAATGTGGCTATCATCTGCATTAACAATGCCTAAAGCAGAAAAGATGGTAAGAGCTAACAGAAACTGTATCATTTCCGCTGAACCGTAAATAGGAGCATTAAAAAGATATCTACCCAGAACGTCTATAAATGTCAGCGCCATCATTATGAAAAGCAATACCGCTGATAAAATTTTCACCAGATAAACGATACGCGGCAATAAATATTTTATAAAACTTTCCATCTATTGCCGCGCTTCATTAATTTATTTTGACAGCTCGTTTACTCTCTTGATGTAAAAATCCAAAGCAGCTTTTGAATCAATACCCTTTGAACCAGCCTTCTTAATCCAGCCTGCAGTAATTTTTGCAGCTTGCTTTTTGAGCTCATTTTCAAACTCAGCCGGAGCTTCATACATCTTTATTTTTCCGTCTTTGGTAATCTTTTTTAAGCTACCTCCATCTCTGTCTACCCAATGTTGAGATGCCATTCTACCAAATTTAGAGCCGGAGACAGCCATTATAGCCTCCTGATCTTTTTTTGATATGCCATTCCATTTATCCTCATTCATCAATAAGGAAAAAGAAGTAGTGTACATCCCTTTCTTAAATACAGTTCCAGATTTGGTATAAGGCGCCAACTGGAAAACATCCACGCTATTTGGGCTAAGCACAATAAAACCGTCAACTACTTTTCGGGAAATAATCTCATTAGCTTGAACAGCAGGACCGGCAACAGGGTTTGAACCTATAGATTTAAGCAATCTTGCTGGTGGTCCAGGTAAAGTCCATATTTTACGCTTAGCTAATTCAGCAACAGACAAAATGGGTTCATCAGTTTGGCTCCAGATTAAACCAGGCGTTATAACCCATCCAGAGAGGTATTTTACACCTTGAAATTCATCCGGAAAATACTTCAGATGCGTCTCCCACAAGGCCTGAGACATGGCAGGAGCATCATCAGAACCGATGAACATGTTCATCGCAACTAGAGGTCCCTGAATTCTATTTTGAACTAATCCGTTAAATTGCGGAGCAACATCTGCTACGCCTTTAACTACTGAATTCCATTGCTCAGGAGGAGGGGCCAATGATTTGGGGGGTATAATTCCCGTCACTCGTCCATCCGTTGCCTCTTCTACCCACTTTATCCATGTTGGTAAGATTGATCGACACATAAAATGTTTGGGTGGCCAAAAGCAATTTACTACCAAACGTGTTTTTGCCCATGAAAAACTCGGTACACTCATTAAAAGAGTTATAGCGAGTAGTAATCTTATAATTGACTTCATATAATTCCTCCAAAAAAAACTTTTATATGTAAGGTTAACTGAAAAATACAGAAATAAAAGTTTTTAGATAAAAGCGTTAGAAAAAATGATAATTATTATACGATACTACAAGCTTGATCAAAAGATAGACGAGGCAATTTGTGAAATATTGCACTTTCATCTCCGTACCCGATATTACAGAGAAAATTACACTTAAAGGTCGAATTTGGAAAAAACTCTTCGTCAATAACGTTTGGTTCAAATCCTGACATTGGCCCTGCATCTAATCCCATTGCTCTTGCCGTCAACATTAAATACGCCCCCTGCAGGGTAGAATTACGAAAGGCGATCTTTTCTGCGAAAGCCTCCTTATCTCTAAACATCCCAGTCTTATCATCAAGCGGAAAAAGTTCAGGTAATTTTTCCCAAAATTTTGTATCATAAGCTATTATAACGGTTAGAGGCGCAGTCATCGCTTTCTTGATATTGGCTGGCTTGAGCCCTTTTTCCAGCCTTTTTTTTGATTCCTCTGATTTAATAAAAACAAATCGACCAGGTTGGCTATTGAAGTGAGTAGAACCTTGAGCAACAACATTGTATAACTTTTTGACCATGTCATCACTAACTTCTTTGTTTTGCCATGCATAATGCGTTCTGGCTTTCCCAATAATTAAATCTATAGAGTTTTCATCCAAGGAATTTATCTTGGACCTTAAGTCCCTAATGTCTTGTTGTGCTTTCGCTTTTTTTTCTTCTAAACTAATATCGTCCATTTTTCCCTCACTGTTTTAATTAACACTACCCAAAATTTTTGAAAAAACTCGCTCAAGGTCATCAAAAGCGGTTTCACTATCTGTAAAAAATCTTGCACATATATGATGGTCAGGCCTCACTAGCAAAGCTCCTCCATCGTTAATTTCCCTTATTCTTGCCCAGTCTCCAGTGTAATCCTCAATGGATGAACCAGGACCGATTACATTAATTAAGATAGTTATATTAAACTTTGAAGAAACTTTTTCAGCAGCGTCTACCCATTTCGATCCATTTAACCCAGTAAAGATAGAAAAACAACCCTTTCCTGCTAAATCCAGAGTAGAAATCTGCTTTCCCGACTTATTAAATACCCATGCATGAGGCAATCGAGCTCCAGGCCAAGATGTTTGCTCAAAGTGCAACTCCTTGTCCTTCTTGAAAGCTGGCTCCTTTTGTCCATCATTAACGATAGCATCAGAATAATATCTATGATTCATGTCAACGCCGTGCGCATCAAATTCATAATTTTTGAACGCTATAGCTTCCCTAAGTTTCCTTCTTGTATCTTCACCTTCTTCATCATTCTTCAATCTTTTAGACATATTCTCCTTCATTTTTTTCGGATCATTAGTGTCTGTTAGACCCAAAGCTTGAAATATAGGACCAAACTCTTCTATTGACTGATTGGCTCTAGTAACAATCTGTTTAGCAATCGGGGCTCTCTCCTGTTCAAATGAGTTTAATAGTTTTTCTTCAGCTTTTCCTTGTAACACATGTGCTATTTTCCATGCCAAATTAAAACTATCCTGTATAGATGTGTTAGACCCTAAACCATTTGAAGGCGGATGCCTATGGGTTGCATCACCCAAACAAAAAACATTTCCATTTCGCATTTTCTCAGCATACATATTATTTACCGTCCAGGTAGAAACAGATTTAACTTTGACATCTTGATCTGGATCTCCAATTAAATCTCTTGCCACTTTTATTGCAAAATCATCACTTATTTGAGGTGCTCCCTCGTTAATATCATATCCCCATATCAATAACCATTCATTCCAGGGACGAACCATTCGAACAACACCCATTCCAATACCACCAACATCCGCTCCAGGTTGAAGTACCCAATACAGTACTGAGGGCCTGTGAGAAACAAATCTAGTTAAATCAGCTTCAATAAGAATATTTATTGAACCTGCAACCCCCATCTGACCCTTGAAAGGTAATTTTGCATTCTCGGCAACTTGTGAATTACCTCCATCTGCTCCAATCAAATATTTAGAGTTAATTATAAACTCTTTCCCAGAGAGTTTATCTAAACAAGTTGTAAAAACTCTTCCCTCTTTTTCTTCATGACTCAAATATTCTGTTGAAAGTCTTGGCTCAGTTCCTCGTGAACACGCAGTCTTAAATAATAGAGGTTCCATAAATGTTTGAGGAAGATCATTCATAAATCCAGGGGATGTCAATCGATGCTCAGCCCGACTTTCAGGACTTTTGCCCCAACTTTTCATCCTACCTAGCTCTTCACCTGCTAACGAAGTACAGAAAACATTTTCTCCCATCAGGTCCTGATTTGTACCGAAAAGATAAGCTTCATCTTCAACTTCTTTTCCGAGGTCTCTAATAACTTCCATAGTACGCTGATTGGTAATGTGTGCTCTGGGAGTTGAAGCTAACCAATTATATCTGTTGATCAAGATATTGTTGATACCATATGAAGACAATAAAGCCGCCATAGAACCTCCCCCAGGACCAGTACCAACTACCAAGACTTCAGTTTCTATATCGTGCATCTAAATTCCTTTTTTGAAAATTGCTATGGACAGTAATTAAGAATATTATAATATTTGAGAATAAAATTTTCTTTCAAGGACAGCAAGTAAAATAGAGAAAGGGAGAAATCCGAATGCAAGGTATGATGATGAACCGTCCTCTTAGGATAGCAGAGATAATCACATTTGCAGAAAAAATCCATCCAAATGAAGAGATAATATCTAGAACGTTACAAGGTGATATCCACGAAACCAATTATGCAGAGATCGCCATCAGATCAAGAAGAATGTCGAAGGCTCTTTTGAACCTTGGCATAAAAATGGGTGACAGAGTAGCGACACTTGCGTGGAATGGCTTTAGACATTTAGAGCTCTATTTTGCAATCTCAGGCATCGGGGCTGTCTGCCATACGATTAACCCACGCCTTTCTAGCGAACAATTGGTTTATGTCGTAAATCATGCAGATGACAAAATCATATTTTTAGATTTGACTTTCATACCTATTATAGAAGCGCATTTAGATAAGTTTCCTAAGACAACTAGATATGTGCTGATGGCTGAAAGAGAGCATATGCCAGATTGCAAAATACCAAATGTTATTTGTTACGAAGATCTTATAGAAAATGAAGATGATGACTTTTCTTGGCCAGAATTCGATGAAAATACTGCTTCCGGGCTTTGCTACACTTCTGGAACCACTGGCAACCCTAAAGGAGTTTTGTACTCCCATAGGTCAACAGTACTTCACTCCTTAATGTCCTGTATTTATAACTCTGGATCTTTTGCTCCAAAGAAAAAAATTCTTCCAATAGTACCTCTATTTCACGCAAATGCCTGGGGATTACCATACGCAGCACCAATAAGCGGAACTCCTATGGTTTTTCCAGGAGCAAATTTGGACGGAAAGAGCGTTTATGATCTACTCAATGACTATAAAGTAAGCTCTGCTTGGGGTGTTCCTACTGTCTGGATGGGCTTATTGGAGGAAATCAATAAAAGAGGGAAACCAGATGGTCTTTCAGAGATGTTAGTTGGTGGGTCAGCAGCTGCTAGGTCTTTAATTGAGTCATTTGAGAATATGGGCGTCAGAGTTATCCATGCTTGGGGTATGACTGAAACAAGTCCATTAGGAACTTCAGGGAGATTGGTAGAGCCATTTACTGAATTGCCAATAGAAGAACAACGACACTTACAAACGTCACAGGGGCGAAAAATTTTTATGGTTGATTTAAAAATAGTTGACGATGATGGGAAAAGACTTCCTGAAGACGGAAAAAGCATTGGCAACCTTTACATTAGAGGAAGCACAATAGCAGGAGGATATTTTAATAATGAAGAAGCTAGTAAGGCTGCCATAGATGATGAAGGTTATTTCGGTACTGGGGATGTAGCCTCTATTGATGAACGCGGTTTTTTGCGATTAACGGATAGAGCAAAAGATTTAATTAAATCTGGAGGTGAATGGATCAGTTCCATTGATCTGGAAAATAGAGCGATGTCTCATCCAGATATTGAGAATTGTGCGGTAATTGCCGTACCTCATGAAAAATGGGATGAGAGACCGCTACTGGTTGTTGTCCCCACAGAAGGGAAAAAACCTACCAAAGAAGATATCGTAAAGCATTTAGAGGGTCATTTTGCGAAATGGCAAATGCCTGACGATGTAGTTTACGAAGATAGTTTACCTTTAACTGCCACTGGGAAAGTATCAAAACTAACTTTGCGTAAAAAGTATGAAAACCATACATTAGCTTCATAAAGAAAGTAATAAACTGATGGATAATCTTTGGAAATTTGGTGCTTTTAAAACAGCCGAGTTAATCAGAAAAAAGGAAATAACCTCTGAAGAGGCGGTTTCGAGTTCAATAGAGAGAATAAAAAGTAAAAATCCAAAACTTAATGCAGTAGTCGACGATCTAAGCGAAGAGGCGATTAAAGAAGCTAAGAGCATGGATGAAATCGCAAATAAGGGAGAAATAAAAGGTCCTCTTCACGGGGTTCCTATAACAATAAAAGAAAATATCGACCAGAAAGGATACGCAACTCCAAATGGATTGGTAGCTCTTAAGGATCTTATTGCGCCAGGAAACGCGCCTGTTGTTGATAATTTAAAGAAGGCTGGAGCGATTATTATTGGCAGAACAAACACCCCAGAATTCTCAATGCGAGGAACAACAGACAATGTTCTTCATGGAAGAACTCTCAATCCTTGGAATGATTGGGCAAGCCCAGGAGGATCGTCCGGGGGGGCATCAGCAGCGGTAATGAGCGGCATGGGCGCTCTCGCTCATGGAAACGATATCGCTGGTTCATTAAGAATTCCTTCGACTGCGACAGGTGCAACTACAGTCAAACCTGGTCTTGGTCGCGTGCCTGCGTATAACCCAAGTCAAACCCAGGAAAGAGGCTTAGTTGCGCAATTGATGTCAGTGCAAGGTCTAATTGCAAGAGAAGTCAAAGACGTGCGGCTTGGAATGAAATCTCTCATCAAATATGATCCAAGAGACCCATGGATGGTTGAAGTTCCTTTTGAAAGTCCCGAGTTAGAGAAGCCAATAAAAATTGGGTATACAAAAGAAACACTTGGAGAAGAATTAGACCCAGCTGTTGAGAAAGCATTAGATAACGCCAAAGAAGCATTAGAAGATGCAGGTTATGTTTTAGAAGAAATACAACTCCCTGAATTCAAGGAAGCGTCAACTTTTTCAGCAAGAACTCTTTTTGGAGAAGTAAAAGCTTTACATCAAAAAGATTATGAGGCGTACGGAAGTGAAACCTTTAATGAGATTGCAAGCAATTATTTCAAATTAACAGAACCATTTCAAGGTAATGATTTATTTTTAGGAATGGCGAAGAGATCATATTTCTTTAGACTTTGGAATTTGTTTTTTCAAAAATACCCCTTAGTGTTAACGCCATTTCTTTTATATCAAACTTACGAATGGAATCGGGACGCGCAGGGCCTTGAAGGGACAAAAGAGGTATTAGCTGGAATGTTTTATGCACATACAATGAACTATCTTGGCATCCCTGGAGGAGTAATTTCTGCTAATTACAATGATGGTCTTCCTGTAGGCGTTCAAATTATATCTTCAAGGTATAGAGAAGACTGGATTCTAAATGCTTGTGAGGCGATAGAAAGCAGGATAGGGATTATGGCAGAAAAGTTATTTTCCAGAGAAAATTAGAAACAAAATCATGTTAACTTTTTCTGTCGTATAACTTGAAAATACTTCTTCCCGAAGCAACTAAATTTTTTTCGTCATCATATATCTCGCCGGTGCAATAGCAGATCGACTTACCTTTTTTAGTTATTTGACCTTTTGAAATCAACAATTTAGTTTTTGGAGGGGAGATATAATCTACAGATAGATTAAGGGTAACAGAGTCAACTTCTCTTTCAGAACTATCGGGGAAACTAGCGGCCGTACCCATGGTAATATCTAGAAGAGTAGCATGAACACCACCATGTGGAATTCCATATAAATTTAAATGATGTTCTTTTAGCTCTAACTGCAGCAAAGATTTTCCATTTCCCAGTTTAATTATTTCTATCCCAACAAAATGCTGAAAGGGGTTATTTCTGAGTTTTTTTAATGACATACTACAAATAAGTTTCTTGAATAAAAGATATCAAAAATGAAACAATATTGTTAATGTTTTAACAAGGATTATTTTATGGATTCATTTTCAGACATAGCACAAAAATATCTTGATAAGGGTCTAATAGCTGGACTTGAATGGGATATTCGATCAAGAAACAAATCTTTATCTGAAGGTGTAGCAGGATTTAAAGATATTGAATCAAAAACACCCCTAGATAGAGATCAAATATATCGAATTTATTCAATGACAAAGCCAATTTTGTCGTTTGCTTTAATAAGACTTATTGAAAGAAATCAACTTCATTTACATTCACTCGCTCAAGAATTCATCCCCTCGTTAAGACATCTAAAAGTTATACTTCCAGACGGAAGTTTAGAAAGATTAAAGAGGCCTATTACCATTGCTGATTTATTAACCCATACTGCTGGGTTTTCTTATAACTTTAATATTGGGTGTCAAGTAGCGCCCTTTTACAAAGAACTAAATATTTTAAATGATCCTCACAAATCGTTAGAGGAGATGGTTGACCAAATTTCAACGCTTCCACTTGCTTTTCAACCAGGTGACGCTTGGAGATATTCAGTGGCTACCGACATACTTGGAAGAATATTAGAAGTACACAGAAAACAGCGATTGCGCGATGTTTTAAAGGATTTGGTATTTGATCCTCTTGGAATGAATGAAACTGACTTTAGTATTAAAAAAGATCAAGCTTCTAGATTAATGCCCATGCATGGAACGAATGACGTCAACGAGCTAATTTCATTAAAACCAAAAAGTTTGGAGGTCGTCGACATCGAAAAAGTTCATCCCTCTCAAGGTAACGATGTAATGGAAAGGGGTGGCTCTGGGCTGTTCTCAACTATAAAAGATTATCAATTATTTTGTGAATTTCTAATTAATGGACAAGATAAGAATGGGTCGCCGATGATTTCAAAGACAATGCATAATTTTATGTTAGAAAATCGTATTCCCAAAAAACTTCTTCCACTAAAACTAGGCCCCAGATTGTTGGATGGTTATGGCTGGAACCTGATAGGACGATTAATGATAGATAGTGGTAAGGCAATGAGTTTGACGAATAATGGTGAATTTGGTTGGGCTGGCGCTGCCAAAACTTTCTTTTGGGTAGATAGAAAAGAAAATCTTTCTGGTGTAATAATGACCCAATATGCAGGTTGCGATATAAATATTTCTGATGAATTTAGAGCAGCGTCTTACAGTTTGATCTAAGGCTAAACTTCAAGCCACTCTTTCCTTATATCGTCTCTGGATTCTAACTCCTTAGGCGTGCCTTCGAAAACTATTTGACCGTGTCCCATAACATAGACCCTGTGGCTTATTTTCATTGCTATCGCAAGCTTTTGCTCAACTAATAAAATTGAAACACCACGGCTACTTATTTCATTCAGCAAGTCAGCAACTCTTTTTGTCATTTGGGGGCTGAGACCCTCTGTTGGCTCGTCAATCATTATTACTTCTGGATCTCCCATAAGAGTTCTGCACATGGTCAACATTTGCTGCTCTCCTCCAGAAAGAAAAGATGCTTCTACATCAGCTCTATTTTTTAGGTTCTCAAACAAATTAAACATGTCCTCGATAGACCAACGAGAATTTGTCATGTCTTGACCGCCTTTAATACCAAGCTCCAAGTTCTGGCGAGTGGTGAGTCCTGGAAATATATCTCTGTTTTCAGGTACATAACCTAAACCCAACTTAGCTATCTCGAAAGATTTTTTCCCCGACAGCTCATTGCCATTGAACTTAACTGAACCTATCGGCTCTACCTCACCCATAATCGCTTTACATGTTGTTGATCGACCTACCCCATTTCTTCCAAGTAAGGACACTATCTCTCCTTTATCAATTTTGAGATTTACTCCTCTGAGAATATGGCTCTTGCCGTAATAAGCATTTAATTCATTTACTTCTAACATTAGTGCTCTTCTTCCAGTGCTGCCCCAAGATAAGCCTCTTGAACCGCTTTATTTTCTTTAACCTCAACAGGAGTTCCCGTTGCTATTATTTCTCCGTAAACCAATACGGAAATCCTATCAGCCAAATCAAAAACAACACCCATATCATGCTCTACCACTACAAGGGTCTTACCTTCTGTTACTTTTCTAATCAGCTCTACAATATACTCTGTCTCCGAAACGCTCATTCCAGCTGTCGGTTCATCAAGCAAAATAACCTCTGAACCACCTGCAATAGTGATACCTATCTCGAGCGCTCTTTGTTCTGCATAGCTAAGCACTCCTGCAATCGTATCTCTTCTATCTTTCAAATTTAATTCCTCTATAATCTTTTCCGCACTTTCATTTAAAGCTTTTTGTTTTCCAACCAAATGCCAAAAAGAATACTTAAAGTCCATTGCCCAAAGCAGTGAGCACCTTACGTTTTCAAAAACCGACATCTTTGGAAAAATATTTGTGATCTGAAAGGAACGACTTAGTCCTTTCCTTTTGACCTCGTAAGGTTGCAAGTTTGTAATGTCTTCACCTTTTAAGAAAATTTTTCCAGACGTGACTTCATACCTACCAGTAATAAGATTGTAGCAAGTAGACTTTCCTGCTCCATTAGGACCAATTACTGCATGGCGCTCATTCTGGTTTACACCAAGATTCAGACCCCTGATGATTTCGGTTCCTGAAAAACTTTTTGTAACGTTGTCCAACTTTAGTGCTTCAGCAACCATTCTTATCTCCTTATGCCCTCAACAAAGGTAGCATTACCCCATGCGTCCTTAACTTCCCTTGCGAATAGCCTTGAAAACCAAAACCCAACTACCGTGAAAACGATAAAAACACCCCAAGGTAAAATAGATTTTGTATTAAATTCTATCCAAAACAGCGTCATAAGCTCTTCATCTGCATGGTGTCTTACGTGGTTTATCAATTCAGTAAGACAAATTGCACCTACAACAAATATTAATCCAGGAATAAAAATCTTTGCATATGGTTTAATGAGCATTCCAAATCTTCCCAATTGCCACGGAATTATGTGCATTGCAAATAATCCAGTCAAACCAGCTGGCATAAACATCACCATCAAAATGAAAACCACCCCAGTATAAAGAGCCCAAAGGTCTGTTTGTAAACCGATAACCGTTTGCAGCAATGTAAATAATATTGCTCCAACAATAGGACCCAAAAAGAACCCAACTCCTCCAATGTAGGTAGCCAGAAGGACTGTAAATGATGCGCCTAAATTCAAATTTTGTTCAGTTAGAATTTCAAAGTTAATTGCAAACAAAGCGCCCGCTATTCCTGCAAAAAAACCGGCAGCACAGAATGATACGAACCGGACCCAGCGCATGGAGTAACCAACAAATTCTGCTCTCTCAGGATTATCTCTCACGGCATTAGCCATTTTTCCAACCGGTGTTTGAGTGAACAAATACATAAAAAATGTTGATAGCAAAACCCAGAAAGCGATTAAAAAATACACCTCTTTTTGAGTAATAAACTCAATCCCCAAAGTTGGTGGCGCCATAGTTCTATCTCCAGAGATACCTTCTTCGCCTCCAAAAAAAACGGTAATAATAATACAGCATGCAGCTATCAATTCACCAACTCCTA
>Ga0066856_10000411_pt1 | contig 15832 bp, 10 predicted proteins | sample ETNtaG_5_FD_65605 | JGI IMG/M metagenome (GOLD analysis project Ga0066856, IMG submission 65605) | Marine microbial and viral communities from oxygen minimum zone, Eastern Pacific Ocean - ETNP201406SV205 | ecosystem: Environmental > Aquatic > Marine > Oceanic | place: Pacific Ocean: Eastern...
TATCTCGCGAGCTTCATGGAGTAGTTCGCTCTGCCCTTCGTCATACCTCTCAATTTGGAAACGTAGTTGAACATTTCCGCCAACGGCACAAAGCACAGGACAGTCTTCAATCCACCTGGCTTGTCACCGAGCTCACCAATTTGGCCTCTTCTACTGTTCAAGTCACCGATAACATCACCCATAGATTCTTCCGGGCAGATGACATCGACTTGCATCATCGGCTCCAGAAGTTTCGGTGCGCACTTCGGGATGCCTTCTTTGAATGCAGCCTTGGCAGCAATTTCAAAAGCCATGACTGAGGAATCGACATCATGGAAGCCGCCATCAAATAATGTGGCGCGAACGTCGACAACCGGGAAACCAGCGATGACACCAGTCATCATAGAATCCTTCAAGCCCTTTTCGACACCCGGAATGTATTCCTTCGGGACAGAACCACCCTTCAAGTCAGTGGCAAACTCGAAGCCCGATCCCGGCTCAAGCGGCTCAAACTTAATCTGAACGTCGGCGTATTGGCCAGAACCACCAGATTGTTTCTTGTGCGTGTACTTGATGCTTGCTGGCTTGGAAATAGATTCTCTGTAGTTCACTTGCGGCGCACCGACGTCGGCTTCAACCTTGAATTCTCTCTTCAATCGGTCGACGATAATTTCCAAGTGCAATTCGCCCATACCTTCGATGACGGTTTGGTTCGTCTCTTCGTCGCGAGTGAAGTGGAAAGAAGGATCTTCCGCAGCCAACTTAACCAAGCCTGTAGACATCTTCTCCAAATCCGCCTTAGATTTCGGTTCGATGGCAACCTTGATGACTGGATCCGGGAATTCCATTCTTTCCAAAACGATTGTTTTGTCGCTATCACACAAAGTGTCGCCAGTCGTGGTATCTTTCAAACCGGCAATGGCGATGATATCACCAGCTCTGCACGCTTTAACGTCGTTTCTATCGTTCGCATGCATCTCCATCATACGACCAACACGCTCTTTCTTGCCCTTGACGGAGTTGTAGACGTACGATCCACTTTCCAAAACACCAGAGTAGACTCTAACAAAAGTCAATGTGCCAACGAATGGATCTGCCATGACCTTGAAGGCCAAACCCGAGAACGGTTCGGCATCGGACGGCTTTCTCGACATGGCTGTTTCGGCATCGCCTTCCGAAGTACCATTGACGTCTGGCAAATCAGTCGGCGCCGGGAGGTAATCGAGGACGGCATCCAATAATGGTTGCACACCCTTGTTCTTAAACGCAGAGCCACAGGCAACCGGGACAAAGTCCAAGTTGATGCAGCCCTTACGGATGCACTTTTTCAAATCTTCGACGCTCGGTTCTTCGCCTTCCAAGTACATCATCATGATATCTTCATCTTGCTCGACCGCTGTTTCGATGAGTTGGGATCTCATTTCCTCGCACTTTTCCTTCAAGTCATCCGGAATTTCTTGGTATTCGAACGAGGCGCCGAGTTCTTCACCGTTCCACACAATGGCTTTGTTTTCAACCAAGTCAACAACGCCGGCGAATTCTTCTTCGGCACCAATCGGAACTTGGATAACGAGCGGTTTGGCACCTAAGTTCTTGACGATCATGTCGACAGTTCTGAAAAAATTAGCGCCCATTCTGTCCATCTTGTTGACGAAGCAAATTCTTGGGACGCCGTACTTATCCGCTTGTCTCCAAACAGTCTCAGATTGCGGCTCAACACCGGCAACAGAGTCAAAGAGGCAGATGGCACCATCCAAAACTTTCAAGGCACGTTCAACTTCTAAAGTGAAATCGACGTGTCCCGGAGTATCGATAATATTGATGCGGGCATCTTTCCACGCGCACGTCGTCGCAGCAGAGGTAATAGTGATACCTCTCTCTTGTTCTTGTTCCATCCAATCCATGGTGGCCGCACCTTCGTGGACTTCACCAATCTTGTGAGATTTACCGGTGTAATACAGAACACGTTCGGTGCAAGTAGTTTTACCCGCATCTATATGAGCCATGATACCGATGTTACGGTACTTCTCCAATGGCACAGTGCGCGATTCGCCATCGTCGCCTTTGGCACGAACAATGAGGTTCTTTCTCGCAGAGACTTTCTTTGAGGAGCCTGCGCGAAGCTGTTATGTTATATTTTGTGGTGACAGAGAAAGAATAGTATGACTGGTTAGTCCTTATGATGAAGAGTTGCAAAGTTTTGTTGCTCTGCGACGCGAATAGTTACTATGCACGTCCGTTCCCGTCGTGCCTATCATCTTTCTCGAGAGAAGATAGATTCGCGAGTGACGGCGAAAGGTGAAAATAAAAAGATTATTGAACGAGAGTTGACATGAGCGTCCATTGGAAAGAACTGAACCATCATAATTCTCGTGCAAAACCATATTTTGCGTTCGAAAATGTAACTTTCAGTTTAAAGCGTACGTCGGGAAGACCTCGTCGCGTCGATGAAAACTTTGCGTTTTTATCTTTTCCTCGCAACGTACGTCATTCCTCTCTTTCCCTCAAATTGAGCAAGCACTTTTTCCGCCAAAATTTCAGACAAAAAAAATAACGACAACATACCGCCGAGGCATTGGTTAACACTCTGGATGAGCCAAGCGCTTGAGACATTTTGATTTTTGAGCGAGTAAATGTGCGACGAAAAGTGACGCCCGTGGCTCGCGCGGGATACTTTTTTTTCTTTGACTTTTCAGGAAAGAAAAATTTCTTCCTTCTCGCCTTTATTTTTCTTTTTTTCCCTCCACCTTGGACGGCTGAGCCGACGGCTGACGCCGGCCACAGGACCTCTTTGGATTTTTTCTTTCCCTTTCCAAAAAGAGACAAAAGAGTCAAAAAAGAGAAAAGAGAAAAGGCAAGAGAGAAGAAGGTGGTTTGGGACAAATTGGAAAGAAAAGACAAGAAAAGAGATGACATCATCCAAACAAAACGGAACATTATTTAGACCGAAAAACCGTGCAAAAAAAGAAAGAAAAAGAGAACAAAGTCGTCGTCGTCGTCGTCGTCATAACATTAAAATTCTTCTTCTTCTTCTTCTTCTTCTTCTTCTTGCTTCAACTTAAAAAACGAGAATGTTTACGCTCGCAGCATCCGCAACCGTCGTCGCTGGACGTATCTCTTCTTCAGCCTCTCCCTCTTCCTCTACATCATCCTCTTCTTCCCCTGGTTTGCTCAGGCAGAGTTCAAAGAATAATTTTTTCGTTTCGTTTCAACCTTCACAAGAAAAGCAACTCAAAAAACGAGGCGAAGGAATTGTCATCAGAGCAACGGAGAACGAGGAAGATGAATACATGTTCAAACCGACGGCGAACGCTGGAGGGAAAGGCGGTGTGTTGGATCGCAATAATCCTTTGCTCGAGGAGAAATTTGCAATCATAGGCGACGGCGAATACGAGTACGTTTTTGTTCTCTAATTTATAATCTTCTTTGCCATCTTCTTCTCTGTGTCTTGTTCGTGTTGAGAACGTGAAATGAAAGAGAAATACCACCACCGTCATTATATCATAACTGACCAAAGCGTTCTCTCTTTTCTCCGTAACAAACAAAATAGATGCCAATCGTGCATGTATCAATATTCTCCTAAGAAAGGGGACGACTTCTATCCAGTCTCCGCTGGAACACAGTTTAAAGACTTGCCAGAAGATTGGAACTGTCCGGTGTGCGGAGCGTCTAAGCCAAAGTTTAAATCCACCGGCCGACAAGTCGCTGGTTTCGAACAAAACCAAGGCTACGGGTTCGGAACGAACAGTATGACTGAAGGTGAAAAGTCGAGGTTGATTTACGGTAGTTTGGCTTTGTTCTTCGTGTTCTTCTTGGCTGGGTATTTCTTAGAATAAAAGAAATAAAATAAAAAGAGAGAGGCAAAAGATTTTCATCCATTGCTACGAGTGATTACTGTCGTTAATTACGTACTGCTCGTTCAAATCTATTTACTTCCCTTTGAAACGCGGCGTCATGTTCGTGTGCTCGTTCATGCGCGCTGTAATAATATTAATTGCTACTCGTACCTACATAAGTACACTTTAAAATACGTTTTCCACTCGCACGAATACACAACAAATCGAGATCCAAAAAAAAAAACGAGACTTTCTACGTCTGATGATTACGTTGAAGACAACAACTCGTCTACGACGACGAAGCGCTGCTGCTGCTGCTTCACCCGTGTTCTCATCACCGCTTTTTTCCTTCTTAATCGTCGTGTTGTCGTTCGTAGTAACTGCAAGAACAGCAACAAGGATAACAAAAATAGTCGAAGCAGCCGATGCTTCAACCTTCTCGTCTTCCTTCGCAGCCACGTCGGAGATGAGTATGTCGCACGTGCAAAAAGCCATCGACGAACTGGAAGAGAAACGAAACGAAGCGATTGAATACACGACTGAAAATAGAAAATCTTTAGATATAATCCCAGAGGCGGACGATTTAGATCAATTAGAAAGAGAGGAAGAAGAAGAGTCCAGTTCAGTGTCCGTGTTGTTGGGTGGACAAATCAGCGAGTTGGCGTTAGCAAGCGTGAAGAAGAATACGAAACCGAAACCGCCAACGTTTGGAAGTTGTTCTTCCACGTCTGACTGTAAAGGAGACCGAATGTTTTGCATCGACGGTAAGTGCAGATGTCCAGTGTTCTTCCCGGATGGAGAGAATTGCGACATACCGAGAGAGCCAGAAGATGGCGACTGGTGTTTGACTCCGCTCAAAGAGTGGCCAAAAGCCGGGCCCAAGTACAAGAAGAATAAGAAAGTGTTGCACGACTTCAGCACGTGCGCGGTTGTAGGGTCCGCAGGAACGATGCGAAACTCAAATTTAGGTGGTGAAATCGACGCTCACACCGCAGTATTTCGATTCAACGAGGCGCCACACAAAGGCTATGAGAAGGATGTTGGTTCGAAGACGACGCTTCGATTTCAAAATCGCGACCGATCGGGATTTGCAGAGAAGGATGGAGAAATTTGCGTCGTTCGCGAAGGGAAATGGTACAAGGGACAAAATTCGAAAGGAAGGTGTAGATTAGAACAAATGCCGGACAAGGTGGAAAAGTACGTGGATGGACACTGGAAAGTACACAAAACAAATGCGCCGAAAGATGTTGGGCGACCATGGATGAGTAACGGGATGGCGGGCATCACGTTTGCCATGCATATGTGTGCACGAGTCGACGTCTATGGCTTCACTTTTGGTACTGGGTATTATTTCAAAAAGTATTTCGGTAAAGCTAAAGATTGGGGACGTCCAGGTGGATTTATTCGTCCGCCAAGCAAAGGTTTAGCGAACAGACACTCGTGGATAAAAGAGCGAGAGTGTTTATTGAAGTTGTCAGAAGAGCTTCCAAATTCAGTCGTCGTGCATGAGTCCGCTCAAAAAGGCGGCAGAGGTGGTGGTTTTGCACATTCAACGAAAGGACGTCGTTTGCTGTTGAACGGTACGGAGACAACGCACTGATGAAAAACAAGTAGCAAGCTCATAATTGGGAGTACTTTCATTAGAGATATTAATTATAACAAAAATTTGTGGGTACCGGTAACAGGGGACGATACCCTGTACCACACAATAATGCATGCATTTAGAGCTTCAATAACTGAATCGTGATATCATCGGTGGAGCCAGCCTTCACCGCAGCGGCGATGAGTTCTTTGGCAACGGTTTGCGGGTCAGTCGTCGCGTTCAACATGTCCGCAATCTTTTCGTTCGTCAAACCACCACCCCCGCCTCTGACTTCATTCTCAAACAAACCGTCCGTGGCGCATAAAAGCCAAGTGTCTTTCTCCGTGAGTTGTTCAAAAGCGCAATCCGGTTCCGCGTTTAAACCAAAACCAGACCCGTAATCGGCATTCTTTTCCCCGATGCCTTCGAATTTCCCAGAAGTTTTCAAAAAAGCATCGCCAAACGCTCTAGAAAGTGCTAAAACGCCGCCAACTCTCCATGTTCCATTCGTAAACTCAACCATCGATTTTCTCAAGTTCGGGTTTCCCCTATCAATTCTCTTTCTCTCATTTTCATCGTCCGGAATGTGGTCGACGGAAAGTTGCACCGTTTTCCCGTCTCTGATTAGCAAAACTCTCGCATCCCCGACGTTTGCCGTGCACAATTTATTGCCATCAACGATTGCCGCTAAAGCCAAGGTACTGCCGCACTTGGCACCGCCGATACCGCGTTCGCCGAAGGATGCCCAAAAACCTTCCGGGGGCGCAATGCACACTTCGTCGCACTCTATGCAACTTTCTGTCAACGCTTCCAGTGGAAATTTATCTGGGTTCATGTTCTTTGTGATTGTTTGATGTAAATTTTTGGAGAGCCAATCCGAGACGGCATCGCCTCCGTGACCATCAAAAGTAGATATGATTACCGAAGGCTTCCCTGGTTGCGGACTTTGGTTGAACGTCGCCGCTAATCTGTCTTCGTTGTTTTTTCTGACCGTGCCTCTGACGGTAGCAGAACCTAGGTTCTTCTCCGAGTACGACGTCGCCGCTTTGACAACGAAGACGCCACCAACCTTTCCGTTGAAGTTGTTCGTGTTGTTGAGAGAAGTAGACGTCGTCGTCGATTGTAATCTCAACGACAAAGAAGAAGAAGAAGAAGAAGAAGAAGAAGAAGAGGTGAAGGAAGACGCGCGCTGCTTGAAAGCGCTGCTGCTGCTACTCGTCGTCGTCGCGCAGTTGAAAAGTGTTGCACTCATTGTTTTTTACTTCAGAATAAGCACACACTATTCGATAAAGAGTGAAGACGTGTTTTGGATTGTGAATATACGACGTATGGTATGGTATGGTACCGTACTGGTACGTATGCCCATCTTAGGACGAAGACAAAATAAACCTCTCCTTTTTTTGTTTTTTTGATTCTCCGCTTTTTCACATCACATCCACTCCCTTTTGTTGCCCATTGCCTCCTCCTCCTCCTCCAATGTCCAAAAAAAAGCACGGGAAAAATTGGACAGAGAACAAAAAAATACGGGTACATTTTACGAGTTATTCTTCTTTAATACACGTACGAGTATACGACTAAAATCAAAGATTGTGACAACAAAACATAACTAAATCTGTCCAACCTTGGGGTTAAGTTTAACTGTGCTTAAATAGCCACACCAGCCTCTCTACAGCCGTCCGCAACGGCTTTCACTCTGCCGTGGTACAAAAATCCTCCTCTGTCAAACACCGCGGTGTTGATGCCGGCGTCCACGCACTTCTTACCCAACATTTTACCCAACTCACTCGCTGCAGCCACAGTCTTCGTCTTCCACTCTTCGGTACCAACGACCGCTTTGACTTCTTGACTCTGCGTACCTAAGGAAACTAAAGTCTTTTGTGCCTCGTCGTCGATGACTTGCACAAAGACGTGTTGGTTGCTTCTGTACACGCTAATTCTCGGCCTTTCGGCAGTTCCACTGAGTCTGGAACGGATTTTTCGGTGGCGCTGCTGTCTTTTCGCCTCTTTCGGGGTCAAGCGAGCAACAGTGGTAACGACCGTTTGCTTTTGTTGAGCTGTTCAAACGAAGAAGAAGAGGGCAAATTTGTAAGAAAAGAAGAGACAAAAACAGAAGAGTGAAAGGATAAACCTCTTCTTTGAGGTTTTCGAAATAGCAAAGATGCGCTCGAAAATGCATACGCGAACACTCAAAGCACGCGTCACGCGATCAAAAGATAAAAAAATATTCCTGTGACATAAAGAATGCCTTTTGCAGCGCTTCGTGCGCTCTACACGCGTTCGTAACGCGAAGAATTGCTCGCGATTTCCCTTTTTCCTAAAAGCAAATTACCACGGCAAGAAAAGAACGGAAAAATGCATTCGGAATCCGCGCGGACTAGGAGCGAAGCGAACGATTACTGCGCGTACCTCTACTGTTTGTGGACGTGGTAGGAACCGACGTGCCGACTAACGCCGATCGCATGGAGAGAGAAGAAAACATGTTTCTCGTTGTGTGCTTGGAAATGTGACGCATTCGTCTTACCACAAGAGAACAAAAAAAGCCGACGGCTTTTTTTCATCCTTTTGCGCCCTTTTCCTTTTGTGTTTTCCGACACTTCTTTCAAATGTCAAAGAAAAATCAAAGAAAAACAACAAATGACAAACAACAAACGGAAACAAAACAAAACAAAACAAAACTGTCTCTTCTTTGTCGTCACTTAATAACAAGAAGAAGAAGAAGAAGAAAAAGAAGAGATAAAGAATAATAGCATCAACATCAAAGCGTGTCTCTCTCTCTCTTATTCTAACGCAACAACAGGAAGAACGCGTTTGTACGAGCGCACTCTCTGCTTCGAAGGAAAGAGAGAGATTTTTTCATTTGGATTGGAAAGAAAGAGAAACATCAACACGCGCTCTGTGAGTTTGTATTAAGAGAAAGGACTGGGTGATTAAGAAAGAATGAAGATCATCGTTATCAGCGGAACTTCCGCTGGGATTGGTAAAACCACTCTGTCCATAGGCCTCATGGCAGCTTTAGAACAAAGAGGACTGCGAGTGCAAGCGTTTAAAGTTGGACCGGATTTTAACGATCCTTTGCGACACGAACGAGCGATTAACCGACCATCACATTCATTGGATGGTACCATGTTGACAAAAGAATATAACATATCAACTGTTGCAAAATTCTCGAGTGAGTGCGACGTGGCCATTGTCGATGGATTAGATGGGTTATTCGATGGATACGATCCAAACTCTGAAAACGGTTCCACCGCTCAGATGGCAAAGTGGCTGAAAGCTCCTGTTATATTAGTGTGTGATTGTGACTCGATGGCACGATCAATAGCCGCAGTTACGAGAGGATATCAAGAATTTGATACCGAACTCACCATTGCGGGCGTTGTGTTCAATAAAGTAGGATCGTTACAACACGCGAAACGATTGTCGGAATCGATGAAATCGTCAAATGTAAATGTGGTCATGTGCGGAGCGGTCCCAAAGGACACAAACTTACTCGTTATGAATGGGAATCCTCCGCCTTCACCTTCGTCTAACGAGTATGGTGGATTCCACAATATCAACAATAATAATTCCTCGAGTTCATTCACCGGCGATGGATCCCCGAAGACACCATCTTCGACGGAGGATTTCCAAAATCCATCAGTGTTGAATTACAACAACAACCATCATCACCACTATCAATTGAACAGTAATGCACCGCATCAAGGCGCGTCGCCGAATTCTAAAGAGTCCATCGCTCAAAAGATTCAAAAGATTGCGAAGATATTTGAAAATACTGTCGACATAGACGCCATATTAGCGTTAGCAAAGGATTTTTCCATCGCGGAATTCATTTCGGACGATACAAACTTCAACGAAACTTTGTTGACGTGCGCAACTTCGTCTACTTATGGCGGTCGATCTTCCAGCCCGGCGCATACGATGGTTGCCAGTAGTAGTAGTGCTAGTAGTAAAAGTCGAAGAGATGCGGAGAACATGCTCGCGAGTCCCTCGAAGACGATTCGGCCAGACGGAAGAGTGCGCATCGCAGTGGCGAGAGACGACGCTTTTTGCTTTTTTTACCCAGAGAATCTGAATTTGTTAGAACGTGCCGGCGCAGAACTTGTATTTTTTAGTCCAGTTGCCGGTGATGAGCTTCCGAGAGGTATCGCAGGCGTGATATTTCCCGGTGGGTACCCCGAGTGTCATGCCGATGCGTTGACAAATAACCGGCCCTTGCGAATGGGAGTTACTGCCTTTGCTTCCTCGGGAGGCGTTGTTTATGGTGAAAGCGGTGGTTTGATGTTCTTGAGCCAGTCGCTAACGTCTCATGATTCCTCGAAACCTAGGTACATGTGTGGATTAGCTCCATTTGCGACTAGATTCGCGCGAACGGAAACTCGAGGATATTTGGATGTCAGAATTAGCATTGGAAATCCACTTTTTCCTCCGGGAGAAGTAGCAAGAGGGCAGACACTGCATCATTACGAAATCGTCGGTGAAATTCCGCAAAAGATTAGGTCTCAAGACGATACGAATTCTCCTAATTCTGGATGGAGGGCAACGTACGACGTGAAGCCAACTTCAGTAGAGCATGATAAAACTCGGAACGATAATGGAGAAGGAGGTGTTGGACATAACGCGTCGCATTCGTCACTCTCGCTTGAAAGAACGTTGTCGAACTCTTCCTTAACAAGTGCAACCATGATTGATAACAATAATAATAAGAACATGCGAGAAGGATTCGCATGGAACAACGTATTGGTATCAAACGTTCACTTACATTTCGGAGGGAATCCAAAGTTTGCAGCGTCTTTTGTTAAGACATGCAAATCTGTAAAAGCGGAAGCTACCATTGCAGCACAAAAAGCCGCGACTGCGGCGAAACGATTAGCACTGGAAGAAGACGTGGTAAACGAAATCAGAACTTTGAGAAATGAAGGAAGATCCTCGATGAACGATCTGAACAATTACGCTGGAGGAACCAACGTCACTATGAGAAGCGATTTATATGGCGGAGGTGTTGGTGGCGTTGGTAAACCGCCGATGATGAAGAGGAGAGAATCAGAGCACGACTTGTCTAGAGTTCCACACGATCGTTACAAAGCAGGTGGGCATTCCAGAAGATTATCTTCCGGAGACATGGAATTGGAAGGAACTGGTGATTTCGGGATTTCTTCAAGCCACGTGGGCAACGCTGATGGTCCCTTTGCCAACCATTCACATGCGTTGACTGAAGTTCAAAATAATCTATCAGGAGCTTTGAACATGTTCAAGTCAAGATCGATGAATTTGCTCGCGCATGCTACGGGAGCTCACAAGCAAGACATTTCCATGCGATCGAACGCGAGCTTTGGATCGTTACACAGAATTCATTCCCAAGCGGATTTACTGAACGAGAAAGAGATGAGTTCGAGAAGCAATTTCGGTACATCGGGAGATGACGCTTACAATTCCATGAAACGTGGTCATTATCACGCGCCAGCCCTTGTGAAGGTTCCAGAACCTGATTCTGAGGGATATATTTGTAGTCTTTCGCCAGCCGCAACGGAGATGGTGTACGCTCTCGGCTTGGAACACAGACTTGTCGGTATCACTTCAGAGTGCGATTATCCAAAAGGTGTGCAAAGAGCGCATTCAGTCATGACCTCTTTGCGCTCGATAAATGAAGCAGGAAACGGAAAGTCTCACTTTTTCGGCGCTTATTCTTCGAACAAGTCCACGCACTCGAGCTCGGGATTCGAGTCTTCGTACAGAACCGATGCTTCCGGGCATTCTGGGCCAAACAATATGGAAATAAACATAAATATGTTGAGAAGCTCAAACGCAAAGATCATTCTCGCTCCTGATGTTTGTGAATCGTGCTTAGAGGAATCTGTTGACCCTAGAAGTACAGTTTGGGCGATTCGTGAAGCTCGTGCCTGGAGAGAAGATATTCAAGATTCTGCGCACTCAAACAATTCTGATTTCATGGGACATCGAGCGGACGAGTTTGAAGATAACGACATGAAAGGCGTTTTACCGATCGCTCCGCACACGTTGACGGATATTTTTGAGATTATGCTTCAGATTGGCAACGTGGCATGTCAAGATTTTGTGGCTGAACGCGTGGTAAAACTTCTGCGCGATCGATTACGACGCGTCGCTTCGAAAGTCGCGCCGGGTTTCGAAAGACGTCCTCGCGTCGTTTCGTTAGAGGCGTGCAAACCTCTCATCAGCGGTGGGCATTGGCTTCCAGAAATGAAGATGATTGCGGGAGCAGTCGACGAGCTGCAAGAACCAGGAGCACCAGCGGAGGCTCTCAGATGGGAACGCATATTAGAACATCAACCAGATGTGCTTTTGATTAATTTTGAAGGTTCTTTCGAGAAGACATTGGAGAAGATTGAAGTTTTAGCATCGCAAGCGGGTTGGTGGAATTTGAACGCAGTTAAGAATCGAGAGGTGTATATTTTGAACAATAAAATATTCTCCAGGCCAGGACCAAGATTAGTCGATGGAGTTGAGATGTTAGCTAGAATTTTTCACCCTGATCTCATGGAGGAACCTTTGATGGAAGGAATGTGTTTGAAGTTCAACCTCGAAGCTGGAAAGAAAGTTCGTCCGGGACGATTGAGAAATTTTTTCTCTCCGTTTCATTAGTTGAAATACACGCAAAATAATAGAGATAGACAAAATAGAGGTTGTAAAGGGTTTTGGATTTGTAAAAACAGCGCAGCTTAAATTAGAGTACATAGAGACAGAACCCGGGTACCCGGTAAGTGTTTGCGTTTCATTCTTTTTTTTCTTTTGGTTTGTTACGTTTTGAATTGAATTAAAATAATGCTTCACTAGATGCATCGGCCTCGAGCTTGAACCCGTTCTCTGCGACAACTTTTTCTAACATTTCACCCTTCTCATCGCTCAAGCCCAACACCTTTCTCAAAGCTTTGAGTTCAGTTGGATCATTGACATCACTCGCATATACTGAATATACGTCAAAGACCTCGCTCTCAACCGGCCAGTTCAAGTTTTGCGAATCCGGCGCCAAAGCTTGCGCGGCAACCAAGTTTCTGCAACACTTCATGACGCTTTGTGCATCTTTTTGTCTCAACACGGCAACAGCTTGAACCATTTGCGACTTCTTTTTCTCATTCGCAATCTTAATGAGTTCATTTTCCGCGGTTTCTTGCTCGAGACCTAAATCTTGGACGAGAGTCTTGGAAATTTCCTCGATCTTATTCATGCCTTCACCGGAAGTCAACTTGCGCTCGACGTTCTTTTTGAAGAGATCGACGCGTCTCGTCAATGGGATTTGTTTCGCGAGTTCAACGCCTTCTTCCGCCATTTTTCGAATATCTTTCGCAGATAACGCACCGCTGTTGATTTGCGTGGACAATCCAGACATCATTCTACTTGCATTGATACCCTTGACAATTCTCTGAGCCTCTTCGTCCGGCATGTTGAGTTGCTTTTGAATCTGCTTGAGCTTCTCGGCACGTTCCGCCGTCAAGCCTTGGTTATCACTCAACATTTGCTCAGCTTGCGCTCTGAACGCTTTTTCGGACAAGCCTTTGTGCACTTCTCCAATCTCCATCATGTTCAAACCTAAGATTTCGCCCAACTGTTGCAAACGAGTAAACTCGGACTGATCGCGCTCAATTGTGATGCGCACGCCCATCGGCGCGCTCACTTGGTCGCCAGTCATGCAGAACATAAGATAATCTTTATACATGGCTTTTCTAGTGACGTTGTCCAAGTCCTTCTCGAGCGTGATTTGTTTTTGTGTCGGCGGTTTCTCGATCTTGGCCTCGAACTTTTCCTCTTCTTTTGGTTTTTCTTCTTCTTTGGGTGCTTCTGGAGTTGTTTCAGCAGCAGCAACACCAGTTCGCTCCGCTTGAATATCTTCCGGCTCAGTAGCATCTTTTTCAGCACCTTCGACTTCGGCTTCAGCCTTGGTCTTTTCTTCTGCTTCCTCCTTCGCAGCCGCTTCTTGGGCCTCCTTCATGAGTTTTGCCAACTCTTCTGCAGCAGCTTCAGCTTTACCTTTAGTGACGTCGTTAACCAACGGTGTAATGACACCTTCGTTGAAGTATATCATTTTCCTGATTTCTTTCATTTGGTCCACCTTGTTCGATTTCGTTTTGGAATCCTTGATGTACGCCATGAACGCTCTCTTTGTTTCTTGACCTAAGATGTCGAGCGCAAGTTCGTCCGAAATTCTCACATTTTCTCTCGTGTTTCGAACTCTTCCTCTCAACTCGTCGTTGAAGGACTCCGTCGGCACAGCCAACGCAGTTTTGCATGCCATGCGATAGATTTCGCCTTGCACTTCTCGTTCGCACTGATCGACAACTTTTTGCGGAATGCACAATAATTTTCGCACTCTCTTGGCTTCATTTTCTCCTTCATCCGAGAGAACCTTATCTTTCAACAACGCCTCCAACTTGGTACGATAATTTTCGCTGTGAATACTTTCGGCAACTTCCGGCGGAAACTGTAAAGCTTCGCACATGGATTGCAAAACTTTCGCCGGCGACTCAGCGGATTCAAGTTTCCCAGACTTGACCGCGTCTCTTAACGACAATCTGTATGCCTTCGTTGTAGCTTCTAATGTGATGGCATCCGCCTCCTTGTTTCCTAAGCCAAAGACTAATCGCAATTTGCTGAGTTTGGCCGAGCATGCTTGCGAGAGCTCACCGCCTTTAACTTTTTGCTCAACGAAAATCTTGAACAACTCTTTCAACTCGTTGATTTTGGTATCCGCGTCGTACTCGCCGCCAAACAAAGTCACCGGGCCGACACCCGGACAAGCGCTGGAAGTTTGCTCGAGACGGCTGTTATAGTCTAAAACGCTTTCGATTTTCTTTTCGACCGCATCGACATCGCGCGCGGATCCCCTTTGCTTGGCAATTTCAGAGGCAGATTCGACAATTTCAACCACGTGCGCTCTTGCCTCGGATTGAACAATCTCACTGGCAATATCGTCTGATAAAAGCAGGTCATTACTAGCATATTCTTTTCCTTCTGCTAACCCATTTGCGTCTACGTTCACCACAGCTCCATTATCTACTAAAAATGTGCGAAACAAATGACTCGCATTATCTTTAAGCGCAAGCTCGACTTGTGCATCTGTCACACGAAAAACTCGTCTCCATGGTAACATAAATCGCGCTTTCTCTTCGCCAAAAGTCATCTGTGAAATGTACACCAACTTTTGAAACTCTACTCTCGATTCGATCTCTGTATCTTTATCGCCCAACTCTATGCGTTTGCGGTATAATCTTCTCCCAACTTCCAAGTGCGCCTGCGCAGCTTCCGAATCTTCCAATCCTAAAGTTTCGCGAAATTGTCGCAAAGCTTCCGCCTCCCATCCTTTTACTGGTGCATCGCCCATAGGAATCAGCGAAGACAAATACGCGTCGTATAGACCACAGATTTCTCTCGGACATTGCGTGCCAATGTTGTTAATCCCAAATCTTTGTCCAACCGCTTGGACTTCAGCCGCATCCACCGACAAAGGGTTCCGGTTGTTCAACTCGTTCCACAACGCCTTTGGGGCCGCTGTGAAACGTTTCTTATCCACAACAGACGCGCCGTACGCGGCACCAGCGCCGGCGACTAAAGCCGTCCCGGTTTTGACGACGGCATTTTTAGTAGCGTTACCCAAGGCACCTCCAGTGGCGGTCGCGACGGAGACCCCGGCGACGTATGCGGCTATTCTAACTGGCGTTTGCAACTTTGCCATGACTGATTCGACTTGGTCGAGTTCGATTTCGAACGAAAACGGTGAAGGTTGATCCTGTGATGATAATAATAAATGATATTTAGCACGCGCGTATTAAGTCAATCGTGGGTGTGTTGTTTCACGCGTTACAGACGAAAATGCATAAAGTGATACGCGCGTTTTCCACAAAAAGATGAACAAAGAGATCTTTACGCCGTCGGCACGAGCCCCCGAGGTGAGATAAAAATAAGCGTACAAAATTTGCGTGATTTTTTCCGTACCTCTGGGGGAACCGGTTTACCCGCGATCGCGTTCGATAAAACGCGCGATCGGATTAACTTTGGTGTTTTCCTCGCGCGTATTTTCGACGTCACAACTGCATTTGATTGCGTGTGAATCATCGCTCCAGCGCTCGAATTGGCTAACATTTTTTGTCGAGTTCCCGTCGATGATGGTAATGCCGTTTTTCTTTTTTGAAGGGGTTTCCGAAGGACTTTTTTGCCTTTCGCCGCCTTTTTTCTTCAAAAATTCTTTTCTGCCTCCTCCTTCTGTTTTGTTGCATCGCCACCGCTCAAAATTTTTCACTTTTTCGGGACGACTGGACGAACAAAAGAGAGATTTTGATTCTTTTATCCATCGAGTAGAATATCCAAAACGAGGAAGGAAAATATCCACACACCACCCAAAGAAGAGGGCTCTCTCTTCTCTTCTCTTCTCTTCTCTTCTCTTCTCTTCTCTTCTCTTCTCTTCTCT
>Ga0066856_10000413_pt1 | contig 15825 bp, 3 predicted proteins | sample ETNtaG_5_FD_65605 | JGI IMG/M metagenome (GOLD analysis project Ga0066856, IMG submission 65605) | Marine microbial and viral communities from oxygen minimum zone, Eastern Pacific Ocean - ETNP201406SV205 | ecosystem: Environmental > Aquatic > Marine > Oceanic | place: Pacific Ocean: Eastern...
GTGAATAATCTTTACCATTCTCTTCGAGTGATCCTTCGGAGAATGTTTGATGGATTGTAAGATGCACGTCGCGGCTTGCTCGCTCCAAAAGGCAGCTTGGCCTTCGATTGGAGTACCGTCGGCATTTGTTTTGCCCCCAGCTTCCTCTTCCGCGTTCGCTTGTTCTGCTCTCATTTGACAATACTCGCCCCACGTGTTCCAAACTTCCGGTAACTGTGCGCACAAAGAAACCGACGTGGCGTAACTTTCGTGAGCGCCGTCTGCCTCACCCAATCGCTCTTGGAATTGACCTCTCAAGTGGAACAGTTTCGCCTGATGATGCGGAGCGAAATATTCCAACGAAGTGGAATCCAAAGCATTCAATCCAGACACGGCTTCGCCCTCGATGTCCAAATACGCTCTCGATTGTTCCGAGAGTTTCACGAAAGCTTCCTGTACCTCCACGTGCGGTCGTTGCGTGGAAAGAATACTCAAAGCCACTTCTGGTAAGTTGTGCTTCCTAGCGATTCGAGCAAACCTATTCACCGCCCAGGCTCTGTCGCGCATACCCAGTTGGTCGAGTGAGTGGCCAGTCGCTTGCGAAGCGATGTTTGGATGTACCTCTTGAATGCTCTTTTGCGCTCCCGCTATCATGTCGTGCATGAAACCTCGCCACGATAACACTTGGTTGTGCCACGGAATAGGATCCCAATCGTTTGGTGTTCGTAAACGCCAGGTTTCCAAAACGTCCTGCACTAACGTTCGCGAATGTTGTGGGTTTTGGTGCCCCGGTCTGGTACAATTCGCGAGCTCGTGCATGACTTTTCGTGACTCTTGGATTTCCGTGATGACATGAAATGCGTGGAGCATCGGCACATGACAATTCGCCCCGGTTTCCGGTAAAGACCACCATCGATCCAAAGCTCTCTTCACGGCAGCTGCCCAGTGCTGCTCGGCATCACGAATGCGCCCTGCGTGCAATCGAGAGTACGCGCGAATGCACATTATCCCTGCGGTTTCTTCAACTTCAGACACGTGTCCTGGAGGTAAAATATCCTTCAACGCATTCCATTCGTTCAAACGCCAACTGGTGTGGCATTGCAACTCTCCATGTTTGACGGATTTCGCGAAATCCGCTAGTAAGTCCCACTGATTTAACTGTTGCGCGCACTGAATCCACTGCGCCTCCCAGTTACACACTTCAGTTTTAGATACGCCAGATAATTGACCGCTAGTAGCATTTTGCATGCCTTGAAAGAAGACCTCTTGCGCTTGCTGCCAATGACCGTGTTGCGCGAGCGCGAGGCCGGCGCGTGTAACATCGGCAGCACATCTTTGACGCCACAACCCGACGAGCACGTCGCCTTCGTCCAGTACGCGATACAATTCTGCCAACGCGTCGAAGCATCGGTTTTCTTGCGGGTATCGAACCACGTGGTTTTCCAACAACGCGATGGAGATGTGCCATGCGTTGAATTTACTGCCCAAGAATTTAATCAATTCTGAAGGGATTTTCGGTTGTGGCTGCGATAAAGAGATGCCCTCCAATAGCGCCTGAATAACGTTTGGACGTACGGCAGCTTGTCGTTGATGGTACTCTTTCGAGAGCAACCCAATCATAGGTTTCGCCAACTGTAATTGTTCTTCACGTTGTAAGGTCTGCCATACAATCGGGAAGATGAGGACCCAGAGATAATAGGCAACATGAGTATTGCGCTTGCCGACTTTACGAAGCGGGGCGACCAAATCAGAAACGCGAAGAGCGCCAGTTTGTTTGATAAACTTCGAGTGACGCGCGAATAATTCCGCAATCGCGTCCCCGTCGCTTTTATTGTCATCGCTGTCTTTTGCCGACGACGTTTTCTTACCCTTCTTCGTGGAGTTCGGCGCAGTTTTACTAGCATCCGGTGGTCCTGGTGGAGGCATCTTTGGATCTTCCGCGTCCGGGAATAAACCAGCGATAACGCCAGAATTTGGCGCTAACGTGACTTTCTCGTCCTCTGCTAATAATTGCAAAATTAAATCCAAACCTTGCATAAGCCAAAATGTATCCGCCATTGCATCCCATTCTTGCACCGTGACGATGTATTGCAGACGCAGGAAGAGTGACTGCCCAATGGCAACATCATACAGTTGGAAGAACTTATCCTTGAACAGTGGGTTTCGAGTCCGTAAGCCGAGCAAATGTTGACGTTCGACTTTTGCAAACACCTCGCGTCGAAGAATCTCGTCGTGTTTCCCACCTGGCATGCAAAGTTTATAAATAGCGCCTAAAAGCTTGTTCTCCCAATCCTTTGTTTGCGTGGCCTCGAGACCCATGCGAGTGAGTTGCGCCATCTTTGAAAGAAACAAAACAGTTTCCTTATCGCTGAGGCTACCAATGCGGCGTTTCTTAGGTCTCGAACCAGATATATTAGTGGGAAATGTGGGAGTGATAGCAGCGGCAGCGGCAACGGCATCTGCCGTCGTCGTTGATATTTTGCTTGCAGTCTCAGTCACTTGCGTCGTTGCTGCCGAAACGGTGTAAGAACGCAATGGATCATACGGCCCTAGAGCCGCATCGTCAACCCAATCACACAGCGCGTCCAGAATGGCCACCAACACCGCCCCATGCGTTCCTTTGTCGTTGACCAACTGCAACAACATTCGTAAGAATAATTGTTTGTGGTCGATGACGCCAGTCGCGACGACGCGAGAGGCTACCGCTCTGACACACTCCGCCACGCAGTGCGCAACGGAACCGTAATCGGCAACAGGAGCATTTTCCTCTTTTGACTTCGAGCGATTTTGCGAGGATTGTTGTTGCAAGATGCGCTGTTGCTGTTTCGCAGCCGAAACTGAATTCAACTCTTGTGTCAATCTCGATAACAACTTGATCAGTGCAGGCAAATAGCGATCCAAAGCCTCCGGGCACTCCCTCCCAAGCTCGACAAGCAAGACAAGGACACCGGATAGCGAAGGGCTGTTCGATTGCGAATTTGGCAACGCCGGATGGCCTGTGATTGCGGCACCGATCCTCTTCGCGCACGTCTCGTCGATTTTTAAACGAAGAATTTTCGCCTCAGGAGATAACAATGCGGACGCTGAGACTTGCGTCGGCGGTTGACCTTGCGACCCCATATTCGCTGCAGGTGCGGGCGGTTTTGCATCCACATCTATCTGTTCTGTCTTCACAGCAACTTGATCATCGCCGCCTTCTTTGTTATCTGCACCGTCGGTAGCATTGGTGTCTTTGTTTTTCGACTGTTGCTGATCGCCCTGTGTCAGCGCTTCCTGTTGCTTCGCAACCAAGTCTTCCGGCGTGCGCATTTTCTTCGTCATTGCCTTAGCGACTACCTTCGCGAGCATTCTATGCGTTTCCGCGGAGCTACTCGATACGCACGGGTCGATAAATTGCGCGATTTGATTCACATTCTGTTCGACAAAACCTTCAACTTCGCACTCGAGCGCCAAGTCGAAAACGACCAAACCAGTATCTAAGGCAGACGAGGAATCTTGTCCAGCTTGCTCGGCTAAAGCCAAAAGTTTATCGATAAACGTAAACTTCACGCGAGCGGTTTTCCAAGTCGTCATCGCGCGTTTCAACAACTTCAACGTTTTCGCATTGAGTTCCTTCATGACTTGATCTTTTCCTTCGCCGGTTAAAAACGCCATGCGCACGAGAAAGTTCACGGTAATTTCTGCCATTGCCGGCGAAGGCGCAAACTCCGGTTCATTGTTATCCGAGACGGTGCCGCCAGCGACGCCAGTTAAGGACGGTTGGGTGAGTATAGAAAGTGCAGATTTGAGCATCGCAGATTGGATGTTACCATCGGGTGTTCCTTCTTTCTTCGAGGGTTTCTTCTTCTCTTTCTCTTTCTCTTCTTCCTCTTCTTCTTCCTCTTCTTCCTCCTCCTCGGATTCTTCGGATTTGCCTCGACGACTACCTCTTGTCGATTTCTTCGCCGTGGTTTGCTTCTTCGCGGTCAACGCAGCTTTGCCTCGCGTGCCTCGCGTGGATGGCGCCGGCGAGGAGTCCTTCGCGCTCGTCTTCGCCATTTTCGCTGCGCGACCACCTCTCGTCGCTCTCGTGGAAGGTTTGTCTTCTTCCTCTTCTTCTTCTTCTTCTTCTTCTTCTTCTTCTTCTTCTTCTTCTTCTTCTTCTTCTTCTTCCTCTTCATCACCATCATCGTCATCATCATGCTTTTTAGCCGCAGCAGCTCTGCCTCGTTTCCTGCGCGTCGCCGTTGTGGTTTTCTTTTCCGGCGTATCTTCTGCTTCCGAGTCGTCCTTCGCACCCGCAGCTCCTCTGCGCTTACCACCTCGAGTAGATTTTCGTGGCGTCTCCTCCTCTTCTTCCTCTTCTTCCACTTTTTCTTCATCCTCCTCGTCGTCGATAGCTTCAACTTTCTTACTGCGTGAACCGCGAGTTGGTTTCTTCGATGCAGTGGTGGCAACTTTACCACCTTTCTTCCTTTTCGACGCAGATTTATCGTTGTCGTCGTCTTCACCATCCGAGGCATCCCTCATCTCTTCATCTTCCTTGCGTGTTGTTTCCTCTAGCATCTTGGCTTGCGCGGATTTCTTGGATGCTAAAAACTCTGTAGGATTCTTCCGACGATCCTCCCAATTCAAAATCAATTCGACCAAGTTGATGGAAATTATGCGATTTTCAATCGGCGCCGATGACGGCAAACCTAATCGCGACAGAGAATTGACCATTTGCGGTACGAACTGTGCTCTGGACTCGTAAAAGTGCGATTCGTGATCAACGATTAAGTTCCACACGTGGATTGAGTGCGGCAAGGAGTGACCTTCCTCAACTAAAATTTTCTTTGCGTATCGAATCCAGATTGGATACTTGTGATCGCCTCGCGGAAGTCGTTTCGGCAACGCCGGCACTAAAGCATCGAGAGCAATTTTGGCCAACTCCTTTGTATCAGGTTGACAGGCGCGAAGAAGTGCAACAAAGACTTGCAAAATAATCTTTTCTGGCGCTTGGTACGCTTCTAAGAAGTAGCACACGTTGACGAACGCAAATTGCTTCGACGCACGGTCTTCGCGCTTCAAGTGGTTCCAACCAAACTTGATCAGCTCCTTGCGATGCTTGACGAGGTCGTCCGGCAAACATCGAATGAGTAATGTTGCAAGCTGCAGAAGCTGTACACGGAATTGCTCGTTGAATAATGCTGGCGCAGGTGACTCGTCGTCAGCGTAATCCAGAATGTCTCCGACGATCCCAGAAACAGCGTCTTCGTTGACAATCGAACGCGCCTCGGCGAGTTTCTTAGGACTCTTTGAGCATCCTTCCAAGGAGTCGGATAACATCGGTAAGACGACGAGCTTCAAGTTTGCAACTAAGGCATCCGCATCTTTCGCAGTCTGTTCCTCGTCCGCGTCTTTCTTCGAAGCCGCTTTGAACTTAGCTTTAAAGTCAGATAAGAAGAACTCTAGAATGGCTCTCTTCTCCGCTGGTTTGTAACTCCCAGCCACGCGATCGGAGATGAATTCTCTCACGAACGTTAAATCGACACAAGTTTTCGTGGACATGATTGGTAAAATTCCAAACAAGAGTTCGACTTCACCCATGCGATTGCGGTCGACGCACCTCAAAAAGCACTTCACTAGACGCTTTGACTCCAAAAGTTCAGGCAAACTCAACATCTCCTCTCGACGGAGACGCTCAAGTCGTCCAGGATCGTTCCATCGCTTCCACAAAGCGTCGTGAATACTCATGCGAGTGTTTTCGCTCATGTTTGGCATCATCTTAAGCATAACGCAGCATAATTTGATGGCATTGAACGAAGCAAGGTCGCATCCCGAACCAATGCCGGAAAGTCCCATGGCTTTTGCGCGAGCTATTCGCTCCTCCGGAGAAATCTCGACGCGTTGCGCCGGAGAATTATCACCGTCTTTCTTTGCACCATCCACATCCGGTGAATTCGAAGCGCCCGCAGCTGCGGCTTGCGCGAATTGCGCCGGAGTCGAGCTGGTCGGGAGGAAGTACTTTTTGTTAAACGAGTTATCGAAAATCTTTTCGTAATTCGCCTCCAACTCCCACAAAATATTGCTCCCTTCACTGATGCGAATAGTCTCCAAGAAGCGGTTGAAATGCTGCGGCTGATCCAGTCGAGCAACGTAGAAGTCCACCGTATCCTTCGCGTACCGAGATAAAAATTTAGTCAATGGTTTGCGATACAAAGAGTGGACGTCTGAGTGCACACCGATTGGTGGCAACGAGTTCTCGAGTTGAATGTTCAGCGTAACGAGCGGCTCGAGGAATTTTCTCGCGGCGTTTGGAAGCAAATGGAACAAGTTTACAGTCGCCGCGGCGATGCGAGGATCGCGCGCATTTGGTTCTAACCACAAACGTAAATGTTCCAAAAGTTTTTCGCCTAATGTCGGGTTGAACCAGTTTGAAAGCAACTCCAAGAGTTTCTCTAAACCGACGAGCAACGGCAACGTTAGATTTTCTGGACGTGCAAGAGAGCCAAGAATTGGTCGTAAAGACGATTGCAAAAGCTCTTTGCTGAGACTTTGCTGATCAACGACAACTTTTAAACCAGACACTGCAATTTCGACAATTTCCGGCGTTCTGCTCGTTAACGACTTGAAGAACACGTTGACAGCTTTCTCCATCGCGGCTTCAAAGGCCTTTTGCGAGTCTTCGGAAGGAAACGTAATGGCGCTTTTCCTTGTGACCAGTGTACACATCAAATGAGCGCACGACGCACGTAATGCCGTAGCCACCGAGGTTTGTGAACACGATGTTAAGGAAACAATTGACTCGTTCTTGTTCAGAATGACTGTTTCGACAGTGCCCGAAATAGGCATCTTGATGTTGGCCTCACTTTCGGCGATGAGCAATGCATCGCCAAAGAGCTCCAAGAGCTGCGCCGAGTGTTGTTTGATTAACGGTGCATAAATCTCAAGTTTCATGAAAAAATCAATCACGCGAATGGTTTGAATCTGATCTTCGATGTGCCGCGACCCGAGAGGACGAGACAAAAGTTTTGCGATTCTCGCTGGAGAGACGTTCAAAACATCTTTGACTTTAACTTTGCATTGTCGCGAAATGTCAACCAGAGCCTTCTCTACGGCCGGTCGGACATTTTGCGCCTCCGATATAGATACAACAGCATCAGAAATGACATTCACACCTGCCTCAACGCCCGGCTCCGCGTCCTCGCCTCTTGGAATACTTCCAATTGGCAAGCACACGTCAACAAGCTTGTAGAGAACCTTCGACGTCTTTTTAATCTCTGGCGCCGCATGCTTCGGCATGCCGCGCAAGGCTCGAAGTAAGCATAACGCTATCTTTGCCATGTGCGGGCGGATGATACTTCTCGGAACAACGTCTAAGAGCATATTGATACCTTCCACTGCACCGGACGTAGATTGCCAGGCTGTTTTGAAAGCGCAGTGACACAAGCGTGGGATGAGCGCGTCGACGAGAACAGCGAGCTTCTGCGGCGGCTTCGCGTGCGGACGGGTGACGTATTCTGGTACCGGCCGCTCTTTGACGTTCGCCGGGTCTGCTTCGTCTCCTTCTGCTTCGTCGGCATCTGTCGCCGTAGCTTTGGCGCCACGGCCGCCTTTCTTCGATGCCTTCTTAGAGGAAGCCCTTTCTTCCTCCTCCTCCTCGCCATCGACGTCCATGGCATCTGCTGCGCTTTGTTCGAGTTGTTTTTTATGGCTTTTGGGATATTTTTTCAGCTCTGCTCTGTTCAATTCTTCGCAATCTTCTTTGGCTAAGAGTAGAACAGTGTCGATGAAAGTTTTCATCGCCGCTAAAGCCGCTTTCACGTGCGCAATTTGACCACATTCCATGGCATCTACAAGTGCATCTATGAATAAAATCGCATCAATCTTCTTCAAAGCAGTCACAGAAACTCGCTCTGCGGAAGGAGAATACCCTCCTTTCTTGTCGTATTTACCATCACTAATTAAGTTACCGCTATTCGTAACGCGAACGATATCGCCGATGAACAACATCGCAAAGTGTTCGGTGATGGATTCAACGAACCCGGCGTTTGCCTTCTTGAGTTCTGGGTCGGCTTCCGCAGACACAACAGCAATAATTAATGATTTCATCACGCGTTCCTCGGCAGCTAATTGCGTCTTTGTCTTGTTCCCCAAAGTCGCTTGCGCGCGAAGATTCGCTTCGCGGTCGTTTTTCCGAGCGTCTTCCGTAGCGTCATCAACTGACTTTGTCCACCCGTTCAATACTGCCGCCTCAACGGCAGCACGAATGGTCTTTTCAATATCTTCATCACTGTCACCATCGACATTCATCGCATCGTCGTCTTTATATCTCCTCTTTGTCGAAGCTAACTCTTTCGCTATACCCGAGGAAACGTTAATGATGGAAGCCAAGCACACACGCAAAAATGCCAACGCTTGCTTTCGATGTTCATTCAACGCTTCGACACTGCTACTATTCATGGACGACGATGCAATCGCCGGTAGTACTCGCGGTGATTCTAAAATCCCGCGCATAAGTGCTATGCATCTATCAAAAGGCACGAGAAAGCTCGTTTCCGGTTTGAAAGTCAAAATCATGCGCAAACCGTGCTCAGGATTCTCTTTCGCTTCCAGCTCGAGCGGCTCTTTGAGAAAATCGCGATTTCTACCTCCAAGTTTTCCCAATAACTGCATAGCTTTTGCGCCAAACGGAGATCCGGACTGTTGCGGCTTAAGCTTGGACCACAACGCAATCATCAAAGGCGTCTTGACCTCGGCTATGCACGGATCAAGAAAGTCTGGATTGAGAGAATCCACCCAGAATTCTAAAGTTCGCAAACCGAGCAAATTCAATTCACTCGTTTTTGATTCTAACGCTATGCACAATGGTTTCGCGAGTTTTGGCAGGTGCGGAAGGATCGATGACAATCTACCCGGCAATGTCAAACATAATTCTACAATTGTATCGTTGAGCTCGTGTGGATCTGGACCGTTCAGGTACTTTAACAACGCATCAAGACACGTCGGTAAAATAGGAAGCACCTCGCGATAAAGCAAATCAAACTTCGCTTGAGCTAGAGCTCGGAACAGATATCTAAGCAATCTAACATACGCCGATGGATTTTCAATTTCGCGCATTGCTTTCAAACATTTCTCGACGATGGGGATGACGTACGGCGACAACATGGCTTCGCAGTTGGAATACTTTGAAACCGCGTGAAGCAACAAACTGAAGAGTTTCAAGACGAGCTGCGCCGGCGGCGATTGCGGATCTTCGAGATGTTTTAGTTTGTCTCTGACTAAAATCATCGCAAGGCAATCGGCAAAGTATCTTGAAAGATTCTGATTCTGCAGCAAAAGATGCGGAAGCTGAACCATCGGCGCCAACTCGAGCATTCCGTTGAAGAGGTCGTCAAATCGAATGCACGCAATGTCGAGAAAGCATCGTGGATCGAGCACTGCAAAGACTTCGGCGACATGCGCACACATTTCAGCGCACTCCGCCCCCCGGTACAACGCCAGACATTTCACGCCATTCTTAACAAATGCCGAAGTACGACGAAGCTCTGGTTCGGTGAGACCGTGACGAAGAGGTGACGATAACGCCATCAACGCCGCGTTGTTATTTTGCGTCTGTGTTTGTTGAGCTCTGAAATTTGTAACCGACCAGAGAAGTGTTTTCATACCGATAAAGAGTGTCTTGACAATGGCTTTAGTATCCGCGAGTTCCTTTAGTCTTTCCTTCGAAACGTCAAGTTTTACCTCTTGCTCCTCTTTTTCTTCATTTTTGCTGTCATCTTCGTCGTCGTTACTTTCTTTGCTCCCTTTCTTACTTTTACCAACAGCTTTCTTTTTCGAGGACTTTTTCGCCGATGGGGAAACAGCATCTTTCTCGCCCTCCTTTTCATGCGATATATTAGCATTACTTTTGTTTTTGTCATCTTTACCACCCTTGCCCGATGCAGAGGAAGTGGACGGTGCCTCTTTCTTTTCGTCATGCAAATGCTCGACCAATTTCAATAAAGTCTTCAACCTTGGGCGCAAAGTTCGAAACTTGACTACTGTGGCATCTAAAATCTTCACTAAAAGAGCGCGTGCTTCGTCCGCACTCCCAGGAGTCGTTTCCGCTCGGCGGCGAAAGATAGATTCCACCAAGTGGTGCATTAACCTCGCACACGTCATTTGAACACTCAACGGCAATCTTTCATCTTGCATGTTTGTCGAAAACACATGCACTGTTTTACGGATCTGCGGCAAAGTAAGCTCCGATCGCATGTGATGAACCAATTCCGCTAAGAAACTGTACGCTAACGGGCGCAAGGATTCTGCGCACAAGCGTCCAGAACCTAACAACGCGTGCTCCTCCAATAACGAGTCCAGATGTTGGAAGAAACTGCGGCAGAAATTTTGCACTGACAACGCGTGTCTCGTCGCCACCAACAACTCCTTCCTCGTCGACAAGACATCCGGGCACGTCTTCAACAAATCAACAACCGCCAGTGAAATCTCTTGTTGATACGGAAGTACCAACCGCGCGTGTCCTCTCACGAGATAGGTGATAAAACTGATCGTTTTCACCTGCGCGGATTTCAAATCCGCGAATCGTTCGCGAAGTTTAAAGCTTTCTTTAAATGCCGTTCGCAAAGTTCGCGCTGAGCACGTCTTTGTCATCACCGGTAAGAGCTTCTGCACAGTATCTTGTGCCACGGACGGATATAATTGAAACAAAAGCATAACAATCAACGGACATTCCGTGCACACTTTGAATGACTTCAGCGCAGGAATGGTCGCCGAATCGTTCGCCGCTGTCGCCGCCGTCTGTTCCCCAGAAACTTCGTTTCTTTCTTTGGTATCCTTGGATGCACCTCTTCTAGCTTTCTTTGTACTCGCTTTATCTTCTTTATCAGTGTCCTTCATCTCTTCATCTCCTCCTTCCGCACCTTCCTCATCCGTCTCGATCCCAAACACCTCCTTCACTGTTTGTGGTATATTTCCAAACACCTCCTCGGCAAACTGCAAAAACTGCATCGCTTTCTCTTCGCTTCTCGGCCGAAAATTTCTGTGCACGTCGAACGCAATCCTCATGCATACCAGCGCGTTCTTCTCGTTCTCCTCTCTTAAGGGCGTCAGCGTGCACTCCAACAACTGACTCTCATATGGTCTCAAAACTTCGTTATGAGGTAACCGCGAGAGGATTTCATATATAACGTTTCGTAGCTTGATCGATTCGTTTTCACCGGTATCTTGGCCAGGCATAGGTGGATTATCCTTCAAAAGTTTCAGGAACACATCGAAATAGGCTTTCAACCAGTTTGCATATTCGGATGTGTGTGCGATTTCGATGCTCGCACGCACTTCACTCGCCAACTCCAATTGTTTCGTTATCGTGACATTAGCAGCGAAGAATTTCTCCGCGTGTTCGGCAAAATTTTTGGGTACCATTTTCAAAGGTCGATTGGTGCACCCGTCGATGGAGTTTCGACCGTCTCTCGTCCTATGAGAAGGCTCTGGGATGAAAGTCCTCTCTAAAATGCGCTCAAATTTGCCTCTAATAGAAAAAGGTCCCGTTTGAAAAATGCTCAATACTGTGTCCGATCCGATATACTTTTAACTTTTTCTTGTCACGAATCGTTTAAACAGAAAATCTGACGCGACCAACGCGAGACGTGGTGTTGATCGAGTCCGCTGAAACCGATTTTAGCTCGACGCGTATCGATTTAAGCGGTATGAATCGAATAAAACTTGTGATGCATTCCAGCCGTAAATCGTTAGGTTTTCGGGTTTAATTAGGTTTAGGGTACCTGTATGAAGAAGAGGACCCACCTTTTAAAAAGGAAAAAGGAAGAAAAAGGAAGAGGAAGGCAAAACTTCGCATAAACAAATCAAATCTACCTATATAAAACTCTATCTACTACCTAATTCCAAAAGGTAAACGTGCTCGCTTTGAATCCTCTTTTCTTCCTCTCCAACTCTTTCATAACTGAATGAAACGCGTCGGCGTCGACGGTTGGTCTCTTCCACGCGACGTTTGGCCAAAACTTCGCCATCGCTTTGCGTTTGCGTTCAATGACGGCGTCTGGAACAGAACGTAGGATATCGATGGCTTCCAAGTGTCTCTTTTCCGGAATTTTGATGGAAACTTCTCGCCAGTTGAAGGAGTTTTCGTATGGGAACTCGATTTCGTCCGCGATGATGACCGGGATGCATCCGACCATCAACGCTTGGTAAGCTCTCAGCGTCCACGGCGACCAGCCTCGAGGACAGAGGCAGAAAGTAGAGGCGCGCATTTCCTCTCTGTAACACGTTTTATCGCACGAGCTGTGTTGTTCCGTAAAAACGACGTCTTTTATATCCTTAAACGCCTCTTTCATTTTAATCCGTATGCCTTTGGAGTATTGCTTCCCAAGTTTGTTGGCAATTGTGCCACGAAAATAGGCAAATGTTTTCGCTCGATTCACTTCTTTTTGTCTCCGTAATGATCCAGACCAGAACGCTTTTTCTGGTTCTAGACCCGGAATAACGATATCTTTCCACGTGTTGAACTGTTCGGACAATGATCGGTCGCCTTCGGGAGTTAAAAAGACGGATTTCTTGATGTGCCTCTTCCAATCTTTGAAAATGTGCGGGCCTCTCGCTCCAGCAAACGTAAACACGTGGTCTCTTCCTTGTGTTCTATTCCAAAACGGATAGTGATCCGTCACTAATTTCATAGCTTCTAACCACCACGTATTCGTTTCTTGCAACCCTTTCTTCGCCCCTAGCGTTGCTATATTTTCAAACAACTTACACTCGCCGTACACTGGGACGTAAAAGAACTCCGCCTCTAATGGGTCCAACGTATACATCTTCGACTGCATAATATTCGCGTGAATGCGAATTTCCGTCCCATACTGGTCTGTTACGCACCTCTTATTCTTTTTCAACATCTCAACGTGAAACTTCTGGGGTAAATTGTACACGAAAATCTTAAACGATACGCCATCATTCGACGCCGGCTCAAACGTTGGTGAAGCCGGACCGGGCGAGTACCTCGGTATCACGTCGAAGTAGTGTTTATTTTCAATTTCTCCATTGCTACTGCTATTCTCTACCTCTGCGACTTGCTCTGCCTCCTCCTCGTTGCTTGCTCTTACTTCATCGTCTGCTACATCTATAATCGAGTCCTCCTCTTTCGACGATATCTTTTTGTTGATATTGTCTTTGTGATTCGTACTCTTACTCTTACTACACGGTTTAAACTTCTCGCACTTCGGTTCCGGAGGACACTTCTCCGTCTCTTCTCGAAACTTTTCCAGCATCAAAACCTGCATCTCTCGACTCACCTTCTCGCTCGCTTTCGTCCGGTACTTCTTCAGATACGTTTCCCATTTCAACCGGTTTTTGTGTTCCAATTGGACTTGCGTTTGCAAAGAGGAAAAGTACGATTTGGAGCGCGAGAAATGGAGGAGAGTTAAGAGAAGGAGGAGAAAATCGACCACGGCGAGGAGACGGACGAGGAAGAGAAGAGAGGAGGAAAACGAGGAGCTCCGCATGTTCTCTCTCTTTCTCTTTCTCTTTCTCTCGTTCTCTCTTTTTTTTTGGATTTTGGACGTACTACTAAAGTGAGGAAAGTGGTTGTATCTCATTTTCAGGTAAAACGTTTGTGCATATATACAAAATTCGATGCAAATTGCCTATCTCTGCAACTTTTAATAAATTGAATACATTAATACCTGCACTCGACTAAAATTGATGCACACTCGCCATAGAGCTCGGGTCGTTTCTTTCCGGTGTACATGCAGTGATGGCCGTACATGTCGTACAACGGCACGCATTTCAAGCCTTTCTGCAAGTTTTGGACGGTGCAACAGTAATATCCCAACAAATCGTCCAAGTCTGGGTCTTGGTCGAAGACTTCGAACAAGACTAAATCGAGTTCTGGGCACTTGGATTCCAATTCGATTTGTTCGTTCCAAATCGGTTGCGCTTTCGGGCCGACGCGAGCTTCCGAGAAGACTTTGGTTTGGCGGGAGGAACCGTTTTTACCACAGATGGATATTTTGACGTACGTGTCCGGACCGCTGAGGAAATCCGCGTTTTTGAACGCCTCCCATCCAGAGCCGACGAGGACGTTAAAGGAAATTTTTTTCGGCAACGCGCCGGATTTTTTACCGTCCAAGAGAAATTTTGGTTTTTTAATGTAACCAGCGCCACCGTTGTCGGCAAATTTACCTCGGTTCATAAATATCGGTCTGTCCATGCCTTGGAAGTTCAACGCGACCAAGGAGGCACCGATGGACCACGCGGCGTTTGGATCGGCGTTGTCCGATAAGACTCGCCAACCGCCCGGGTAACATCTCAACAAGTGCCTCTTTGTAAACGCCAATAAATCCTTACGCTCCGAATCGTCAGCCGTGGCTTTCTTGACCATCTTCTCTACCTTTTTCTCGTTCCAACTGCACGATTTCACTCCCGGCCATTCCTGCGCCTCGTCGAACCCGTGAAACTTTGCGTTGCCGATGGCGACGACGTTTTTCAACTTGTCTGCGACGTTGCTCTCTTCAACAACCTCGCCGTCATTGTCATCGTCGTCGGACTCATCGTCGTCTTCATTATCCATGATCGATTTGTGTAAATCCGGCGCTAATGTCTTGGACGTATCCAAAACTGGCTTCTCTTTCTTCGCCTTCTTCTCCTTTCCTGACCCGTTTTTACCCTTCTTGGCGTCTTGTTTGTGCTTCAACTTGTCCCGGATGACTACTTTGCCTTTCAATTGGTTCGGGCTCGGCCACTCCTCTTTCTTCCCGGCACCTTCTGGCGGTCGATACAACATCCCGTCGCAGAAAATCTCCTCCAACAAATCGCCCATAACTCCTCGCTGTTCCACATTGACGTGGTTCTCAAACGTTACGATGACTGGATACGGCGTCTTCACGAATCCAAACTCTTTAATCGCTTGTAAACATTCGCGAAGTTCGACTGGTTTACACGCCGTGCCTCCGTGCGTGACGATTGGCGTTCCTTTCGGTCCGTCGTAACAATCCAACTCAATCACGCGGCCGCCGTGTAACAAAATATCTTTCACCGCTCGCCCGCTCGAAACGCCCGTGAGTTGGTTCCCTTCCAAGTACGAGTTGTGGCTACATTCAGAGAAAGAAAGAAAGAACGCGTGGACAAAAGTGTTTTTTGGTCAGCAAATATTGACAGTTTGGCGCCTCCGACCAACGAAACGAAAACGACGCCAAACAACCCAAAGAACTTTTCATCATCATCATCATCATCATTGGAGACGAAAGAAAGAAAGAAAGAAAGAAAGAAAGAAAGAAGACGAATAAATAAAAAAAGGAAGAAGATATTTCTGTACCTCGAATTGATGAAGTAATGACTCAGCGGGGCGTTCATGTCGTCTTCGTTCAGTGTCGTCGGTTTACCGATAAAGTTCGCGTCGTCCACGACGTGCCTTTTGATCACCTCTTCCGCGTGCACGTCTTCCACGCTTTTTTCGTCGTCTATTTCGACGCCGGAGGCGCGGAGCAAGAACTTCGCGGGGTCGTCGATCGATTGGGACGTCTCGTTGGTCGACCCACCGTTTTTGGAGACGACATCGTGGACGTCGAACGTCGGGTGGAACTGCGACCCGTTCTTAAACGGTTGGTCGATGTTTTTGTTCGAGCGGTGCTTGTTGCCTCGCGTGGAAAGCGACGCGCCCATGACGACGACGGTTGTTCGTAGTCTTCTTCTTCGCGATATAATTTAAACACACAATTATACACACAAACAACAGGAGTTGCACAGTCCAAGAATTTAAAGAGATTTTTTTTAACTTTTTTAGGGTTTCGTTTTACTAAACTCGGGACTCACAAAAAGTTCGTTTGAATTTCGACAGAAAGAGTCCCTTTTGTACATACGAACACACGCTTTGGT
>Ga0066856_10000414_pt1 | contig 15813 bp, 13 predicted proteins | sample ETNtaG_5_FD_65605 | JGI IMG/M metagenome (GOLD analysis project Ga0066856, IMG submission 65605) | Marine microbial and viral communities from oxygen minimum zone, Eastern Pacific Ocean - ETNP201406SV205 | ecosystem: Environmental > Aquatic > Marine > Oceanic | place: Pacific Ocean: Eastern...
GAACTTGGTTGCCTCGATGAACGGTGGTCGATTCAACAAGGATGTAGTAGTTAGAGGGAAAAGTAAGCCAAGTTGGATAGAATCGCTACTCAGGCCCAAGAGCAGGCCAAGATACCGGAAGGAGGAAAGTTACGCTTCTCAATATGGAGATTCAGATGGGGCTATCGAACAAAATAATTCTAGATTCCAAACTTCCCAACATATCAGACTCAGAAGTGACCAAGATCATCAGGCAGACATTGCTAACAGACCCGTACTTCCCTCAGAGCACGATCCTGTTTCTGCCAAGGCTGCTTTGGAATCTGTTGTGGATAGGGTCTCATCAGGCAGAAGGATGGAGCCGAAGCAGCTTACGATGCCTTCTGAGGGACTAAAGTTTTCACAATTAAGGAAGGCCCCCTCTAAGGGAGAGAAGCACCACATCCCCGGAGTTAGAAGGTTAGAATAGTCATATTCCGACTATCCTTCTATATCTATCAGCTCTGGCATGATACTTTCCTCTGCCTAGAGATCTGATTCCCTTGGTACCAATTCCCTCTACACAATAAGAAGAAGTTACTGTGGCGTGAACCATAGCCTTCCTCATAACTTCCGCGTCATTGAGAGAAACCTCATGACCAACCAAGGACGAGAGCAATGCACCAGCGAACGTATCGCCATGCCCTGTTGGATCGATTGGATTCTCAGTTGGGTAAGACGGAAGCGCTATAGTGCCACAGGGGAGGTACGCTAGGATCCCACTACTGCCTCTCTTGACGATGATGCTTCTTGGCCCTGGTCCGGCTGAGGACCCTCCGTGAAGGGCTTCCCCTGATGTGATTGATGATATTGACTGAGTCAGTACTTTCTCTCCAGCGATGGCCTTGGCGTCTTCCTCATCGAGTATGACTACGTCTACCATCCTCATGGCCCTAGAAAGCCACTCAAACTCTTCATCTATCCATATCTTGCTGGTATCTAAGGCGATTATTTTCGCATCGGGGCATTGCTCTAAGACTTTCACTTGGGCACTAGGATTGGAGTTAGCACATAGGAGTACGTCCGGCCCTGACCAAGCCTTGGGAAGAATCGGAGAAAATTGATTGAGGACATTCAATTCAGTATTGATTATCTCTGATCTATCCATAGATTCAGCGAATCTCAGTGACCTCCTAGATGTCTCACCCTCCCTTAGAACAACACCTGCAAGATTCATGCCGGCATCCTCCAATATCATCTGGTGATAGGTCGAGAAATCCTGTCCTACGGCACTCACGACTCCTATCCTAGGAGGATAGCCCGGAGGAGGCCTGAGATGAAAAGAGGAGGCCAATCCAGAATGTATGGCTGAACCCCCTAGGACGGCACTGGCCTTCTCGGATGGCGTCTCTATGTCATCATAGGAGATTGTACCTGCAATTACCATCTCCATCATGATTCACCATTCAATAACTCAGGATGCTCTTCAAGAAATCTGATTGTGATGTCACCAGACAAGAAATCCTGATTTTTTAGTATTGCTTGATGGAGGGGAATTAGCGTATCGACACCTAATAACATCGTTTCATCAAGAGCTGCTTTCATTCGAGAAATTGCATCTGACCTACTTGGCGACCAGACGATTATCTTAGCCAATAGGGAGTCGAATGAAGCTGGCATATCATACCCGGTGTGAGCGTGAGAATCTACCCTTACCCCCGGCCCACTAGGCCAGTGACATTCCCAGAGCCTTCCAGGAGATGGAGTGAGAGTCAATGGATTCTCAGCATTGATCCTAGTCTGTATGGCATGGCCTCTAATTTTTACATCGCTCTGACTCATTGGAATACCTTCACCGGCCGCTACCCTAATGCCAATAGAAACCAAGTCATATCCAGTAATCATTTCAGTTACTGTATGCTCCACTTGAACTCTAGGATTAACTTCGAGGAAATAAAAATCTCCACTAGAATCCCTGAGAAATTCAAATGTGGCCAGTCCCTTGTAGCCGACTGCTTCAGCACCAGCAACCACTTTCGAACCAATCTCTTCTCTGACTTCTTCAGAAAGCCAAGGGCCCTCTTCTAGAATTTTCTGATGCCTTCTCTGTATGGAGCAAAACCTCTCTCCAAGATGAATCGCCTTAACTCCGTCTCCAATTACTTGGAACTCAATGTGTTGTGCCCCTTGTATGAACTTCTCAAGAAAAACTCTGTCATCTCCGAAAGCCGAAAGCGCCCTGCCCTGACATATTCTCAATGCCTTGTCGAAATCATCGGGAGAGTCGACGACTTGCATTCCAATGCCCCCCCCTCCGGCAGAAGCCTTGATAATCACTGGATATCCTATTTCTGCGGCTTGGATGGCGGCCTCTTCTGGATCGGAAACTGGACCGTCTGACCCCATGGCCACAGGAATTCCAGATCTAACCATCGCCTCTCTGGCGGCTATCTTATCTCCTAGAAGCCTCAGAACATCCGGACTAGGGCCAATGAAAGTTATTCCTTCCTCTTCCAGTCTTTCAGCGAAGACTGGATTTTCAGCTAAGAATCCATATCCTGGATGCACTGCATCTGCACCTACTTCCTTGGCCGCCTCCACTATGGCCTCTATATCCAAATACGAGGCCAATGGATCGGAACGAGGGATGTAAACAGCCTCATCGGCAAGTCTCACTGGGAGGGATAACCTATCCTCCTTTCCATGTATTGTGACGACTTCGATACCCATGGTACGCAATGAGCGTAGAATTCTCAGGGCAATTTCGCCTCTGTTTGCGATGAGTACCCTCCTGAACATCAAGACAACGCTGTAACGGTTGCCCTATCATTGAATCGGAAGATTGTGTTGCTTAACACGCCCTCAGTAGACATCTCGCAGGTATCTCTTCTGGGTTTTCATTAATGTAGACTCTACAAATTCTTTCGCTTCATCCAAGGACATTGAACCATGTTCGGAACAGATTTCAATCAATGTAGAGTGGACATCCTTGGCCATGTAATTCTTGTCTCCACAAACATAGAAATATCCCCCTCCATCTATCCAATTCCATATTTCCTCGCCGTTTTTCTTCATTAAGTGCTGAACATATACCTTCTCGGAACCTTGCCTGGACCATGCTAAGTCCTGCCTATCTAGAACCCCTCTCTCTTTCCAAGATTCCATCTCTTCACGGTAGTAATACTCTCCCTCTTCTGTCCAGTCTCCGAAGAACAACCAGTTTCTACCCGTATCCCCATTGATGTCCCTCTGTTGTAAAAATGCTCTAAATGGAGCAATTCCTGTTCCTGGTCCGACCATAATTGCGTCTGCTGAGCCAACTTCAGGAAGAACGAACGACCTCGTTGGCGACATAAATACCCCAATTTCTGTTTTATTGACTTCGCATCTATCTGCTAGGAAACCCGTACAGAGCCCTGTTTTGTCCCTTTCATGATGATTATACCTGACTATTCCCACCGTTAGATGCACTGTTCCTGGCTCATAATCTGGACTGCTGGCTATGGAGTATAGTCTTGGTTTGAGGCGATCCATTCCCTCAACAAGTTGCTGAGCTGTGAATCCTATGTGGCCAAAATCTGAGAGCGCATCGACATAATCGCGAGACCACATATAATCCTCCATGGCCTTCTTATCTGATGTCAATTCGTTCCACAAAGTCTCTGATGGATTCGATGGCATCCCTATCTCCACATATTGTTCGGGAACATCGCCATCATTACCAGAACCGGACCAATCAATCAGAACTGTGCCGTCCCTAGAAGAGGATCTTTTCCTACTCACTATCTTAATATCGATACTGGAGGAAGATGACACGACTCTAGAGCCGAGTGCCTCGATCCATTTCTTAGATACCCTATGGACCTCAAACCTATTCATCAAGGCCTCTCTCAGACTACATTCTCCGGAATGCGTTTCCACGGTTTCTTCACCGGAAAGAGAAGTCAATGAAAGAATCTCTTGAACTATTTGAGGGGGGCCTTGAGGGACGACACCCAAGGCATCTCCCGCCTTGTAGACAAGTCCTGAATCTCCTAATTGGAATACTATGTGTCTGGTCTCCTTGCCGGAACCATCGCCATTGAGAACATAGTTTTCTGTAATATTAGTAGAATATGGATTCTTTGCATTCCACTGGGATTTCTCTGATTTCTTTGGAGATTCCTCACTCGTTGCCCCTTCAACAGATTTCATGGACGTTGATGAAGAGTCAGTAGCTAGATCTATTGGATCATCTTCAATTGCCGCCATTAGTGGCAAAACGGCCGCGGTCCACTCTGCTGCTGGCCCCTCAAAGTCAACATCACAATCGACTCTCGGGTGGACTCTGTTGGCCCCCATGGACTCAAACCAAGCGTCCCATTCCTTTCCAGATTCGCAAAACAAGTCATATGATGTGTCGCCCAGAGCTAGTACTGAGAAATTCGAGCCCTTCAAATCGGTGATGGCCCCTCCGTTTGCAGCCTCCCAGAGATCCTCGGCATTGTCTGGTTGTTCTCCATCCCCCCATGTGCTGCAACAAACTAAGATCCTCTTCTGATTAGTCAAATCAGAAATCTGAATTTCGTCCATGGCCTTAACAGAGGGATTTAGGCCATGATTTGAACAAGCTTTACCGGCCTGTTCGGCTAGCTCTTCAGAATTTCCAGATTGAGAACCATACAGAATGAGAATAGAACGGGGTTCGGACACTATATCCCTCATCCCTGTCGGAATAATGCTCGTTTATGAATAAATGTAATACGAGCTCTCTACAGAGTACAAAAAAGGCGATGGGGTCAAGTCATGGACCGTTCTCGCAATGCCATGCCGAGAGTAGATTTCCTGGGCACGGGGAATGCTTTCTCTCCCCCGGGGAGGATGCACGCATTGGCACTCATAGATGGGGACATACTCATTGATACCCCTCCAACACTACTTACCCAACTTAGAAGATCTGGCTTTTCAGGGGGCGACATCAAGCATATTTTGTTTACTCACTGGCACGGGGACCACAATTTTGGTTTTCCATTCCTGATGTTGGATAGGAAGTATATTTCGAACAGGGATTTGAGAGTGGGTTTAGATGTTTATCTTAGACCGGGCGGGAGTGATATTCTGGAAAATCTATGCAAAATAGGATTTCCCGGAAGCCTAGAGTCTTTGGATTCTATGATTGAATGGCACGATTCAGAGTATGAAGATATAGGAGACACGGGATGGAAATTCTACAGGTTCCCTGTTCTTCACAATCCAGAAACCGACCCCCATGGTTACGAACTGGTACATGAGTCTAATTTTCGGTTACTACACTGTGGCGATTCTGGACCCTGTGAAGAGATTGATAATCGAGCAGGAAGAGCAGATGTAATCATCGTGGAAATGGGGATGCCTGATATCGGTGAATTCCCCCATCACCATCGCCCCTCTGATGTAGCGGCATTAGCTTCCAGAAATCCTCATGCTAAGATTTTAGTTACACACAATTATTCCTCTGGAAGGGGGTTAGAAGAAGGATTTGATATTCCGGAACTGCCTACTTCTATTTGTCAATTGGAAGATGGGGATAGTCTGATTATCGCCGAAGATGGCTCATTTGAAATTATAAGAAAAAATTAGAAAAAATAACTAGCATATATACTACTAAGATTTTTTTTGTTGTTTGAAAATAGATTATGGTTCGATCTGAATCGTTTGCAATAGTATGATTAAGCTATCTATTAATTGAGCATGAATATTGTTGATTTGTGATTGTGATTTGATTCTAAGTGCAATAATTACATCTGATAATAAAAATTATTTATGTTGTACTGCAAGTAAATTAGTTCAAGTAATTTATCTCCAGTGTAGAAATTAAACCGTTCATACATACACTCCCATAAAGCATAGTTGAATGGAGTTTCTTCAGAGAGTCTTATTATGTCGTGCTCGCTCGCTCCAACTCCGCGTTGACTAATCTACTGCTCGGATGGGGAGTGGTAGGAGTGTGGACAGGGAAGGACTAGGAGTGTTAAGAAATGGAGGGAAACATTTTCGAAAAGATTCTTGGCCAGGAGAGCCTTTTCATAGATAGGAAGATCTTCGACCATGCATTCGAACCCGATAGTCTCCCTCACAGAGAAACGGAAGTAGACTCTCTCGTAAGGAATCTCGTGGATGCCCTAAATGGCCATATCCCCTCAAACATGCTACTTTACGGAGTCCCTGGTTCCGGCAAGACCGTAGTTACTAGGTATGTGCTCTCCCAGCTACTTGACAAGGGAAGAGAGATGGGTGAGCCCGTCTTCAGTTATGAGATAAATTGTAGAAATATAGATACAAAGTACAGGGTGGTTCAGAATATAGCCTCTCATCTTTCCAGAAGGGGAGATGCCCCTATTCCATTCACTGGCTGGCCGACCGATAGGGTTCTGGATGCCCTAGTTTCAAGAATGGACAGGGAGGGAGGAGTCCACATTATCGTTCTTGATGAAATAGACAACCTAGTTGCTAGAGCAGGGGATGGGATTTTGTACAATCTCACAAATTTGAATACTATTCTGAAGTCATCCAGGTGTTGTATCATAGGAATTAGCAATGACTTGCACTTCACTCAGCACCTTGATCCCAGAGTAAGCTCCAGACTGAGTCAGGAAGACTTGGTTTTTCATCCGTATGGGGCAACTCAGATTCAGGACATTTTGGAAGAGAGGACACGTGTTGGACTAAGGGAGAATTCTTTGAGTGGGGGTGTGATTGAGCTCTGCTCTGCATTGGCGGCGCAAGAACACGGTGATGCCAGAAGAGCGCTTGATCTTCTCAGAATTTCCGTTCAAAAGGCAGAGCAGCAAGGTCATGATCTGGTCTCTCCTTCGCATGTGAGACTGGCACAGAGTCAACTTGAATACGATCAAGTCACGCCCGTTCTGAAGACCCTTCCACTACATCAGAAGATGGTTCTTTTCTCAATCAAGCTCAATGAAGAGAATGGACTTAGGAATATCAGTACAGGGGAAGTATTCAGGACCTACTCGGATGCATGTCTAAAAATCGGCGTTGAGCCGTTGACTGCTAGACGTATTTCTTCTCTTCTAAATGAGCTAGACACACTAGGAATGATAATGGCCAGGAATGTTAGCAAAGGAAGAGGGGGGAGGAGCAAGCAAGTCAACTCCGCTGTCCCGAGTGGAATTGATGTTATTCATACCTTGAGTGAGTCTGAGCCATTAATTGCTCAAGCGTCCGAAGAAAAATATGCTCTGCAAAGCCGATTATGATTTTTCATTCCTCAGACAATGATTATACAGAAGTCACAGGTCCCCGAGGCGTTGAACCATGAGTGATTCGGAATGGATGGATTCTTTGACACGCCCCAGCAAGACCGCGTCCGCCGCATTGACACTACTGGGCTCATGGATAGTTTTACTTACCGTGGTGAACATTTCAATAGGTGCATACTCTGAAGGAAGGAAGGTCCTATGGATTGACTTCTTGACAGGAGTCAGAGAGTCGTCAACTACCGATATGGCTTTCGTAATTGATGATGGTTTATTCGGATTTATCGGCTTGGCAATCATCGGAATAGGGGCCATGGGGATGAATAAGACTCACGAGTCTGGATTCGGAGGATGGCTAAGTGGATTGCCGAGTTGTATTGTCGGGTGTCTACTTTCTTCCGAAGGGGGATCTGGGAAACTGGTTTCTAGCTGGCTGGTTGCTATCGGGGTATTGTTCTATCTAATTTGGAGCGTTATGGAGAATACTTGGGTGGATCCGGGAGTATATTCGGTTTCTACTGTACTAGTATCGTTCGGAGTGGGGATGGCACTCCTGGAAGATTCTTCCAATTAAAATTTAATTCGGAATTATATCCATGGACCCTAGCAAATCTCTACATCGAGACTTTGATTCTATGTCAGTGAGTCTAATTACAACTCCACGCCCTGGTTGACCGTAGAGGATTACTGACCCTAGCGGAGCTAGTGGATGTAATATCAAAGGCGCCAGATCCTCCTCTCCATCCACTATAATTAGAGTTGATTTTGAGTTTTCTTCAACTTCATTATACCCAAAGTCCGACAAGGCTTGAACGCAACAATGGTATAATTCAGGAGTGATTGAGCCTGCAGGATTATGGCACTTTAAAACTGAGTCATACAAATTCACGTCAATTTCTGAAGCTTGTTGCCACTTCTCACGTTTTGTCATTCCATCGATTAGTGCTATATCTGCTGGTTTGTTAAGATCCTGTAGAGTTTTGACTGTCACATCACCTACTGCAATTATTGGTCCTGGTTCGTCAGAGATTCTCTCTAAAACATCAGCCATTGCAATCTTTGGTTCATTCTCATCACCTTCAACTAGAAAACCGAAGGGAGTCTTGAGCCTCTCCCCCACTCCTGGATTGAGCGAAAGGAGAGATTTTCCTATTTCTTCATTTAACCAGGACCCCCCATCCCTATCAGTGGTCCCTCTTCTGATATTTGTACTGGATATAACTCCCGCTTTCCAATCCAATTCCGGATCAACAATGATTGTTCGGAGAGGGGCCAATTTATTTTTTGTACGCATGATGTTAATTTCTTCGCAGTTGGATATTGTTTCACGTGTACAAATTATTACTTCTGCAACTTGATGAGTGGGGGCAGGGCCAAATGCATCTTCAAGAACGTGGAATGAAATTCTATTATGCAAGTCCTGGGAAAGAGACTCCATAATGAGCTGTCTTCTATCTTCCCATGACTCTATTCTTTTGTCCTTCCTTTTTGCCAGAAAGTCACTCGTCATCCAAACTTCTAGTTTCTGGCACTCGCTGAGTCCCACTTCCAATAATTTTTGATGCCCAGAATGGAATCTGTCGAAGGTCCCTCCCACTAAACCTAGGGGCTCCATCGATGCCCTGCTAGAGGGGAGAGTCTTGAGGGCTTTGGAAGATTGTGTGCCCCGGGGCGTAACGGCGGCCTTCACAGCTAGGCTCGGGCGCCTGACCCACCCCGGGACGTCTGTCGGACAATGGGGTAGTCCCTTGATTCATCCCCAATGGGTCCTCAGGGGACCTAACACGGTCCGGCCACCTGATTTGCGCCAGTGATCATTTCATCGTAGATGATCCCACTGGTCTTCGACAGATGGCTACCCAAACGTGGTACCATGTGTCATCCTCAACCTCCGGCGAGGGGGTTTTGTCAACATGGTGTTGCCGTTGGGCGCTTTCCCGCACACAGAGTAGGAAATGAACCCCACGGTCCAATCATTCTAATCGAATGCAGAGTTTGATATCAGCTCTTCATGGAACCCTGATGACTTCAGGAGAAGTCTTTCAGCTACATTGTTGTCTCCCTGCATTATTGAACTAGTGGCGAAATTAGGCCACTTTTCTAGAGGTTGTCCCAGCCATCCTACTAGGGGATGAGTCTTACCAATTTTCGGAGGCCTGTTCTCATTAATTGCGTCCAAGGACTCGAGAAGGTCGACTAGTGGTTCCGCTTCCTCGGGAACATCCTCCTTTCCTCTGAATCTACGAGAAAGGAGTCCTCTGATTTTAGGATTGCATCCATCGTATACCAGATTGCTGTTGAATGGGAAATCACTATTGGTGCCGATTGGCCTCAAGACTGCCGCTGGCCACGAGATTTTCCTACCAATTAGCCAAGAGAATATTTTTTCATCCTGAAGTGCCCATTCCAGTAAATCAGAAGACACATGCGCCCACCATTCCAGGGGAAGTGCACTAACAATCTGCTCTACATTTTCTATTGTGGGGACTTCCTGCTTAGTCAGCAGTCTGTTCAAAATAGACCATGTTCTGATATCGTGACCAATCGGAAGGTCGTTGGCCCCAGATAGGATTTTTTCGAAAATCTCTATTTTCTTCTGTTCTGGGAAGTCACTATCTAAATGAATTAGCCACAACAATCCTTGTAGGGTCTTGACGGAGCGTGTTGGGGGGTTGGCTAGCCACACTTCCAATGCCCAATCTAATAGATCGCCATGTAGGGATTCAGGTAACCATGCTGAATTCGCCAATAACTGTGAAGCGACCCAAGAAGATCCCCTAGTAGCATTCATTGAGTCGATTGTAGGCCTGGACCTAAGTGCAGAATTCTGATCGGAGCGAAGTAGTCTGGTAAACTCTTTAGAGAAAACATCCAGGACGGATTGGGGGGCTACATCAGCTACTTCCGACAGCCCCTCCAGAGGAAGAAAATCAAAATCCAATATTGATAGCCATTCAGGATTTAGCCTTGAGCTAAGCCTCTGCCACCTAGGCCATCTAGACCGGGGTGTTGATGCAATCCATGATGCGATTGGATATCTAGCTTCCATCCTGTTTGCCCAGTCCTCATTTCCTTCGGGATATTGAGAAATTGCAGATTTTACCATTGACAGGTATTCCTGATCATCTATAGTGCTGACTAAGCTTTCGAGCTCCCTGGTAATGTGTTTGTTCTTTTTCACGGAGATAGAAATATCATGTGCATCCGGAGAGTGCAGTATAGGGTCTACGATCCTTATGGGCATCTCCTTACCTCCACTAGTTTTCAGACTCATCCAAGGAAGTGGCCTCAGAGGATCTATTGTCAAAGTGTCTAAATTCGAAAATGATTGGATTCTTTTTTCGACTATTGCCATCCTTAAGTTTTCACTAGAGGATACTAGATTTAGTAAATCCTTAGATGTATCTTTTGCGATGTCGATAACTAGAGGTGGAAGTTTTTCTGTCGAAATTGCCCACTTTGTGAGTGATTCGGAAGCTGCTCTTCCAAGCCCCCTGGTGTCCAATATCCTCGGAGGCGTCTCTGAAGAAGAAAACTCCGATTTCCCCCAGTCTTGTCTGAATTTCCTCCATGTCGAATCCTCGGTCCTAACTCTCCTTGTTCCGGAAATTCTATCTTTGAGTGCTTGACATCTCCTAGTTCTCTCGTTTTCAGAGAGGCGTGGATGAGCGATAGCAACCCAGTGTTCTAGAGATTCAATAGGGTACCTCTCCCCTTCAGATTCGAATCCACTGAGGTCAGCAATGATCAATGAGCCGTTCCTAGATGCCTTGAGTAGCATGGATCTCGGTAGTCTTTCAGACGCCACTGCTACAATGGGAGATACGGGCCTGATATCTGGAGCTAGTTCGTGACACCTTGCAAGAACCCATTGGCCCCTGTGCATGGATGCTTCTGGGAGAGGTGGCTTCGGCCTATGTATCGGGCCGGGAAACCATTTACCTGGCGCTATAGCAATTGGCCGTTCCTCGTCCAATAGCTTGGCCCTAACTATGCCAATTATCGATTCGCTCTCGGAAAATGTTTCAATTTTCTCTTTGTCATATGCCGGGGGGGATTTCCTGTATTCGTTTTTTGACAGGTCGATCCACCTTGGGGATCTTTCTTTCAATACCGCCCAGCTCCAAGGAACCCCCTCAGTTCCACTGGAGACTTGCTCCGTTTCTGTTTCTGGAGGGGGCCTGTCCGGAATTGGAACTAAGGGAGAGGATGGTTGTGCCAATAATCCCAATAAGAGATTGGGGCCATCGCGAAAAAGTATGCAATAGTTGCCCTCGTCTCTTGATATTGGGACTGCCTCGGAGGCCAGTGCTAATTCGTCTGACTTTATCGCCGACCATCCCGACTCAGTGAGGTGTAGTTTAGCGCCCCTGCTCCCGGCAGGCATATCGCTGTCTACCAGTGTTGCGTTTCTTAGCCTCCTGATCTCTGCAGAAGCGTGAGGGACTCTGATTCCAGTTGCGCTTGCTATCTCGCTGACGGTAGATCGCCCCTCTGCCAGGAATCCTAAAATTCTCCTCTTATTTCTACTTCTTATTTTTGAGGGGGGCAACGGTTCTTCAATATCCACTGGGAATTTGGAATCATCCGACATGATTTACCACCATTGAATCATTCCACATTAGTTATTCGTAATAAAATAACCTGAATAGTTACATTTTATTACACATTTCTACTGGAGAAAGAGTAGGTTCCATTTCAACACCGAAATCTTACAGCATAATTATCCCGTTTACTGTGATGATAGGTAACTAAAGTTGGTTAAATCGTACAGAACGGTTATATCAGTGTCTGCTATCCTGTGTACATCGGGTAAGCAACGGGGACCGGTAATCAGGAGAGACGGAAAAATATGACATCGGATAATATCCGAAAAATGATCAGAAAGTTCGTTTCAGAGAGGCCTAGAAATACAGCAGAGATAGCTAATTGGTTGGAAGAACAGACGGAGTTAGCAAATATGCACAAGGACATTTCAGGCGTGCTAGAGTCTGACAGCTCGATAGTCAGGATCGGCACCATTAGGAGAAGCGGTATATCTGGCCGCGAATACCCACTATCAGAATGGGCAACTGAGGAGTGGGTAGCTCATCACGAGCGTCAAAAGCCCATCAAGGAGGAGTAAAAAAATGAGAACTACAAGACTTAGGCAAAAAATCAAGAAATTCCTGCACTCTAGAGGTGAGGCAAATACTACAGAGATTCTGGAACATGTGAATACAACAATGAGGCATGGCACCACTCCTCAACAACTTGGAAACGTCCTCTCCAAGGACAAGGATATCATGAAAGTCGCGACTACCAAGAGAGGCGGGGCCCTGTCCGGAAGATACGAAATATGTGTCTGGCAACTAAGGCCCGGGGTTCTCGAAGGAGAGAATTGAGACTCTTTCTCCAATCAGAGATTTATCCGACTCCCAAATAAGTCCCCGAGGGAAACCTTAGTTCAAGATTCCAGATCTGCAGACCAGCTACCACTACGGGCAAGACTATTCATCGAGGCTCGATGAGCAAAGGCGTTCTGGCTTTCTTCATTGGAACCATCAGCCCAGGTCTGCAATGCGTGTGCAAGCAGGGCCCTTCCATATGAGTAAGAAAGTTGCCAAGGGTGTTCAATGTCCATTGAATTCATCAAATTAAGATGAGCAGTCGCATCTTCATCAGATTGTCCGCCCGATAGAAATACAACTCCCTCTACCTCTCGGGGGACATTCTTCGAGAGGCATTCTACTGTCAGGTTAGCCACCTCCTCCCGAGTAATCTGTAAATTGGATTGCTTTCCAGCCATTATCATATTGGGCTTGAGAAGAGTGCCCGGCAGATGGACTCCCTGATTTTTGCATTCCTCGAATGTCTTAGAAAGGATCTCAGAAGTAACTTGATAGCACTTTTCTGAGTCATGACTTCCTTCCATTAGGACTTCTGGCTCGATTATGGGGACTAACCCTTGCTCCTGGCATATTGATGCATATCGGGCCAAGGCGTGTGCATTGGTCGAAATATTGGCTGGGCTCGGCATGTTTTCCCCAATCCTGATGACAGCTCGCCACTTGGCGAATCGCGCACCCATGGAGAAGTACTCGGCACAACGATCCCTAAGACCGTCTAAGCCTTCTGTAATTTTCTCGCCGGCATGATTTGCCAGATCCTTTGCACCAGTATCCACCTTGATTCCTGGATGTACCCCCCTACTTGCCAGATACTCTGGAATTGGAATTCCGTCATCCATCGCCTGCCGGATTGTTTCATCAAACAGAATAACTCCACTTATGGCGGACTCGTATCCCTCGGTAGCGAAGATGTTGGCCCTGTACATCCTTCTAGCCTCTGGGGACGGTTTGATGCCGACTGCCTCCAACCTGCTGGACATTGTTCCATTACTTTCATCTGCGGCGAGAATTCCCTTCCCAGATGCTACCAATTCTCTTGCTGTATTCTCAAGAAGTTGCTTATCCATGCCCACTACCGATTACTACGAGAGAGTTATGAGAAATTAATCCATCGTTGAAAGAATTTGTTTACAGGGGCCTAGAATTTCCTGGTAGATGAGACAAATTTGTGAGTTCCGGAAGAAACATCAATAATTTCTGAGTATACTGATGCCTTTCCGTCCTGATGGAATTCTACTCCCTTGGTCCTCCCATCGCATACTCCAGAGCCAATAAATATGGAATCATCGGAAGAACAGAGGTCATCTCTTTCCCATAGTCTCTCAATATCCCCATCAATCATCCTCTCGGCCCTTTCCCTATGGCCCTCATTCTTGAAAACCAATCTACCTTGGAAAGTTGCACCGAGGCCCCTAAGGGCTGTAGCAGTGATGACTCCCTCAGGAGCCGCACCTATTCCCATCAGCAAGTCAATTTTGGAACTTGGGTCCGCGGCGTTTAGTGCTGCGGAAACGTCGCCGTCGCCGATCCGAATTACATTGGCTCCAAACTCGTTGATTTCTCTAATTAGGTTATCATGTCTGGGACGATCCATTACAACTACATTGAGTTCTGAGGCCGTCTTTCCCAGGCCGTTGCAGGCAGATTCGAGGTTGTAAGTCGGTTCTGCATCAAGGCTCAATTCCCCAAGTAATTCCTTTGGTCCAGCGATTTTATCCATATAGCAGTCTGGAGCGTGTAAGAGTGATCCTTTTGGAGCGGCGGCTAGTACTGCCATTGCGTTCGGAAGGTCATTTGCTACGTGATTGGTACACTCTAGAGGATCAACGGCGATATCTATACTTGGAGCTCCCGATACCCCTTGCATTGATCCGAGGGGCTCGCCGATCCAAAGCATTGGTGCGTCATCCCTCTCGCCTTCTCCTATTGCTACCCTTCCATCGAAGGGGACTTTATCGAAGACGGCCCTCATCGCCTCTACTGCCGCCCCATCGGCTGCCTTGCCATCTCCCTTGCCCCTCCAAGGGGAAGCGGCTACCGCAGCCGCCTCGGTTGCTTGAAGAAAGAAATCTGCCAGATCCGATGCCGTCATGTACCTGCGAAGAGGAACTGGTCATTCAAATGTGCGGCTGCTCCTTCTTCTTGTGTGAAACTCTAATTCCTTCTATGCAAGTATCGTGATATTGCCCGTTTGTATCTTTCTCGGTAGATTTGAGCATATCGAAGGCACATAGAAGTCCGGCACTTACTCCACATAGTGCCTCCATCTCAACTCCTGTGGTCCAGTGAGTACTTACTGTGACGGTGCATCTCAAGCCGGTTGGCTCTATCTCCCACTGGACAGAGCACCCCTCTACCGGAACTGTGTGGCAATGGGGAATGGTACGAGGGGTCTCCTTGACTGCTTGAATGGCAGCCACAGTGGATGCCTCTCTGACGTCTCCTTTGATCGACTTTCCTTTGGAGACAATATTCAGGCTTTTCTTGGACAGCTTCAGTATTCCTGTGGCCTCGGCTTCTCTGAATACCACTCTCTTGGAGCCTACGTCGATAATTCCAACTCTTTTTCCAGCCATCTTAACGACTTCTGGGAGGGGGTTTTTACTAATAGGTAATCTGGAAAAGATCCTGTCCTGGCAGATGGAATATTTTATCCCAATCCTGATTTCCAGGATTCCCCATCTGATGTGACTTCTTTCTTCCACAATGGCGCCTGCGACTTCAGTGTATCCATTATCCATGAGCATGCTTCGAATCCTGCCGCCCTGTGGGGTGACGCCACATGTATGCAAACAATAGGTTCTGATGGAAATACTGTTCCCGTCCTATGTGCAATAACGACAGAATTGATCTCGAACTCGGATATCGCATTTCTTCCAATTTTCTCCAAAACAACAGGCAGTTCTTTACCCCAATGATCGAATTCTAATCTTTCTACTTTGGAATCTCCCTCTGACCCTCTCGTTATCCCGATAAATGAGACGATACTTCCGGACCCTTCAGTTTCGAGAATCTTCCGAAGGGAGTCTGGATCCAGGGCCTCTGCCTCAACTGAGACATGTACAGGCATAGTTGCGCATCCCCTTACTCGACTTGAATTAGCCGGAAGCGACCCAACTGTTGAAGCGTATGACATCCGTCGGTTATTCGTGGAAAGTGAGCCCGTACACATTCTTGGAGCTGGTCTGTCGGGACTGTCGGCTGCAACTATACTGGCCAAGGCCGGCGTC
>Ga0066856_10000417_pt1 | contig 15777 bp, 15 predicted proteins | sample ETNtaG_5_FD_65605 | JGI IMG/M metagenome (GOLD analysis project Ga0066856, IMG submission 65605) | Marine microbial and viral communities from oxygen minimum zone, Eastern Pacific Ocean - ETNP201406SV205 | ecosystem: Environmental > Aquatic > Marine > Oceanic | place: Pacific Ocean: Eastern...
ATGCCATCAACACAACCTATTATTCTGAAAATGAGATAAGGAGGGTTGCTCGATCGGCTTTTGAAATCGCTGCTAAAAGAACAGGGAAAGTCTGTTCTATGGAGAAGGCGAATGTTATGGAGGTAGGAGTTCTTTGGAGGGAAGTTGTTCAAGATATTAGGGATAAGGAATTTCCGCAGATTGAACTTACCCACATGTATGCTGACGCTGGGGCAATGCAATTAGTTAGATGGCCCAAGCAATTTGATGTAATTGTTACTGATAATTTATTCGGAGATTTATTGTCTGATTGTGCCGCGATGCTTACAGGTAGTTTAGGAATGTTGCCTTCAGCCAGTTTAGGAAATAAGAATGCTAACGGTAAACTAAAGGCTATGTATGAACCTGTACATGGATCTGCACCAGATATTTCGGGAAAAGGTTTAGCCAACCCAATAGCATGTATACTAAGTTTTTCCATGGCTTTAAGATATACGTTTGATTGTAAAAGAGAGGCGGATATTTTGGATAAATCAGTAGAAAAAGTTTTACGAAATGGTATTCGCACAGCTGATTTGCTTCAGAAAAAAAACAAAAAACCAGCAAGCACGAGTGAGGTTTGTGATGCAATCATACGTGAGTTAGAGTTGGCAAATTAAACTAAAGAGGTAGTTTAATGAATTGTTCATTAGTAGTAGTTGGTGCCACGGGTAATGTCGGACGTGAAATTTTAAATATATTATCTGAAAGAAACTTTCCATTGACAAAGATTGCAGCTGTGGCCAGCCGTAAATCTTTGGGAAAGAAAGTTAGTTTTGGAGATCAAGATATTAAAGTCAGAGATATTGAAGGTTTTGATTTTCGAGAATGGCAGATAGCATTATTTGCAATTGGTTCTGGCGCAACAAAAAAATTTGCTCCATTGGCTGCAAAATCAGGATGCTTAGTAATAGACAATTCTTCCCTATATAGGTACGATCCTCTCGTCCCACTTATAGTACCAGAAGTCAATGCCCAGGAAATTGATAATTGCATTAATAAAGGAATAGTAGCTAACCCTAATTGTTCGACCGCACAGATGGTGGTTGCGCTCAAACCACTTCATGATCGAGCTAAAATAAAAAGAGTGGTTGTATCAACTTATCAATCTGTGTCTGGCGCAGGAAAAGAAGCAATGGATGAACTTTGGCTTCAGACCAAAGGCGTTTTCGTTCCTGGCCAGGAAGTAGCACCTAGAGTGTTTACTAAGCAAATTGCGTTTAATGTTATTCCCCATATTGATGAATTTCTGCCTGATGGTCAAACTAAGGAGGAATGGAAAATGGCGGCGGAAACAAAGAAAATTTTGGATAAATCAATTAAGATTACGGCAACCTGTGTCAGAGTCCCAGTATTTGTGGGTCATGCAGAAGCAATCAATATTGAGTTTGAGGAATTTCTAGACGAAGATGAAGCAAGGGAAATCTTAAGAAATTCACCAGGGATTTTGGTTGTCGATAAGAAAGAAGATGGGGGATATATGTCTCCGATGGAGTGTGTGGGGGATTATGCCACATTTATTAGCAGGGTTAGGCAAGATACAACTTTAGAGAATGGAATTAATTTGTGGTGTGTGTCCGATAACCTTAGAAAAGGGGCTGCTTTAAATGCGGTGCAAATAGCCGAATTATACTTTGAGAATATGGACAAATTAGAGAGTAAGATAAGTAATTGATTCAGTTATCAATAAAAGAAATTGACCCAAATTTGATCACTAATGTTTCCTTGGATCAAGCTACACCAATATTTTTCATCCGAGAGTTAAACGAGTTGAGAAAACTAATTCCTGCGAGTGATTTCAAATTCCTTAAAGCTATTAATTTCCACGGCTTTTATGGTGAGCGGATAATATTATCGGAACCTGATGGGAAAATTGGCAAAGTAATTATAGGCTGCAAAGAAAATGAGAAAATTAAGCCAGTATTTTGTATAGGAAGTCAAATTTCGAATTTACCTGATGGTATATATAGTCTTAAACATTTACCAGATTATATGGATATTAGAGAATTATACTTAGGATTTTATTTTAGTTTTTATTCCTACAAACTTCACAAATCATCAGGTAAGAAAACTGGTAAATTATCAAAACCCAGAATATGTGAAAGTCCCTTAACTGATCATTCAAAGTTTGTGTATTTTGCTGAAAGTGAATTTATAGCCAGGGATTTAATTAATTCGCCAGCTAATTATTTGGGTCCTTTGGAATTAGAAGAGTATGCAAGTAATTTTGCTAATTTTCATCAAATGAGTTTTTCAACTATCCGTGGCGCAGATTTAATAGGAGAGAATTTACCTTTGATTCATGATGTAGGAAGAGCATCTGAGCAAGAACCTAGGCTCATAGAAATGGAGTGGGGTAAGAAAAAGGGTGCTTTTGGTGTAACACTTGTTGGAAAGGGGGTCTGTTTTGATAGTGGTGGTTTAAATTTAAAAAGTCCTGCTGGAATGAGAAATATGAAAAAAGATATGGCAGGAGCAGCTGTTGTTTTAGCTCTGGCTCATTATCTAATTAGTTCTGGTTTAGATCTGCATTTAAGGATACTGATACCGTGTGTAGAAAATTCTGTTGCAAGTAATGCTTTTAGGCAAGGTGATGTATTAAAATCAAGAAGTGGGAAGAGTGTAGAAGTACAAAATACCGATGCTGAAGGGAGGCTCATATTAGCAGATGCTTTAAGCTTGGCTTCTGAAGAAAGTCCAGATCTTTTAATAAGTTTTGCTAGTTTAACTGGTTCTGCTAGAGTTGCTATGGGTCCCGATCTAACCCCTTTTTTTTCAACTGATGATTATGTCGCAAATTTAGTTCAATCTAGTGGAAAGGAGTTATTGGATCCAGTGTGGCAGTTACCTTTTTATGAAGGATATCAAGAATATTTGGGATCAGAAATTGCTGATTTAAACAATGCCCCTTCGGGTGGAATGGCCGGTTCGATCACTGCAGCGTTGTTTTTGAAGCAATTCACTAATGACCACAAAAAGTTTTTACATTTTGACATCTTTGGGTGGAATCAAAAGTCAAGGCCAGGAAAATCATATGGTGGATTATTACAGGGCGCTAGGGCTTTGGCGGGAGGAATTGAAAAAATTCTCAAAAGCCACGCTCAATCGTAAAACGAGCAGCTGCCTTGAGCATATATGATTTCGGGCCAAAACAATTTAGGGCCTCACAGGCCTCTTCACATAATTGGAATGTTCTTTTCTTCGCTTCATCAACACCTAATAAGGATACTAAAGTTGCTTTTCCGGCCAAATCATCTTTCCCCACTCGCTTACCTGTTTCTTCCTCAACTCCCTCGTAATCTAATAGATCATCTTTGATTTGAAAAGCCAGGCCAATCGCATTTGCATAGTTGCAAAGCTCTTTACTACTTGCTCCTCCTAAAATACTAGCAGCTTCAACAGACCATTTAAACAAAGCACCAGTCTTTAGTCTTTGTAGTTCCAAAATGTCCTTCAAACTTGATGTTCCTGAATTTTTCTCAGCATCCAAATCCTTAGCCTGACCTAAAACCATACCGTGAAAACCTGCTGCCATGGTCAGGCTTTTAATCAGGTTAATTCTTATTTTTGGGTTAGGATGGGTTTTTTCTGAGCAGAGTACTTCGTAAGCATAGGTCTGGAGACAATCGCCTACCAAAATGGCAGTGGCTTCATTCCATTTTATGTGGACAGTAGGCTTTCCCCTACGCATGTCATCGTTGTCCATTGAAGGTAGATCATCGTGAACTAGTGAATAGGCATGGATTAACTCGACAGCCGCCGCCGCCTGCAGAGCTTGCTCCTTTGGAACGTCGAAAAGCTTGGCAGATTGTAAAGTCAAAAATGCTCTAAATCTTTTTCCGCCACTAAATATAACGTAGTTAATTGCTTCAAATAATTTCTCATTTCCAGTACTTGGGAGAAGTTTCAAAAGTTCTGCATTTGTTTCTGAAGAAGAAATGACAAGCTCTTCCAAGAATTCTTTTGATTCAGAGCTTGTATTTTTTTTATACGTCTTCAATTTTCAGTTCCTCAGGAGCTTTTTGTGATAGACTAATTCGTTGTATTTTTTCTTCAGCAGATTGTAGTTTTAGCTCACAGTGTTTTTTCAATTCTGATCCCCTATCATATAAAGTTATTGTCTCTTCAAGAGGGACCTCTCCAGATTCAAGTTTTTCGATTATGATTTCTAATTCTTGGAGGGCTTCTTCAAAATTCATGTCAGCGATTTCTAATTTTTCCATATTTTACTCCATCAATGCTTTTATGTGTGCTTCACAGCATTCTCCTAGACTATTAAGTTCATATCCGCCTTCTAGAGATGACACAATTCTGTTCTTACAATTTTTTTCTGCAAATCTTTTGAGTTTTTTTGTTATATAAGTGTAATCTTCTGTTAACCAGCAGGTTTGGGAAATTTGATCACTAATGTGACCGTCAAATCCTGCAGAAAGAAGTAAAATGTCTGGGCCAAATAAACTTAATTTAGGAACAATGGTTTCATCAAATAAATTTCTTAAATTAGATCCAGATGAAAAAGGTGATACAGGAATGTTTAAGATGTTATCATTTACACCGGTCTCTTCCTCAAATCCTGTTTGAGGGAACAACATTTTTTGGTGTATTGATATAAAGAGGCAATTTGGTTCGTTCCACAGCAATTTCTGGGTGCCATTCCCATGATGAACATCAAAGTCTATGACTGCTACTCTTTCAATTTCCTTCTTTCTAAGAGCATATTTAGCTCCAATTCCAACCGCATTTAGAAAGCAAAATCCCATTGCTTTTTCTTTTTCTGCATGGTGACCAGGAGGTCTCATTGCACAGAAGGCATTTCTAATAGTATTGTTTAGAACACCGTCTATGGCAGCTATAACAGCACCAACACCTCTTTTTGCCGATCGCAGTGTTCCAGGTGACATGAAGGTATCCGGGTCTAATTTTATTATTCCAGAAGTTGGTACGAGATCATAAAGGGTTTCCAAATAAGTTTCAGAATGACCCAATTTTATCAGATCATCATCTGCTAGCTTTGGCTCCATCAATTTGAAGTCAGTCAAAGTTTTCGAATTTAGCTTACTCAAAATTTTATTAAGCCTGGTTTTATTTTCTGGATGCCCTGCTGGTACCATATGATTCAGACAGTCCTCATGATAAAAAAACCCAAGTTTTCCCATGATTATATTTCTCAATTAATATATTACATAAAAAGGTTTCATATTATCAAAGCTAACTATAATCTCATTTAGTAGAATTGAAATGATCTTTTTCTTTGGAGACTTTTTTGCCTGAATTACCAGAAGTAGAAACAGTTTGCCGTGGGTTGAGGCCTCACGTCGTTGGTAACCGCATTTTAAGATATCATCAATTTAGGGAAAATTTAAGATGGCAAATACCTCTGGGGATTAAAGATAAGTTGGAAGGTTCTATAATTGAGGAGCTAAATAGAAGGGGAAAATTCTTACTTTTTAAGCTCAACACAGGAAATATTTTAATAATGCACCTTGGGATGTCTGGTAGGATTCTAATTTCAGATACATCAAAGAAAAAAAAAGACTTAAAAAACCCGAAGGAGATGGGGGTTTTTTTTCACACGGTTAAACCTACCGGACCGCATGATCATGTTATAATTGATTTTTCTGACCAAAAACGGATGATTTATAATGATGTGAGACGATTTGGTGCTATTGATATATTCAAATCAGAGATAATTAGCTCACACCAGTGGCTTTCTAAACTGGGCCCAGAACCACTTACGAATCATTTTTCTTCTGAAGTTTTGAAATCTTCTATCAAAAATAAAAAGTCTTATATAAAAACAGCCCTCATGGATCAGAAGTTGTTGGCGGGGTTAGGTAATATTTACGCATGTGAGATATTATGGGAATCAAGAATTTCCCCTTTCAGGCTATGTTTAAAGATTGATGATTCTGAATGTGAGGTGTTAGCAAATTCAATAAGAGAGATATTGTGGAAAGCAATTGAAGCAGGAGGATCATCTCTCAGAGACTTTAAAAAGGTAGGCGGAGACTTGGGTTATTTTCAGAATAGCTTTAGTGTCTATTCTAGGGAAGGTCTTAAATGTAAAAGAGATGAATGTGGTTCTAATATTCAGCGAGTAAATCAGTCAGGAAGGTCCACTTTTTTTTGTTCAAAATGTCAGCAATAATGCTAATCAATATTTCTTGCAGGTTTTGGCCCCATAAATTAACCTACTCATTGTGATAAAGATTGTTAAAAAAATTATCGAGGATTTTAAAAAAAAAGATGGCATATGAAACAATATTATTAGAAGATCATGATTCTGTTTTGTTGATTAGGTTAAACCGTCCAGAATCACTTAACGCTATAAATAAAAAAATGCTTTCTGAATTGTGCTCAGTGCTAAGCAGTGCTGACAAGGACCCTAATGTTAGGGTTGTAGTAGTTACAGGAAAAGATAAATTTTTTGCTGCTGGTGCTGACATAAAAGAAATGGAAAAAAAAGATTCTGTAGAGATGTTTTTGGAGGATTTTTTTACTGAGGAACATGATATCATTTCTTCATTTAGAAAACCTCTTATAGCTGCGGTTTCTGGTTATGCTTTAGGCGGTGGTTGTGAACTAGCAATGATGTGTGACATCATTTTATCTTCTGATACGGCAAAATTTGGCCAACCTGAGATCAATTTGGGTGTGATGGCTGGCATTGGAGGAACACAGAGATTGCCTAGAGCAGTTGGAAAATCAAAAGCAATGGACATGCATTTGTCCGGCAGATATATGGATGCTCATGAAGCAGAGCGAGTGGGATTAGTTAGCCGGGTAATGCCAGAAAAAGAATTGGAACTAGGCGCCTTGGATTTAGCTAGAAAAATATCAGAGAAATCTTTATTAACTATCCTAGCTATAAAAGAGGCCATCAAGTTTTCAGAGCAAACTAATATGTCAACAGGTATACTATTTGAGCGAAGGAAATTCCACTCACTATTTGGTAAAGAGGATCAAAAAGAAGGCATGGCAGCATTCATCGAAAAAAGAAGTCCTAAGTTTGTGGATAAATAGTTTATATTGATTGACTTGCTTTAAAAGTCTGTGTAAGCACCACATAATTATTTACTGACAGAGAGTTTATTTATGGCAAATACCGTGTCTGCAAAAAAAAGAGTTCGACAAACGATCAAACGGACTGAGATAAAAAAATCTAGGAGGTCGAGAATAAGAACTTTTATTAGAAAAGTGGAAGAAGCAATTGAGGCAAAAGATCCAAAGGTTGCAGCAGAATGTTTGAAAGCAGCGCAGCCAGAAATGATGAGAGGTGTGACTAAGGGCTTATTCCACAAAAACACTATCAGTAGAACAATTTCTCGTTTGTCATCTAGAGTGAAAGCTATAGCCAAATAAAACCTCTACATCTACATGCAAATAAATTTCAAATTTTTTTGATGTTCGCTATTCAGTCCTATTGCTCCTAAAGCTAGCAAAGTTTAATCTCAGATCAGGGAAAACGATTCTTTTGAATTTTTTCTGTAAACGAGTTTTAATCGAAACAAAATGTTGCGGAATTTGAGAGCACAAAAATGTTATGAATAGGAGCATTGGTTGAATAATCAGTTGAAGGATCAAGAAACCCAAAACGGCATTGATGAGATTGACCCTGATAGGGTCTATGAAACACTAGTGAGTTGCAAGAATAGCTTTTTAGTGGATGTGAGGAGTTATGCAGAGTGGAACTTTGTTGGCGTTCCTTATTCATTGGACATGCATAACGAGGTCATATTTTGTGAATGGGCTAGCTTTCCAGAAATGAAAAAAAACCCAGAATTTTTGGAAAACGTTTTGAGGAAAGTGAACCTTCATAAAGCCAAGAATATATTTTTTCTTTGTCGTTCTGGTGCTAGATCCTTGCAGGCAGCATTGGAAGTGAAAAATTTGATCCAACATTCTCAGGAAGAATTTGATGACATTTGTTGTGTGAATGTTAGATATGGTTTTGAAGGAGATCTATCTGATAGTTTTAAGAGAGGAACTCTTAATGGTTGGAAGTATTCGAATTTGCCATGGAAGCAATTATAAATGCGAGTTAAAGGATTTTAAATGGACAAAAATTGGCAAAACGTTCGGGCTTTACTTCAGAAAGAATTGGGTGCAGGCGTATTTAATAATTGGATGAGTTCTCTTCACTACATAAATTGCGAAGAAGGCAAAGTCACATTCCATGTTCCGAGCAGTTTTATCGCAAATTGGATAGAAACTAATTATAGTGAAATAATAAAAAAGCTTTTTAGAAAAGAAGGTTTAAATGTAGATACCTTGAGTTTCGAATTTGGAAATAAACAGGGAGAACAAAAAGAGTTAGAAAATTCTGCAGAAGAAATCACTCTAAAAAGAGATAAGGTATTGTCTAAAGCAATTTCTATTAATTCTACTGATATTGAACTGCCATCTTCGCCTCTTGATAAAAGGTTTACCTTTGATCGTTTTGTTGTGGGGAAGCCTAATGAATTGGCCCATGCTGCAGCGAGGAGAGTCGCTGACGGAGGTTCGGTAACATTCAACCCGCTATTCTTATATGGGGGTGTTGGGTTAGGCAAGACGCATCTTATGCATGCAATAGCTTGGCAAACAAAAAATAGAAATCCAAATACAAGAATGCTATATCTTTCCGCCGAACAGTTCATGTATCGTTTTGTTCAAGCGTTAAGATTTAAAGACATGCATGGGTTTAAGGAGTTGTTTCGCTCGGTTGATATTCTTATGGTTGATGATGTTCAGTTCATAGCCGGAAAAGAAAGCACCCAAGATGAATTTTTTCATACATTTAATGCCCTTGTTGAGCATGGCAAACAAATTGTTATTTCAGCAGATAGAGCACCAGGAGAAATTGACGGTTTGGAAGACCGGATTAAATCAAGATTGGCATGGGGGCTAGTGGTAGATTTGCACCCAACGGATTATGAATTGAGGCTGGGTATTCTTCAGTCAAAGGTTGAAATTCAAAGTAAACTTCATCCTGGGATTCAGATTAGCTCTGGGATTTTAGAATTTTTAGCTCATCGGATTTCTTCAAATGTTCGCGTTTTGGAAGGCTCTCTTACTAGGCTTTATGCTTATGCTTCATTAGTAGGTAGGGAAGTAGATATTGATATGGCTCAAGAGTGTTTAGCTGATATTCTAAGAATATCTGAAAGAAAAGTTACAATAGATGAAATTATTAGAAAAGTTTCAGATCATTATAATCTCCGAATGAGCGACATGATTTCAGCAAGAAGATCAAGAGTAATTTCTAGACCTAGACAAGTGGCTATGTTCTTAGCAAAAACACTTACTTCTAAATCTTTGCCTGAGATAGGTCGGAGATTTGGAGGTCGTGATCACACTACAGTAATTCATGCTGTTAAGAGAATTGAGGATCTAAAATATAAAGATCTTCAAATAGCTGAAGAAGTAGAAATTCTCAGAAGAATGTTAGAAGCTTAAGGTGGAATTCAATTGAAAATAGGTTAATTTTTGTAGTAGAATCTGAGTGGGATTAGTAGGCGGTATGTTATGAAGGCTAGTATTGAACAGACTGAACTTTTTAAAGCTATGGGAAGAGTACAATCCATAGTAGAAAAAAGAACAACAATTCCCATTCTTTCAAATGTGTTGATAGAGGCCCGGGATGATCAATTATTTTTGCGTACTACAGATTTAGATATAGAAGTTTTGGATAAAGTGAAGGCAGTTGTTGAAATTCCTGGGGCGTTAACTGTTGGGGCAAATACCTTTCATGAAATTGTTAGAAAACTTCCTGATGGATCCTTAATACAATTAACTGGGAATGCAGGTTCTAATCAGTTAGAAATATCGGCATCTAGATCACGTTTTTTTCTTTCTACTTTGCCAAAGGAAGATTTTCCAGTTATGGCTTCTGAAGATTATGAAAACGAATTTGTTGTTGCTGCTAAAGTTATCAAGAGGCTTTTTGATAAATCAAAGTTTGCTATGTCTTCAGAAGAGACTCGTTATTACCTAAACGGTGTATATTTTCATCCATGTGAAGAAGGGGGGAGTCATTTTTTGCGGGCAGTAGCAACAGATGGTCATAGATTGGCTCAAATAGACGTTGATCCGCCTGAAGGTATGAAGCTATTCAGTGGCGTAATAGTGCCTAAAAAAACAGTTTCTGAATTAAGAATGGTACTAGAAACGGGAAGTGATGACATCACTATTTCAGTATCAAATAATAAAATCAGATTTTCAAATCATAATTTGACCCTGACTTCAAAAGTTGTAGATGGAACATTTCCAGATTATAAGAGAGTTATACCTGCGAACAACGAAAAGAAAATGAAAGTTAATGCAGCAGATTTTTCAGAAGCGGTAGATCGTGTTTCGACAGTGAGTTCAGATAGGTCCCGTGCGGTGAAATTGTCTCTCAACTCAGGCAAATTACATCTGTCAGTTAATTCTCCAGAAAATGGAAAAGCGGAAGATGAATTATTGGTTGATTACTCAGATGAACCATTAGAGATTGGTTTCAATGCTAGGTATTTACAAGAATTGACCTCGCAGGTTGATAGCGAAAGAGTTGAATTTAGCTTCCAATCGTCAGGTGACCCTGCTTTGGTGCAGGATGTTGATGATACTGGTGCTATCTATGTAGTAATGCCTATGAGAGTTTAGATTAACTTGAAGGCCGACTTGTGGATAACCAGCATTTAAGAAGCTTGAGGTTAAGAAATTTTAGATCTCATGAGAGCTTGGATTTGGAATTTAACTCAAATTTTATTTTTTTTTCTGGACCCAATGGGATAGGTAAAACAAACATTCTAGAAGCAATATCGTTGTTTTCTCCTGGCAGAGGATTACGTTTTGCTAATTCTGATGAATTAAGGGCTATTTCGGGGTTAGGCAATTGGAATGTTTTTTCTTTATTTGAAGTGGAAAAAGAGTTTTTTGAAATAGAAATAGGTGCAGAAAATAATGGCAAAAAGACTATTAGGGTAGATGGAAAAAGAAAACCTTTAAATTATGTTGGGAGTGTTTTGAAAATCATTTGGCTAACGCCGTCAATGGATCGTTTGTGGACGGGTAGGTCCTTTGAAAGAAGAAGATTCTTAGATAGAATGGTGATGAGTTTTTTCCCCAACCATCCAAAAGACTGTTTATTCTATGATCATGCTTTGCGCCAACGGAATCAACTTCTCAAAAATAATGAAACTGATGTTTCCTGGTTTTTAGCTATTGAAAAACAATTAGCTGAAGTGGGATATAGAATTGATGTTAATAGGAGAAAAGTCATTGATATTTTAGTTCAAGCACAAAATATTAAAGAAGAGGAATCATTTTTTCCCTACTTGGAAATGCATTTGAGCCCACCAGAAATTTCAGATTCTGAAAATTTTCTTGAGACTTTAGTAAATAGTCGGGCAAAAGACAGGATTTCTGGTAGGACACTAATAGGCCCCCATAGATCTGATTTATTAGTAAGACACAGTGCCAAGAATATCGAAGCTAAATATTGTTCCACCGGAGAGCAAAAATCACTTTTACTATCCTTGTTTGTGGCAAATGCTTTAGCGATATGTAATCAATTTGGTAAGCCCCCAATTATATTGTTAGATGAAATAGTGGCCCATTTAGATCAAGATAATCTGGGAAACTTGTTTTGTCAGTTGCAAAAAATTAAGGCCCAAATATTCTCTACAGGAACTGAGAAACGTAGCTTTCAAGATCTAAATCTTGATTCTCTTTTCATTGATTTGAGAAATACATCAGAAGGCGTAGGCTGCTTCATTAGTTGAAACTTTTGCTAATAAGAAATAAACCGGTTTCTGAGGCGTGACATAGCTATAGAAATTGTTTACGATGTTACTAAGGAATTTATAGTGAAAAATGAGCAGATAGAAAATAGTTACGACGCAGATTCAATAAAGGTCCTGAAAGGGCTGGAAGCAGTCAAGAAGCGCCCTGGAATGTATATAGGGGATACTGATGATGGATCTGGTTTACATCACATGGTGTATGAAGTCGTGGATAATTGTGTGGATGAAGCTTTAGCTGGGCACTGTAATGAAATCTCTGTTTCTCTAACGGGAGGTTCAAATGTGACAGTAGTCGACAATGGACGTGGAATTCCCACTGATATCCATCCGGAGGAAGGTATTTCTGCTGCAGAAGTTATCATGACCCAATTACATGCTGGTGGTAAATTTGACCAGAACTCATACAAAGTTTCTGGAGGCCTGCACGGAGTAGGAGTTTCTGTTGTAAACGCTCTATCGGAGCATCTGGAGCTTAGAATTTGGCGGGATGATCAGGAACACGTAGCACTTTTTGAAAATGGAGCAACTGTGAAACCCTTGGCGGTTGTTGGTCAAGCAAAATCAAGGTCAGGTACCCAAGTGACTTTTCGCCCTTCAGCAGATATTTTTTCAAACATTAATTTTAGTTTTAAGATACTGGAGGCAAGACTAAGAGAACTAGCCTTTCTTAATGCAGGACTTACAATTATTTTGGCAGATGAACGGCAGAAGGAAAACAAAAAAATCAAGATGCAGTATGAAGGGGGGGTGTGTGAATTTGTAAAATATATAGATAAATCACGCTCATCTTTAATTTTGGAACCTATTTTTATTTCGGGTATGAGAGACAACATCCAAATTGATGCCGCACTTTGGTGGAATGATGGCTATAATGAAAATGTTTTCCCTTTTACTAACAATATACCACAAAGAGATGGTGGAACACATTTGGCTGGGTTAAGAGGTGCATTAACTCGCACAATAAATACATACTTTTCGCAAATTGGGTCTGGAAAGAAAGACAAAGTTTCTTTATCTGGTGATGACTCAAGGGAGGGCCTTACATGTGTTTTATCAGTAAAGGTTCCAGATCCAAAATTTTCATCTCAAACAAAAGATAAATTAGTTTCTTCAGAAGTTAGACCTGCTGTAGAAAGTTTTTTGAGTGAGAAAATTTCAGAGTGGTTTGAGGAGAATCCTTCAGAAGCAAAGATTGTCATTTCCAAGATAGTTGAATCCGCATTAGCAAGGGAGGCTGCCAGGAAGGCTAGAGAACTTACCCGCAGAAAAAGTGCAATGGATATAGCTAATTTACCTGGTAAATTAGCTGACTGCCAAGAAAAAGATCCTGCCAAGTCTGAATTATTTATTGTTGAAGGTGATAGTGCTGGTGGTAGTGCCAAGCAGGGAAGAACAAGGGTGAACCAGGCAGTATTGCCTTTAAGAGGAAAAATACTGAATGTCGAAAAGGCCAGAAATGATCGAATGCTTTCCAGCCAAGAAATTGGTACTCTAATTACAGCTTTAGGCACTGGCATTGCAGATGAATTCGATATATCCAAACTGAGATACCATAAAATAATAATCATGACTGATGCAGATGTTGATGGTGCTCACATTCGGACTCTACTGTTAACTTTTTTTTATCGTAAAATGGAAGAATTATTAAAGGCAGGCTATCTTTATATAGCACAGCCACCATTATATAAGGTTAACCGAGGAAAATCGGAAGTTTATCTTAAGGATGATGCAGCACTCCAGAATTATCTAATAGAAATGGGTGTTGAAGAAGCAACGCTGAATTTTGGTGAAGGTTCAAGTGTGGCAGGTGCCGATTTAAAAAGAGTAGTTGAATTGACAAAACGAATAACTAAGCTCTTAACCAATTTGAATTCGAAAGTTCCAAGCTTTGTTTTTGAGCAAGTTGCAATGGCTGGTGGTTTGAGACCAGATCTTTCTTCTGTGGAGAAAGAGGATATCGGGAAAAAAATCTCTGACCGCCTAGATTTCATTTCAACAGAATTTGAGAAGGGTTGGATTTGTAACTATACTGAAGAAAATGAATTGGAAATTCATCGCACTCTTAGGGGAGTCACTCAGAAATATATTCTTGATAATGAAACTTTAACTCAAAAAGAAGCTGGTATGCTTCACAGATTAAAGGATGAAATGCTTGAAACATTCGAGAAAGAGGTGGTTTATCAGAAAAAAGAGAAAGATTGCAAAGTTAATTCGCCGTCAGAGTTATTAACCTTAATTTTGAAAGAGGGTGAAAAAGGTTTAACTTTACAAAGGTATAAGGGATTAGGTGAAATGAATGCGGATCAATTATGGGAAACAACCCTTGATCCAGCTGCGAGAACTCTTTTGCAGGTGCAAATAAAACACACTACAGAGGAAAAGAGCACTTTTTCTGATTTGATGGGTGATGATGTTGAACCAAGGCGGATTTTCATACAGGAACAGGCTTTAAATGTTTCAAATTTAGATTTTTAGATTCTTGGTTACCTTTGATATTTGTATAAGTATGATGGCCAACATTAAAGTGATTATGCCCAATATGTCCTTGGTGGTAATGGTTTCAGCTAAAACTAATGCGGCTATTAAAACTCCCATAGGTGGATTTAAAAAGTGAAATGAAGATGCTCTAATTACGCCCTCTTTTCTGACTAAGTTAAACCAGATTATAGTTGCAATCAAACCTGGAAAAAAACAAGTATACAGAAAAGCCAGAACAAGAGGGGTTGAAAATTGAACATCCCAAGGTTCCATAATGAATGAAATTAAAATTAATGGAAAACCTCCAACAAGCATTTGTAGGCTGACTATTCTCAAGAGCTGACTTTTCTGGGAGATGGTATTTCTAACTAATAATGTGGCCAATGCAAGCGCTAATGCACCTATTAAGCACAGAATTATACCAATTAGGTTTGAAAGAATTAAGATTTTTTGACTTAATATTATCCAACACCCAATTAAACCGCAAAGCATTCCAACAATTCCTAGGAAACCAATTTTTTCTATTCGTGTAACCCATGAAATTAAGGCCACAAATATAGGTAGCAAGCTTGCTATTATCACGGCCAAGAAGGCATCAATATTTCCCATGGCAACGAAATTAAGACCCAGATAGATGCTATTTTGACAAATACCAAAACCTATTAAAGACAACCATTCAAGCCGGTTCAAGCCTATTTTTGTAAAAAAAATTCTTGAGATAGTTAAACCAATTAGGCCAGTCAAGAAAAACCTAACTGCTAATGTTAGCAATGGGGGTGCATATTCCACAATAATTTTAGCAGAAGTGAATGCACTTGACCACAGCGCCACAAATACCAGGCCCATGATCATGGATTTTGGATTCATGTATTCTTTGTTTTTTGGAGCAAATTAGATGCGAAAAGCCACTTAAGCAAGTGGCCTTCCTGGACATCTGAATTTTAAGGATTTATCACGTCTTTGAGTGCTTTTGCGATTGAAACTTTAACTACTCTATCAGCAGCCTTTTTCATCTGTTCTCCAGTGGCTGGATTTCGCACCATTCTTTCTGGGCGGGCTCGGCAAGAAAACTTTCCTATGCCTGGTAAGGTTACGGCACCTCCGCCTGCAACTTCTTTGCTAATTATTGCAGACAAGGCATCTATCATTCTATTTGCTGATGCTTTGTCAGAACCAGTCGATTCTGCTAGATTGGCTACAAGTTGACTTTTAGTCATTGGTTTGTTTGTCATTTTTTCCACCCTTTTTAAACTCTTTTTAAGACTTTTGATCTAAGCCTCACTATTGAGTACAACGAATTTGAGGGTAATTTCAATCCTTCTTTTTATTATAATGTTATTTTTTTCTTCCATTTGCACCTGCTGCGATCAAATTTGTGATTTTGAAGGCACAAATCAGGTTTAACTAATAAGTGAAACTGAGTTTTGATCATGGAAATTCGTATTAAAAACGGAGTTTCGTAAAAATATTGACTGCTAAAGAATGGGAATACAACAATATATTTTTTTTAGAA
>Ga0066856_10000422_pt1 | contig 15671 bp, 10 predicted proteins | sample ETNtaG_5_FD_65605 | JGI IMG/M metagenome (GOLD analysis project Ga0066856, IMG submission 65605) | Marine microbial and viral communities from oxygen minimum zone, Eastern Pacific Ocean - ETNP201406SV205 | ecosystem: Environmental > Aquatic > Marine > Oceanic | place: Pacific Ocean: Eastern...
GGAGGAGGAGGAGGAGGAGGAGGAGGAGGCGCCGCGTTGTCGTCGTCTGAAAGCGAGATGTCGAGCGGAAGTGTTCGAGTATTCCGGCGTGGTGCCAGCGCAATTGGTGAAGAAACACTTAACGACGACATCGTCGAACGCGTCGTTTGAACGGTGCGTGCTCCACACGCAAGAGAGGTTGTTGGAACGCTGCAAAGAAGAAGAAGAAGAAGAAAATACGAAGGAAGAAATGAGGACGCGCGACCCGTTCGCGAAGAGACTGGAGAGAAAAAGAGTGGAAGAGGTGTTGAGAGTGAATTTTGAAGAGAACAGCACGTGGAGTGGAACGTATCGAAGAATGAACAACAACGCCCTCGGAAAGAAAATAGACCTGAACATCAAGTGTATTCTGGACGCGTACGAAGCGTCGCTGAAGAAAGAAAAAAAAGGAGCACGAGCAACAGAAGAGGAGGATTCATCTTCAACGCACGTCAGAGTAGATTTATTTTGCTTGTTCTTATATATGCACGGAATAAATTTACCGTCGGCAAAGTCGCCGATGAAAGCTAACGCGGAGTGGTACTCCAGCTTGAGCGGCAGGAACTCTGAAAATGTAAACGCGAACTACGAACAACAACAACAACAACAAGAACAACGGCAGAAGAAAAGCGAACGCGATAAAGAGGAATTTGTGCGAATGAAGTTTTCTATCTCGCATTGGAACGATATTAAAACGATTGCGACGAAAACGGACGATTTGATCGATTCGCCCGGGCTTATTAGCGCGAATTCGTGGGAGTGCTTCATATACGTGTTTCAATTTTACGACGCGAACAAAATGAGAGAGGTTAACGTGGACGCTAAAGAAAAATTACAATCGGTACAAAACATCTATCGGTTATTGGAAGATTCCTTGTCTTCCATTTCATCTTGTTCCGGCGCTTTGAAGAACCCGTTCGAGTTGCGCGTGGAAAATTTGAAAAAGCAAACGTTTGCGCGCGAGTTAGTTTCCACGAGTAGTAACACCACCACCACAACCAACACCAAGAAGGAAGAAGAGGAACAAGAAAACGACGAAATCATCTCCACGTGCTTGATTTCAGATTGCTCGGAGAGCACCGTGTATGTCATGGCGCCAGTGCAACACGTTCGAATCGATAACGTGGTGGATTGTTCCGTATTCATCGGCTCGGTATCCTCGACGATATTTCTCTCGAGATGTGAGCGCGTCCACGTCGTCTCGGCATCGAAATATTTATTTAGCAAAGCATCGCATGATTGCAACTTTAATGTCGCCGTGGAGAAACGTCCAATATTTGTTGGTGATTCGCGAGGGTGCGTCGTGGGACCATACAATTCCTATTACGGCGGGTTGTCGACTCACTTGAAAAAGTGCCGGTTACATCCGGATTCGAAAGACATGACGGAAAGTTGGAAAAGCTCTCGGGTGATTAGCACAAATCCCGATCCCGATTCAGGTTCAGAGTCCGATAGCGACGGTGGTAACTTTAGCGTCTGCATGCAAAAACCGGAAGATTTCGGGCCTTTCATCGTTCCGTTTTTGCCGTCCGAGGAGACTACGTCCTTAACCGGCGCCGAAAGAGGAGGAGGAGGAGGACGAGGAGAGAATAATCAGTCGCATGATCTCGCACCTTCTGCGTCATCATCGGTAGATATCACGAGAGCAAACCCGTTTCGCATTCCCGGTGAATACGTCACTTCGTTAGACCAAAAGAATGAACTCGTCGCCACGTTTCGCAAAGATATGGTTGAAAAAATGTCCGGCAGTGCCGATTCGGAAAAAGTAGCCACGATTCAGCGCGAGTTTCGAGAATGGTTGAAAACGACCGGTAGAGCCAGAAATGTTGGAGATTTGCTCAAGATGGAAAGAACGTTGACGTCTTCGCCAGGGACGAGATAGATTTAGGGAGGAATAGAGAGATAGCCTGTCGGCTTTGTTTATATCTAGTAGGGTGTGTGTGTGAGAGAGAGAGAGAGAGAGGATTGCTATTTTATTTTTACCTAATACGTCCATATGCACAAACAAACACCTAAAACTATAACAAACAAATATATCATCGAGATGCCATTGGGTTCGCGTGTATGGTCACCCTCTCAATTTTCACGTCCGTCAACGGTCTCATTGACTCATCCACTTTCGCTTTCTCCATCATATCTAAAACCGGGAACCCATCGATGACTTTCCCGAAAATCGTATTCTTGCCGTCAATGTGAGGCGCTTTCGCGAACGTGATGAAAAACTGACTTCCATTCATATCTTTCCCTGCGTTTGCCATGGCAACTATCCCTCTGTTCGTGAATTTCAAATGGTCCCGTATTTCGTCTTCGAACATTTGTTTGTAAATGCTTTCACCTCCTTTCCCGGTCCCGGTTGGATCCCCTCCTTGAATGATAAACTTCTTAATCAATCGAGTGAAAACGGTATTGTCGTAATAGTTCGACGCACACAAGGCGAGGAAATTGTGACAGGTTTTGGGTGCGTCTTCGCAAAAAAGTTCAAGTTTCAGGTCGCCCAGGGAGGTGTGCAACGTGACCGACATCGTATCGCGTAAACTCAATCAACGCCGCGTTCTGCTCTTCCTTTCTCTCGTCGTCGTCTTTTTTCGCGCGCGCGCGCGTTATTAAAGTGAAGACGTCGTTTTTGTCGTCGCTTTGTGGTGATTATCATCATCACCTAAGTAATAACATCCTCTTCTTCTTCGTACAAACCATACCCAAAAATTTAAACTTTCTTCCCTCGTATCATACGTCGTGGTAAAAATGTCTTCTACGACGCAAAAATTCTTCAAATTCTTCACCTTTTTTCAACAAGAGCACAAACCATTTATTATTATTATTACATCACATAAAATTTCCGTTTCGTAAAGTTCTTCTTCTTCGTCTTCTTCTTCGTTGTTGTTGTTGGTAAGAAAAAAAAGAGATCTATTAATTTCGAACGGCGAGTAAGAAATGCCGTCTACATCGTCGAATCAACAGTCTTTAATGCGGGAGTTGATCAAGAAGTGCACCGGGCCAGAATTGGAAAGAGCCGCTGCGATTGACAAAATGATTCGACTGATTACTTCAAACGCGCACAAAACAACGACAGAAGGGAAAGAGAGTTCGCCGACGAGTCAGTTTTTCCTATTAAAAGGCATGCAATCGTTAACGTTCGCGTTAAACGCGTCGTCGCTGGAATCGAAAACGTGCGAGAAAGGGTGCGAGTTGATGAGCGTTTTGTCGAGGAAACATAAGAATAGAGTGAAGATGACGCAATTCGGTACCGGGAACGTGGCAAACTTGTTGTTACGAATAGCGAGGAAATCAGAGAACATAGACGGTGAATCGTACTATCTGGCGATTAAAAGCTTAGCGAATTTTAGCCAAGAGTTGGATTCGCCTTCCTCTCATTCGAATGTCCATCATCATCAGCAATCTCTCCCGTCGGCGTCCGGAGGGAACGAGTTTTTCCCGGTGACAAAAGAGAGTTGCCTTTTGCTAGTGAACTGTTTGATGTCGAAACGGTTAGAGTGCGCGGAAGCCGCCGTGATGGCTTTGATTCACATTTGCAGAGCGAGAACAAATATCAGTAATACTAACACCGGTGGTAGTAGTAGTAGTAGTAGTAGTAGTACTAGTTTCTATAACAGGAAGAACACAAAGTTGATTTTGAATCAAGGCGTTTCGGAACCGCTCGTGACTTTACTCCAACGCGCGTTGTTGCAGTCGCAACAAGGAGGAATGACGAAGACGACGCATTTGTTGGATTACTGCGCGAAACTGATTGTTTTGTTATCGGGGCAAAGTTTGAAAGGGAGGCATTTGTTGAGGCAGGCGAGAGCGATTGACGCACTGACGAAAGCGTTGTTTCATTTCTCTCCGAGAGACGAGGCGACGGAATCTTTGATTTGGGCCATAGCGTCGCTCTGTAACACGAGCGATAAATCGTCTACGTATTCGTCCTCGAATTCGGCGTCAGAAACGATGGTGTTAGCGATTGGCGAGAAGGCTATTGAAAGCATAGTCAAAATCGCCGAGGTGAATTCTGGCGCGTCGGCTATAGCTCGGCATCGGGCAACTTTGACCAGTTATCGCTTGTCATCGCTGTTAGAAAACAAGAAATATTTACAGCGACACGCGAAAACAACCTTTGCGACGTTGTGTGAGACGTATGCGAGAGAGAATAGTAATAGTAATAATAGTAGTACTAGTATCAACAACGGCGGAGCAGGAGGTGAGCATAGTGCGACGAACAAGGAAACATCCGTGTTGGCTTTCGCGACGATTGCTCGCATAGTCAACGACAAAAATTACGCATGTGAACTGTTGAAAAACGATAGATTGCCGATTGGTAAGTATATAGGCACATCAGTCGCGAGATGGCTCGGTTTACGAGTCGTCGAGAAGAACGATCCTGCGAGAACTTTAGGGGTATTGGATTTACTCAAGCTCGCCGCAATTATCGGAAGAAGTGCGCAAACGACAAAGAAAGCGAATCCACCGAGTCAAGCGGCGAGCGCCTTCTGTGCATCTGGAGGCGCGTACGTTTTGTGCGCGTCCTTAGAGCCACCCGAGCACGATTCTGACGGTGAGAACGACTCAGAAAATAGTGATGGGGGAAACGATTATCAGGACGACGACGATGACGACGATGACGATTACGGCGACGACGGCGAAGGTTTTGGTACTCGGAGGAGTGGCCGCAAGAAAAATACGAACGATGACGACGACGACGATACCGAGCACCAGTCCTCAGCTGCGCTCGTGGATGCATGCCGCGCGTTATCTGGCTTATCGTCTCATCCGGCGCACCATTCGGCTTTGCGTGCGGCAAACGTCGTGGAAGAACTTCGTGCAATGTTACAAACGGCAACGGGAAGGGCGGGCGATCCGGTACCTTCCATGGCGCAAATGTTTGCGAAGGAGTGTTTGCAGAGATTAATCGGTCCAAATGGTACAATTAACACAGAGTCTGCGTCGTACGACGTCGACAGATTTTTAATGCGAAGTTTGAGCTCAGAAAAACCGTCGACGTCGGAGAAACCGACGTTGGCGACGAAGAAGCTCGCGACGACAACGTCTTTGAACGTTCACAATAAACTTCCCATATCCTCTCCCGCGATGATGTCAGAAAGTTTGCTGAAAACTGCAAATTCCGCCAACATTGACCGCGTGGATCTCGGCGAGCACAGAGTAAACACGCAAACTTTATTGTCTTTGCAACATCAAAAGAAAAGAAGACGAGGCAGTTCTCGTTTGTTCACCCGAAGACGGTGCATCGTCTTGCTTTGTTTATTCAGCGTTGTTCTTGTCACGTTCAGTTTAGTTGGGCGATTAACCGAAGCTATTTTGTCTGTAAAGACGATCATTTCAGTTGGGAATTATTGATAACGCGCTCGTGCGCTACGCTACCTCAACTATGGAGTGAATAGTTCGTTACAGGTAAAAGAAATGCATTTGTTGTTAATTTTCATTGGTGGTATGTACTCGTACAAACTAAAAAAAATAGTATCGCCGTTCTCTCTTGTTTCTGTCTCTTGTCCTCTCTCTCTCACGTGCATACATATATATTTACATACTTATTCATCGCTGCCGTTCTCGTCGCGTGCGATGCGAGCGTCTCTTGTGGGTGCGGGCGTACAGAAGATAGATAGATAGATAGATAGAGAGAAAGCACGGCGCAGAGGAGAGATCGATCGATTTACTCCACGTTTCTCTCTCTCTCTCTCTAATCCGATGCCGTCGCGCCATCGTTTCTTTTCTCATCTTTCTTCCTTCCTCGGTTTCCGCAGCACTCGGTCCCGAAAAGTCTCGCGTACCACGGCATGTTCGCCTTTCGCGCTCGCTCTTCCTCCTCCTTCTCCGCGTCCGATTTCCGTCGTCGACCAATTCCAAGGAAGCCCATAGTCGTAGAGTTCCCTTCTCTTCTAAACTTTTTTTTTGTATGGTGTTGTGTTTAAAGGTGTCTCGACTTTTGAAAATCCAAAAAACTCTCTCCTCCTCTCTTTCTGGTTGGTTTGGTTGGTGTCTTTACGTGGTACTGGTCGATTCTTCAAGTTATGTCACAGAAGATTTTTTTAGAAGGGACTTTTCAAAAAAACTCAAAAAAAGAGGAGGAGAGGAGGAGTCCAACATCCAAAAAAAGGAGGGACAAAACATGAACAAAAAAATATCTCAAAAGTCACTCAACACAGTCCCCGAGACACAAAAAAACTTTGACTTTGGACGACCAGAGAGAGTCGCTTTGGAGCAGCGTATCTTGGTTCGATCGAGCGACAAAAGCCCAAACTTGGTCTTTTCTTTTTGACGCGGCGCGTGTTTCTCCGTGAGAATGCGCGGGGCGTGCGCGTCGAGCCTACCGTCGTGTTGTGGTGTCTTTTCTCGAAATGAAAATGAGATTGGAAGAAGAAGAAGAAGAAGAAGTAGAAGTAGAACGGATGGTTTCGTGCGTCGTCGCCATTCCAGATGGTGCCGCGTCGACGCCGCGAAAAGTGTTCTTCTCGAACACAACGCACCAAAGAGGAGGAGTGGAACCGCGTGTCGTTCCTCGTCGTCTTCGGAGATGAACGCTCAAAACGACGATGGGAAGAAGAATACCAACAGCAGCTCCTCGAACAACAACAACAACAACAACAACAACAACGTCAACCACGAATATTTTAACTGCACGGTGCTCTCGAACGAACCGATGTGCCCGGACGAGAGCATTCGCCTAATCACGTTGGAAATAGACGACGACGTGGCGTCGGTGTCGCAACTCTCGAAACAGTTGAAGATGAATAAAGAAAAGGCGAACGGGAAAACGACGACGGGGAGGACGCACACGACGCGAGACTCGAGCATTAATGGAGGAGAATACGTTAAAAACGGGTCGGATTTTGATTCCGAATGGTTATCTAAATATGTTTTTCCAGGGCAAAGCGTACAGTTTAAGTTGTTTAAGCAAGAAGATTGGTTGAGAGAGGACGTCGTCGACGAGAGTTTAGGCCGCTTGACGCATCGCATACCCATCGCGCAATCACCGACGGATATACACATGGCCAGAACGAAATCTTCTTCTGCCTCGACATATACGAAGGCACAATTTATCGTAGACAGTAAAAAAGAGGAGGAAACACACTTAGCAAAATTAGAGCCAAATGTGAAGATGAAAATTTCCATGCCGCGCGGCTTTGGATTTTCCAACCCGCTCTTTTCAAAGGAGAAGACGTTGGATAATGCGATGGTTTCAGAAACGATCAAAGCGCCGATCGTGATCGTCGCCAAAGGCTCGGAAGGGTTCTCGCAAGCGAAGAGTTTACTCTCTTGGCCTGCTTTACTCGCACACGCTTCCATAGCTCCCGTGACGGTTTTCTTTTTGGCAGAAAGTACGGGACGGTTGCCGATCACCGTCGACGAAATCGAACGATGGAAGCAAGAAGGCGTCAAAGTCATAACCTCGGTAAACGAAGACCCCGAAGGCATTATCGATTACCACTCCTTAACAATTCGTTCGGCGATTTCTTCCGACGATGATTTCGAAAATTCTGGCGGGACTTTTCCGAACACCGTCGTCGGCGAAACGCATCTCATGCACAACAGGTGCGTGCTTTGTTTAGCGGGCGTGAAGGGGAAAAAGGCGGTGGATTGGACAACATTGTTTGAAAACGCGGGAGTCAAGAAAGTGAATTTCTTCTCTGCCACCTGAATGCTCTCGAAAGAGCAGAGAGCAGAGCAGAGAGCAGAGCAGAGCAGAGCAGAGTAGAGTAGAGAAAGAGAGAGAGAGAAAGCTGTTGTTGTAAATGTAATCTATATATGTGAGCTTTCAAAATTTTGTCTTCGTTTTTTGTTCTTTGTTTTTCTCCATTTTTTTCTCCACGCGTACATAAAGATGGGAAAGCGGGACGAGACGCCGGAAGAGCGCGCCAAGCGCAAAGAGAAGGAGAAGCGAGAGGGAAAATCGAAGAAGGAGAAGAAGAGAGACGAGACTCCGGAGGAAAGAGCGGCGAGAAAAGCGGCGAAGTCAAAATCGTCCGATGGAAAATCAAGAGACGAACGCAAAGAAAAGTCGGCGAAAGCGTCTAAACAAAGCGGAGGGAGTAACGCCGCGTTGAAAGAGAAGAAACCGAAGACGAGAGGTCCACCAGTGATGGAAGAGAAGAACAAAAGCGATTACTTGGCCGGAATGGACTTACCGTCGTCTTCAGACGACGAAGACGTGGAAGAGAAGGTGGAGAGAGATTTATCCAAAACAACGTTCGATGGACCGTCGGAGAAGGAAGCCGCGAAAGCGAGGAAAAAGGAGATTGAAATGGCGAGGAAAGAGGCAATGGCGAAAGAAGAGGCGATGAGAGACGACGACGATGCGTTTAACGTTCGGTTACCGGCGATGGATGAACAAGCGATGGCGCAAATGGCGAACTCGCGGGATATTAAGATTGATAATTTCTCGGTATCCGTAAGAGGGAAGCCGTTGTTGACGGATACGAGCATCACGATTGCGCACGGGAGACGATACGGTATTGTTGGACCAAACGGGACCGGGAAAACGACGCTGATGAAGTTATTAGCGAGACGTAAGATTCCGGTGCCGGAATTTATCGACATTTTGTTGGTTGAGCAAGAAGTTGTTGGCGACGAAAGAACGGCATTGGAATCTGTGGTTGCCGCGGACGTGGAGCTGATGGAGTTGAGAAAGAAGAAATTGGAGTACGAACAATTGATGGAGAAGATGGCGCACGCGGACGAGACTAAAAACGAAGCTTTAATTAAGGAAATGAACCAGTTGACGTTTAAAGACGAAGAGACCGGGAACGAGTTGGACGTATCACAAGCGTTGACGAAGATGTACGACAAGTTGAAACTGAAAGGCGACGATACCGCAGAGGCGAGAGCGTCTAAGATTTTACACGGTTTAGGTTTTACCGTCGTGAAAAAAGGCGAAACGAAAGGCCCGGATCGATTTTCAATGCACAACTCGACGAAGAGCTTTTCTGGAGGTTGGAGAATGCGAATTTCCTTAGCCAGAGCTTTGTTCATCGAGCCGACGTGTTTGTTGTTAGACGAACCCACGAACCACTTAGATTTACGAGCGGTCATTTGGCTGGAAGAATATTTAATGCGTTGGAAGAAAACTTTAATAGTGGTTTCGCACGATCGCGATTTCTTAAACGGCGTAACGACGGATATCATCCATTTGCACGACCATCAACTCGATCAATACAAAGGAAACTTTGAATCCTTTGAAGAGATGTACGAGCAAAGGCGTAAAGAGGCGAATAAATTGTTTGAAAAGTACGAAAAGAACTTGAAACAAGCCAAACAGCAATCGAACAAGAAGAAGCAGGAAGATATCACGGCTAAGGCGAAGAAGGACGCGATGAAAAAGAACGAGAAGAAAAAGAACAAAGGGATGATGGACGATGCGGATGATTCTTTGAACATTGCAAAAGCGCCGACGAAATGGAACGATTACGATGTCGAATTCAAATTTCCAGAGCCGACGGAGTTGAACCCGCCGTTGATTTCTCTGCAGGAGTGCTCGTTTCGGTACCCTGGTTTGGAAGGTTTCAGCTTGGACAACATCGATTTAGGCATCGATATGGGAACGCGAGTGGCAATTATCGGGCCAAACGGCGCCGGGAAATCAACCTTGATGAATTTACTAGCCGGGGACTTAACACCCACCGAAGGAGATTCCAGAAGGTCGCACGCCTTGCGCATCGGCCGGTACTCACAACACTTCGTGGACGTTTTAGCCATGGACGAAACGCCAGTGAGTTATTTACAAAGAAAGTATAAAAGGCAAGATGGAGGCAGTTACAAAGACCACGACATTCGCGCGATATTGGGTAAATTTGGTTTGCCTGGACACAATCATTTGCAACCGATCGTGAAATTGTCGGGTGGTCAAAAAGCGCGCGTCGTTTTCGCGTCGATTTCGTTATCGAACCCGCACATTTTGCTCATGGACGAGCCGACGAACCACTTGGACATGCAGTCCATCGACGCGTTGGCAGATGCATTGACTGCGTTTGAGGGCGGCGTCGTTCTCATCACCCACGACGCGCACATCTGTTCCAAAGTTCTGGACGATGAAACGAGTGAAATATGGGTCGTTGACGATGGCGTGGTAACGAAATTTAACGGTGACTTTGAAGATTACCGCGACGAACTCGTGAAGGAAATCGCAGCTGAGTTGGACGCGCCTGACAACTAAATTGAACCGATTGACAAAAACACGAAATTTATTTAACATACAGTACGCTAACAAAACATATACACATAATTACAACGTTTTAATCAAATACTCTACAACCTCTTCCCGCGTACTCCCGGTGGATTCTAAATACCCGACCATCTTTGCCAAATTTTCATCCGCTCTTAATCCCAACAAACTCGGTCGTCGTTGCACCTCCTTCGCAAACTCAGTTCCGGTAATCCCTAACTCTTTCTCCACATACATAAATAGCGGTTCCAACCTGGTTTCTACATCATACGCTAAAACCGATGGAAAATTCATGATCAATTCCCCCAACGCTTGCTCTCGAATATCTCTCGATTGTAAAAACTCCACCACTTTTCTCACTTCTTTTTCGTCAAATTTCACCGACCCATCCAACTTCATCCCCATTTTTGTCCTTTCCGCTTCAAACTGCATCGTCGCTTGCGACATGACTCTCAACGCCGCTGATTTTGCCACTCCAATCGTCTCCAAGTACTCATAAATCCCAATAGACTCCTTTTCTCGTTCCATTCGAAATCTACGTTGTTCCGCTTGTCTTCCCGGACGGATTCGAGCTTCAATCGTTTTGTTCGCCCTCCTTTTCGCTCTGTTGCCTCTGAACGCGAACGAGGGAGACGCGTTCCGGCCACTCCCGATGCTCGTCAACGCGCTCGCTGGTCGAGCGCGTTGCCCAAACATGTCGGTCGCGCTCCTCCTCTTCCTCTCGCAACGCGTGCCTTTTTCTCTCGTTTTCTTCCTTTTCATCAAAGTTCTCCTCGTTTCGAGCCGCCACACACACACAAAAATTAACTATTATTAGGAGGTCCCTTTTTTGCCAAAAATTGTACAAAAAAGTCGAACATGTGGTACCAAACATCGACTTTACTAACAAAACTTTTATGTACACCGATTTGACACAAAAAAAAGCGAGAAGAAGACAAAGAAGAAGACAAAGAGAGGGAGGAAGGCGTTTCTTTCGTTCTTTCTTTCCGTCGTCGCACATCTACGCGCGCGCGCATAATAATAATAATATAATAATAAAACGAGTCGAATGCCGCAACAATCGTCGTTTAAGAAATCGAAGAAATCTGCCTCGCATCAATTGGCGAATTCGTTGAAGAAACAAAAACAAATAGCGAAGAATCGACACGGCAAACGCATCGAAACCAGGAAAGGCAAGTTTCAAAAGAAAAGCAACAAGTTGACGGATAACTTAAAAGCATCGTTGCAAATTACTCGAGAGGTAAACTTGAAAAACGAGTTGGAGTTTGCACGAAGAGCGACGAGTTCAGGTGGGACTTTACGTTTGGTTAAAGCTCCAGAAGGCACGGAAAAAGGTGAAAGTACACGGCCGAAGAAACAGAAACCAGTCGTGAAAATTGGTAAAGGCGGGAAACGCATGTAATCAAAAGCAAGAGGAAGAGTTATACCAACATGATGAAAGGATTTCTGAACGCGTTTAAATCATCGCTCGATATTGACATGGACGGCAACGACAAAATAGACATCCGAGACGTGATGGAACTTCGCGTTCGGCTAATTTACGATAATTCCGCGTTTATTCGTTTGCCGTCGAGAGTATGCGAACGTTTACTAGGCAAAGCGCCAAAGTTTCCGTTGCCGATGAAAGTAAAAGTTATCGAGAGAGGTGCGAATACTAGTAGGAATAATACCGGCGGGGGGGTACCTTACGATATTCCCGCGCACGAGAAAGAGAAAGTATTCTCGGTGATTAAATACGTTTCTTGGGCAGGGTCGACGTCAGAATTGGGAGGACAGATATTTATGGATGTTCCAGTTGCGGCGGCGAAATGTTTAGGTTTAGAAGACGGAGACTTGTGCCGAGTTTGGCCGGTGTTTTTTGCGCCGATTGCGTCCGCGGTGTACGTTTCACCCATGCAAAAAGACGATTGGGACGTTGTTTTCGCGCAAAGCGACCGAGTGGAAGAGTCTTTGTTGAAACAACTAGGTAGTGCTTACGAAGGAATGGAGTTTGCGTTTTCCCCAAGCGTCCAGGCGGGCGGGAAACCAATCGTGTTGAAATGCACAAAAGTGGAAGCTTACGTAGAAAATAGTGAAAATAATAGTAAAAATAGTCAAGTCTTTCCGTCGGTTGTTCGATTAGCACCAAATACAGAGCTCATCGTCGCGCCACCGGCGAAAGAAGATAAAAAGTCTTCTGAGGAGGATACACTTCAAGGCGACGACGACGAAGAAGAGGAAAAAATGAAATCGTTTTGCGCGCGCGTACAAAGACCGACGTATCACATTTTGGATGAGCTCACAGTAAAAATAAACCGCGATTTCAAAGCTACGAACGATGCAATTATTAACGATTTTAATTGCGAGTTGAGTGGAATTGCGTTACTTCGGGTGTCGAAAGATAAAAACGAGCAAGTTTTACCTTGTCGCGAGGGTCGGTTATGTCGCGTGCGAATATATTCAGAGGAGAGAAAATTTCGTAACGAACGCTCTGCGCTCGTACAAATAAAATATTCCTCACACGTACACTTACGACCAGGTCACGTGGCTTTGCCGAAATCGATCATGGACTTTATGGGAATCGTTCAAGGCGATACGGTTGTGTTGAGTAAAGGACCGAAACCGTTGAAAGTGGATGATTTTGCGCAAGTTGTGATACAACTTCGACCGAGCATCGTGAAGGAGGAGGAGAAAAAATTCAAACTTCATGAAGGCGACGAAACGAGCAGCGAAGAAGAAGAAGATGATGATTATGGATTTGAATCGGACGATTCGGAGGATATCAAAGCAAAGAACAGCATATTCAACGATACGGGGTTACTTCCTAAATCGAAACCGTTGACGCCCACTCAAATCCTCGCGACAAAACTAACCGGACCACAACGCATCGCTCTCGGTTTAGGTAATCTAAATGTCTTTGCAACGGAAGACAGTGATTATCAGTACGACAGCGAGGACGAATATGAAGAAACATTGGCTGATTTGCGTTTGGTTACACCAGAATCCTGCAATTCCGGCGCCAAGCGTATCCTCCTCGATTGGCTCGATGCGCACGTCAGAAATGCCGGTTCTGGTGCGTGCGGGGATATCGGCAACAGTCGAAACGGTTTCAGAAATGTCAATGATAGAGTACTAGAAAAAAGGAAAAAGAATGGCATACATTTGAGTTCGGATTCAAAAATCACATTTTCGAGCGATGAGATTGGAAGCGGTGGGTATTTACCGTTCGCGAGCTTTGAAGTGACTATTAGCGTGATCGGAGGAAAAGCAATACATTTATCCGACGATGCGATTCCACTGATTTTTATATCTCGAGACGATCTCGTGAAAGAGGATTCGCATGTGAAAGTTGAACTCGGGGAAACGACAATTTATTTAGACCCCAGAAAAGAGCACGTGAATTTACTCGAACCATGCTTAGGGGTGTCCGTGATGCCTTCATACGGACAGTATAAGCATCTCGGCGACGTCGCGCCTGGAGAGAGGTACAAGGAAGCCGCGATTGAAGTTATGAAACGCGTGAGAGTATCTTTGTGGGAGGAAGCCCAAATGATGCGAAATGAAGAAAAATGTTTTCAAATTCCAGGAGGTTCTATGCTTTGCGGTAAACATTATGGATCGCATCGAGATCCGTTAGCGAAAGGTATCGCGTGGAACATTGCAAACGATCCAAACTGTTATGCAAGTGTTGTCGAAGTTAAATGTAAGGATTTACCTAAGCACCCTCGAAAAGCGATAAAAGCGTTGCGACACGCGTTAAAAGCGGCACATTTGCGAGCACCAGCTATTTGCTTGCTCCTAGATTTAGACGCGGTGTGTAAAAAACAACCAGAAGGTGCTGAAGATGCGGGTGAAATGGATGATGCGTATCACATCGCGGCGTTACTCGCGGATGAGATTAAATATTGCGTAAACATGGAAACCGTCTGTTTCTTGGCTACGGTGGAGGCAAAAGAGAACGTAGCTAAACCATTGCTCGATGAAGAAGTCTTCTATATGTTTCAGGATATTGGGCCTATGGACAACGACGCTCGCAAAGAGTCTTTGATGTTAATTTCCGCCGGTTTGAATTTTTCCACCTCCGCCGACGTTGCAGAGGACATCGCGCAAGACAGAAAAACAATCGGATACGATTTACGGGATTTAGAACTTCTCGTCAGTGGCGCGATAAAATACGCTTTCAAACGATTAAAGTTACACGAGGATCCCGAGTTTCAAAAGCGACAATACGGTGGAGACCACGATTTCATCCCTTTAGCGTTAGAAGATTACGAAAAAGCGAGAGAAGGCATCAAACCGAGTGGCGACGAAGGTTTAAATCTCACGGATCCATCCGTGTATACAATTGAAGGTGGTTTAAGTGCCGTCGGTGGATACGAAGGCGTGAAACAGTCACTCAACGATTGCATACTTCTCCCCGGACAGTTCCCGGAAATTTTCGCGCAGTGTCCGTTACGTCTGAAAACGAACGTCCTCCTTTACGGTCCGCCAGGCGTCGGCAAAACGTTCATCGCCCACGCGGCGATTTCAGAATCCGGCATGCGATGCATAAAAGTCCGCGGTCCTGAAATCATGTCCAAGTTTATCGGCGAATCCGAGAAAGCCATTCGAGAAATATTCAAACGCGCGCGCTCCGCTGCGCCTTGCTGCTTATTCTTCGATGAGTTCGATTCCATCTGTCCTCGAAGAGGATCTGACAACGCCGGCGTCATGGACCGATTGGTCAATCAGTTGTTGACAGAAATTGATGGATTTGAAGAGTTGCGAGGCGTCTACGTCATCGCCACATCGTCGAGACCAGACACGATCGATCCAGCTTTATTACGCCCGGGACGTTTAGACAACCTGCTTTTCTTAGACTGGCCGACGGAGAAAGAGCGATACGACATCATGTGGAAACTTACGCGTGACATAAAAACAGACCCAGACGTAAACCTTTGTGCCATCGCCGGGAAAGAAATGCCGCACGGCACCACAGGTGCGGACATCAAAGGTTTACTCAACGAATGTTCGGTCAACGCCGCTACACGCGTAATTAACGCTCACGAAGAGGCCTTAAAAATCGATGATTCTCTCCCGGACCCGACCGAAGTCCCATCAATTTCTTCCGAGGACGTTCGCTTAGCCCGGAAAACAGGGTTCACTCGCATGCGAGATGTCGATCGAAAAGAGTTGGCTATCGTGTACGAAAATTTCCACCGAACGAGAAGTAAAAGCTTGAAAGATAAGAAGGACAATTTCATAGACGAAAAGGATTTAAAGCAAACGTTTGCCAGTTAAATTTTTACCAGTTGTAATGTAGCGATATCGATAATTTTCGTGAATTTTCGTCTGCCAAGTGCATTTCTCTCGAAATCGGACGAAAAATAGACGTTGTCGTTGCTTTGGTTCTTCTTCAAAGATTTCTCTCATTTTTTCTATGCAAAAGTACTCTTATTGAACGCAACAGAAGAAGATTAATACATAAGTGCGCGAGCACGAGCGCGAAGGAGAGAGTGGAAGAGGG
>Ga0066856_10000424_pt1 | contig 15550 bp, 14 predicted proteins | sample ETNtaG_5_FD_65605 | JGI IMG/M metagenome (GOLD analysis project Ga0066856, IMG submission 65605) | Marine microbial and viral communities from oxygen minimum zone, Eastern Pacific Ocean - ETNP201406SV205 | ecosystem: Environmental > Aquatic > Marine > Oceanic | place: Pacific Ocean: Eastern...
GTTCCAAGGGGTGCTTGGAATTCAATGGAAAGTTGACCATCAATCGCGGTTCCCGAGGTGCCTCCTGACCAGCGGTCATTCTGTAACTGGCCACTCCAATACACCGAGACAGGACCAGAGTATGTGGTGTTGCTTAGCATATGGCCAATCGTAGCGTTGAGTTGAATCGTCTCACCAGATGCAATGCTCCAGCCTTCGATCAAATCTCCTTGAACAGCGCCTTCAGCGTCAGTAAGCGATTCGAGATCAACGGTCATCTCTGCCTCGTAGGTCCACTCATCTTGGAACACAAAGGATTCAATTCCATCATAATCTTGGATGATAATTTCAATTTGACCATCGTGGGTTGACGGTGTCACGAACGTCCAATCGATGGTGCCTGCAAAGTGGATGCTAAGGGTTGTCTGCTCGCTTGCGGTGCACGTCGGCAGCACCTGGATTCGTGCATCGAGCGCTTCACAGGTTCCGAGGTTGGTGTTGTATCGTAAGCCAAGGGTTGGATCATTACCAAGCATGAGGCTGATTCGAGTAAGATCGGTTAATCGATTGGTATCGGTCACTTCCACATGCCACGAAAATGACTTTGTTGGTTCGAGACGAGTTATTTCTCCTGTCGCATTCACGCCTTCAAAGTCCACCAAATCACCCTTTTCTGGAGTACGGCTTTCCCACCACAATGTCCCGTTTTCAGCGTTCGAATCCTCGATGGCATAGCCGGCCATATCCGTGCCTTGAAGCCAAACCCTGACCGTTTGATGGTCATTATTCGTAGAGTCGTTGACGTTCATCGAGATCGTCCAGTCGTGTTCCAGATTGGTGAAGGCGATCGGGTGAGGCTGATATTCACTGGCGTCAGAGATTCCGTCTTGTGATGCATCGTGAAGGGATTCTATCCAGATGTGGCCCTGTACCGTTGCGTTTGAAAATCCTCCAACATCTCGGTAGGTGAGGCTCACAACCCGATCACTTTGTTCGTTGGAATAGGCACCATAGTCTGGCGTTGTGCTCATGAGAACTGGGCCTTCGTTGTTGATGATGATGGAACGGTTGTAAGCAAGGACCTCCAAGACAAGATCATCAGAAGTACGTGCTTCCAGCCAGACCCGTGCTTCACCAGACGTTCCGTTTGGTAGGATGAAATCAATGGCAGTTGTTGAGCCAGTGGTCAGCGTCGTCCATGTGCCAGGGTTGGTGTACATGCCCCCGCCAAGGTTTTGCGTCGCTTCAACATCCACATTGATCCTCGCTTCAATCAGGCCATTGAGCAATCGAGCATCAGAATTTGTGAATGCATGGTCCACGATGGCTCTCATTGGGGCTTCGCCAGGGTAGACTTCGTTTTCAGAAACCGTTGCGTCACCAAGACTGCTCATCGAAGATGTCATCTCGAGCACTTCAACAGTCATCTGCTTGTCGATGACGGTGATGGTTGGGGTGGTGTAGGAGGTGGTCACACTGCTGTTGGTCTGGACGGTCATCCGAAGGTAGGGGGTGGCACTGCCGTCGTTGATGGCAAAGGACCAATCCATTGTATCGCCATCCTCACCCAAGGTGATTGTAGCCGTTCGATCAGAGGCTCGGAGCAATCCATCCGGATCATCGACATCGAAGGTGTTGGTCGAAGGTGTGTAGGTGAGGATGGCAGGATCAAGACCTATGATTCCAAACCCATCATACGTCGTTGGCTTGACTTCCAAAACGTAGGATGAAGCAGACCCATATGCAGCATGGAAGGTCTGCACAGTGGATAAAGCAGCATTTGGATTCAGACTTGTTGGCGGTGTTGTAAGGAATCGTGCTTCCTCAGCTCCAACTGTAATGCTGTTGAGTGAGGGGATGATCCATTCGTTCAATTGTTGTGTCGTGAATTCAATTTGATACTGAATCAAACTATCACCTGGCATCACATCGGTGAACGTGTGATTGCCAAGTTGCAGGTATTCAGATGATTGGTTAACCCCCAAAGGCCTCCAAAGACTGTTACCGATTCCAACCGTGTCTGCGCCCGTACGGTATTGCATTTCGAGGGTCGTTCCGGTAGGTGTTGCACCAGCAAAATCAATCCATAGTGGCGTAGCACTTGCTTCTGAGCCGGTTCGTAAATCAAAGATGTCCGAAAGCAACGTGCCGCTCTGCATGTCAGGGTTATGGTAAATCCCGGATACATCTGAGTATGCAGTGCTCCAAGAACTGAACCTCCAATTCGATGTGTCCCCACCTGCATAAATCAAGGTGCCATCAACGTTGATCATGTCAAAGTCATAGATTGCGTTGTGCAATAAACCGTGATTGTAGATTTGGCCCGTTATTGGATTATAGCCTCGTATTTGGTCGTATTTTCCACTGTTTGAACGTCCACCAGCAATGACAATTTCATCATTGTGGACAACCGCCGCATGAGCTGAAATCTTGAATGGTAAATCGGTCCCATTGGTCCATGTATTGGTCGCAGGGTCGTACACTTCGGTGTGATTGGCGGGAGCGACCGTGGTTTGATTGAGGGTCACATCAAACATACGAACAACACCGCCAATAGCGTACAACTTACCATGGTAGGCAACCAATTCAAACGAGTGCCGTGGAGCACTCATATTGGCCATTGAATCCCACACATCTGTGGCAGGATTATACCGCAATGTTCTGTTGGAGAGGTCTGTTCGATCCCAACGACCCACGCCTCCAGCGACATAAATGAAATCATCAAGGGTGTCCATGCCTGCTAATCCAACACCCAAGGTGGCGGGCATCGTCGACCCTGTCGTCCAATTGTTGGTCATCGGGTCGTAGATGTGAACAACACCATCTGCTCGAACACCAGGGTTGGAAAATGCATGGTGGTCGCCTATGGCGTAAATCTTACCGCCGACTTCCACGCATTCATGGTAGGCTTGAGCTTGGGGGATGGTATCTGGGCTTGGTGACCATGTTTCATTCGCAACATCGAACAGCTCGATCAGATTGGTTTGTGATTCATCACCGGAGGCACTTGGGTTTGGATCGTATCGGCCACCGATCAACATGGCTTCATCGGTAAGGCTGTTGTATCCCAAGCACCCACCCGTTCGCTCAAACATCATGGCAGGAGTGGGCAGGCTTTGTGGTGAAATGCTTGGACGGTCAAGCAATGGCACCCCATTGCTGCTGCTCACCGTGATGTTCGAAGGTGTGAAGCCATCGCTGGCATTGAAACCAGTTGATGCTTTGATGGTCTGTGTGGGCGGTGTGGTGTTCTCCATTTCCACATGTGGTTCGGCTTCGAGGATCCCCGAATAAGGCATCATTACCATGGCCATAACTGCCCAGAAAACAAAGGTAAGATTGCTTACGCGGCTGCTGACCATGACATTGGACTCGCGGTGCGATTCAAGAGGATTGCGCGCCGTCGCCTCTGGACTTTTCATTGACATTCTTCATATGTCCTTGAAATCGAAAGGAGGTGCGTCGTCCATAGGTTCATTGGTCACGAACTGCTGCGCCGCACTGGAGGGCTCCAAATGGTACGCGAATATATTGCACGTGACCCGCGCACTGGATTGCCTCTCAATGTTGGTCGAAGTAAAAAAGCAGACAAAAAAATCGTCAGCGAAATAGGCCCCTGGGTGAGTATCCCTGATGCCGATGTCCTGCCTCTTGCCTTGGGTGAAATTGACGCCGTTCAATCTCGATACCTCGATAAAACCCATACGCATCATCAGGCCGCAGGCGTTCGTGCCTTGGGTCGTTTCAGTGGACGGTTGATCCACGAAGCCCACGCTGCGCTCATGCTCGCCTTCGAGCAAGATGATGCAGACGTCCGTGTCGCAGCGCTGGACGTGCTTCCAGAAATTGCCGTCCGTAAGTCGAATGAACTGTTTGATTGGCTTTCAGTGCTCCTCGATGATGATGACGCAAATGTTCGCAGTGCGGCAAGTCGGTGCCTTGCAGTCACTGCACCTGTGTTCCCATCTGCGGTGGAAACCATTCTCGGAAATGAACTGCGCTCTGCTCATCGCCAACGGTTTGATGCGGCATGGAAAGGGCTCAATGGCTTGTGTGAAACATGGCCGGAAGTTGTTGTACACCACATTGATACCTTGTTGCTTGAAGAAGACCCTAAGCTGAGGAGAAAGGCCGCTGGACTGCTCCGACGTATTGTTCAGCGAGGCGGCTCGCCAGTTTGGGACCTGATTTCGTGGTCGCTGAATGATGAAGATGTCGAAGTTCGAAGGATTGCTGCCAAAACCTTGCCAAGCCTTGCCAAGAAGGAGTCGAGAATTGCGACAGCGTTTGCCGAACGTGCTATGGTTGATGCGGACTCAAAGGTTCGGCTCAGTGGAATCAAGGCCTTGCAGACAGTTGATACGGATCATGGCCGGGCTCGTGAATTGGTGGTCAAGGGTACAAAATCAACTGATTTGCAAGTTCGAAAGGCATGTGTTGATCTGCTGCCTCGCCTGTTTGGTGAAGATATTTTGAGGACCATGGCTGCAGATCTTCTCAAGACCGAAACCGATCCGAACATCATCGCATCGCTTAACGAAATGACATTCGACGCCTCCATCGATGGAACTGAAGCGCAAAAGAATGCCCAGCTGGCACCAGCACCAGCAGTCCCTGCAATCGATCGGGAAATCGCAGAAGCACACGGAAAAACCGTTGGACTTCAACCGACGCGACCCGATGGTTCACCCGTTACTGAAGCCCTTCCAAAGCCGCCTGATGAACCAGCGCCAGCGCCTCAGCCAACGGCTGGGGCCTACAAGGCCGTATCTCAAGACGAGATGATGGGCTACACCGATGATTTCGATGATGAAGAGCCTGATGACGACGATGAATATTTTTGATTTCATCTGCTTAGTGCCAGTTTCTCTGTGCTTTTCATGTCGGCATGGTTAAGAAGGGAGCATCAGTGGCCGGAATGCTTAGAGGTGCTTTCGATGAGTGAAGATGCATTTAACGACAAAGAAGAACAGTTTGACCGCTTGTGGGATGGAATCACTCCAAAGGGTGTCAACCGCAACAAGTCACTCAAGTTCCGACAATACATTCTCGAACACGTTCGACAAACCAAGCGACCACTTACCCGTGAAAATGCGCGCAAGTATTGGATGGGCATCCTACAGCAAGAAATCGCTGAGCGCGACAACTTCTGATTCCACTCGATTGGGTTGCCACCGTCTCGGCGACCCACTCGCACAACCGAGACGGAGATGATACCATGTTCACCAAAACCCGCTTCGACTCTTGGGACTTACCAAGTTCACTCCTCGACGGCCTTACTGCTCTTGAATGGACCCACGCAACCCAAGTCCAGAAAGACACCATCCCAATCGCACGCCGTGGCCTTGATGTGATCGGCCAAGCACGGACTGGGTCAGGTAAGACTGCAGCATTCGGTCTTCCGATCCTAGAGAAATGTGCACCATCCGGCGCTCTTCAAGCCTTGATTCTCGCACCGACCCGTGAACTTGCCAACCAAGTGGCCCAAGAATTGAACGCCTTGCAAGGTAATTCCGGACTTTCCATTCAAACCGTCTACGGTGGTACCGATCTCGAAAAGCAAGCACGCTCGCTCGGCGACGGTGTTGACATCATCGTCGGTACGCCTGGCCGTGTCATGGACATGAGCGAACGAGGTCACATCGACCTCACCTCGCCAACCCTGTTTTGCTTGGATGAAGCAGATCGTATGTTGGACATGGGTTTCTTCCCTGACATCATGTGGGTCATCGAGCGAATGACAGCACGCAACCAGACACTGCTCTTTTCTGCCACCTTCCCTCAGGAAATTATTGACACTGCAAATGAATTCATGAACGAGCCAGAATTCGTTCTCACCAACACAGAGGAACTTGACATTCCACCGATCGACATGTACAGCGTCCGCATTGGTCGAGCCAACAAATTGTGGGTGCTTGGTCGTCTTCTTTCCCGTATGAATGATCAAGATCAAACCATCATTTTCTGCAACACAAAGCGCATGGTTGATTTGGCTGTTCAACGATTGTCAAAGCATGGATTCTCTGTCGAAGGCCTACATGGCGATCTCAGTCAAAATCAACGTGAGAAGATCCTCAAGCGGTACAAGGCTGAGGAAATCAAAACCATCGTGGCCACTGATGTTGCGGCCCGCGGAATTGACGTTGATGGAATCACCCTTGTCATCAACTATGATCTTCCTGTTGATTTGGATTCCTTCGTTCACCGTATCGGTCGAACCGGCCGAATTGGTCGTCAAGGGCAAGCTTGGAGCCTTGTCTCAAGAGATGATGCGCCTCAGCTCTCCAAGATCATGGCCACCTATGGTCTTGACATTGTCGAAACCGAAGCCCCTGAACTTCCAGAAGGCATAGACCGAGACCCTGTCAAGCGTCAGGATGACTTTGGCGAAACAGCAGATGTGTTCGGCTTTGTCCAGCTTCACCTCGATATTGATCCGGCGACGGCTGGCTCCTCACTGGATGTTTCACGCTGGTTTACCGATGCACTTCGATGCAATGAAATGGCGATTGGTGACGTTCACTTTGACAACGGTTCCACCTACATCAGCATCCACACGAGCAAGGTTGGACTGGCGATCAAAGCGCTCGAAAAGCGAGAAATGGCTGGCCAACGTGTTGCAGCAACCATCGTAGAGTGATTCACTCTTCTTCGGAATTCCTGCTTTTCCAGGAACCTTTTCGTTTGGTGTCATGACGAGATGTAGGTGTTTTTGGCTCTTCGATTACATCTTGATCCTGTTTGATGTTCGAAGGCCATTGGCCGTGCTCATCTGGTCGCTGGAACTCCACAGCACCAAACGCTCCTGCTACCAAGCCAATGGCAGCCATGGACCATGCGGATTCGATGGCGTTGTCCCAATCCTTCTGCGCTTGTGTGCACTCTGAACTGACCAAATCAAGGAACTGACAGGTGTCGAGCGTTGACTTGGCTTCATTTGCCTCATTGCTGCTTGTCACATTGTAAGCGCCACCAGCGACGAGAACAAAGGCAACAAGAATCAGGCCAAAGTGTTGCTTTGCCCAATTGCGCCGGAACACCATGCGCCAGGCTTCAACTGGGGCAGTGGAAGCATCGAGTGTTCGCGCCGGTCCGCCAACCTTCCAAAACCACACCAGCCACATCCCAACAAGGACCACCAAGAAGCCCCATTGATACACAGCAGTGTGCCATTCCCACATTGGAATCAAGCACTCAGCTTGGTTTGGCATGGCTACGCATTCTTGAACAGCAATCGGATAGAAGACCACGAGACGCATGATGTTCAAGACATAGATGATTGAACACATGACGATGATCGAACGAATCTTCAGTTTCTGTGGGACGCCTTCGGTCATGGCGACAAGCGTTGAAAGGAAAATCATTTCATGAACTCCAGCACATTCATCAGAAACATACAACGCAACATGGTTGAAACTTCCAGGGAAATCAACGTGATTGAGTTCTATGCGAGTCATCCAACCATTGTGTGTCGAGAGCGTCGATGCACCTTCACCAAAGATGAAGTTGGTCATCTCATTCCAAATCCATGCCTCTGTAACTTGAATCGGGCCAAGGGTGTCCGATGGCATGGTAATGAACCAGTAAAACGCCTCGACGCACAACAATGCAAGTGGTATTCTGGCATAGCGTAGGCCAAGTTGGCCTACTTCTGACCACGCTAAATCGTCGGGGTTTTGTGACGATGAGGTGGTGGACACCATGCTTAGGGGTGAGTGTCCCTCCTCATCAAGTTGCGGGAACTTCAAGCCCTTGTTGTGTCTTCCCGAGTGGTTTGCAAGTATGGCGAATGGTGAGTTTGATACCAAAGGAGGGGTTGGACGGTACGTGGTGGAAGTGATGGGCAGTGGAACTCACAAGTCCCAGCAGCCGACACATCGGCTCAATGTCATTGGGTTTTTTTGCCCAGTGCCAGTTGCTGAAGCCAAGAAAGCGTTCACGACCATGGCCAAGGGAGAAGTGCTGGAATTGCTTGCTGATGATCCTGAAGTGCTGCATGATTTACCGATGTTAATCGAGCGTTCAGGACATCGTCTTATTTCTATAGAAGAAAGTATGGGTGAATATTGTTTCCTTGTGGAGGTGACTTCATGACCTCACCGATCGTCGAACGAGAATCTGTTCCTAGCGAAGCGAGATTACCAACCGTCCACGGTGATTTTAACATCCGTGTTTTTCACGAAAATGAAACAGGTTTTGATCACGTAGCACTGACACTCGGAGAGATGAAGGGCCCAGATCCTGTGCTGGTACGCTTGCATTCCGAATGCTTGACAGGTGATGCCTTTGGTAGTTCAAGATGTGATTGTGGACCTCAACTTAATGCAGCCATGAAAGCGGTTGTGGATCGAGGCTATGGCTGCATTCTTTACCTCCGCCAAGAAGGGCGAGGGATTGGCTTGCACGCGAAAATTCAGGCCTACCATCTTCAAGATCAAGGCGCAGACACCTTAGATGCCAATTTGATGTTAGGTCTCCCAGGTGATGGCAGAGATTACAAAATTGCGGCATCAATGCTCGAAGCATTGGACATACCTTCCATCGAATTGCTTTCCAATAACCCTGACAAAGCGGCTCAACTGGAGAGCTATGGCATTGACGTAGCGTCTCGAACACCGCTTGTTGTCGGCATCGGCGAATCCAATCGATCTTACCTTGAAACAAAAGTCGAACGGATGGGTCACACCATCGATGAAAAAGAGTTTGAACAGTGACAGGCTTGACCCGCTGTTGAAAGAGGGCCGTGACCGAGAATCGAACTCGGGCTGGCAGAACCACAATCTGCCGTGCTAACCCCTACACCATCACAGCCATGAGAGGTGCTCCGCCGTCAGCCGCGTGGTATTTCAATAATCCGCACTCCACCACAGACTCTGAACGGTGCACAGGTTCACGCATCGAACCCTTGCATTCAAGTGCATTCGGCACTTAACACACTCCATGCGAAGCACGTTGAGACAGAAATACATCCCATTCATGCTCCTCATTTTGTTTGTTTTGGCCCCTCTGTCGGGCGTTTCTGCCCGTTCGGTGCATGAGACAAGCACCGTTGATCTCCTGCCTCAAGGGTCGTTCAATGATGCTGGTGAATGGACGATGGATGCGTACACTTCCTTCTCTGAAGATGAGGCATTGTACACTGAATCCATGGTGGCTGACGCTCGACTCACCATGGTTCATGATCGGCCTGTCAACCTTGATGAGATGATCTTCTGGGCACAATCTTCACCGACTGACTCGAACAACTCAAGGTACGCTCCTGATGGTGCTTATTCTTGGTCTTCAGGTCCAGAAATGGAACTGACCAACTTCAATGCAGCAGGTTCAACCGGCTATGACATCATCGAAGTGAATCTTGTCTTCGTGTTTGCAGTTCCACACGCACTCTCTCAAGACTCAATTCGATTCTCGGTTGAGTATGATGGTAACTTTGAGTCCTTAGCCACCATTTCACACACTCAAAACCCTCTTGACCACATGTCTGGAAATTACTGGAGAGAAAACATCTCTGGACTGGATGAGTGGAATTGGAACACGCTACAGAACATCATTGTCACCGCCAATTACGAATCGGTTGGAGGGACGGATGATTCCCAACTGAATCTTGACGCTGTGGGCATTGAAGTGACCATGCAAACCCCTTGGTATGGAGGGGAAGTGGCAGCCGCAATGACAACGTTTGATGCGCATGAAACACCACTGATCAACCTTGACCTGACCGCCGGCGATTCACAGAACATGGGGTATGCGTCCTGTGGATTGCAATCAAGCACCCCAGGCTCGAGTGGGGTTTGGACCAGCGATGTCATTGAGACACCACCGAATCAACGCATTGGACGGGTTCACTATGTGCTGCAGAATGAATCACTTGATGATGTACAGTTGGAATACGCTTTCTCATCAGATGGCGTCTCCTTTACTGAGTTCCAATCGATGAATGAGCACATGCTTTTGCCCGATCAGCCCTACACGAAGGTGAGGCTGTCAACCATCGATGCGTGCATCAGTGAAGTGACTGTGGATGTCAACGATCCAACCTTGATGCTCAATGGTCGAATCTTCGGCGATTTGGATGGACTGGATGCCACCTATTCACGTTGGCTGCTCTTCGTCAATGATGAATTGGTAACCAATCAACCAGTGGAACTGAATCCCGCAATTGACCTTTCCTTCCCAATTGGGGCCCATTTGCACGATGCGAATGCGCCGCTGAAGGTCGAACTCAAAACTTGGTTCACTTGGGATTCGCTTGGTCAAGCAAGCACGACAGCGTTCGAAGTCACTTCGATTGACATCACTGGTGGATACAGCATCGCTTGGGATGAAGATCCAACTTGTGTTCCAGTGGGCGACCAAACCCTCATCGAGGATGGTGGAGGACGTATCCTTCCGTTTTTGCATCGCTGCAGTGATGACCGCACAGTCAATGAAAACCTCATGGTAACCTTCAGCAACACCAACACTGAACTGGTGGAAATTGATCTGACAGAGGGTGATATCCGTGTGCGTCTTATGCCGGAAGTTTCGGGCTTCGCTACGGTGACAACCACCGTGTTCGATGAGGCTGGAAACTCGTGGAGTGAAGTGTTCATGGTCACGGTAACCTCAGTTGATGATGCACCAGTTTTGACGGAATTCCAATCCGTTATTCCAGTTCAACTTGCTGTTCCAACCGTCCTTTCCATCAGCTATGCAGATATCGATTCAGATGAATTGACGGCAAGCACAAACCGCAGTTGGGCTTCGATCGACCTTGGCGCCCGCACCATTACCGTCAACGCCCCGACGCCAGGTTTCCATGCTGTCCTGGTTTCGATATGCGATCAATCAACATGCACTGAGCGGATCATGGATTTGGAAGTGATGGCGCTTCCTGATTTGGTGATCGAAAGCATTGATGAAGGAAATTCAGACATGACTGCAGGTGGCATTGGCGCATTCCGGGTGCTTGTCCGAAACAACGGTCAAGCCGATGCGTCAATGATTTCAGTTCGCTGTGAGATGAACACTGAATTGATTGCCATTGGCACCATCCCGCTTCTTGAACCAGGTGAATTGGGTGAAGTCACATGTGACTGGGCCATTCCAGAGCAGCCAGGAACGGTTCAGATTCGAGCCATGGTTGACCGTGGTCTGGAAATTGATGAGGGTGATGAAACCAATAACGAGGCTGTGATAGCGGTTGAGATTATGCCAAAGCAAACGAGTGATGATACCTCCTCGTCTGGAATTGAGATTGGAGACGGTGCTTTCTACGGATTGACGGTGATTGGATTGCTTGTCATCGTTGGAGCTTTTGCCTTCCTTGCCCCTCCTAAAATCAAGAAGTTGGAATGAAATTTTGGCTATGAAACCAGTTCTCTCTTGTCGGATAACGCGGAAAACACCCTCAAACTTGATAATGGGACCGTCTCACAAAAATTTGCTTTGAGGTCGTGGGGACCGCTCAACTTCGGTTGACAAGGTGGATGTGGGAACCATGTCAGTATTGAAAATAAGAATTGAAACAGAGGAGTATATTTACGAAGAATACATCGAAGCGTGATGAAGATCACGTTGTGTTTGGAATCACTCAGGTGATTTCCAACGTCGGGGGTAGACATCGCCGTCCATGAGCACCATGCTCGGACGCGCCACTTCACCTTCAGTCATCGATGCTATGTCGTCAGTGTCCGCTGTGAGGGTCACTACCCCAACAGCCTCATTCTTGAGCGTTTGAACATAGATCTCCTTTCCAGAAGCAACACCAGCGGCGATGTTGACAAGACCTGGGCGCAGCAATGGTGCTCCGTGGGCGAGTGCAGCAGCAGCGCTGTCCTTGACGGTTGCAGAAGGCAAATCCAGCAAGAGTTTCTCAATTGGGTGAATGATGCGAATAAGCGCCTCAGGTCGATCGCATTCTTTCCACAACCAAACAGCATCTGCGAGTTCTTGGAGCGTTACACAATCATCAAGGGTGAACACACCAGACATATCTCGGCGTAATTCCTTGAGTTGAACCTTCATATTCAGCAAAAGACCGAGGTCACGAGCCATTGTTCGGATGTAGGTGCCAGCTTCACAGTGCACACGAGCAATCATGTCATTGCCTGAGCGATCGAGTTGTTCGAATGCGAAAATCTTCCTTGTACGAACCTGTACCTTGACCGCAGATACTTCTGGCGGTACATTGTAGACGCGACCAGTCAATCGCACCATGGCCTCTTGGAGGTCCTCATCACTGACTTCTTGTGCAAATCTGAACACACAGATGTAGGATTTCTTGTGGTTGAGGATTTTCTTTGTCACCTTCATGGCCTTTCCAGCCATGAGCGGAAGAACACCTGTTGCAAATGGATCAAGCGTTCCACCATGGCCAAGTCGTTCAAGTTCGAACAAATCACGGGCCCATGCCGCCACTTGATGCGAGGTTGGTCCAGCTGGTTTGTCGAGCAGAATGAATCCGCCAGCCAACCTTTGCTCAACGGTTCGTTGATCCGGCATGGTTCCGACCGCTGGGTTCGTGGTGGCTTTTGTATCGAGTACGTGGTATGTCATGCGAGTGCCTCCAAGTGTTCAACTGCAGCGGCAAGGACTTCCTCCCTGCCTAGATGTGTTGCATCGAGTACTATGGTATAGGGTTCTCGCTCTTCGGGTAAGATGCCATACAGTTGCATGAAGCGTTCTGCATCGACGGCAGTTCTCTTCTCATTGGCCTTCAGTGCTTCTTCAATGGTGCCGCCTTCACGGGCAACAACCCGACGAGCCCGTTCTTCAGCGTCAACATCAATCCACATTCGAACACAATCGAGGTTAAGCCTGTAGGCCCACCATCCTGAAAGCCGAGATTCAACAATTTCTTCTGCACCTGCTGCTGACATGCGTTCTTGCAACAGAGCATCGAGTTGTCGGTCGACTTCCAAATCAGTCGTGCACAGTGCTCCAAATTCAGCCAGTGTCATGCCACGACGTTTTGCTTCGGCACGAAAGACATCGCCGCCATTCAACGATGACCAACCAAAGTGGTCCATCAATCCGCTGACAAGTGTGCTTGTCCCACTCCCTGGGTGGCCAGAGACAGTGATTTTGACCATGCTCACACCCATTCGTGCCTGCAAACATCGCAACGCTTTGTCCTCGGTCCGAGTTTTGTGATCATGTCCATTCCACATTCCGGGCACTCCAATGCAGAATGCTTCTCTGGCTTTTCGACCTCTTCAGTGCTTTTGTTCACCGAAGTGGATTTTGCTTTGTTTGTTTTTCTGTTGGAAGATTGGCGCTGACTGCGTTGTTGACGTCGTCGAGCATCTGCACTCTTCGCCTTGGTTTGACCAGCGACCAAATGCAACAATGGTTCCTTGATGGTCTCTCCAGATTTGACCATCGGGTGAGATCGGTAGCGGAAGAGCTTGATGTGGCGGTCAACAATTCGGCCCAATGGGGCACTCATGCAAATGTACGTGCAAATCCAAGCTGGGAAAAAGAGGAATTTATCGCTCAGCAGGTTCCATTCGTTGTGCCATGGTAGCGAGACATAATCCACTCGGAAGTTCTCAACTGTCGTGGTAAGCCAGGCAAAGATGGCGATGATGAAGACCATCGTGAACATCATCGGCTTCATCGCACCCATTTGCACCTTGAGTTGCTCAGGCATCATCTGTTGTTGAAGCGTTGTTGCCTTTTCTTGGAGAATTGGATCCCGGCTCATGCGAGCATCATTCATCATCATTCGAACCTGACGTTGGCGGTGACCGATGTGGGCTTGGGCCATTGGGTCGGTGAAGAAGTTTCGAAGCACAGTGTTCATGGTCATCGAAAATGTTCCCAATATGAGGACTGTGAACACGAAGTAGGATTCTTCTGGGAGAACCGGGCCCAAGATTGGGTCAGCAATTGCGCCCAAGGAATTTCGAATTCCTGGATTCATGATCAGGAGGGTCATCATGACCATGACACCCAACATCATCAGCATCGAGCCACCCGGCGGCTGGGGTGGAGGCGGTGCGTTGCCGTTTGCCATGAAGACAGGGCGGCGTAAGGGGGGCATGAAGGTTGGGTTGGTTTCCCTTCGGTTCCTGTGGTGTTTTGTGGCTGATTCAGCGAGGGTTTGAAACAGGACTGCTTGCCTCGCTCAACCATGCGCCGCCGTGAACCGATGAACATCGACCGAACATGGCAACATTCCGTTCCTGTTCCAATGCCAAACCGACCGGTGTGTGTGACTGAGCAAGAAGCAATCGATCAACTCGCACGCCTGCCCCGGCCACCTCGTATGTTTTTGTGGACTGATGCAGAGCGTCGCTGCTTACCCAATTGGGGTTTTATCGCCAGTGTTCGCCAAGGGGTTCCACCTGAAGGAATTGAAGCTGAGTTAGAGGCTTGGAAAGGTCAGTATCCGGATGCTTGGTTGGCGGTCGACATGCGCGATGGCGTCATTCCACCCTCAACCGCCAGTTCCCTTGAATCGGTCCTTGCTACGGTCGGGCGACCCGTTCTCATTCTTGTGAGCCGGTCTTCAGACCATGAGGATTGGCCGCAATGGGTGTTGCCTCAGTAACTTTTCGCATTGTATTCAATAGAATTTTGGAGGATTCCAAGATGAAAATTTCGCAAACAATTTCACTGGTGCATCAGCGTAATACAGGAAGAGGGCTGGACACAACCATCCGCTCATATCCAGAATAGGGCTGTGATACCACCACCCCCCCGAATCCTCATCTTGTCTTATCAATTCAAGATCGTGCCCAGGAAACGGAATGTGGGAAAACGTCAAAATGAATCCTGATTCGGCATTTTCAACATTCTCCACCATAACATCGATGATGGCATCCGCACCAGATACGAAAGGTTCTCGCACGAGTCCCGTATTCTCATCATCAAATACCCATATTCCATTCCATTTATACGGTTTAATTACTAATATTGCGTTCATATAATCATCTCCTCTGCAGTCATTTTCCCACACTTTATCTATTTTCACTTCTAAATTTCTCATATTGAATGATTGACGTTCCCCCACCCATTCACAATCCGAACATGGATGCACAAATTGATGTCATATAGGATCCCTTGACGGGTTTTCGTCGTTCAGGGTTAAAGCCGGTGATAACTTTATTTCCAATATGAATGGGAATCCATACATGAGTGATGATGAGGATGAAAGTAAACGCTCGAGAGGTTCCAACAGAAAAGGCTTGAACTATTTTGGTTTATTTTTGTTTTTTTCTTCATCAAGTATTATCTTCACACCCTTATTGGAAAATTTTCCAAGTTTGGCACCAAACGGTTGGGAAATTTTGATTTGGCTCGCCTGGGGGTATGCCATCTTCACCTATTCCATCATTCTCTTGATCGTCAACAATGTATTTCGATTTCTCGAAAAGCAAAGAGCAGATAGGTTTCCATCACAACCGACTCGTAATTGGCTCAGAAATCTCAAAACCCTCGGAACGAGTTTGCTTCTTTGGTTCGCTCTCTTGATTATTTTATGGAATTTACCAGTTTAGATTCAAAGTGATGGAATCTACTCTTTGTCCATATGGGGCCCGTTGTGCTCGCCCGTAGCCACAAGGTTAGCGTTGCACAACGCACT
>Ga0066856_10000425_pt1 | contig 15549 bp, 8 predicted proteins | sample ETNtaG_5_FD_65605 | JGI IMG/M metagenome (GOLD analysis project Ga0066856, IMG submission 65605) | Marine microbial and viral communities from oxygen minimum zone, Eastern Pacific Ocean - ETNP201406SV205 | ecosystem: Environmental > Aquatic > Marine > Oceanic | place: Pacific Ocean: Eastern...
TGCAAAAGATTCGACATGATCACCATCTGCGGACGACCAAGACTCCCATATGCCGCCAAGCCAGCACGGGCCACCATTGATTCTGTAATGGTACCATGGCACCTTGCCCTGCACAGTTGTCATCCATTCATACCAGCCATCAGCTGGTACGACACATCTTCGATTGGCCCAAGCTTGCTTAAACATGGGTTTCTGATCGACGGTTTCAGCCCGGGCATTGTTTGGCTCGTGCGTCGATGGTTTCGACCAGTTTGGGCGTAGACCCCAACGCATCAATCGCATGTGTCGTGGAGCTGTTGAGCGGCGTTCAATTCCATTTTCAGTGACCACAGGCACCCAATGAGTTGGGGCAATGTTCCATGAGGGGGAAAATGGAGTCAGTGGCGAAAGTGGTTCGGATTGGATTGCATTGGCCACTTCCTCTATCGGTGTGCCGAGGGCAAACCTTCCACACATCTCACCACCTCAAACTGGATCTGGGAGTGCTCGTTCCAATTCCTGAATATCAAATTCTGCGCCACTTAACGGCACTTTGAGTTCGTAATGGTGCCCAACATGGGGATCCATTTCTCCAAAACATCCGACATGGATGCCATCAACAATGACTTTTGCGGCACGTCCAGTCAACCATGGCCCCATTTTTCCACCGAGTGGCTCAATGGTGTAGTCCGTCGCACCAAGGTCCCTCATGATGGCTTGAATACGGCCACGGACGGCAGCAAAACCACCATTTTGCTCTGCCACGAGGAAGGCAAACCGATCGCTGTTGGCATGGTCGCGTACAACCGTTCCTAATTCGTAAACGGCCTGAGGCAGTTCGTGGTGCCTATTTGAGGCAAGCAATCGGAAAAGTCCGGGTAAAAGGTACTGACGAAGCAGCGTATGATCGATGGTGATTGGGTTCGTGATTCTCGTGACTTCACCCATAGCAGGCCACCGCATTGCCTCAAATTGGTCGGTGTCATTGGAAAGGGTGAGTGACTGAATCTGCATAAGTCCAAGGCCCTGAAGTGAATCACGAATTCTTCGGCGAATATGACCATCCGTTCTTGGCAACGCAGTCAATGGCGCACGAGGAACATCCGTGCCAAGGTCTTCATAGCCATGCCCTATGGCCACCTCTTCGACCAAATCAATGGGGTGCAAGATGTCGAACCTCCACCGGGGCATCATGAAGGTGAGGACAACATCGCCATCAACGACATCTGCCATATTCATTGGTTCGCGAGAAGGCGCATTTTCTGCTGCTTTACGGCCGAGAAAAACACCACCCATTCGGTTGATTGCGGTTTGGATTTCCTCATCGGTGAGCGCTCTGCCGAGCAATCCATTGAGCAAACGCTCCGTGACGTCGTGGCGGAGTGGTTCTGGGTTTGGCAGATGTTCGACTTTCCCATCAAAACAGGTCACCTCAACGGATTCGATCGTTCCGCCTCGCTCTTCAAGTTGACTCGCGATGAGCATCAAACTGGCTTCACATGCCCGACGGTCCCAGCCTGTGACATCGATGAAGAAATCCTTCGTTGCTGAGGTGACCGTGGTGTGATTCCCGTTGATAATTGGAGGGAATGAAAGCACGGCTTCATTTTTGTCTACAATGACTGGATATGTGTCCATCCCTTCAAGCAGGTGTGCGTAATCTATGCCTTTTGGGTGCTTGGTGAGGATTTCATCGATGCTCATTTTTTCATCCATTGCTAAAGGCGTAAAACTTGTGCTTCCTGGCACGGTTTTGACCCTGAATGGTGGAGAAAGAGTGGCAAGATCGTGGACACCTATCGAGGCACGCTTTCTTCCTCGTCCGAGTGCAAAGTGCAATTTCTCTTGGTGGTCCATAAGTGCCTTGATGAACGCTTCATTTTCAGCACCTGTACCCGATTGAACACCTCGTACAACAGCGCCTAGGATGACCGGTCGAACATGCTCAAGAGATGCATCAACAGTCATCGTAATCTTTCCCTTGGCGACATCAAGATTTGGTTTGGCCTTCTGCTTGTACAAGAAAGGCCTCATCGCTCTTGTCAATGTCTCGCCAGAGAGCAGGTCGGGTCGATCTGGAAAGATTTCAATATCGAGGGTTTGATCATTGCAAGCATCAACATCTGTACCCAATAAAGGAAGTTCATCAGCCATTCTCGCGACGTCATTGTCCAGCCCGTGTCGATTCAAGAGTTGGGCGATGAGACTTTGGTCAATGGAAATCGTTGGCATCGTATCACCTCAGCGAGCAAACCAATGTGGCAGCGGTCGTTCGTATCCAACCAACCGCAATCCACTAATTGCAGCAGTTTCGTGGTCGAGTGCACGCAAATTCGCTCGTTGCAGTCGGTCGATTGAATCAAGCCCGAGTCTTGAGAGGACACCAGCCATATCTTGGTGAAGAGTCTGCAACCAGTGCACAAGATCACTGGCATCAGCCATCGGTACTTCACAGGCAATGATCTTGATTCCAGATGCCTTGAGGACGGCAAGGTCATGAGCGGTTGCAGAAAGTCCGAGTAAAACGCCTACATCGGTATGAGTTCCTTCAAGGTTGGATTTTGCTGAACGACCTATGACCGGTAATGCTGCAGCTTCTGGGACTCCACTTCCGTCTTCGATTCTCGAAATAGCAAGGTCCGCTTTGTGATGAGCGGCTCGCACATGGAGGTTGGTGGTGCGACCTAAGCCATTAATGATACCAAATGGCTTTTCTTTACCCATGAGGGTCCGAACAGCGACAAAGAATCCATCCAGTTGTTCGGAATTCATTGCAGGCAAATGGTCAAAATCAAACACGGCACCAGCAGACGCCTCCAAAAGTTCGGGCGCATCCGCAAGATTATGTTCATCGACAAGGGCGAAGTCAATGCTTCGGGGGTTCGAACGGGTGAGGAATGGTTGTTGGGCGAGAATCGATGCTGCGTGGGGTGAAGCGTCCTTTGGAAGGGACAATTCCTTTCCATCCGGAAGAATGGCCATGAGCGGTAATGGCAAAGCAACTGGTGTGCCCATGTCACCTCGCTCGCCAATAAGAGTGACCGTGTCATATGTCGCGTAGGATTGCTGGTGTTGGCGATCGTTTGGAACGAGGCCAATCATTGAGAGGTCAGAAGCAGAAACTTGGCCACCTTCCCGTTCAACTTCAATGATTTCAGCAGGCGTAAGGCAAACGGCATCAGAAGGGATTTCGAGTTCTTCATCGTTCAGTTGCTTGTTGATGGATTTGACTTCAGCAGCCGTAAGCGGTCGCAGTGAAACTCCGTTTGGAGGTGTTGGGCATCGTCCGTTGATGACAATTCGGCCACCTTGCATACCGGCTCCCGGGTCGCTTCCAACGTCACCATGAATGACGATCAGTCCATCACGCATACCGCCACCGACACGCGCTCCGGTTGCCCCCCGAACGATCAACAGTCCGCCTTCCATGTAAGCGCCAGCGTCACTGCCAGCACCATCGAGGATGCTGATTTTCCCATCCCGCATGGCATAACCAGCGTAGTCGCCTGCTAGGCGTTCACATACGATCGTATTCCCTCTGTTTCCCGCACCTAAAAATGCGCCTGAATCTCCCTGAATTGTGAATGTTCCACCGCTGCCGAACGGCGCAGTCCAAGAACCAAGGACACCCAATGCTCGCATTCGTGCCCCTTCGGGGAGGTTTGGGCAGAGCCCAAGTTCCCCATTCTTTGGCACAGGTTCGCCAGCATTTGTCCACCCAATTCGCAAAATAGCGTTCTGTTCGGCGGCGGCGATCAGTCGCGGACCGAGTTTAGAATTGATGTTGAAAGAGCGTTCAACGACATCTTGGGCATCGGCCATGATGAAACGCTGTCGCTTCCTATCCAAATAGGCTCCCGTTTAGATGCACTGGAAATTCCATTTCTTTAATGACAATAAATGAGCGAAATCAAATTTCTAAAACCATCAAAATCAACGATGTGTTAATAGAGGGTCTTCAAGGGCACCAATGCTGAGAATCATGACCATCAAAGTGGCAATCAACGGATATGGAACTATTGGGAAGCGAGTGGCTGATGCTGTCGATGCTCAAGACGATATGGAAATTGTCGGTGTGACGAAGACCCGTCCAGCATTCGGTTGTGATTTAGCTGTTCGAAAGGGCTACCCTATTTTCTGCACCTATGACGATGCGGACCGAATTGCTGCATTTGCTGCGGCTGGTTATACCTGTCACGGTGGATTGAGCGACTTGCTTGAAATTGCAGATATTGTGGTCGATTGTTCACCCGGCAAAGTCGGTGCTTCGAACAAGGAAAAATACCAGGCTGCTGGTGTAAAATGGATCTTCCAAGGTGGCGAAAAGCATGCGATGACCGAAATGTCCTACACCTCTTCAGCAAATCACGCTGCGAATCTCGGTGTCGAAGGTACTCGTGTCGTGTCATGCAACACAACGGGTCTATCGCGCACCCTCGTGCCATTGTACGAACACTGTGGCTCCCTTTCGGTTGAATGCACAATGATTCGCCGTGCTGCTGATCCCGGCGATTCCAACAAAGGACCCATCAACGCCATCAAACCAGTGCTCAAAGTACCATCTCATCACGGGCCTGACGTCATGACGGTAAAACCTGAAATCCAAATCAATTCGATGGCTGTAGCCGTTCCAACAACCATCATGCACGTCCACGTGATCGTTGCAACACTACCAGAGGGTCATGGACTCACAACGGAATCGGTTCTCTCAATGTGGTCCCAACGCCCAAGAATCGTCATTATGAACGGTTCTGAAACTGGTATCACTACGACTGCAGAAGTTATGGAATTCGCACGAGACATTGGGCGAAAGTGGGGCGATTTGCACGAGATTTTTGTATGGGAAGATGGTGTGAAGTTAGAAGGAAATACCCTTTACTATTTCCAAGCAATTCACCAAGAGTCTGACGTCATCCCTGAAAATGTCGATGCCATTCGGGCTTTGATGGATGCTGAAGCGGATTGGATGGTGTCTGTGGCAAAGACAGACGATGCAATTTCTGCTTACAATAACCTCTGAGCAGAACAATCGGTCGTGCCCCGTAGGGGCACAATCAAGGGGCGTTTTCAAAAAGGTTCCACAAGTCGCTATCGTATGCAAGCACTACGCCGACCGCTTTTCATGCTTGTTCTGTTGGTGTTTACCTCGCTTTCACCAATGCTGACGGTCAGTTCAATGCCTGTTGAATCTGGTACACCCTCTGATGATGCCATCATGACTGAGGAGCAACGCCTCGCCCTCGCAGCCTCAATGTGGCACGTCCTCAGTCCAGAGGAATTGATTCAAGTTCCACTCCAACCATCAACCGGCATCCTCAGGATGAACATCGGTAGTTTCGATCCACTTGCAGACGACCATCCACTGCCAGCAGTAGGTCTCTATGATTCGAATGATTTTGTCAAGACAGGGCTGGCTATTGTACAACTCCATGCCCATGATGGCGTGATGTTGGAACAACTGGTCGAACGCCATTCCTTCACCCCCATTGATTTCATCGGAGATGAAGCATGGTTGGTTCGTTTGGCCGACCCGCCAACTGAGTCGATTCGTCAATTGCATGCCGACGATGATGTTCGCTGGATTGGAGCCCAACACCCTGGCTGGCGAATTGACTCTACGCTGCTGTTCGATCCCGCCATTGAACGTCTTGCTTTAGTGCCAGCCGCAGACTTGGCCTATGGTGGATTTGAATCTCTCAGCCTTGACCTCATCCGCATGGGCGCCCACAATGCTTGGTGTGGCGTTGGTGTGTGTGAAGTCGAACTCCCAGCACAATTTGCACCATCATTTATTGCCTCAGCAGCCAGTGATGGGCGAATCATTTGGATTGAGCCAACAGTGGAATTTTCACTTCATAACGCTGCGGCCGCAGCTGCTTCAGGTGTTTTGAATGTTGGGAACAACGCCACCTTCACACTCGATGGTTCCGGTGAGATGATTGCGATTGCTGACACCGGGTTGGATCAAGATCATCCCGATGTATCTGGTAGGGTGGCAGGCGTTTACACACAATATGGACTCGATTCATCGCCAGCTGATTCCAACACCGGTCATGGGACTCATATTGCCGTTTCTGCCCTTGGTAGTGGCCAAAGCAACGCGAGTTCGACCGGTATGGCGCCGAGTGCCGACCTTGTCATGTATGCTCTAGAACACGACCCGACTGGAGTCTTTGGCCGAATTGGTTCAATTTACGATTTGCTTAGAGATGCAGAACAAATGACGGCTCGAGTTGCCATCAATGCATGGGGCGCAAATGGAAACTATGGGCAATACTCTGCTGACTCACGTTCGGTTGACATCCTCGTGCATGACAAGCCAGCAATGCTACCACTGTTCTCGGTTGGCGATCGTGGAGCCCAAGGTGCTTCACAAATCACGCCACCGAGCACGGCCAAGAACGTGCTCGCTATCGGTGCCTCTGGTACGGGTACAACCCTCGATACCGTGGCTTCTTTTTCCAGCAACGGCCCGAGCCTTGATGGTCGAATCAAGCCAGATTTAGTGGCTCCTGGGGTCGACCTGTGTTCAGGTCGAGCTGAGGAAGCAAAAACATCGCCTGGGACGGCATGTGCAAGTGAAACCCATGCCAATGGAGATGATGTCTACACCTCGCTTTCTGGTACTTCTCAAGCCACAGCCATCGCAGGGGGAGTCGCTGCGCTCACTCGAGAATTCATACGTGAAGAAGTTGGAATCAACTCTCCATCAGGCTCCCTCGTCAAAGCAGCCATGATCAATGGCGCCAGAGACCTCGGGGCTGCAGATATACCAAACGATGCTGAAGGTTGGGGGCAAGTCGACCTTGAACGCACGGTTCTTCCAGTCTGGGATCCATCCTCGCCAAGCACAAGTGCACTTACCACTTTCATGGATGACAACACGCCACTGGATGCAGGATTTGGTCTGCTTTACGCGTTCGAGATGGATGCGAGTCATGGCGTTGACATCACCCTCGTCTGGTCTGATGTTGCAGGTTCTGCCAATGCTGCGCAGAGTGATTCGAGGCTCGTAAATAATCTTGATTTGGTGCTTGTCGACCCATCAGGCAATGAGTGGTACGGCAATAATTTCGCAAATGGGTTCACCTCGAGCGGTCAGTTGTCGGATGCCATCAACAACGTAGAACGAATCAAAATCGCCCCTGGCAGCCTGACACAAACCGGACAATGGTTGGTGAAAGTGCTTCACCGCGGCGGTACGACTCAAGATTTCGGACTCGTGGTCACAGCTGATGCAACACCAAACCCACAAGCCGATTTGGCCTTGTATGACGGTAGCATCATCCCTTCGTCCCCTGAACCACTTCGCAATGACTTGATCGCCATTCGCATAGGATGGATCAACCAAGGGACACTTGCAACAAGCACCTTCCGAGTGATTTTCGAAGACTTAACTTCAGGCGAGACACTCTTTGAAGGCGACCGACCAGGTTTGGCAGCAGGTACAATTGATTCATTATTGATTCAACATCAGTTTTTGACCACCGGCACTCACAGCATGAGGTTGCGGGTAGATACCAATGATCAAGTGGCAGAAATGAATGATGGAACCACTGGTGTTGACAATAACATCTGGGAGCAAGATATCGAGGTCACAGCTCTTGGCGTTCGTGTTGTTGCGCTCAATAGTGATGGTACCGTTCCAATCACAGCAGAAGACCGAGAAGCTGCAGCCCTGCGTACATTTGACGTTCGAAATCAAACTGGTATCGATATTCCAATTCATATTCTTCATGAAGGCACTGGCGAGAAGAACGTAACACTGAGCGTAACCAATGTTCAAGTTCCACAACCGGGACGACCAGATTTCCTGCTTTCACCAGTCGATACATGGTCAAAGAGCGTCTCACAATTAGGACCCTACACTGTTCAAGGCCAAGGCGAAGCAGGTGATTTCCAATTGCTCACCATCCACCTTGAAGACGAAGACGCCAACCTCGACGACCCCTCCTCGCCGCGATACGCTCGCGCAGGCACATTCGTCGTTGATGTGACTGCGAGGTACCAAGACAACCCTACTGTGGCCCATACGCAGCGAATGACCTTCGTCATCGAACAACTGGATGAAGTCCTCATCACGCCTCTTGGGACTGAAGGTTTGGAGGCAGAGCCTGGCGACTCAGCCGGATTTAGAATCTCAGTTGCCAACATAGGGAATTCTCCTGCTCAGTATTCGATCAGTTGCGAATCGGAAAACCGATGGCAGATTATGCTTAAGGATACCAATTCCTCAACCTTAGAAATTGAAGCCATTGGCATTCGTGAATACCGTGCGATTAAGATTGACCTCTTTGTGCCACCAGTGGTGAATGGCGTGCCGCTCACTGGGTCGACAGATACTGTGACCTGCTATGTGACCTCTGGCACCGATGCTTCCATGAACTTCAGTGAGTCAGCGACCATCACAGTTCTGCCTCAACAATCATTTGATGCTGATCTGTATGATGATCTTGGGGCTATTGGGCCTTCTTCATCGAATCGAGAAGTCCTCGTGGACAGCGGCGAACAGGTCAGCATGAACCTCACTGTTGAAAACACAGGGAACACTGACCTTGAACTTCAGGTGAAGGTTCAACCTTCGAACCCAACATGGCCAATCGAAGTAACCGTGGATGGGCAAACCGATGCTCGACAAGTTACGATCGAAATTGCACCTGGTGTCTCGATTTCTGTGAACTTCCTCTTTGGCGTCCCCAGCGTCGCTGAGGAAGGTGAGGCCAACAGTTTTGTCATCCGTACAGAATTTACAGCTCAGGTCTTCATCTCCAACACTACAGTGCTTAAGGTGAAGGATGAACTTGCTGTTGCGCTTGAGGGGCCTGAGGACAACATGATTGAAACCGTCATTGGCTCGACCTTTAGTTATGGCAACTTCAACGTCACCAACATTGGAAATGCACCGCTTACTCTGGCCTGGTCCAATGGACTCGCCCCAGATGGCTGGACCGTTGGTTTCGCCAATCCAGTCACTTACCTTGAGCCACGGGAAGAAAAGACGATTCGGTTTGGCCTCATTCCCCCTGCAAATGCACCTGCTGAGGATAAGGCCTTTGATTTGCTCATCACGGTAACTGGTGGAAATAATGGCCGTCTTGTCGAGTCTTCTGTACGAGTTGATATTGCTGTTCTTCCCTCCGAATTTGCCAACTTGACTGTTGCAGACGACACGATTCGCCCATACAGAAGCATCGGCAAGGAAGAGGGTGCAACTCAATCAATCGTCGTTCGTAACGATGGCAATCTACCGATCGATGGTACCCTTGGTGCTTCCGTTATCGACAGTGATGGCAACGCTTCTTCTGACTGGAGCGTCTCGTTTTCCGATGCCTCAATTGAGAACCTAGGCGTTGGTGAAAGCCTTACTGTTAAGGTCACCGTGACGCCAAAGGCTTCTGCGAGCAAAGGTCTCATGTACACTCAAATCACCTTGACCAGCGGCGAGAATGAAATTGGAATTTTTGAAATAGAAACCACCGTTTCATCCGTGGACAGCAATGGTGGTTTGTTTGCCGTTCTACCACTCTATGTTTCGATTCCACTCATCGGAGTATTGATTGCAATCGGAATGGTTCTGGCTCTTCGTATGAAGCGCAGTGGGGAATTGGAAGATGATGGGAGCGAACTTGTTGCACCAGATGCATTTGTGAATCCGGATCACCTTGGAACCCGCCGTGACGATGCGCTTGACATCGGTCATGCAGTCAATGAAATAGCAAGTGGGGAAGTCTCGAAAGATGAAATTGCGGCGGCTCTTGCTCAATCACTTAATTTGCCAGCGGCCCCTGCTGCAGTGCCTCAAGGCATGCCTCCTCGAGGCTTGCCTCCCAAGGGCGCCCTACCAGCGGGTTTGCCACCAGCAGGAATGCCACCTAAACCCCTTCCAAAACTACCACTTCCAACACCTATGCCCGCACCCGCACCCGCACCAGCACCCGCACCAGTCGTGGGGCCACCTTTGCCAGCTACAGGTCTGCCAGCGGGTTGGACGATGGAGCAATGGCAACACTATGGGCATCAATGGCTCCAACAAAATGGACAATAGTTTGGCGCATGTCTAAAACCGACTACCTTTTGGAAGGTACATGAGCAGTATTGTTCTCTTTGGACCCCCTGGTGCGGGCAAAGGCACTCAAGCAGAGCGAATCACCCAACAGACGGGACTTCCTCAAATTTCCACGGGTGATATGCTTCGTGCCGCAGTGAAGGCTGGAACAGAAACTGGTATTCTTGCCAAGACATACATGGATGCTGGGCAGTTGGTTCCAGACGAAGTGATCATCGATCTCATCAAGGAACGAATCACCCACCCAGATGCCAAAAATGGCGTCATGTTCGATGGATTCCCGCGAACCATTCCGCAAGCTGAAGCGCTTGCAGACATCACGACAGTAACGCATGTGATCGCTATTGAGGTTCCTGATGAGCGCATTGTGGAACGGATTTGTGGGCGGTACTCCTGCGCTGGCTGTGGAAATGTCTTCCACGATATTTTCAATCCACTGGGACCCAATGGCTGTGGCTGTGATCGATTTGTAGAAAAGCGCCGCGCAGATGACAATGAAGACACGGTATTGTCTCGCTTAGGGGCGTATCATGACCAAACCTCACCTCTTGCAGACTGGTATGAATCAGCAGGTATATTTCACCGCATCAATGGTGACCGTGCGATTGATGACATCACTGCAGACATCCTTTCAGCGCTTCAATGAGGTGGTTATGTGGCTAACCGTCAACGTTCCCGACGAAAAAAGGGTCAACAACGGCGAGTCATGGCGCAAGAAGGCCAAGAGCGTCTCATTGATCTTCTAAATCACCCTTCAACGACCGATGATCGCTTGTTGGCAACATCAGCACGCCATCTGGTCAAATTGTCTCGCAAACATCGTTTGCACATCCCAAGAAAGGCACGACACCTCGTGTGTCGTAAATGCCATGTGAGGTATCAATTCGGTAAAAACGCACGTGTGCGAATCAAACATGGTCAGCGCATCATCACTTGCCTCGAATGTTCTTCAATTCGAAGGTTTGGTGGTGGTCCAAAATCACACCGTTCTTCTTGAAGAGTGCATCATTTAACTCGGGAGCATGTTCTTGAACAATCGCTTGCAGGGCCAGTTGAGCCCCATGAGTCGAGACATTCCTGCCTCAATCCGTCGTGAGGCTCAATCAAGGGAATTTCAACCCAGCATCCGTATTGGCAAATCCGGCATCACTGAAAATTTGATCGAAGAGATTGATGGACAACTCTCAAAGAGAACACTTGTTAAAATCAAAATTAATCGAGGATTGTTCGAACGAAAAGACATCGATGATGTTTGGGCGCACTTAGCACAAGAGACAAACTCAACTTTGGTTTTGGCACGAGGAAATGTTGGCGTACTGTGGCGTTAACCAATTCACTCATAGGAAATACTCAATAATCTCCCTAAGGTGGATTTCGGTATGAGCGCCGCTGGATGGCTACGACCACGACGACGACACGCCTCCCAATACATCGCATTGGGGCTCTTGGCATTCACTGGAACGATGATGTTTACATCCCAGTCTCTTGCAGCTGGGGGTTCATCATCAGCAGCGGGTTTTCAAGACATTGAAAATTCCGAAGCGGTTCTTGTTGGTCTTGGTATTTTGCTTGGTGTCTATGCTCTGATCATCACCGAAGTGGTACACAGGACTCTCGCAGCTGCCATCGGTGGCCTCTTGGCCATCTTGGCCCTTGCATATTACACTCCTGATACCGCCGATGTGTCCTTCAGCCTTGGTGCGGTCACGACCCTCATCGACTGGGAAACGATTGGCCTCCTTCTTGGAATGATGGTCATGGTTGGCATCCTTTCCCATACAGGTTTGTTCGAATGGTTTGCCGTTCAGGCCTACAAGCGGAGCGGTGGTTCAGTCTGGACCCTTGTTGTGATTCTTTGTTCAGTCACCGCAGTCCTGTCTGCATTTTTGGACAATGTCACAACAATGTTGCTGTTAACTCCAGTGACGATACAACTTGCTAAAGTGCTGGACTTGAAACCTGTCCCCCTGCTCATATCAGAGGTCCTCTTTTCGAACATCGGTGGCGCTGCAACCATGATTGGTGATCCACCAAACATCATGATTGGTTCCGGTCTTTCCGCAGCAGCGATTGAAAAGGCCGGTTACCCCGACCTTGTGGGTGCCGGTGTAACATTCAACGATTTCATCACCGAGATGGCACCGGGTATTCTCATGACCATCGTTCCGAGTTTCATGTTCATCAAGTGGTTCTATGCAGAAGAATTCTCCGGCAGCCGTGTTCGTGATATTGCAGAACTCGAGTCAAAATACGGCATCAAGGATGCTCAAATGCTTACAGTTAGCGGTAGCATTTTGTTCCTGGTCGTTTTGAATTTCTTCCTCCACCCCATCACTGAAATTGCAGTCTCATGGATTGCACTGGTGGGGGCCGTCATTATGCTCTTGGCCACAGACCGACATGAGTTGGAAAAGCCATTGGAACACGTCGAATGGACAACGCTGTTGTTCTTTGCAGGTCTGTTTGTTCTTGTCCACGCACTCCAACATCTCGGTGTTATTTCGGCGATCGGCGATTACGTCACGAAGGGCATTGAATACTTTGGTACAGACGCCGAGGGAGATGTGGTTCGACTGGCAGCAGCAGTTTTGATTATCCTCTGGGTCTCAGCCATTGCTTCGGCGTTCATTGACAATATTCCCTACACCGCAACCATGATCCCAGTGGTGATGCAAATTTCGCACGAATTGTCAATCGATCTCTCTCCGATGATTTGGGCTCTTGCTTTCGGCGCCTGCCTTGGTGGTAATGGTACGCTCATTGGTGCTTCAGCAAACGTTGTCACTGCTGGAATGTCTGAGGAGGCAGGCTACCCCATCTCATTCAATGAGTTCTTCAAGGCTGGTTTCCCAATCATGATCTTGACAACGGCGATCGTTTCACTCTACATGGTTCTCGTCTATGTGGTCGGCGCTGATGGAGGAGGCACAGTTTGGAAGTTGGTCTGTATCGGTGTGACCATGTTTGGCATCATCTGGCAGGTAGCACGTGGACGTTCGAAGGGTAAGAGTTTCGCAGATTCTCTTGTTGATGATGACCTCGAGGCGTTCACAGAAATGGCAGAGAATGCCGTCGATCGAATCAAGGGTCTTGCTACCTCTGAAGAGTGATTCTCTACGCTTCTTTGCGCTGTATTGAAGAGCCACGGCCCACACCAATGGGTTGAGGGCCGTTATGTTTGAATGCACGATTTGTGGTTTGCTCTCCCTTGGAGGCAACGCTTGTCCAGCATGTGGCAGCCAAATTCGAGTCGATTTGACCGAACACGATGATGGTTCTCCTTTGCCCGCAGAAGTCCCAGGACTCGATGAAGCGGTCGCTTCGTGGAATGATCTTGAAGGCATTGAGGCTCAAGAAGAAATCGACGAACAACCTGAGCCTGCACCTGCACCTCAAGGGAGCCTTCCGTTCGGCTTCTCTGGTGCCTCAAACACCAACATCTCTAGACTACCATTTGGAATTGGTAGTTCTGCAGCAGGCATGCCATTTGATGAAGCTGAAGAAGGGGAGCAACTCCCGCTGGTAAGTGCTCAGTCATCTGGTCTTGCGGAGCAACCTCCTTCAGATTCTGAACCTGCAACTGAACCCTCTGCCGAACCTGTTCAAACCGAGCCGGATGTTGCCTCTGTCCCAGAACCCCTTCCCCTCGAAGCACCGAACCTTCCTAAGCCAGAGATGGCACATTCCATGCCTTTGCCACCTGCGGCATCGCAACCCCCTCCTTTGGCTTCACAACCCGAAGCAAGCGAATTACCACGTCTTGAAGCCATGCCAGTGGCACCTGAACCACTGCCCCGAATCGATGCTGTGCAAGTTGAATCGACACCACCCGGGTCTGCAGAATACGTTGCTTCAGAAACCGAATTTGATTCCGGTGTTCCTGCCATGTGGCGCATCGACGCTGCACCACCAAACATGGAGCAAATTTACTCCGAAGAAGATCAGGTCGTCGAAGTGGTTCACACCATGGATGCAGAACCTACGATGTACGCCCATGATTCTACCGAAATTACCGACATGGAACCGATGGGCGTCATTTCTCTTGATCTTCATCCAGCACAAGCCCTCAGCGTTCGCCTTGACGGTCTTCCCGAATTGGAATCTACGCTTCAGCAAGGGTTTGAGGCATTGGGGCTGGAATCTTGGGCTGAAGCTGCAATCGCCTTCCAAAAATTGGCATCTCGAATGCCCGGGGATGCAGCCGTGTTCAACAACTATGGGTTGTCCCTTCTCCAGCGTGCCTTAACCATGGCCAAAAGCCATGATTTAGAGGTACAAACCCTTGCCTCAACCCAGTTTGAATCTTCGATCTTAGCCTTGCGCGAGGCGGCAAAATCTGCACCTACTGAGGGCATCATTCTGCTCAATTTGGCTCATGCACTTTTGGTCAGTGGTCGGGCTGAGAAAGCGATCGGTTTGATCCAGATGCACGACCAAACACAGCCACAATCTGGCGTCAGTGGTAACCTTCATGCAGCGGCACTGGTAAGCATGGGCGAAAGCAGTGCTGCAAAGACATTACTTCAACGATTACCCCAAGATGATGTGATTCGAGCGAACCTTGATCGACTCTCCTATTGAAGTCGATTGATGTTTTACATCTCAATTTGATTTTGAATCAATGGAGAATTTCTAACTTTTTTCGGCGTTCTAAACCCTCTGAAAATCAGCCAAATTTCGTCGGATTTTCACTCAAAAGACAAGATTAAAACAGGCTTGCAATGTTGCGTATTTATCCCCTGCTCACAGGTCCTCTCAGCCGAGGCCCAAACCGATTCGTTCATATATGGGTGGTAAGTCGGGGGGATGCTTAAGCACCCTGGTATGCTACGTATCGGGGGAAGGGCAGAGGAGAACCGTCCCTGAGGAGGCGGTTTTCTGTGGAAGCCGAATTGGCATGAATTAGATACCGAAGGGTTACTCGCATGGTGTGTGATAACATACATGTGATGCTACAACCCAACTGGGGGATCGCTCGGCTCGAGTGCCGATGAAGGTCGTGACAAGCTGCGATAAGCTGCGGGGAGGTGCATGTATACCATGGATCCGCAGATGGCTGAATGGGACTTCCTGTTTCTTCGGAAACAATCGCAAATGCGATAGGGAACCCTCCGAATTGAAGCATCTTAGTAGGAGGAGGAAATGAAATCAATAGAGATTCCGTGAGTAGTGGCGAATGAAAACGGATCAGGACAAGCCGAATCCCGAAACGAAAGTGAGGGAGATGTGGTTGTCAGTCTTTTGTCTAAGTCATAGAAGGTGAAATTGCCTGGAACGGCATAGCCAGAGAGGGTGAAAGTCCCGTAACCGTATATGATATGACCACGTGACTGTCAAAGAGTAGCATGCGTTGGAAATCGCGTGTGAATGTGGGACGCAAATAGTTCCAATCCTAAATACAACTCGAGACCGATAGTTTACAAGTAACGTGAGTGAAAGCTGAAAAGTATCCTTAGCGGGATGTGAAAAGAACGTGAAACCAGTTGGGTACAGGCTGATTGGGC
>Ga0066856_10000427_pt1 | contig 15533 bp, 14 predicted proteins | sample ETNtaG_5_FD_65605 | JGI IMG/M metagenome (GOLD analysis project Ga0066856, IMG submission 65605) | Marine microbial and viral communities from oxygen minimum zone, Eastern Pacific Ocean - ETNP201406SV205 | ecosystem: Environmental > Aquatic > Marine > Oceanic | place: Pacific Ocean: Eastern...
TATCTAAGTTTGAGATGCAGGCGGGATACAGGCGGCCCTACCAACTTCCACAGAATAGGCCTTTAGCCTTCAAGGGATGTTAGCAGCGGGCGGCCTACTTGCGGCCTACTTGCGGCCTAAACGCAACCCATACGTGATCCAAGTGCTGGAAATGTGCATCCGCGGCAAGACAAAAAGCTAATCACAAGCAATTTCCAGAAAGTTCGTAGCAACCATGCACACTAGACACGGGACGCAAGTGCTGCAAGCTGATCGCAGCCAGGGGACCTTGAGTAATTGTGTGGGCAAAGGGAGTGTAGCGCAGACTCAACAAATGATGCACTTGCTCCAGCACGGTCACAAGCACTTGCGGAGCCGTTGAGCGCTTGTGCTCGCTCGAAGAGCACGCTCTGTCTCTCGGCGACACGCGCGGCATTGGCAGCGACATCGATAAGTTCACTGTGCATTTCCGCGCGCAAAACATCCTTTTCAACCCTTGCTTGCACTTTCAATTGAGCGAGTTCACGATCTAATCGGTGAATGGTTGAATTGGCTTGTTTTACAACGCGCTTTACAGCATCGAGGTCAAGCTCACTTCCACCATTTTTCTGTATCGATTGTATGGCCTCATACAAAGCTTTCGTTGATGCAAGAGCCTGTTTGGACATGGAAAGACACACTTCACTACTTTTGGTAATGGAGTGGTCTTCTTGGAGGTTAGCGCTGTCTAACATTGTGCCACAATCGTCATATACCTTTCGCTATCTAAGTCCAGATAACACACACGTAGACTTGATCGACACACTGTGGTGGATACAGAAGACATGAAAAACACACGAGTGATGCGCCTACAGGCAACGAGTCCTGACGCAGCACCCGTTCCATCTCGGGGGGGGTTAGTAGCACTAACACCAGACAGCAAGTCGCCAATCAAAAAAAAAGCGATCGAAACGGCTCGAGTAAACGCACATTGTTTCCCGGGCGAAAGCAGGTGGCGAACAACTGGTCACTGGACACCGTTTGAAGATCAACGTCTTTTACACGCTATTGAAATCCACGGAAAGCAATGGGCAAGGGTGTGCGAGCACGTCCCAGGACGCAATGGAAAACAATGCCGAGAGCGGTTTCACAATCATCTGGACCCTTCCCTCAACAGGGGACCATTTACTCCCGCAGAAGACGCAATCATTAAGGCTGAATACAATGCTCGGGGACCAAAGTGGAGCGAAATTGCCCGCCTTTTGAGAAATCGCTCAGACAATCACATAAAAAATCGCGCGTACGTCACATTCTTGTCAAAATCGCAGCAAAAGTTAGAATACGGTTCTGCTAACTCGACGGTAGCCACAGCTACCAGTGATACGTTGATCACAGACTTGCCAACTGTGCAGCTTGACGAATCCGTTGAGAATGTCGACTTCTTTTCTACAATGGTCGAAATGGGCGCACTTCCACACTTAACCCAAACAGTCATGTGGGAGCCACCGCCGTCTGGATCACTTGAGGCGCTGCTACTTCGCGAGTCTTGCGCAGACACTAAAAGTAAGACCATCACCACTCCACAAAACCACGGCATAAGGCATGTCAGCTTGGACGACCTCGAGAATCTGAAAAAGAATCGCGCTCCAATGCCGCCATCGCCACCACCAAAGGAATTCCGTGCGCGCGTCTGTTCTGATCCTGGAAATGGTGTAGCGGCTCACCCACGACTTTCAATGCACATTTTGCCGACCGGGTGTGAACCCAAGGGGCAGCTCTTCACGATGGCTCACAAGTGCATGGCAATAAATGATTTAATCAACAAGCCGCAGGCGCTGTCCGATGTGTTTCCTTGGCAGTGGCCGCCGGAACACTCCCCATTGCCCACACCCGTTCTTGTTTTTAACGAGAGCGTTGTCGTGGACGCTTCCCGCTAAATGCACCTGTCCGGGTTCTTGCATCCCAAAAATGGCACCATGTCTATCGCCTTTACATTTGGAGAAACTGCATTTCTGCTTGGCATTCTTGCCTTATTTGTCGCCTTGAGAAAACTGCTTAGAAACAGAACCAAACATCGTCCACTATTTAGTAAGGGTTGTAAGGACAGATCGAAAACATGCAATGACTGGCCTTTGGGTGCATACACCGACCAAAATTATCTTTGTCAAGAACCCAAACCCAAGGTGTATCTAACAAGCGACACAGAGATTCGCGCTGCCGCCATGCGCATCTACCCCAACCCCAACCCAAAAGGAAAATCGCATGCACAAGCGACTGGCTCGGAAGCGGTAAAAATAGCAAGAGAAAGAGTTGAAAGCGGCACTCATCCACTCCCACAGAAAAAAATAGCACTATTTCGCGACGCCAAAATCGCTGCCTTACTAAAGGAGCAATCGGGGTGTCGTGGCGACAATGAACGTTTAGAAAGTGACTCAATTAAAAAAATGTTATAAAGTGCACACTTCCATGGCTACCACACAGGCCGTTTGGTACGCGCGTTGCGATTGCTACATCTTCTTAAGATCGGCGTTTGGGTCGTTTGCGCCATCGTCGGGCATGGGCGCGGCGATCTCGGAAACGGTAACGTTGCGCTTGCCGCATTTGCCGGACTTGCCGATCGCTTTTGCGTCCACTGCGCCTGGGTACTTTGCGCGTGCCAGGCGTTTTGCATCCCTGCACTTCTTGTGGGCGAGGGCTATTTCCTTGCGACGATGCGCATTGATTGATTCGATGCGTTTGTTAAGCTCGAGAATGGTCAGATTTGCAATCGTGTTGATGGTGGCTACGCGATCGCCACGGATCGCTTCGGCGGTCACGAGGCAACCGGCGAGCTCAACGTCGTCGCGGCCGTAAACGGGTTTGCATGTGGTCTTCTCTACTCCGCGCAACTTCATGCTCACTTTTTGGATCGGGATGGCCATTGGGTGCTGCGCGACGCTGGGTGCGTGGAGTCTGTTGGCCGATCGCCAGTGGTTGTGTAGTGTTTGGTATCACTCCCACAGATAGAGTGATTCTAGAGTGGGTGCGGCTTGTGGTGCTGGCCTTCCGCGCAAAAGCGCGCGGTGTTGGTGAATCGTGCAGTCGGCGTTAACGCATGGATGAAAAATCGAGCAGCATAGTGGCATGCACCGAACCAACATGCCCCCCCGTATCCGTTTCCAGTGACCATGTTGGAGGGAAAACGAGTGGTCTCATAGAGAATCTTTCTTCATCAGCCCATTTTACAAGTTTTACACCTCGCTGGGACAGCGAGGTGGCAAGCTGCTTTCGCTCCATGGTTTTTCCATGATCGTCAGAACACTGGCCACTAAAGATCGTCGCCGGAGATGTCGCGTTGCGCAAAATCGTTTCCGCCAGTCCGAGACAAGCTCTTGCGAATTGACCCGCCTCTTTGGGAATGGTCGGGGTCGGTGCCTCTTTCGAACTTACCGGCCCAGTGGTGGAGACGCTACTGTCGATTGCGGTGTGGCGCATTTCATTTGCAAAACGTTCTCCGTGCAATATTTCTCGTCGCATTGACGAGTCTTGACTCTGTCGGGGCACATCCATTGCAGAACCAAAAAACCCTCCAAGTGGATCCTTGAACACTGCGTTAGCAAGCGCGTCGAACGATGCTTGGTTTCGAGCCTTGTTGTCAATCTCCTTAGTTGCCGCGAGTCGGTGGTGCAATACTCCGATTGCGACCAATGTTTGTGCGCACCACTGAGGCCATTTTCGCGCAAGCGACGCTTCTACATCCCCCTTCTCAGCGTATAGGCGAGGTTTAGAGCAGAAACGCACCCACACGCGGGAGGCCGTGCTTGTACATATGGGCGCCCCCCCGTGTAGCGATGTTTCTAGCGCAGTTTCAAGTCGGGGCCATGTCACGATAGCATGTGCAATCTGCTCACAGGTGCGTAAAACGACAGAGCTTACAGATTCTGGTCGTTTTTGAAAACCAATGCCCTGTCGCGGAAGCTTGATCATACTCACTTCGCATATTCGGTGATTTGGAATACCCATGTTTACGCCTTCGTACTCAAAGGTGTTCAGCGCTTCTTCGAGCGTCGTACCCCGCGATAAACTCAGTTGCCCGTGTTGAAGCGAGCGTGTAAGGGTCGTAAGCATCCCCTTTGTCATTCCAGATCGCCAGTAAAAGTGACCAGTTCGTGTGCACTTGTTTGGCATGTTGTAGAGAATGAGTTTGTACAACCGGCAATCGAACGGTTCCAAAATGCGAGTGTCAACTTCTACTAATCGATCCGTATCGTCTATACACGAAACGTAAACGTATGACGGCGGTTTTGGTGTTATGTCGAGTAACCTCTGGCGTTTTGCTCCGACATGATCATCATCATCACCCATCCTTACCGGCTTCACTTTCTAACAGTGCTTGTTTCTGACTAAATGCAAAGTGCATTCGCGTTTCCCGTAAACCAATCGGGTGCTGCTGGTGAGCTAGGATAGCGCGCCGATTTGTTGCGATGCTTGTGAGCATAAGCCAGACTGCGAGAAGTTTGGGTAGTGTAGCGACTTTGACAAGGTAAGACGAAAGCTTCCATGGGCGAGCTACTGCCAACCGAACCGGTGGCGTCATGCGAGGGTCGGTTTGGTGGGGGGGAACCCGGGGAGGAGTCCCGACATACGGGAATGTCCATTTCACTGCAGACAGAGGGGTCTCATATCACACAAAACGGATATTTTCTGACTTTTGATGCGACGCAATCCCAACCAGAGTTTGGAAAAATATTTCTTACCTTGGGCGGCAACCTAAACGCCGCGGCAGATGACGCTGAAACTGACTTTTCTTTGACCCACTCAACAAGTGCCGAGCATGCAGAACTTGACAGGAACATTGCAACGCGCATCCGAATTGAGCTCCCGTCCGAATTGGTTGACGTTAAAGAGGGTAAGTTGCACATGGATTGCCGGGCCAAACTAAACATCGCGTCGCAGAGAATCGGCGCAGCCATCAACGGCACGCTCGTTGAAACACGCGCGGGAGCAGCATCTGTGTACCTGAGTACACTTCTTAAACAGGGCAATGCGCACCACTTGCAACCACTTTTCTACGGCGCAAATGCGGCGCACATGAGCACGATCGGCGCTTCCAACATAAACATCGTCAATCACGCAAACGAACCCATGGACGTTGTGTTCATTTCTAATCAAGAAGAAAAGAACAAACTTGACGCAGCTGAAAGCGAAGTGGACCGATGGGCGCATTCGGCCTGGGATCTGCGCGCAAAGAACCTGGTGTACGAGCTGTCCCCTGCGCTGACCAAAACCGTGGGTAAAGCGCCCGTGGGAGTGAATGAAAAGGGGTACGACCTTGTGCATAATGTCATTGACCAAAAGTTTCCTTTCGGGAACGATGTGCTCAACAACCTTCTCGAGAAGGCCACTGGCATGGAACTGGAATTTGAACCAGCGGAAATCGACAAGTTCCTAAATGCGACTGCAAAGCCGGGTCTTAAAGCTGCCGTATGGATGCAAACTATCGCATCGGCCGCCTCCACAATTGCAAATTATCTTGTTTCCTATCGAAGCGACGGCTGTGCGGTCATGGGAGCAAAGGGGTCAGAATTTATTCCGTTGGAAAGTTGGCTACGAGCGCCGATGCGCACTCCTATCGAAGCAAACGACTGTGACGGCTCCGCGATGCTCGTCTTAAGCGCTCTGCAAGCAGCGCTTGATTCTACAGAGGAAGAGCGCATGAAGTATAAATACATTCGAGCGGCGAGAAATGTGTTGCACCCCTACTACACAATTGGAATGGCGGTTGTCGGTGCGACTAGTGCAGAGGCGAGCGAGGGCGGTGGGACCAAGGAAACCGTGGCCGGACACGCGTTGGCACTTGTTGTTGACACATCTAGCCTTCTTAACGGGCTGCACACAGCAGCGACACAGCACACGCTTGGTGGGAAAAACATCAGCACGAAACCCGATGAATTGCGCCTTGCGAGGCACGAGGCCATCTTTTCTCCCGAAGTGCTCGAGGAGCTTCCAATCGAGGAGAGCGCAATTCTTCGCGGGGAACTCGCCCCAGAGGCGCTGCGGGGCGACTCTCGGATCGCACGCACCATCGCCGCTTTGCAGCCACACGCCATTGAAGGCACAACGCCCGCATCGTCCGTGGTTTACGTCGCCGACAGTGCTAAGCGCGCAGAGGCGGCCCGGGGCGCGGACCTCGACAACAAGGCCTTCGCACTTGCCGCTCCTAACGTGGGCCGAAGTTTCAAAGTGCTGCATGTGGGCGCTGGGAACAAAAACCCTCACCGATTCTACCACGATTTTGTGGAGTATTCGTTACACTCTAAGCACCCCCTCTACACCAACAACAAGATTCGCGAAATGGGCAACGGCGCATCGCAGTACGTATTTGCAAAACCGGGAAATGCGCAGGATCTCAAACAAGCGGGCGCTTCTCCCGTAGAGCTCGCAACACGCGAATTCATGCTTGTGCCGCTCCATGAGGTGGGCACATCCGTTGGCGAGTTACTGGACTTTGCTGGCGTGACTGCCAAGGCCGATGTCATTCCGGCGCGAAGGGGCGTTTACACGCTCAGCCAAAGCCAATCGCGCGATCTCAATCGCTCCGTCGCCGCTCTTAAGAATCTCAACGATTCGCTACCAAAGGAAGATGCTTATGGACACTGCGTGGCGTACACGCTTGCCTACTCGACACTTGTCAACAACCCTCTCGCCGTTGAGCATTTTTGCGAACGGATAGCCGGGAGTTCGGTGGCTGGCGTGGTCGATTTTGAGATCGTTAATGGTCTTGCCCATCACCCACACGTGGAGGGCAAAGACCACGAAGAAGCAGGCCATTTTGTGATCGTAAACAGCGTTGTCAACGTGTGAAACGCAACACTCTTGGGCACGCGTCTTCTTTATGGATGAAAATTCAGAACAGCTCGACACATCGCGGCCTGTGCAGACGACGCCTCGGAAAATTTGAGGCTGTGACCAGGCTGCGATTAGGATACAACTAGCATGCTTTTTGTTAACATGCTTTTGGGGAAACGTTGTGACATTACCAAAACAAACTATTACTGCGCTTTCTTGTCTGGCGTGGAACTTAATGAGTCTTCCTCACCGCCTCGTATCGCCGCTGTATCGCGACCCCATTCCGCGTCCTTGTCTAAATGCATGGCAAAAATAGCTATCGTGCATAAAACAACCACCGCCCACATCATGATGTTTACATTTGCGTCGTCGTTGTCGCCGCCCATGTCGCTTTTGGCGACAACGTTTTCGGTCTTAGCGTGTGACGCGCGATCTCGTTATTTAGCGGCTGTGTCTGTGATATTATTACTAATACTAAACTTTGGCGTTGGTTGTAGCATAAACATTCAATCCGCCCAATAGTGTGCATACCAACAGCGCAATTGTGGTTGTCGCAAACAGTACGGTGAAGAAACGCGCCTCTATGCTGGCCTGTCTATATGCATCTCCTACGTTCAGGTCGATGGCACCCATCGCGCGATCGACGTGAAAGGTCGACTCAAGCGCTATCGCTCACCATCACACACTTTCCCCTAACCTGTTATTAGAAGTGCGACTGTGCAGCAGCACCCAATCTGGCTACCTGCGCATATGAGCGAAACGCGAATGGATTGGAAGTTTCCCTATGCGGTGCGTCAAGATTACGACTGCACTAGCCCTCAAAATTTCAAACTCAAGCTCGAGACGGGCGTTCGCAATGGGGACTGCCTCCCCGCATGTTTTGCATCGGTTCTTGAGTGCATGCATCGGGGTTGTATCACGTCGCGAACCCTAGAACCGTCGGCTTCCAAAATGAGAACAGATATCGTTGCGTGGATCGTGAACAATTGGACCTCTTACCCAATCTTCAATCCAGAGATGCAAGTACACGAACTTGTAACTTTAACCCATGACGTGGGCACCCCTTCCCAAGAACGCGAGAAGGCTGGACCGTGGCCCGAGGATCCGGACGGAAGACTGGCGCGTTTCCTCACATGTGCAGACAAGTTTTACATGTCAGACGTCGAGATGCTTTTTTTCTCCTGCATGATGTACGAACGCGACATCCCGATCTGCTTTCGGACGTGGCGCTGCACTGGTGTCGGGGACGCAAACGGAAAATTCATTTCCGCAACACCGGATCCAGAATGCATGAAAAGAAATGGCTCCCCGGACGCCATTATTGTTGATCTAGCACATAACGGTACGCGAGATTCGCGGTTTGCGCATTATAAGGTAATAGACAGCGGAAGTCTGCGTGGGTTAACCGACGTCGTCAGCGGTCGCGTAAGGGAAAGGGTTGACTGATCCTGGCAAAAAAACTGTGTAAACGCGTGTCTTTAACATGTGATTGTCATACCAAACAGACCGCTAGCCCTAGCCGGCTAGCCCTCCAAAGCGCAGCACCCAACCCAACCCAGGATGACCGATGCCCATAGTACAAAAAAGGGCCTACCCAGTGGTCTACACAGCGTGTGGTACTTCAACTGCCCAAACAAGCTTGAATGTATGTACCAAAACCCAACACCGCCCAAAAAAGACGGGATTGTCGCGCTGTGGGACGCGTCCGCCTCGATGGATGATAAGGTTGACGAGTCGAGGGTGGCTGCTTCCGCATTGAAGTGCATGTTCAATGTGCAGCAATCGTTTAACTTGCCCCAACCAAGTGGCACCACTGCGCTTGTCGACGCCGTAGATGCAATCATCAATAAAAAGTTGGCCGGGGTAGAAAGCATCTTTCTTGTTACAGACGGAGAAGACACATCTTCTAATACCATGAATCTCATCGCCGATATCGTCGATGAAGAGCCAAAGTTTGTGAGACTCGACAGTTTTGGTTGCACCAAACAAAAGGCAGATGCTGTGGCGACACACATGAATCACAAGGGAATCAACATGTTTGTCGTGGGCATTGGCAACGAAGTCAAGCACTTTATCAAAGCGCTCTCCAATTGCGAGCGCATGTCAACCGCCTTTCTCACAAAGGGCGCGTCGGCTGAGGAAGTTGCCGCCGTGGTGAACGAGGTGTCGAAACGCCGACCAAACGGCACAAAAAGCAAGACCATCGTCGCCAAGCCCAGTCCTGGCCAGGAGCTAGAGGAAAACACGGAAGCGGCCACTCCTCTCTCGCCCTCAGAGATGGAACCAATCGTTGCCGAGGCCGCGAAGACCACGACGTACACCGAACGCAAAAACAATCCTGCACTTCTTCAGGACGGGCCACCGTTTGACAAGGATCTGCAAGACGATTACGTTCGATTCATTGTCGGAAGCGCCGCGTCCAAGATCGAGTGCAAACCAGACGACCTTCTCGCTGTCGTGTACTGGTTTCGCAACTTGCTTAACAACAACAATGGAGCTCCCATTTCAGGAAGCCTTGTCGGAGGGCAGCAATGGGGGATAAAACCCGGCGAGACGTTTAACCCAAAAGGTGCAGTGTTTTGCCCCCCCGCGGAGGTGACGAAGCCATACTCCTGGAGCTCCGCAATTGGTCGCACTATCGAACTGCTTGCGCGTGATCCGGACAAGGTTAAGGACCGCTGCCCGGGTCTTTTTGACAAGTTTGAAGACGCGATCCTTCAAAACAAGGTGGGTCCCATCTTTCGCGAGGCTGGCACGCACGAGACCACACTTCTTCTGAGCAAGGAACACCTTCCGGTGCAACTTGCAAACCACGACCTTTACTACAAGTTTCACAATTCCGACAAGGGATTTCAGCACAAGCACTATTACTTGCACCACCGTGCCAGCGCCTACCCATTTTTTGCAACTCCGACTGTCATGCATCTGAACGTCGTCAAAAGAGGCAACGCAAGTGTCCCAGCCGGCGTGTCTACAAGCGTTTCGCGCGACGCCTCGCCAACAGAGATCGCGGATTCGTCATCCGACGATGGCGATGTCGCAAATGACAAAGAGGAACTCAACGCCCTTAAGCGCAAAAACGAGTCCCTCCAAGCCGAAAACGAGTCCCTCCAAGCTGAAAACGTAGTCCTCAAGCGCCAAAACACCCAGAGTGCGTCGATGCTCGCTGAGTTCGTAAAGACAGCAGAGACGCAAACCACCGCCATTAAAGCGATGCTTGGTCTCGAATAACCTCGACCACTAGCTGAACGGAAAAGAATAATCCTTTGTGGATTCAAAATGTGACCAGACCCAACTGAAACCATTTGCGAGAAAGTGACAGACCAGCAATTTGCAACTGAGTGTCACTAGTAACATCAATGTGTGTGGGAATGCATGAGTGTTTTTAAATAACCGATTGTGCTAAACGTAAAAAGTGTGAACGAGTCATGGCCTCATACGTGCCACCGTGGACCCGGACGGACGCACCGCCTAACACGCTCACGCCTCTCAGGCCACGCACCAAGAAATGTGACAAGGCCACAGATGCATCGCCACTTACAATCGGCAATGAGATAGGGAAAGAGGAAGGGGGCGAAAATTTGGAAGGCGATCGCCACGACGACGATGTGTACCGCACTTTTCGCGCCGACCCCGCAACGCTTTTGGCACTCGGGGCGAGCACCTATCTTGTCGAATTTGCCACACACTTTGATGGCAGCTTTGTAACAACCGCACTCGAGAAAGGTCGGAGCGTAGTGTCCCTTCCGGACATTGCTTCTCTCACGTCTCAACACGTCGCAGCGGGCCTGATCTCTACACTTAACGAAGAGATTCATACGAAGCTTACATCTGCGTTTGGTACGGGGAGTTTCACTCTAACCTTAAAGGAGGAATTGGCGGAAACATTTGTCGCATCGCTTCCTGAGGCTGACAAATCACACGTTCTTGACGCGATCTGGGAAATCGCAACCCGCGCCGGCAAAGTCACATTTAATTACGTAACCGGAAAACCGTCGTCTAAACTGCAGGCGACATCGGAAGTTGCAATGGCGGCCATAGCGGCCCGTATGGGAGTGGGTGTTCCCCTTTTGAGCGGACGACTTTCAACGAACGACAACGCCGATAGCACGCGCTCCGAGTTGATCACTTTGTGGACTAACCCAGACCAATCGCACCTGTCAACCGTGTATATCAACGCAGAGCTGGGCAAGCAGGTCGCAATGATTTCTGGAATGCGACACGTGGTACGCGTATTGGGAGGGCTGGGCATCACGCACCTAAATGCCTGGAACAGTGCACTAATCGACCTAAATGACCCCATGCGCCGGGTTTATATAGGAAAGTTTGACGCGTCAGACGCTTTTCCCGAGGATGAATCGACCCTTTCTGCCATGTTCACTCTACTGGCTATACTGTGTGACATGAACGACGAAGGCGACGATCAGGCCTACAGTGCCGCAACCTCACCTCTTTGGTTTGATCTTTACGAGATGGCAGAAAGGGTTGCGCGATACCCTGGGAAAGAAAGCCTTGTGCGTGATCTTAAGAATGCGTGGCAAAAACGCACAAACATTCAAATGCGCGAATCGCCTATGCCGCCACCCTTCAGGGACGAGTCACCACCCGTGCCCCTGCCTCCCAAGGCAAATCCCGAGAACCCACCACCGCCACCGCCACAGTCACCACTCGTGCCCCCGCCTCCCAAGGCAAATCCCGCGAACCCACCACCGCCACCGCCACCGCCACCGAACCTGCGACCTGCCGTTATGACTGTCAAAAAATGGAACGGTGAAAAATGGGTAAATGACACAGTAACAAGAGGAGGAAATCGAGGGTGGCCGTTGCGAGACCTCACATTTTTGAAGCTCGGGAACAAAGCGCTACAGGCCAGGCCCAAAGAGAATGACAACGGCGGCAAGAGGCCAAAGATGACGCCATCCATGCTTATGCAAGGCCAAATAAAAATGTTGTCAAGCAGTAAGCTGCAGGTGCAAATTGACGAGCGTAATGCATTGGTGGCCATCCACGAGCACAAAATAGAGCAAAAAAAGGAAGAGATGCGCACGACAGAGCAGGAACGAGACAAAAAGGGCGAAAGCTTGAGGGAAGAGTACAATAAAAATGAAGCGGGATACCTCATTCGAGCAGCAGAAGAGAAATTTCCAAAGTCCTTTAACGACACACTCGACGCTCTGAAAGAAGACATCAAAGAGATAGAAGCGGAGATAAAAAGGAATAATGAGTGGCTGTTACTTGCAAACGCCGAACAAAATCAGCATCAGGAAGAAGACGGGGGCAACGGTGAAGAAACCTACGAAGGACCAAGCGAAGGACCAAACGAACTGGACACTCTACGGACAAAAACTACAAAAACGCAACAGATGTACATTAGCAAGTATAACGACTTATTGAACCACCGCGCGCGCTGGGAAGATAAGAAAGAGGCACAGGAGAAGACGAAACAACTGATGCAAAACAAAATAAACGAATTGGAAATTGAAAACATAACACAGTACATGGCGAAAGCGACTAACCCGCAGACAAAGGATAATGTAAAACAACTTGAAAGGTGGGTTCAAAATGTCATGGAAGCTAAACTCGCTGAGGAAACGTCATTAAAGGATTATAATAGCACGGTCAAGAAGCTGCAAGCGTTGCGGGTCAAGTTTAAAAGCGACATTGAGAATTTGCTCGCGAAGTACCGTGAATTGAGAGGCAGCTCCGAGTTGAGCAATATCAAGGAGTATGATGCACATGTCCAGATCATGGAAATGGCACTAAACAAGTACAGCAACGGTGATCCCAACCTCGACACCCCTCTTTCGCAGGAAGAGTCAAGTACGCCCGTCTCCGCAGAAGTCAAGGCAACTATGCTTGAAGCCTGTGTGTTACACAGGCTCGTGATGCGTGGACACAATTTTGGAGTCGTGTTCGAGGACACTGGCGACATCACCACGCAACACGGCGCGTACGTTAAGCGACTCGTGCACTACATGGAAAGTAAAAAAGTGGGGGGTCTGATGAAGAATCTGAAAGTCGATGTGTCAGGCGGGCCGGTGAAGGGCGACCCAATTGGGCTTGTGCGTCTGGCCGCGCTTGCTGGACTCGAAAAAACTAAAAAATGATGCAAGTGACACCGTAACACGCACACCGCCACGTGTTTCTGAAAGCCAATACATTACACGACAAAGACAGTCACACACACTTCTATTCCGTAGTTTACGTCCCCTTAATGGACCCGCCCTAAGGGCGGGTCACAAATTCCAGCACTTGGGCCATCGGCAGGTCATCGGTAGGCCGCTGATAGGCCGTTTGTAAGCTACAAGTGTGCTTGGTTAGTATGTCCGTGCTCACGAGGTTGCGCTTTTCTTTTGGTACTGTCGGCTGATCACTTTGAAGCTAAAGGGCGTAGTGAAGCTTAGGGCGTGGAGGTGCGAAAACTCTGGGTTGATGCAGCGCGCGCGGAGCAGAAAGTTGCGATTGCGCGGGTTTTTGGTGGACCGAGACGAGAAGAGACATCTGAATGTCCAGGAAACCTCCCCAGCCACCATGTTCTTCACAGCAATCTGCTGCTCGGGCGGGTAAATGAGGTTGGTGTAGCCATTTCCAAAGTCGGACACCTTGGCAACCTCTTGGGTGTCAGCAAATAGCACTTCTAGCACAAATGTTAAATTCCCCGTAGGATTGATGTCGAATTCGTTTGCGGGCATGTTTGTTTCCAGGTTACGCAGCCTAACCACGATGCTGATGAACGGGCGCGATTCAACGACGAAGAGCCTTTCCCCGTTTTCTGTGTTTTCGACTATACGGTGTGGAAACTTGCACGTCGAGTGTTTATAAACGGAACCAACGGGGTCTGTCTGCCAGTTGAATGGAAGATTCATGCCAATGCTAAACGGGTTTTCTTTTGTCGGTAACAGGACGATCGGCTGCCCGTTGGCTGCGAGCGTTGTCTGGTTTACTTGCGACAGATTTTCCGGCGAAGGCTGCGGAGGTTCGTGAGAGCTGTCTTCGAGTGCGGTCTCGGCATCTTCGGCTCTCTGTCGCCACATGCCAATTTCATTTTTGAGTCCGAGTATCTCCGTCTTTAGTCGTTTGTTTTCTGCAATCTTCTTGGACAATCTAACCCCTGGGGTTAGATGGCGTTTTAGCCGGGGCTGGCGGACGCAACTGTCTTCATTATCGTCCTTGTCACCACCCTCGTCATCGTCCTCGTCCTCGTCATCGTCATCGTCATCGTCATCGTCATCATCCTCGTCATCGTCCTCGTCATCGTCCTCGTCATCGTCCTCATCCTCGCTTTCCTCTTCGTTGCTCTCTTCCTCGTTGCTCTCTTCCTCGTTGCTTTCATCCTCGTTGCTCTCCTCTTCATTGCACTCTTCTTTGTTTTTGGACAAGTTTTCCAACTGATAGTGTGGTTGCTTTTGGGCCTGAGCCGATCCATTGCGATCGGTCATCCTGTGTTGAGTTGCTGGGTGCTACGGCAATGAGCCTAAGTGTGGCCTAAGATGAGCCTAAACTGTGGAAGTTGCATTGACCAATAGCGGCAGGGGTTGACGACTGGAACATGTCAAATACTTCCCCCCCCCCCCTCTGAGTGTCACGGCTTGAGTTTGCTTGTGGAGTCGACCCCGCTATCTACCAGAACACGATATTGTGACAATTCTGTGTCAAGGGCCGCAGCACCCATGCCAGTGGTTGACCCGGTCTCTCCCGCATTGGCCGCAACCACGCAAACAACAAAAGCATCCCAAAACCCCCCCGCGGAGAAATGGATAGTGCCACTGATCACGGAACCTGCCCCCCCGAATGAGGGCGACTCGCGCCTAATGAAGAATCTGCTTCGCAAACCCTGCCTCATGTCTCACGTTTCAACACTCGATTGTTGTATTCAAACGACCAATGAAAGTGTTTCAAAGTGTATGGGGTCGGGAAAGAACTCGAAAGGGTTTGAAGTGCTGCCATGGATACTGACCACTTCAGAAGAAACCGGGCGGCCCATGATACCGATTGTAAGTTGGCAATCGGATAATATCCACCAATTATATTTTGCGACGTTTGGAGACAGAGATGACAGCTCGCTTAAAGGAAATGCCACTCGTTGTTTCCACCTTAACCAAAGACACGGGCTCGCCATGCTAACTCATATCAAATACGTAAATGAGCCCCAAATGTTGCATGAATCGACTTCTCGACTCTTTCACGCAATCGCAAATTCAATTCACGCCGCCCCGTGTCAAACTAACAACGCTTGCATGAACATGTTCGACCAGCGCATCACCATAAGCTTGCTGGTCTTCTCATTCGAAACCGTCATGAAGCTTAAGGATGACGCCAATGGGTGCACGCCGGCGTTCACATCGTATATAAACAAGGTGGCTGAAAATGGCAGTTTGCTGCGCGAAGCCTTCATGGACAAGGCAAATGGCAATCTCGTATGCAACCCAACGACACACATGAATAATACAAAGTCCCAAAGTGATTCCAAATCTCCAAAAACAAACACCGACTCGGACTCGGACTCAGACTCGGGCAGTGGGAACGAGCAAGTTTTGCCAAAAATCACAAAACAAGGCACTCTGCCTGACTCGCAAGCCACACGCGGGTCAAAGACTCCTCCTAACAAAAAAACTGCCACAACTCTCACAAAGGAATGCAAAGATGCCAACAAGAAATCGTCCCCAGCTAATAACAAAGCCAACGAAAAGGCCAACAAACATCCCGACAAAAGCAGCAGCAGAAAAGACGCAAAAGTGACAAAAGAT
>Ga0066856_10000429_pt1 | contig 15506 bp, 11 predicted proteins | sample ETNtaG_5_FD_65605 | JGI IMG/M metagenome (GOLD analysis project Ga0066856, IMG submission 65605) | Marine microbial and viral communities from oxygen minimum zone, Eastern Pacific Ocean - ETNP201406SV205 | ecosystem: Environmental > Aquatic > Marine > Oceanic | place: Pacific Ocean: Eastern...
CGCCTAGTATAAATCTATTTTTTTCAAATTCATTTGAAAATAATATAGTTTATATAAGTTTTGAAGCAGACGGAGAAGCAGATGAAAAAGAAAGTGAAATTGAAGAAAAAATTCTTCCTTATAATAGATCTATAGCGCTTCCAAAGATTGTGAAGAACTCTTGTCCTATATTTTTTGATCAAAATTCTTACGCATCAGTCGATCAAAAATATTTTAGCCCTCCTCCAGAGGCAAAATAATCTACTTCGCTTTTTTAAAATTTCATTTATCATTCCCGTTGGGAATTAACATTTATATAAATTATTAAGTTATGTTTTCAAATATTAAAGGTGACGTTTTAGGTGGGTTAACTGCAGGAATAGTCGCATTACCACTTGCTCTAGCATTTGGTGTAAGTTCTGGTCTAGGACCGAGTGCAGGTCTTTATGGTGCAATTTTTTTAAGTTTTTTTGCAGCATTATTTGGAGGAACAGCAACACAAATTTCAGGACCAACTGCACCAATGACAGCAGTAAGTATGGTTGTCATTGCAACCATAATTGGTGTTCATAATGGATCTGTTGAGAAGGCACTACCCTACATATTAGCTGTTTTTCTTTTAAGTGGTATTTTTCAAATTGGTCTTGGATTTCTTGGACTTGGTAAGTACATTAAATATATACCTTATCCCGTAGTTTCGGGTTTTATGACTGCCATAGGGGTAATAATTTTAATAACTCAAATTCTTCCACTTATTGGTTATGATGCTAAAAAAGATATCGAGCTTGTTGAATCATACAGACCCATGGCTGAGCAAAGTCTTTTAGAAAAAATTTTAACTGATGAAACAAAAGATGGTTTACTAGTAATAGAAGATTTTGAACAGGCAATTGATAGAGCAAATAAGATAGATAGATCTGAAATAATCGAAGAAGCGCAAAATTTGGCAAAAAATAACTCCTCAGGAGTTATAGGAACCATCAAAGCCATTCCAAGAGCTATAGGCTTTATAAACTGGATTGAAGTTGTATTAGCCTTTGCAACTATCTTTATAATATATGGCTTTAAAAGAATTACAACGGCCGTTCCAAGCACTTTAGTCGCTTTAATTGTAGTTTCTGGAGTTGCAATTGGTTTTGGGATCGATTATATATCTATTCAACAGATTCCAAATGGATTTCCAAAAATCCAATGGACTCTTTTTACTGACTTTAATCTTTTGGAGATTCTACCATATGTTTTCACTGCACTAACACTATCACTTTTAGGAGCTATAGACTCTTTATTAACATCTGTAGTTGCAGACAACTTAACCAAAACAAGGCATCTCCCTAATAAAGAATTAATCGGTCAAGGAATAGGTAATTCGATTGGTGCTATTTTTGGAGGTCTTCCAGGAGCAGGAGCTACAATTCGTACTGTAGTTAATATCCAATCTGGTGGTAAAACAAGATTGTCAGGTATGATAGCTGGTATTGTTTTATTACTCATTCTGCTAGTCTTAAGTCCATTAGCTTCTAAAATCCCAGCAGCAGTTTTAGCAGGTATTTTAGTTACTGTTGGAATTGGAGTTATGGATTATAAAGGATTAAATGTTCTTTCAAAAATCCCTAGAACTGAAATTATAATTATGACAGTTGTTCTTTTATTATCAGTATTTTGGAATTTAGTCTATGCTGTTGGAATAGGTCTTCTATTAGCATGTTTATTTTTTATGAAAAAAATGGGTGACCTGGCTAAAAATAATTCAAAAGTAGGACTCGTTTCAAACGAAAAAGAATTTGAAATAAATATAAGTGAAAAATCAAAAGGAAATATATTTATAAAACACCTAAATGGACCTTTGTTTTTCGGTTTTACATCAGAATTTGTAAGCATAGCAAATAAGATTCCGAAAACAGCTAGCGTAATAATTATCGACATGGAAAAAGTTCCATATATAGATCAGTCAGGACTTTTTGCATTAGAAGATGTTATCTTAGATTTAGATAAAAAAGATATAAAAATTATCATGACTGGAATTCAATCACAACCCATGCAATTAATGAAAACAATAGGAATCTTAGGAGAATTAATCCCTGAAGAAAGAGTTTTTAAAAGTTTAGCAGATTCCAAATCTTTTTTAATTGATCAAGTAAAATAATAAGTTTAAAGCATCCTTTTCAATTTAAAAGACAAGGATGCTTTATTTTATTGAATTTCTATATTAATTATCTTATTTTCAATTGATGACACAATTTGAAGCAAATCTTTTTGAAAAAGAATAGGAAGACTGTCTAAAGGAGTTGATCTAATTTTGGGTTTATAATTAACATAGTCTTGAAATAAAAATCCGTTAATATCTCTAGTGTTTTTTGCTTTTCTAAAACGTACTCCTCCTCCATCAGTTAAATAATTATATGCAAAAAAGGTGATTTGAAAATTATTTTTATCTATCCAATAACGATATTCATCTTTAAAATCAGTTCCTCCGCCAACTTCATTAAAAGTAACTTTGATGGACCAATACTCTTTTCCTAAAATTTTAGTTGTCCCTAACAATTCTGAGACTACCGCACTGTCTTTTAAAGGACTCGGAAGCTGAAAAAAATACATTACTGAATTTAAAGAATTCGAATATAATTTAATCACGCTATCAGTAAGTTTGATTGATTTACCCTCCACTAATCGGGTTAATTTATTTTTTGATGTCATCACGTCAAGTATCGATACTCCTTCTTTTACTTTAAAGCGATGATAAGAATAAAACAATGGTTTTCTGGTTAATTTGTATTGATAATCCCTAAAATCAAATGTGATTGAAAATTTTTTTTTATTCCACCCATATGCAGATATAGATTTTTCAATAATTTGTCCTGATGTAATTGGGCTTATTTGAGAACACGAGACTAAATTAAAACAAAAAAAGAACAGTAATTTTTTAATAAACATCATTGATAAATTATTGATAAATCCAATACAAAACGAAGATACAACTAAAAGATATGGTTTACATTTGAATAAAATATCAGATAATGGAAATTCTTAAGACTTTAATAATTGGAAGTGGTCCTGCAGGATATACAGCAGCAATTTATGCTGCAAGAGCTGACTTAAATCCAGTTCTTTATACTGGCATGGAACCTGGTGGTCAACTTACCACTACAACTGAAGTAGACAATTTCCCAGGATATCCAGATGGTGTTGATGGACCAACCATGATGGTCCAATTACAACAACAAGCTGAACGCTTCGGAACTGATGTGCGTGTGGGATTTATTAATAAAGTTGAATTTTCAATTGAAGCTGGAGGAATTCATAGGGCATATACTGAAGATGGAACTGAATTACAAGCAACTACTATTATTATAAGCACTGGAGCCACAGCTAAATATCTTGGCTTACCAAGTGAACAACGCCTGCGTGGTGGTGGAGTTTCTGCATGTGCTGTTTGCGATGGATTTTTTTATAAAGCACAAGAGGTAGCAATTGTTGGTGGTGGTGATACCGCCGCTGAAGAAGCTACATACCTAGCTAATATCTGCTCCAAGGTAACTATGTTAGTCCGAAAAGATAAGATGAGGGCATCGAAAGCAATGCAACACCGAGTCACAAATACGAAAAATATTGATCTTAAATACAATTCTGAAATTGATGAAGTTCTTGGAAAACAAGTTGTTGAGGGGATTCGTATAAAGAATAATAAAACAGGAGGGACTGAAGAAATTACTATAACTGGTTTATTTATTGCTATTGGTCATAAACCCAATACAGAAATTTTTAAAGATCAATTAGATATGGATGACTCAGGCTATATAATCACTAAAGGAAAAACTACTGAGACAAATCTTCCAGGAGTTTTTGCTTCTGGTGATGTTCAAGATAAAGAGTATCGCCAAGCGGTAACTGCTGCTGGAACTGGTTGTATGGCTGCTTTAGACGCAGAACGTTATTTACAAAAAATTGAAGAACCCGTAAAAAGTTAAGTCTATTTTTAAATAAAAATTACTGAAGTTTTTCCCATTTTTCAATTAAATTATCCAAATCTCTTTTTTTTGCCTGATAAAGATCAAAGAAATTTGGTTCCCTAATAGTAACTTCATAATCAATTTCTAACTTCAAATCTATTTGTTTTATCTCTTTCTCCAAATTTGTAATCTGTTTCTCTATTTTTAATATTTTTTGTTGAGTTCCTCGAATTTCTTTTTGCTTTTCATATAAATTCCTCTTTTTCTTATTATTACTTTTTTGTCCGTAAGTATTTTTTTCTAACTCTTTCAAAGAAGAAAGTTTTTGATCTTCCAAATAGGAATTTATATCTCCTAAAAATACTTTGACTTCTTTATCTTTAAATGAAATTATCTTTTCACAAAGTCCTTGAATAAAATCTCGATCGTGTGAGGCTAGAATGAGGGTTCCTTCAAACTTTTTAAGAGCCTGCTTCAATACATTTTTTGAAGCAATATCCAAATGATTGGTTGGCTCATCCATTACTAGAACGTTAAAAGGCTGAAGCAGCAATTTACAGAGAGCTAAACGATTACGCTCTCCTCCAGACAACACATGAACCTTTTTGTCTACTGCATCTCCTTGAAATAGGAATGACCCTAATAGATCGCGCACCTTTGTTCTATTTTCAGGTGTTGCAGAATCTTCCGCAGATTCAATTACTGTTTTTGTACGATCTAAATAGGCTGATTGATTTTGAGCAAAGTAGCCAATTTGTACGTTATGCCCTAAACTTACTTTTCCTTTGCTTTCGAGTTCACCTACTAAAATTTTTGCTAGAGTAGATTTTCCTTGACCATTCTGTCCGACGAAAGCTATCTTTTCGCCTCTTTCGATTTCAATATTTACAGAATTCAGTACATGTTTATCACCAAAAGACTTTGTTATGTCCTTGGCTTTTAAAATTATTTTCCCTGGTTGGTGAGAAATTGAAAATTGAAATTTAATTTTTCTGTTCTCCTCAGGGTCAATCTCTATTCTTTCAATCTTATCTAGTTTTTTTATTAGTGATTGAGCCATGCTTGCCTTTGAGGCTTTAGCACGAAAACGTTCAATTAATTTTTCAGTTTGTTGAATCTGTTTTTCTTGATTCTTTTGAGCTGCTTGCTGTTGTTCACGAAGTTCTCTTCGAAGTTTTATATACTGCGAGTACGGTTTTTTAAAATCAAAAATTCGTTGATGAAGAATTTCTATAGTTCTATTTGTGACTTGATCGAGAAACATCCTATCATGAGAGACCATCACTAAAGCACCTTTAAATTTTTTTAGGAACTGTTCCAGCCAAATTATAGATTCTATATCCAAATGATTAGTTGGTTCGTCAAGTAAAAGTATATCGTTTTCTTTCAAGAGGATTTTTGCTAATTCGATCCGCATTCTCCACCCTCCAGAAAAAGTATCAGTTGAAGCATTTAAATCATTCATGGTAAAACCAAGTCCCAAAAGTATTTTTTCTGTTTGAGACTGATAATGATAACCGCCAATCATTTCAAATCGATTATTTAATTCGTTAAGCTCGTCCAATAATTCCATGTATGACTGACTTTCGTAGTCTTGTGTTTGCTCCATAATTTTGTGGATTTCTTCCTGCCTTGACTCTACTTTTTTAATTTCTTCAAAAGCTAAATAGGCCTCCTCTAAGACTGTACGCCCATTATCAAAATCAAGATCTTGAGGTAAATATCCAATTTTACAATTTTTTTCGAGTGCAAAGCTTCCGGATGTGGGCTGATTCTCAAGTGTCATTAGTTTTAATAGAGTTGATTTACCAGCACCATTTTTCCCAATTAGTCCTATATGGTCGCCTCTTCCTAAACGAAAAGATATTTCATCAAAAAGAGTTTCTCCTCCAAAGCTTACGGTAATATTGTGAGCATTAAACATTTTATTTTCTTGGATTGCTAAAATAAGTGTCAAATCGGTCAATCGCTATTTCAGGGCATAATTTTTTCCCCCCAACAACAAAATTGTACATCCATTTAGCAAGTAATGGACCCATTAAAACACCGCGAGTCCCCATTCCGTTAAAAACATAGATGTTTTTTTCTATTGGATGAGCCCCAAGTAAAGGTCTTCGATCTTTTACTGTAGGGCGGATGGCTGCTTTGTGATTAATCACTTCATAGGAACAATCAGTAATATCCTTCAGCTTTGATAGTATCCACTCTTTGCCTAATTTGGTTGGTTTTAAAGTTTTGTATTTTCTATCAAAGTTCGCTCCAATCCAAAACAGATCTTTTCCTATTGGTACAATAAATAGGCCTCTTTTTATGATCGCCTTTTGAGAAATTGCTTTTGTTCGTATATATAAAAACTCTCCTTTAGATCCTATTAAAGGTAAGTATGAAAACCATGGATTATATCTTAGTTTGAAACCTTCACAAAAAATAATATACTTAGCCTTGATACCTTTATATTCTATTTTATTATCAAGAATTTTTAATTCTTTATAATTAAATGTGCTCTGGCTGAAGCAGTCCGAAGCCAATTTATTTTTAAACTTATCTAATAATTTATTAATGTCAAGCTTTCCTACATTCTTAAGTTTTCCATATCCAAAATCACCTTTTAGTCCTCCATCAACTTTATTAATAATTGGTCGTGATAAAAAATGATTTAATCCCTTTTTTTGGGAAGCTACAGCCCAATTGTTATGATCTGATAAACGGTTAAAATAATATTTGATTGGAACTTTATTAAAAATGCTTGTGTTATATGTTTTTTCAAAAAGGCTATAGGTAATAATAGCTTGATCGAAAAACGCTTTCCCTTTCCAAGACATTGTGTATTTTTTTAATACAGTTGGGTTAAAAACTCCAGCAGCACTTCTACTTGATCCCTCTTCTTCATTTGATATAATAATAAAATCTTTTTTATGCTTTTGTAATTCAAGAGCGTAATGAAATCCTGCTAAACCAAAACCAACAATTATAGCTTGTTTCATATCTTTTAATTTTTCATAAAAAAAGCGCTATTGTTTCCAATAGCGCTTTTAATTATTATATAGTAACCTAGTTGTTCCACATATCTTGTTCAAAATCACGGATGACCGATTTAATTCGCTCCGACTCAATTAGCTGACGTAAAGCATCTTCATATATATACTCTTTAACTTCACGGTCTTCATAAACATTTTCTTCTTTATAAATTGAAGAATTAAAACGTCTTGAATTCAACATCATGTCAAAGGTTATTGATTTTGAGGAATTTCTTGTATTAAATACCCTATGTTTATTTAAGGTTTCTCGAGCATCAGGAAACCATACCCAAAATAATGGAAGAATATCAGGATCTTCAGAACTTTCGGATAGTGTTGAAACATCCTGTGCTCCTGGAGCAATTCCTAATAAACGGTATCTTAGCTCACCTAATCTTTTATTAAAATACCATGTTCCTTTAATAAAATATTGAATTACTTTAAATGAATCAATTATATAAACATCATAGTCATCATCAGTAAGCTGATCTTCCGTAATTATACCTGAATTTAATTTTTGCCTTGCTTCCTCTGTAATTTTTCTATCTTCAAGTTTAACTTTTAAATCTTCGAAGGTAAGTTTTTCATTGAAATAATCTGTTTCATATATTTCCGTAATATTACCTTCCTGAATGTTGTCCATTAATACTCTAAAAAGAGATTGACGATCACTTGATAAATATCCGTTATTAACTGAAGGGTAATAATATGGAAAATTAATTCTCTCATCTAAATCGATAATCTCCCAAATTGTTTTTGACCAAAGTATATCTCTGTCATCTACATAACCATATTGAACTGGTTTTGTTTCGTTTGCATCACTTTGCTCATAAAGAAGTCCAACCTCTTGGGGAACTTTAGCATTCAACAAGTTTGACTGAGCACTAATTTTATTTGAACCAATTATAGAAAGTATTAAAACAATAAAAATTACATTTTTCATGAGTTAAGTCTATTTAGTTAACTGTAATCGATATCGGTGATGTTTGTCCGAGTTTATAACTCGGATTTGAAGGAATTATTACTTCAATATCAGAAATAATTACTGTTTGTCCATTTTTGATTCGACTTAACATGGATTTTGCTTTATTATTTAATCTGTTGCCTGCAATTACGATACTGGTCTGTCCAGGTGCTCTAAAACGAAAAGATTTTGTTTCTAAAGGTAAATCAAAATCAAAATCTTCAAGTCTTGCCTCAACTGTTCCTCTCTCTAAACTTGACTTTGGGATAGAAAAAGATCCCGATTTCCCCCTAAAATATCCTGCTGGTTTTGGTATTTCTTTTATTCTAAACGTGGATACTGAAGATACTCGTTTACCGTCAGGTAGAGTTCCAGAAACATTTATTTTAACTTCTGTTCCTTTAGATGGAAATATATTGTATTTACTGCCACGAACGCGTCTCAAGCCAGGGGCAGAAGCTTTTACTTTACTGTCTTGGACCCCCGGGATAGATATTGTCATCGGATTTTGAACCCCTCGGTAAACAACATTCATTTTGTCTGCGGAAATTACTGCAGAATTAGGTTTGGAAATTACTGTATAAGTTTGGTTAACGTTAATTCTAGATTCTTCACCGTCATTAAGGAATATTAGATCTCCCTCGATTGTATGATCTCCTGGATTACCTGCGCTAACATTTAACTTTACACCGCCAGGGATCAATTCATAATCTTTATCTGATAGTTTTTTCCCGTCAAGTGATAGTGCAACTCCATTTGGGTTTTGTGCACCTCCTTTTCTCCCTAATATCACACTCCCATCAAAAATTTCACCTTGATAATAAGCTCCTTTTTCGGTAACAAGTAAACTAGTATAATTAGACTGATTTACCTTAGAGGACATTTTTAGTTCCTTACCCATCAATGTAGTAAAAACATCGTGCTCGGTTTGTCGGATGTCGTTTTGCATCATTGTTAGTTTAGCTAGGGATGAGATTAAAGGGAATCCTTTAAAGCTAGCATCCAACCATGGTTCATCAATGTCATCTCTATTTTTAATGTTATTGTTTTGATCTCCAGTAAAAAAGCGAGCTTCAACCATTTCAATCGACTCAGGATATCTACTCCCAAATACTTGGATTACATGCATTTTATAATCTTGAATCATGTTTATAAAATTTTCCTTTGCTTCTTGGGATCCTTCTTTAAACCATATAACATCTAATGCTTCTCCTTTATCCATTTGAGCAAATTCTTTGAGCTCTGGGTCTTTCTCTCTTTGCTTTTCAGTTATTGTATTTTTTAATTCTTCAATCGAATTGAAGAAAGCATCAGATTCTATCTTTATTTGTTCAGCAGTTTTTTTGTGCGCAATCCACTTTCCACCTTTTTCCTCAGCATTTACAAGAATATTCTCTAAAAGTGCGTTATTGCTTACCTGAACGCGATCATTCGCGTCCGTAATCTTTTCAAACATTTGCCCAAATCCGTCAAGAACCTCTTTACTTACATTTAATGCAAGCATCGTAATAAATACCAAGTACATTAGACTGATTAGTTTCTGCCTTGGTGTTTCTTTAGCTCCAGCCATTTTCTTATTTTTTAGACATGGCGGTTAGCATTCCACCGTAAACATTATTCAATTCCGCTAAATTAGCAGATAAACTTTCCATTTGAGCCCTAAGTTGTTGAGCATCTTGGTTGATCTTTTCTTTTAACTCAGAATTTCCTTTAGCATTTGATACTTGCTGTTGATAATTTAAGTTTAATTGTTCCAGCTGGCCAGCAGCTTTTGACAATTCTTGAGAATAAGTTTGAGATGCTGATATCGCCTCTGAAGCGGGGGATATAGCTTTAGCAGAATTTTCTAACCCTTTGATACTTTTTGCTAGTGAGTTCATCAAGTTAACATCAAGCTTAGCTTCTTGCATCAAGGCATCAATTTTTGAGGATAATCCTTGGTTTCCACCACCTGAAGATGTTGATGGACCTGCTCCTTTCATTTTCTTTACAAAATCAGTATGTTCTTCTTTTATTTCCCCAGTATTTAGGGCAGAAACTGTAAAAATAAGTGCTTCTGTTCCTAATCCAAGTCCTAATACTAATCCTCCTGTAATGGGTCCAATTTCAAGGTGAAGAATTTTGAAAAGAGCGCCGATAATTACTACAGCCCCTCCAAGTCCAAATAGCATATGCATTGCTACCTTACTTCTTAAACGTTTATTTAAAGCTTTGTCTGTCATGTTTGTGTATTTTAGTCCATAAATATATGAAGATATAATTAAATATATGATTTAAATCGAAAAGTAATCCTAGACTTCAAAATTTAAAATTAACTAAAACTTAAATAGTTTTCTACTTAACTTTAACTTTCTGGAGTCCTAAATAATCCTGTACAGTTCGAAAACCTATATAACTCCTTGATGTATCAGAATATTCAAAATCTCGAGAGCTAACTCTTAAAAAATAAGCAACATCTTTCCAAGATCCACCCCTAACGACCTTTCGATTTTCATCGTCAAAGGACATATTTGGGTTTAAGGAAGAAACATATTCGTATGATCCGGCATTGTATGACGAATTTGTCCATTCAGCAACATTACCTGCCATATTGTACAAATTGTAGTCATTAGGAAGATAAGATTTAGCTTCGACTGTATAAACGGCTTGATCAGCAGCATAGTCACCTCTTAGCGGTTTAAAGTTTGCTAGAAAACAAGCTCTGTCATTTAGTAAATATGGGGAACCCCATGGATAAGTACCAGATGGTATCCCCCCTCGAGCAGCATATTCCCATTCTGCCTCATTGGGAAGGCGAAAACGACTTACGTTAGGTTTACCTTTATCACGCTGATAGCCATTTTTAAATTGAGTCCTCCAATTACAAAATGCGACTGCTTGCGTCCAGGATACACCTACAACAGGATAATCTTGATATGCAGGATGGGAAAAATAATCGTTGTGCATGGGCTCATTGTAAGAATATGTGAAATCTTTAATCCATACTGTCGTGTCAGGGTAGATCTCAACTTCTTTTCTTTTAATAAATGGCTCTCTGTCTATAAATTGATTGCGCAATCTTTTTGATTCAGCAGCAGCTCCCTCGGCATCAAACCAAGTATATGAGTATTTGAGTTTTTCAACATCGAGTTTCATTTCGCCATTATACCATAATTCAGGTGGCAGATATAATGAGTCCATGATTCTAGCATAATTTTTATCAACATAATCTTCAGTATCCCATGTTAAATCAGCATCCCAATTTAGTGCTCTCCCAGCATACAGGTCATCATCAACGTCGTAATATGCCTCCCGCATATACTTCTGATATTCATTAAGTTTAGTGGTATCTGAATCCTGAAATACAAATTCCCCAATACCATCTTTATTGTCTTCACCAAGTCCTAAGTCCTCTGCTTCTCTAGCAAGCATCGCTAGAGCTATTGAGTCTTTTACCCAATAAACAAACTGACGATATTCACTGTTCGTAATTTCAGTTTCGTCCATGTAAAAAGAAGGTACAGTAACTGTTTTGGCTGGAGCACTTTGTAATTGGGCTAAGTCTTCGTCCGATTTTCCCATTATATAAGCACCGCCTTCAACAAGAACCATTCCATAAGGCTTTTCTCCAAACCACTTTTTCTGTTGTACACCTATAAGTTCGCCTCTGTTTTTGCTTCCGCAAGAAACCACTATTAAGGAAAGTGTTAATAAAGCTAAAAGTCTTCTCATTAGTATTTTTATCAAAACGTAAATTAAGTTTTAATAGTACATAAAACTACTTATTTTTTTTTATAAACTATAATTGCTCAATTAATGAGTTTAAATACATCTGTATCTTTTGATCTTCAATCCAAAATTAATTCATTCTTCTAAATGCATTAAACCATCTTTCAGGGATGACATCTTGGGCTGCCGACTCATAATCATTTTTTGTGCATGCTATTAACGCTCTAGTTTTTGTTTTATTATCTAAATTAGTATCATTTATTAATTCCATCCACCAACGATTGCTTTTTTCGCTTTTGTAAAATACAATTGTTTGATTAGAAAGGGTAACAGAATATTTTAAAAAACCATTATTAATGTTAATTGGATGTTCATCAAACCTATACTGAACTCCTTCTATAAAATACCAAACTATTTGCGCTGCTAACTGGTCCATCATTGGTGTTGAAGGCAATTCATATAATCCGATAAAACCTACACGATCGCTGATACCAGCATATCTACTTAATGCACAAATTGACCTTGAATCTATTCCATTGGGTTGACCTTTAAGCGGATCAGCAATAGCCTCCCATGACAAGCATTTCATGTCAAACCCAACAATATCAGCATCTCTAAAAATAGGTTCAACTAAACGAACATCATCTAAAACTTGACCTAATCGAATTCCCTCAAAAAATAATTTATCCATTAAGTCTTTTTCTTCTACAGCACAATAGTAATTCTGATATCCCAAATTGCTGTAGTTGTTTAAAACATTAGGTTTTTCCATGATAATTTTACTCATATATGAACGACCAGAAATTAGCTCATCTTCTTGTGAAAAATCAAACGATCTATCAACAGAAACCATATTTACAAGCTCTTTGAATTCTTGGAAAACTTGATATAATGGGAAAATAAGGTCATGACTGCCTCCTATAAAAACAGGAATTATATTCATTTGCTTTAAATGAAATCCAATTTCTTTTATTGCAAAATAAGTGTCTTTGACTTTTTCTCCGTTTGATAAATCCCCCAGATCAGCAATCTTCAGGTCCCAGTTTCCAGGATATAATTCATAAAATTCTTTGCGAAATTGATTAACATCATATTGAGCATTTACAAAAAAACTATTACGCTGTTCAACTAGACCAATAATTGCTATTTGGAGTCCTTTCAAGTCTGGTAAACCTAATTCTTCCGTATGAATATCAATGTTTTTCCCAATCACTTGCTTGGGTAACATAGAAAGGCCCAAAATAGCTTCTTTATTTACGGGAAGCAACAACTCTAGGCTCATTTTTTCTTTGATGATTTATTTTTTCCCCTTGCTTTACTAGAAGCCCCTAGGTATTTTTCAGCATCTGCCAAGGTGATTTTAGTCGCATCTACTTCTTTTCCAATTACTACTTTTTTCTTTCCTTGAATGATCTGGTGTCTTCCCCAGCGTGCTTTTTCCACGCGAATTCCTGCCTCACTCCAATCATGGACTAATTTGTCTTTTTCCTTCTGGATTTTCTCTTCGATTAGATCTACGATATCTGAATCTTTTAAATTATCAAAATCATATTTCTTATTTACATTAATAAATAAACCACTCCATTTCAAGAACGGACCAAAACGACCTATCCCCTTAGTAACTGGAAGTTCGTTAAATGTATATATTGGAGCGTCTGCTTTTAATTTTTTTTCTATTAAATCGATTGCAGTATCTAGATTAACCTCAGAAGCTATAATCCCTTTTGGTAAAGAAACAAAAATACCTTTATGTTTTATGTATGGTCCAAATCTCCCATTATTTATTATTACTTCTTCTTCTTGGTAAGTCCCTATAGTTTTAGGCATTTCAAAAAGTTGCATAACCTGCTCAAAAGTAATATTCTCTAATTGTTGATTAGGACTTAAACTTGCATATATAGGCTTTTCTTCTTCTTGAGGATCACCAATCTGTGCTATTGGACCAAACTTACCTAATCTTACTTTTACTGGTCTACCAGAATTCGGATCAACTCCTAAAACACGTTCTCCAGATTCACGCTGTGCATTTTCTTTAACATATTCAACTGTATTATGGAATTTCTCATAAAAACCTTTCAGCATTTCTGTCCAGTCTTTACCACCATTTGCTATATCATCAAAATTTTGCTCTACTTGAGCAGTAAAATTTAAATCCAAAATAGTTTTGAAATTTTCAACTAAAAAGTCATTAACAATCATTCCAATGTCAGTGGGAGTTAATTTTCCTTTGTCAGCACCAACCATTTCCGAACGTTTTTCAATTTTGATCTTCTTATCTTTAAGTATTAGTTGATCATAAGATCTGCTCTCTCCGTCAGAATTACCTTTTTCAACATATTTTCGATTTTGAATCGTAGAAATAGTTGGAGCGTAAGTAGAGGGTCTTCCAATTCCAAGCTCTTCCATTTTTTTAACCAATGAAGCTTCCGAAAAGCGAAAAGGGGGGCGGGAAAAACGTTCGGTAGCAATCATTTGGTTTAATAAAACCCTATCACCTGTATCTATCTTCGGTAAAATTGTATTGTCTTCATCTACTTCATCATCTGTTCCTTCCATGTAAATTTTAAGAAAGCCATCAAAAGTTACTACTTCTCCTTTAGCTTTAAAATAATTTTGATGTTTATCTGCTTGAATTGAAATATGTGTTCGTTCCAAAGCAGCGTCTTTCATTTGTGAAGCTAAGGTTCTTCTCCAAATAAGTTCATAAAGCCTTGCTTGATCATGATCTACATTAATATTTTTATTTAAAAAGTTCGTAGGTCGAATGGCCTCGTGTGCTTCTTGGGCTCCCTTATTTTTTATTATAAAATTCCGATTCTGAAGATATTCCTCCCCATAGACTGATAATATTTGAGTATTTATATTTCCAACAGCTTCGTCAGATAAGTTGACGCTATCTGTTCTCATGTAAGTTATATAACCTGCTTCATATAGTCTTTGAGCAACATTCATTGTCTTAGAAACAGAAAAATACAACTTTCTCGATGCTTCTTGTTGTAATGTAGAGGTTGTGAAAGGAGGGGGAGGACTCTTCTTCCCAGGTTTCTTTTTAACTTCACTTACTTTGAATTCAGCCGAGATATTTTGCTCTAGGAATACTAGTGCCTGTTTTTTTGAAGAAAATAATTTATCTAGTTGAGATGGAATTATTTTCTTGCTTTCAGTTTGAAAGATTGCTTGTGTCCTAAAGCTAGGTTCAGTAGAGAAATTTCTTATTTCGCGTTCTCTTTCAACAATAATTCTCACCGCAACAGATTGAACTCTTCCTGCCGACAAACCTCCCTTTACTTTACGCCAAAGTACTGGAGACAACTCATACCCTACTAGTCGATCTAAAATTCTTCTGGCTTGTTGAGCATTAACCAAATTGAAATCAATTTCTCTCGGTTTTTCTATTGCTTTCTGAATCGCATTTTGTGTTATTTCAGAAAAAACAATTCGTTTAGAATTAGTTTTTGAAAGATTTAAAGTATTTGCTAAATGCCATGCAATGGCTTCTCCTTCTCTGTCTTCATCACTAGCTAACCAAACTGTTTCAGCTTTTTTAGCTAAGCTTTGGAGTTCTCTGACGAGTTTTTTCTTATCACTACTAACAATATACTTAGCAGAAAAATCACCTGAAACATTGACTCCTAGCTCTTTTGCTGGAAGATCTGCGATATGCCCATAACTGGAAGCAACTTTAAAACCCTTTCCCAAAAACTTCTCAATGGTTTTTGCTTTTGCAGGAGACTCAACGATTACTAAATTCTTAGCCATTTAATAAATTTTGGTCACAAAAGTAGTTAAGTTTTTTTGGAACTATCAAATTTTAAAGTTCACTTGTATTAAATACATGTGAAATTTATCCCTTATAAACTTAAATAAAAAACTGTTAAGGCTAATTTGTAA
>Ga0066856_10000431_pt1 | contig 15494 bp, 10 predicted proteins | sample ETNtaG_5_FD_65605 | JGI IMG/M metagenome (GOLD analysis project Ga0066856, IMG submission 65605) | Marine microbial and viral communities from oxygen minimum zone, Eastern Pacific Ocean - ETNP201406SV205 | ecosystem: Environmental > Aquatic > Marine > Oceanic | place: Pacific Ocean: Eastern...
AAAAGTCCCATAGTGTTTAGGGTTTGGAAAAGGGCAAAAAAAGAAGGGGGGTCTTGAGTCATCTCCATTCACGGTAACGCGCAAACTGTCCTAATAGGTCGGACGCACGCGACCACGAGAGAGCACTCGAACGGGAGACATGCGGAGGCGTTCGGGCGCGACGTCCGCGATCGCTCCGTCGCGGCGGCCCCGGAACGAAACACCGAAAACGCCGCCCGATCAAGTCGTCATCGAGCGAGAAGATATTTTACCCTCGTCGATCTTCGCCGGGAAAGAAAAGAAGGGAAAGAACGACGACCGGGAGGCGGGGAAAAGTAAGGGCATCGCCAAGAGAAACGGGCAGAAGACCGATCCAGACGATGCGAAAGAGATGGACTGGAAGGAATACTATCGATCGTTGGCGAACGAGAGAGTAAACGGCGTTGGATGCTCGCCGGTGGCGTTGATTTTGTTGATGCTTGCATTTGACGTGGTCGTTGAAATCGCACGAAAATTGTTGGCGGAGAACCCTGAGCAGGTGAAGTTGTTGTTGTTCTTTTACGATAGACTTGGAAATGTGTTTAAGAACTTTGCTGGGTCTGCGAGAGAAGAGATGTCGTCATCGAATTCGTTCGGTGGTTTGAGTTTGGTTTGCGATTCGAGCGCTTTGACCGCCATCGTCATTTTTACTACGTGTATTCTAATCGGTTTAAACGACGTGATGTGGACATCGAACACGCCGAGGAGGAACTTGAGCGCGGCAGCGACATATGTCGCGTGCACGGCATTTTATGCGCATTTGATTATGTATTTTGGGGAGGATGTGCTGACGCGCGGTTCGGACGGGAATTTGGTGAGCATATTGAGACATTTGGAGTGGATGTTTACGACACCAATTCTGATCATTTTGGCGTTTCAGTTACAGGCGCTTTCGTTTCCGGAGAGCGCGCACAAAAGGCAATCGATGTATGCGTCAGTCGTTGGGATCGAGTTAGCGCTGATATTTGGAGTTTTGTGTCACTTTGTCAGAGGGAACATGTGGTGGTTGAGTTTATCTTTTGCGTTTGTGTGTTTTTTCTTCGTCATGTATGAAATGGGGTATTGTTTTTTCGAGTTATCGACAAAGGTAGAACACGAGGACGATCGTTTAAGGTTTTTCATGCTAGGAATGGTGCAGGCGATATGTTGGAGCTCTTTTCCTTTGGTTTTTTTAGCCAAAGAGTTTGATTTCATCACCGCGTATAGCGAGCACGAATGGTATTTAATCGCAGATGTGTGCACGAAATCGGCGTACTCGTATTTGTTGTGTCAAGGGAACATCCGAGTGATTGATAGTAAAGCGAAGGACGAGTTGGAAGAATTGCACTTGTTGACTGAGTTTCAGAGAGACTTTTTCTTCAACATAACGCACGAATTGAGGATGCCGTTGAACTCAGTCATCGGGTTCAACACGTTGGCGATGGAAAACGGAAGGATGGACAATTTTAGCGGCGAATTAATTAAGAATTCCTTGACCTCTGCGGAAGCTTTGTTGGGATTGATTAATCAAGTGTTGGATTACGCCAAGTATAATAAAAAGATGAAAGCGAATAAAAACGTTGTGCATGGTTTGGATTTATCTGAAGATGCGTTCACGTTGGAACATTTGCTTTCGCAAACCATGGACATCTCGCAACAAAAGTCGGGTGTTAAACGTGTTGTAGATGTATTATTTGAAATTAATCCGCCACATATGTTTTGCGAGCCCTTAGTCGGGGATTATTTTCGCATTCGCCAGTGCTTGGTGAATCTTGTCGACAACGCAATCAAATATAGCGCGACTGAGGAAAATTCGAAACGACGAGGGATCGTAAACATCGTCGTAAATGGCAGAATTGATACGTCTGAAGTGCACATGGAATTCAACGTCAATGATAACGGCATTGGAATACCCAAGAATAAACAACACATGGTATTTATTCCTTTTTCACAACCGTCGGATGATTCAGGCACGAGGAAACAAGGTACCGGTTTGGGTTTGTCTATCACGCGCGCGATCATCGAGTGCATGGGCGGCACGGTAACATTCAAATCCATGGAGGGGTTTGGTACGACGTTTACGATTGCATTATCGCTTAATCGAGTGAAAGGTAGTACGGATGGAAACTCATTTTCTTCCTGGTCTGGTGAAGAGGTCACGCATTTGCCAAAAGATTTACTGTACATCCTGTGCGAAAACAGCGGTCCGCGTCACAGCTTTTTGATAAACTTGTTGGAGTGCTATGGTATTGAGAATAAGAACGTGTTAGTATTAGACACCAGCCGATTTTACGCGGCACAAGAGCAGATTCAAAGAGCGATCGATGAACTCGATGCGGATGAAAAAGATTCGACGATTTCACCGGTGGTGTTTACATACGCGGAAACGTTGATGGAAAATATTGCCAATTTCATCGACATGGACCATTTGATGTGCATATTCGGCACACCATCACAATTGGTCCAAATAAACAAAGGTCATTTCGAATACGGCGAAAACAACAACGAGAACCAAAGAGAAAGAGCCCGCGCGTCGGTCTCCGAAGTGGATATAGAAAAATTTTTAAAGTCTGTGAAACGATACGAAACGTGCATGACTCCGGTTCGTCCGGGTGAATTTTTTAAAGTCGTTCAACGTTTGGCAGGTATATCTACAGACGCCGACGTGGATCCCACGGATATACTCGAATCTCAAGATTTTGGTGGTAGTGGAAGTCGCGATGAAGGCGTGAGAGAAAGCCTTGAAGATGCATCGTCCGGAAAATTTCGAAAAGTCTCCTCAAAAATCATTGGCATCGAAGAAGACGCCACCGCAGATCCCGTGGAACCAAGTGTCGGCACTCATGAGGAAGATACACCAAACGACGCGGCGATTGTCGCCACGGGATTGAAAATTCCCGAGAATAAACGAAAAGTCCCCCCCAAGGTGTCTCTGAGACACGAAGCCGATTGGGATTTAGATATTTCATCCATGCGCGTTTTGCTTGTCGAGGATAACTTGATGAGCCAAAAGGTCGCCTCGGTTTCCATGGCGACGTGCAACGTTACCACGCACATCGCCGATAACGGCAAAATTGCCTGCAACGCGTATAAACATGTTTTAACTGGAGAGATCCCACCGTACGATGTCATCTTAATGGACCAAATGATGCCGGAGATGAACGGTACCGAGGCGACCGTGTGCATTCGCGAGATGGAAAACGAAGCCAGACAACGATGGGAAAACGGTGAGTTGGAGAACGAACCACCCGCGAGTGCATTGATTATCGGATTAAGCGCATATGTTGGCCCAGAACACATCAGTTCGATTCAACAAGCAGGAATGAGTGGGACCTTGTCCAAACCGTTTTACCCGAGCACGTTGAGAGGATTGTTGCGAGACGTTTATTTGGGTAGATACATGGGATTCCGCGAGGCTGATAGCGGATATGTGATGAACGCGCAAGCAAAACCAGGGAATTAAAATAGTGTTCATGCTTTATCACTTCATGTAGAAAAAGAAATGGCCGCTCGGCACGCCTTAAAAGGAAATGACACGTTCGCGCGGATGTGTCGCGTTATTTAACGTATGTAGAAAAGCTACCTTGGTACCTCATTTACTATTATCTATACTCTATTTACTACCGTCGACGGTCTAACTGCATTCTAATTCACCATTTCGTACGCCGCGCACCACACCTTTAAAACTTTCACATCCTCGCGCATCCTGGCTATAATCGATTCCTTACGTCCACACGTTGTTCTGGTTGTTCCCTTTCTGTATCCATCTCCGTCTGCATCTAACAAATTCCTCCAAGAGGACTTTGGTTTTATTCCAACACCACAAATCTCCTCTGCCAAAGCCGTCGCCGCTACCGCGACCCGTTTCACTTCCCACTCGCTCACCTTCTCCTCGTCGTTGTCTGCATTTGAATCATCTCCAAACAAAGCCGCTTCTAAAATCTCATCCACTTTTTGCGTCACCTCCACCTCCACTTTCGTCGCCGCCTTCCCCTGCTCCCCATATCGTCTCTTCACCAACGCGAACGCGTACTTGTGCGGTTGAGGTGTTCGATGCAACTGAAACTCGAGCGCGCGCAACACGTCTCGTTCCAACTCCAAAATGACATCTTTCCGTTCGTAATAACTCTCTCCCACGACGACGACTTCGTTGTCGTCCGCTCCCTTCGACGGTATCTGTGCCTCCTCTGAGACCTCTCTCTCTAACCTCAGTCGACATCGACGAACGACGTTGCACACGTCCGAGACTCGTCTCGCCGTGTCTTCCACTTTCGAGGCTAGATACAAGCACGTCGCGACGACGCACTCCAATTCGAACGCGCCCGTTCTCTCCTTTTTTCCGTCGTGTGTTTGCTTTTGCGCTTTCGAAGGACTGTTTGTCGCAGGCGTCAGCGTCGACCCTTTACCGTCTTCTCCCCGGGGGGGCAACGTTTTTCCGTTAAAGGTGGTCTGCTTCGCCCTCAAAAGCGACCGGTAAAAGTGCGCGCTCGACGCGCACGTGGCGATCGGAAATTCGAGCACGCACGCGGAATCTCGCAGGAGCGACAGCGCGAACGAGTGGTTTCCTCGAAGAGACGCCGGCCACAGAGACAACGCGGACGTCATCGGTAAAGTCGTCTTGTGAAGAGAATTGGAATTGTTCAACACCCTATTTCTTCTTCATAATAGCGGTGGTACTCTTCATCGTCGTCCAAAAACATCATCATCATCATCATGCCTTCGACAACGCGCCAAAACGACATCAAAGACGCGCGTCGTCGTCTCGGCGCACCCACCAAAGCCGTGCGAGTTCCATGGCTCGATCGGTTCCTCATTCGAGCGTTCGCGTTGAAATCGGAAAACCGCTTCCTCCTCGCGCTGAAACAAGAGAAGCGCATCGACGACGGGTTGAGGAAAGTGCTGAACGCGACAGATTTGATCGTCATCGGCATCGGAGGCATCGTCGGGGCCGGGGTGTTCGTCTTAACCGGCACCGCGGCGAAAGAAAACGCCGGACCCGCGTTGGTCGTCAGCTACGTGATCGCTCTGTGCGCGTCGACGCTGACTGCTTTGTGTTACAGCGAGTTTGCGACGTGCGTGCCGACGAGCGGAAGCGCGTATAACTTCATCTCGATGACGTTCGGCGAAGTGTTCGCGTACATCACGGGATGGAATTTAGCGATAGAGCTCACCGTCGGCGGTGCAGCGGTGGCGAGAGGGTTTACGAGCTACCTGGCGACGTTGTTCGGTGTGCAACCGAACGCGTTGAGAGTGATAATTGTCGAACGCGCGATCGAACTCGATTTCCCAGCGTTTTTATTAGTGTCGGTGATGACACTCGTGATCGTTCGAGGCATGGAACAAACGAAGCGGTTTCAATTCGTGGTCGTGGCTTTATCGATGACGACGATTGTGTTCGTGATAATTGTCGGTTCCACGGAAATCGATGTGAATAATTACACGCCGTTTATTCCTCCCGAGTTTGGATGGCGAGGCGTCGTATCGGCCGCGTCGGTGGTTTTCTTTGCGTTTATTGGGTTTGATACGGTGGCGACTTTAGCAGAGGAAACGAAAAATCCGGGGAGGGATTTGCCGTTCGGAATTTTAGGTTCCTTAGCGATTAGTGGGATTTTGTATTGCGCGATGGCGAGCGTCATTACCGGAATGGTATCGTACGAACAGATTGACGTGGACGCGCCTTTTAGCGTCGCTTTTGAAAGGAACGGCGTTCCGTGGGCAGCTATAATTGTAAGTAGCGGGGCTATATTTTGTATCGTCACGTCTCTGTTGGGGTGTTTAGTTGGGCAACCTAGAGTGTACATGGCCATGGCGAGAGACGGATTGATGCCGAAGTTCATCGCGGCGATTTCGGAGACGTATGGGACTCCGGTCAACGCGAGCATGTTAACGTGGGCGTTGACCGGCATTTTGACCTTATTATTCGATATCGGTATTCTGGCACAAATGGTTTCCATTGGGACGTTGACTATATTCTGTGGAGTCAATCTTGCGCTCTTAGTACGAAGATACACGCCTAAAGATGTTCAATTTTACGATTTGAATGCGCGATGGCCCGCGCTTTCGCGAGCTGGATATCTTCTGATTACCTGTGTTTTCCTCAGCTACTCGGTGACGTATGAACTTGCAATAGCGATCCAAATCATATCTGCAGTCGCCGTGTGCGCCGTCACCCTGTCTTTCCACATCTACGGGCAAAACACATTCCCGGCGACCAACGGCTTTTGCAACGCACCGAACGATACGCAGTTCACGACGCCATTCGTCCCACTCTTCCCAGCTTTAGGCGTATTAACCACGTCGCAGTTGATTGTTAGTTTAGGGTCATTAGCTCACATACGTTTCGTGTTGGTATGTTTGATCGCGTTGATAAGTTACGTGGCGATGGATTACGCCAGATGTTCCATCGAGCACGAGGAGGTGGTTTCAAAAAGAGAAGAAGAATCGAGCAAAAAATTTTAGTTGGTGGAATTTCTTTAAATTTATCACTTTATAAGCGCATTATTTGAGTATAGTGAACGCACTCGTTCACTCACTCATGAGCGGCACACACAGGCTCTCTGTAAACGCGAGATCGTTGTCTTTGGCATCTAAACCGAACTACGAGTTGCTCATTAACGTAAGTAAATTTTCACCCTTTTTTCCAAAATTTTCTCTCTAACCAACTCACTTTCCAAATTGAACAGATACGCGCATCAGACGTCATCAACGTGTCCGTATTCTTCGTCGGGTTAACTGTTTTAGCTTGCTATATATTAGCCAGTGCAAAGGAAGACACGATTTTCGACGTTCCGATTATTTCAGACACGTTCACGAAAGATCCGCAGACTTGGATTTCTAGATTTTTTATCAACCTGGTACGTTATATGTTGTGTTATGTATTCGAGCGGCCATCGTCTGGACAACGCCAGATGTTAGCTCTCACTTTTCTCGGATATATTTTCTTTACGCGGCATTTTCATCAGTTTATATTTCTTTAGGCAGCTGTGTTGTTATTCGGGTTCGCATTCATTCAAGAAGCCTTTGTGCGCGCGTTTTTCGACACGGAGGAGAAAACGTGGACAAGATTCGCGAAAAGAACTCGACACGTTGGCGCGATCAGTGCGATAGGTTTAGCCGGTGTAGCGAGTGTGCAAAAGAACGAGAACGTGTATATTCACGGTTTTTGCGCGTTTCAGTTCTTGTGCGGGATTTTGTTGTGGGTGTTTATGCTGACGTTTCAGATGTATAAGAATTTCGAGGAAGCACGTTGTACTAATCCCGAAGAAGGAGAGACGACCTCAGATGTGCATTTTTTGCAATCAAAAGCCTATAGGAAGAAACACTTGTGGTTGAAATTGATTGCTTGTAGTGTAGGTACGTTGTCTATGTTTATGTTTGTGGTTGTTCGCATGCCACCGAAAGGTGGATTCGATCGAAATTATAGGATATTGGCATCGTTTGAATGGATTGCGGTGGTGTCGATATTAACGGCAGTGTGGAGCGTTGGGCAAGATTATGGCGCCGGGATGCGGATATCGGTGACATGGAAGATAGATGCAAAAACGAGGAAAGAGAAAGCATTGTTGGAAAATGTATAATGATAAAAGAAGTAGAATAATAACAGCAATGATAGCTAAAAAAAAGGACCTTCGAGCGCTGCGATCTAAAAATAGATATTTTGATGAACTTGGTCTTCTCTTTTCCACACACATAGATTATAAAGGAATGATTGTGAAGATACCATGTCGATTCGTTCCCCAAACAAGAGAAAGCGGTTGCATGTGTGTGTCCTTGGCGACCCCGGTACCGGGAAATCGGCTTTAGTGACGTCGTTTTGCACGAACCGTTCGCCTTCCTCTTGCCATCAGCCTCTTTTCCGGAAACCGGCAAAAACAGTCGCGATGGACTATGCCGCCAAACGGGTAGAGTTCGACGTCGATGATGAGGACGACGGGCGTACAGAGAAACTATCGCTTGAGATATGCATCACTGATTTCTCTGGAAACGACTGTTACAAAGACGCTCGGTACGCCGCTTACGATGATTCTGGTCTAGACATTGATGCTTTTCTGGTTGTGGTCTCGAGAAATCGAGACCCGAACGAGTCTTTGCATCTGGTCCAATCGAAATGGTTTGAAGAAATCGCGCAGTATACAAGCTCAAAGGTTCAAAAAACTGGACACGTTCTTCTACCATGTGTCTGTCTGTGCTTCCACGACGTCGATGACGACGAAAACAAAATCCAAATAGACGACGCTTTCCTCGAGCGCTCGCGAGATGCGCTCGACGCTTTCGACCGGCGACTCTTGACGGTATCATCCATGTCCTTCTCGAAGAGCACTGCAGGCACCTGCGAAAATGCAAGCTCTCTCATTCCACTCGAACTCGCCAGTTTTGTCTCCTGCGCGAACGCCAAAAGCGGTCTGAATGTTAAGTCAACCTTTGAAAGACTCGCGAAGCGAGCGCTCGAAAGACGAGAAAAAGAGAGGTGAAAGACGACATTTTTCGTCACATTTTTTGTAACCTACAACCGCTTCAAAAACGTACACAAAGGATGTTGGCCGCTTCCTTATCGTCCGCGTCTCTCGCGCGACCGAGAGTGACTGCGCAGACCAGAAATAAGGTACGGTTGGTTTCGTCGTCGTTTCTGCGCTCGCGTTTCTGCGTGGAAGGTCTCGTCGTCTTCTCTCGTCCCCGTTTGGATAAAAAGAGCGCGAAAACCTCGTCGCGACATAGGCGTCATTCGATGTGCGCGCACAAAACGACGCTTCGAAGTGCACGCGGTCTGCAAGCGCGCGAATAAAAGCATCGAGAGGACGCGCAAAACGACCCGTTGTTCGATGCCGCCGCGGTCTTTCGAGAGAACGTCGCGCATTCGAGCACCGCGCGACAAAGCGCTCGCGCGTGAGAGTACGGCTTTTTTGCTGACTCGATTTTCCGCCCAAAAGAGAGAAAAAAAGAGAGCAAAAGAGACTGACAAAATGTGTTGTTTCGTTTGAAAGTCGCAGGTTCGATCCTCGAAAGTCACGCTCAAAACGCAGCCGCGACGCGTCCAAATCGTCGCCATGGCCAAACCAGAAAAGGGGTCGCGACCGACCGCGGATGTGCTCGCGGCGAACCCGAACGCTACCGTCGATGGTAAACTTTGGGTGTGTCAAGGCTGCGGGTACGTCTACGACGGCACGAAAGGCCAGTGGGCGGAAGATAAAAGGTGTCCGGCGTGCGGCGAACGAAGATTCGCATTGAAATCGAGGGATGAGATGGCGGTTGCAATTGGTGGTTTGATTGCTTGCGTTTTGTTGATCGGTTCGTTGTTTCTAATAGTGAAGCTGTAAATCGTGATGTAATATGAACCGCGGTGTATGATAAATATGAGAGAGGGTGAGAGACGCACGGTTGGAAACTTGAACTATGTTATGTCTTGATACTTACTCATAAAAAGCAACATCACAAACCTATCTAAACATATGCGTATACTTTACTTAGGCCCATCCCCGGGTCCAAAATCTTCCGGCCTCCTCTTGGGCTCTAACGTCCCGTTTTCTTTCATGTTATCGTACATCTCTAATGCGTTTAAAATAGCTTGGTCCATGTTGAAATATTTGTAACTCGCTAATCGCCCGACAAAACACACGCCTTTCTCTTTCGCGGCTAAAGCGGCGTATTTTTCGTATAAACTTCTATTTTCTGGGTTTGGAACTGGGTAATATGGTTCCCCAACGTCTGTGCTGTACTCTTTCGCAATCAAAGTGCCTCTCGGCAACGGTTGTTCGCTCGGTTGATTCGGCGTGTGTTTGTATTCGACGATGCGAGTAAACGGCACTGAAGAGGACGGGTAGTTGACAACCATAGCTTCTTGAAAGTAACCATCTTCTGGATCTTCCACGTATGTATTTTCAAACTCGAGCGATCTGTACTCTAACTTGGGCATCCCTAAAGACGCGTAATACGCGTCGATTTGACCGGTAAACACGACCAATTTGTGTTTCGGCAACGCGTTCGCCTTCTTCAACTCGAAAAAGTCGCAGTTCAATCGAATCTGTATATTTTTATCGTTCAACAACATGTTCTCAAAAATGCGCGTGTATCCTCTCCTCGGCAACGCTTGCCATGGATCGGAAAAGTACCTATCGTCCGTCGTTATCCGACATGGCAACCTCAGCAAGACGCTCGCGTCCAACTCCTCCGGGTATTTATCCCACTGCTTCTTCGTGTAATGTTTGAACACTGCCTCGTATAAAAGCGGTCCGACTCTGCTCAACGCCGCTTCTTCCCCGTTCCTCGGCTGTCCATCTGCACTTTTTGGCACCACGCGTTGTTCGTCGTACCATTTTTGCATCTCTTCGTCTGTATTTACGTTCGCGTTAAACAACGCGTTCACCGTTTCCCTCGTCGGCGGTATCGGCACCAACTTCAACTCTTTATTTTGATCTTCTACTCGTCCTTTGACTCTGTGATCGAATGGCATCCATTCCGAGAAGTTTTGCACGTATTCCCACACGCGCTGAAACTTCGTGTGGAACAAATGCGCGCCGTATTTAGAGCATCGAATCCCTTCGTCGCCGACAAAGTCGTAGCAGTTGCCTCCGATGTGGTTTCTTTTCTCCACAATCAGCGACGTCATGTTCAACTCCTTCGAGCATCTTTCGGCGATCACCGCCCCGCTCAACCCCGCCCCGACGATGAGCAGGTCAAAGCCACCACCCGTGGGCACGTTCACCGTCCCGCACTCCCCGGACATCATCGCCTCGCTCAGCACCATCGGTGCTTCCGTCGTCTCTCCAGACAGACACATCTCGTCTCGTCCACAGAGACCGGTCACTTCGTTCAATCTCGCCCATTCCGGTTCCGCGCGGCCGACGCCGACCGAGGACGCGAACGGGCCTTTCGGCATCTTCTTCTTCTTCTTCTTCTTCGGCTTTCCTTTCGACAAAGGCGTTGTTGTTGTTGTTGTTGTTGTTGTTTCGCTCAAAGAGTGATGAAAAAAAAATGTCGTATGGATGCCATAATAGACCAAGTTCTTAAATTACCTAAATACGATACCCTAAACTTACAACACCCTAAAAATACTAGTATAGGGTTTCATATTTAGGTAATTTTAAGAACTGGTCTTTTATAAGTCTTTTCCCGCCAAAAAGCGCAAAAAAGCACTCGCAAAGTCCAACACAAAAACACCCCCCAAAACATAAAAAAACACCACCAACACCACCAACAACTTTGATACGATGATGATGCGGCGCTTCTCCCCTCCGACGACCCCGGGACAACACACCACCATTACCACCACCACCGCGAGAGAAGAGAACGACGACGACGACGACGAGAATTGGAAGGGACTTTCTGAATTCGAACGCATGCGCGAACGCAGGATCGCGAAGAACATGCAGCGCATGCGCGAGATGGGATTGGAGAAGATCGCCGCTCCCTTTAGGCGTCCAATCGTCATCGAATCGGCATCATCATCATCGCAGACGCCGAGAAAGGTGCGACCAAAAACCAAGCGGTTTGTTTTTTTGTCCCGTCGCGCGAGCGTCGAATGCTTTCTCCATCTTTGCCGTCGTCTTCGCTTTTTATTCCCCTCGTCACCACAATCGTCGCGCGCTTTTGCGGAAGAAAAACGCCGACCGAAACTACCTCTCATCGACAAAATTCGCTCGACAGAAAAGGAAAGCTGTTTTGATACCGGAAAGTCAGCGACGACGCACGTCTCGAGTCGTGAAGAAGATAAACTACGCCGAAGACGGCGCACCGACGAGAGAAGAAAATAGAGAACAGATTCAACAACGATCGCGAAAAAACGCGACGACGACGACGACGAGAGTCGCCAGACGATCGGTGTATTCCGTGGGAGGTCGCGTGTACGATTCGGAGAAAGGCACGACGTGTCACTGGTGTCGTCAAAAGACGGTGGAGACGCACGTGGAGTGCGTCGGGGACGAATGCCAAAACGGAACTTCGAGACCGGTGCAGTTTTGCGGGATGTGTTTGAGAAACAGACACGGGGAAGATATCGATTTGGCCGTGGCGAGTGGGTGTTGGCTATGCCCGAAATGTCGCAAATCGTGCGGACCCGGGTGCGATCTCTGCTGCAACTGTGGGCCGTGCAGGAAAAAAGCGGGGTTGTCGCCGACGCACCAAGTCATACGTATCGCGCGAGAGAATGGGTTCGATAACGTGCACGACTACTTGGTATGGGAGAAAGTCGGGGGGACGCCAGAGAGCATCAAAATGAGAAAGAAGAAGTTTAAATGGGGACAATGGGTGTTCGACGAGACGTTGTGCGCCAAGTGTCCTTCCGAAGATGAAGGGGAAGAAAAAATTGAAGAAGTCGAAGTCGAAGTCGAAGACGACGATACGAAGAACGAGAAAGTCAGGAAGGATAATGAAGAAGATTCGGACGGGTCTTCGGACGGCGACGACTGCTTTAAGATTGTGCCATCCTCGAGAATCTACACTTTGAACACGGTGAATAACATCAAGTTCTAGAAAAAGAAAGAGTGGGTGAGTGAGAGAGAGAGAATGGAAGAGGGAAAAAGCGCGCGTATTTTTGTGTGATGAATCTACAGGAGAGAAACAAGAAAGTGCCAAGAGACAGAAATAAAGAAAAAGAGTCATGACAGTAATGGTAAGCTGTATTCGACCGGGTACTACCTTACTAATTTTTGTTGTTATATATTTTGATACAAAGTGAGAGATACCACCACAACGCGCGTTGAATTTCATCCCTCTTTCTTTTTTAATCGATCGCGAGAAAAGCGAAAGCGATAACAGACGCTAATACGAAAGTGAGCTGTAACCCAGGCGCAGCGTCTGGTTCAACCGTAATTCCGCCACCTCCATTATTGTCTTCTGGGAATCGACCAACTTCTAAACCTGTCGATTTCATCACGGCATTTCGATATTTGTCTTGCTGATAGTACATGCTAATTTGCGCACCCGGAACATCTTGCGCGTTTTTAACCTCTGCAACTCTTCGAGCGTCGAAGGTGGCGCAAAGCTTATTCGACGAGTCGGATGGGAATTTTTCAATGTACAAAGAAAGCGTGTTTGTAATCGGATCAACTTCGACGCGCTTCACATATTCTCTTTCCGGATCCAAATTGGCGATAGACGACTCGACCGGTTGGAAACCAGAAAACATTGGTACGCTTAAAAGTGCCATGCCATCCACTCCATTCGTGATTTCCGCCTTCTTCACGCAAACTCTCATTTGTAACATTTCTGCATCTTCCACGCTACTCGTTGATGTTGTTCCACCCGTAAGATCTTCCGGCGTTAAAAGTCTTCTTCGTCTTTTCCTCCTCGTAGGACTTTTCTTCATCGTCACGATGCGCGTGGTTACGTCGATCGTGAACAATCCATTCGACGTATCCTCCGTTAAATCCACAGTTTCGTACCAACGCACGGTATACGAAGCAACCGCAACACCCGAACCAGAAGCGTCACCCGAAATATCCAACTTATCAAACGATTCCGCCCCTCTTTGTGCAATTTGCACGGTGTTAAACGTATCGAAGTTCGTCGCGTCCACCGTAAACGAAGGGGCGCCGACTTCGTTCGAAAAGGACAACAAGAGCGACCCAGAGTTGCTCGCTTCTCTCGTGAGCTTCGCGTACGTCGATAAGGCTTCCAATGCAACCACGGTGTCTTGAGTCGATCCATATCCTCCGAACTCGTTTCGCTGTTGTAAAAGAAACTTCAACGCCGAATAACAAAAATTATTTCCGGAATCGTTTAATTTGGCGTAAATTAAAACGACGTAGGCGGTGGATTCAATCTTCAAAGAGTTACTGGCACCAATACCTCCGTAAGATGTGGCACCGTCCACTTCGCTCCTTCCAATTTGCTCGAGAACGTCAGTTTTCCAAGAATTTGCCAAATCGCAGTGCGTCGATAACGAGGCGCACGCAGAGGCAAAGGCATACGTGGAGACGATTGCAGAATACACCGCGCTCGGTACGTTCTCGAGCGCAGCAGATTTAACAGATTCTAAAGAAGAAGCAACGTATGCTAACGCGCTTGAAATCGAACTTTGCGCTTTCGATTGCGTAGTCGCGTCGTCAATCGATGCAACTGTTTCAATCAAACTCAACGCGGCATACGATGACAAAACGAATTTATCTCCCGATTGCGATTGCATTTCGGAATGTAAAACGACTCCAGGCTCCGAGAATGCACCGTTCGTGCCTTGCGTTGATATCATAAAATTGATGGCCCCTTTTTGAACGGTCGCGTCTATGGATACGCCGTCTAAAATTCTGCTTTCGCTCGAGCGTTTCGCCGACGCGAACACCTTGGAACAAAACGCCGTGAGCCATAACGAAGCGGACTTGTCGCTTTGCGGTCCAAAAGCAGAAACGCCGCCGGATGGGTGGAAATACGTCAACTCTCGAGAGTATCCCATGATGATGTTATTTGAAAGCTCGGTTTTCAAAGCGCTCGTGAGTTTATTCGCAGAGTTCAAGTACTCAGCTACGTACACGTTCGGCGCGAGTAATAAAAGATTCTGCTCGCCGCAACCCATGGGAATTTGGACAAACTTGTTGATGTTTTGAATCGATGGACCCATGATATCGCCAACGACGGTAATAAAACTCGAATACGTATCTTTAATTGCTTTCGCACTCACCCCATTCGGAAATGCGTTCAAAGTAAACGTTTCCGACGCATCCTCCGCGCTTCGACGGAAAACTTTGGAAACGGTTGTTGTTTTAAACACGCCTTCCGGGTTCACGACGATACTCTTTTCCACCGCGTCTCGATATTCTTTCAATTCTGAGTCCGTACTCGTCGTAGTTCCGCTCGCGGAAAATCGAAGTTTAATGTTTCCAAGCACGGTAGGAGAAACATCGAAGGTTACTGAGTCGGCGCTATTCTTCGAAACAGTAAGTGTTTTCGAATCGCCAATTTGTACCGCCGCATTCGTAGTCACGTCTTCTGCTGTAATCGTTACTGACAAATCTTCATCTTTCAAGTAATTGAAAACTGTAAGGACAATCTCGACGGTTTCACCACGCGTGATTGAATACGGCACTTTCGGTGAGATGAAAAATTCTCGAAAGACTATAATTTCTGAGGCATTTTTCATAATGGAAATACCCTGCGTTGGATGCGAGGTAAATGCGGTTATAGTCCACGTCGTAATTGAATCAGGCGCTGTTGCTTCGAACGAACCCGAATCGGACGTTTCCCAAAGCCATGTCTCTGGGAAAAGCGTGCGGACTGCAGGGGAAGACGAGGATAAATCTGTGTCTGTCCCGCTTTTGATCATATTTTCCTGTACCGGAGCCGAAGAGGCAACATCGTCCATGGCAATCTCAAACGCAAACTCCGGAATTCCGATCCCGACTCCTCCATTATCTAGCGACGACGGATTGCAATAGCTCGCAATCTCATAGGTGGATATAATCGTCACGCGATCAAGTTTTATATCGTTTTCATTGTACGTGGTATCGCATGGCCAAGTTTCTGAACTCGCATGCAATGTGTTTGTTTTCAAGCCGTACACGTTTGACAAA
>Ga0066856_10000432_pt1 | contig 15468 bp, 5 predicted proteins | sample ETNtaG_5_FD_65605 | JGI IMG/M metagenome (GOLD analysis project Ga0066856, IMG submission 65605) | Marine microbial and viral communities from oxygen minimum zone, Eastern Pacific Ocean - ETNP201406SV205 | ecosystem: Environmental > Aquatic > Marine > Oceanic | place: Pacific Ocean: Eastern...
AAAAGAGTACTCTTGTTTATTTGATAAAAATGTGATGAAACCCTACTTGGGTACAACTATTGCAAATTGGGTACACAGAATTTTTTTGCCTTTTTTTTTGAGTTTACAAGATGGCCTCAAGTCTTCTTTCCTTTTTGTTTCATTTTTATCATCGTCATTCATTCACTTTGAGAGACGACGACGACGACGACGACGATTCAGACGACAAAACGACTTTTATTAAAGCGATGAAAGGCAGCACGAGCAGTTCTCGCGAAGACGACGACGACGACGACGAAGAAGAAGAAGAAGAAGAAGAAGAAGAAGAAGAGAACGAGTTTTGCGAAAGAAAAGAGGACGATGGGGAGGTTTTCTCGAGAGAGGCGAAAGAGATCGACGCGTTCGTGAGGAAGATTGTGGAAGTCAACGGAGTCGTCGGGTGTCGAGAGGATGAGAAAAATTCAAAATTCCACGACGAGGAAAAAGAAGAAGACGCGTTCGAAGCGATCGTAAAAAGAGTGAACAAATACCAAGAGAAGTGCGAAATGCTGGACGAACACTTGGAGAAATGGATCGTGCCTTTAACGGAGGAGGTTTTAAGGTTTCACGCGGTGAAAATAAGTGGTCATGAATTGCGATTGGAAAACGATGATGATGATGATGATGATGATGATGATGATGGTGAAACCACCACCACCACCACCACCGCCGCCGCCGCGGAAACAAATACGTCAACAACAAGTGCGACAGCCATCTCTGCTTTAGCCATGCACCGAACGTCGAAAGTTTTACACGCGTTTGCTACCGTGAGAGGCGCAAAAACAATCGCTCGATTCTTCCCACACAGCGCGAGAGATTTGGAACCGGCTATTAAGACGCTGAGAAGGTTCATGCCGAAGCGCGACGGGACCGCAGCAAAATACGAAGTCGCGGGGTTTTGGGATAGATATCGACCAGAAACGAGAGAAACGTTGACGAAAGAAGTTGCAAGTGAGAGCTTTTTTGAGACGAGTTGGGAGACGAGAGCGACGTTGCTGTCTTGGATTTCTGTATTAGTTCTGATGCCATTCAATATGGAGACGTTTGTTAAAACGACGAGTAACAACAGCGCTAACGGTAGCAGTAGTGATAATAATAATAATAATAATAATAGTAAAGAAGGGTTGATAGAAGATTTATTAGGGATGTGTAGACAGTGTATATCGTCTTCGGAGGTGGCCAGAGACCGCGCGGCGATTTGCGTGGCGCGATTATTGACCCGGCCGGATGCGGAATTAAATTTGGGCGAATATCTCGATTGGTCCTCCAGCGAACTTTTGAGAGTGTTCGGTAGAAAGAAAGATGAAGAAGGCGTGAAAGATAAAATAGCCGCGGCAGTTGCCGCATCGGAGGACTCTTTCGTCGCGGTCGGAGCGACGCGTTCAATGGCTGCGATATTTAAGATTGGTCGTCGGGACATTTTGAAACCTTTCCGCGAGAGTGCTTTGAAAGCCTCTCAGGCTGTTTTCGATGCCAAAGCACCATCGTCTTCTACTTTGCAAACGACAACCTCAAATGCACTCACTCGACAGTTGGCATGCAAATTGAGCGCGCGTGTGGCGTTGACACTTTTAGCGCCGAAAATTGTATCGTGGAGGTACTCGCGAGGGAGTAGAAATTTAGCCGAGAACCTTCTCAACAACGAGAACAACAGCACGAGTAAAGGAGAAGAAGAAGAGAAAGTCGATATTACCGACAGTACTGATGCCGATGGGTTTGCATCTGACGATGAAACCGATGAAGTGAGTCTCGAACAGTTGGAAAAAGCGATTGACCTTCTTCTCGAGGCGCTCAAAGACACAGACACAATCGTTCGCTGGTCGGCGGCAAAAGGCATCGGGCGCATTTGCCAACGTCTTCCAAAGCAATTTTCGGATGATGTCATCGAGAATTTGTTAACCTTGTGCTTCAAAGCGACCGAATCTGAATCAACTTGGCATGGTGCGTGCTTGGCTTTAGCAGAACTATCCCGAAGAGGCGTTTTGCTCGTGTCGAGACTATCGTTTGCCGCCAAGAAAACAGCCGAGGCGTTATTGTACGACGTTCGAAGAGGTTCACACAGCGTCGGCGCGCACGTCAGGGACGCGGCGGCGTACGTGTGCTGGTCGTTTGCGCGCGCGTACTCCAAGGAAGACTTTCAAGAAATATTTTTAGCATCTCTAGCGACGCCGTTACTTGTCACTGCATGTTTCGACCGCGAAGTTAATGTTCGCCGCGCAGCTTCTGCGGCTTTTCAAGAATGCGTCGGTCGTCTCGGAGGTGGTGGTGGTATTGTGGAAACGACCGGTAAAGGTGACGTGACGGGTATTGATATCATTCAAAAGTGCGATTATTTCACGATTGGGTCCGCGAAACGCGCATATTTGGATGTTGGTTTCTTCATCTCTCAATCGTTTCCAGCTTTTCGTCGCGCCATGCTTACTCACATATTGGATGTGAAAATTGAGCACTGGGAGGAGTCCACGAGACGGTTAGCTGTCGAAGCCCTCGGCACGCTTGGAGAAACAGACGTTGAATGGACGAGTACTGTCGCGTTGCCGAAACTTCTCGCGATGAGCCTCGACATGGATTTACCGAAGCGACACGGCGCGACGCTGGGGGTTGCGCAGCTTTTACTTTCGAAAAATGTCGTCAACTATTTGCGAAATGATGCGAGTCACGTGAAAACGCTCGAAAACACGTGGAATCTCGTCTATGAAATAGAGGCAAAACGTTTGTATCGAGGTAAAGGTGGTGAGATTATGCGTGGAGCCGTGTGCAACGTTATCGAAAGTTTAGGTCGCGTGGCAACTTTACCATCATCTTCATCAACTTCGCCGTCGGATGTGTTCAAGCCGAGTAAACAACTCATCGTACAACTATGCGAAAGTGCAACGTCGGAATCGTTGCGCCACCCGAAGAAGGGGATACGCGAGGCGGCGGCAAAAGCTTTGGTCTCCATCGCTACTGCGAGCGCGCAGTGTGTCGAAGGAAACGAAAACATCGCTCAAGCCACGTTAGTGGAGCAATATTTAGTCAACGACCGATTACGCATCATGCGACAAACCATGGACGAAGCGAGTTCGTTCTCGAGACGTGGGAGCGCGTATACTTTGGGTATCATTCCTGATGTGTTTATCACCAGTTCAAATTGGAGAGCTATTCTTACGAGTTTACTCGAGGCGACAGTTCCAGAAGAGAACCCAGAACTAAGGGATGCGGAAACTCGAGTCGATGCCGTAATTGCTTCGCAGAATATTCTCTGTAAGCTAAATGCGAAATGTTCTAATTCGTTAGACTGTGGAAAAGATACCATTACTATATCGGATTTGAAAGATGCAGCGGAGTTATGTTTAGAGGCGTTTTTGAAAGGCGTGGAAGATTATTCCGTCGATAAACGTGGCGATGTTGGAAGTTGGGTTCGCGAAGCGTCTATGCGTGCTTTTGCTGAAGTCCTGAGATGTTTTCAAACCATCTCCAAAAGTACCGATGATAGTGGTGTTGTTGTGGATGAATACGAGACAAAGTGCACGACCATTTTAGGCGTCTTGTTGAAACAGTGCGGAGAAAAAATTGACAGAACTCGAACCGTTGCATTTGAGAATTTATATGCGCTATTACGTGGTATTGATAACGATGATAATTCCGTGTTAGTTTCAAAAGCAAACGAGTTCGAATCGATTCAAGCATGTGTCCCTTTTGATGCTGAGGATATTTCATCTGAAGCTGGATTACAACGCGTCTTTTCGAATTGCCTCACAAAGGCAGTTCAAGTATCGCCGTACGCTGATTATGCTTTGAGCGGTTGGGTCGCGTCTACAGGAGCAGTGACGGAAAGTTTAGCGAAAGCTGCTACTACTGCTTTACTTTCGTTGCTTTCTGAGGACGAGGACAAAGTTGATTTGAAAGAAAAAGTTGCCATGCACTTGATCGAGACGTTTGATACGCATTCAAAAATCGACCGAGTGACTGTCCCGGCTATTCGTTGCGTCGACGTTCTCTTTACTGGCGGAGCATTTGATTTTTTAAATTTGACGGTGACGAGTTTGGATGGGCTATCAAAAGACTACAGGACGGCATTGTCAGACAAAATACGATTCGAGTGCGCTGGAACGCGGGACGTGTCCAAGTACATATTGGCTGCTAATGCACTTTCACACGTGGCCTCTTGCACGGATTGTATCGAGGCGAAAGAGAGCGCGCGTCTGGGTTTACTCGCGATGATGCGTAATAAGTTCCCGCGCGTTCGTCAGATTGCGTCGGAGGTTTTGCATATGGCGCTTAGCTCGGAAGACGACGTGGATGCAAATACAGAAGAAGCGATGCGAATGTTAACGGCGAGATTTTGGGAAGCGCCGATGAACGCGGAGATGAAAGAGGCTATTCGCGCGATTTATGCGAAACTCGGTTTGGAAATCCCGAAGCAGCAGGGGACAATGACGGCGAAGAAAGATGCTTTGAAGACGATAACTGAAGAAAATGTCGTTCCTGACATGTTGGCGTCATCGAAAGCGCCGACGACACTGGCGAAGAAAGTCGGCGATACTGCGGACGAAAACTCCTCCTACCAATCGCTCGTCGAGTTTTCCGGTCGATAGAATTAATTGTTTAATAGTATTATTATTATTATTATTTCAGAATGTGCGCTATTATCTAAATGAACTATCATACGAGAATCGTGCTACCAATAAAATCTCTCTCTTCTAATGCCTTTCGTTTCTACTATATGCTCACTACTCTTCTTCTTCTTCCTCCTCCTCCTCCTCTTCCTCATCGTCGTTCTCATCGTCGGCGTCATCTACCGGTCCTAGCGCCTCCAATTCCCCAATTGAACAGATGACTACCATAGGCGCGAACGAATCATCGAATCGTCCTCCTTCCTCTAACCGTCTTTTCCTTAACTCCTCTAGTGTCTTCGGTTCTTCTGGGTATGTCACTTGGGTCACGCGCACTCGAATTTGTTGCCCAATCTCTATGTATTTGCGAACAAATGTTCCGTTTTTTTCTCTTCCATCTTCCTCTTTTGATTCGTCCGTGCATTCTCTCTCGTCGATGTACCACGCTCCCCGTTGACCTTCTTCGGAACCCAATTTCTTGTTGGGATCCCATTTCGTCTTTTCTAAATTCATACCGCTTTCGTTCGGTAAAACTATCAAATCGCTGAAAAATCCCAACGTCATGCGAATAGCATTTTCATCCGTCATCGAGTACACTTTCCCGACTAAAATTTCATTCACGAACGGACTAAATACAACCATCCGAAACTCCACCTCGTAATGCGCCGCTCCGTCTCCGGCGTATATTATTCCTCCCTCGATAGAATTCACTTCGTATAAAGTCACGACCAAGCCTAAATCCGCGATGACTTTGTCCACGTACAATTCTTCCAGTTCCGCGACGATGGCCGTTAACGGGTCCTTATCCAAATGTTGCGGTTTAATGGTCACCGCGGCGTCTTTTAATCTCGCTATTTGAAACATGCTCCCCGCTAGAACACTCCCGCCAAAACGTGCAAGAAGGGAAGAGAAAGAGAGGAGAATTTTTGCCTTTATTATTTTTTTGGCGGCTCTTTTTTTTTCTCTTCTTCGTCTTCCATTTTTCACTCAAAAATGAATTTTTTGTGTACGAAATTGTTGCATGAAAAGTTTCTCTGTCTGTCGTCTGTCTGTCGGGGCGATGGAAAAAAAATGACTCCCTCTCAAAGTACGATTTCGATTCAATCCCCCAAAAATCAATCCCCCAAAAATTCCAACAACAACGCGAGACTACTAAAGGAGGAGGAGGAGGAGGAGGAGGAGTCCTCGTAAAAGAAGAAGAAGAAGAAGAAGAAGAAGAAGAAGAAGAAGAGATAAGCAAGATTCCGTCTCCTAAAGGGCACTCGCGAGGGCATAGCAAAATGAGTCGCAGAGACCCGGAATCCTTAGAGAGAGAAAACGATAGAAACTTAGAGACGATGGGGGACCGAGTGTCCATGTTGAAAAACATCACCATGGACATTCACAAAGAAGCTGATTCGCACCACCGAATTTTAGACGGGATGAGAGACGATATGAGTGGATTCCAAGGGGTGCTGAATCAAACCGTCCAACAGTTTTCGAAGGTTTTAGAGACGAAGAATGGGAGATACTTCTGCTACTTGTTCGCGTTTTTTATCGGCATGTGGCTTTTGAGCAAGATTATTTTTGCATAAATAAGAAAAAGAGAAGGGATTGATTGACTTTGTTGATTAGTAGTACGTACGAGACAATAATAATAATAATAATAATAGAAGAGAAAAACGTCGCGCCAACAAAACGAACGCGCGATGGTGATGTAGTAGTAATAAAAAGTACCTATGTACGTAGGTATGAGAGGTGTGTTATCTATTTAAATATTTTGGTGTTTTTACATACACGCTCGCGTACTAGTCTTTGATGAGGACAATGACACATCCGAAGTCATCCGATAAACGCAAAGGGGTACACCTTACGGTAATTGTCTCTTCTTCTTCTTGTTGTTGCTGCTGCTGTTGCACCGAAGCCCTTTTATTATAACTCTCGTCTTCGTCCAACGGTATCCAATTTTTGGTCAACTTTTCTGTCCACGGAGGCGGAGGATTGGTTCTCTCTGCGATACGCGCCGAATCTTTTATACGTTTAGAAAACGAACTGAGAGGGAAGATCATCGTCCCAACAATACCTCTCGCGATGCCTTTCTTCGTGCACATAATAACTCTCGCATCTATATCGACTGCGAATATCGGTAATCCAGTGGCTTCTAAACCAGCTACCATTAAATTTGCCGAGGCAAAATTCGATAAATATTTCGATTCGTTTTCAGCCCGTCGCAAAAGATTGGATAACGGATTGATGATGGTGGGTGCTCTCACGGAGGAAGTTGATGAAGGGTTGTCGTCGTCGTCGTCGTTGTTGCTGTTGTTGTTGCTGTTCCTAGATGTTTTCTGTTGTTGTTGTCGTTGTCGTTGTTGCCGCTGCTGCTGCTGCTGCTGCTGACGTAAGTATGAATTTGACGACGACCTTTGTACCGATCCATATGTTTCAACAGTAACTTCATTCAATATCAAAGTTAATTCGTCCACTAAGGGTGTCATTTCTTCGTCGTCGTCGACGAATAACAAAGGAGGGAGTTCAATGTCGGCGCCGTACTCAACCGGGGAACTTGTGACGCCGTCAATGACGCTTGATTCGTCCGTCAACAACACCGCAATCTTAGGCTGAAGCGTAAACGGCACTCGTCTTCGAATCTTTTGCACCAAGTCTCGCAAGGACGTTCCGGATTCGATTGATCCAACGATGATGACTATGCTCGGTATTGAATCTCTCAGGCAAGTATTGCCCGGCTCAACAATGTTCGTTCTCGAGTCTCGATGTTCGTCGTTATCACTGACAATATCCAATGAAAACTTCTTCAAAACTTCCGTCGAATTATTCGAGCGCGAGATAAACGCGTGCTCATCGTCACCGGCGATTGTTTGCACCAGCGTAGCCATTCGATACAGAGCAACGTCACTCGAAGAAACGATTAAAATATTCTTCTTAGGTACAATAATAGAGCTTTCGGCCGGAATTTCTCCATCACCTGTGGATGATGTGTCGCTGGCGCGCGAACTTTGTCCATTACCACTATTGCTTAGGATTCTCGGCGAAGAATTCTTACTCTTTCGTGACTTTGTGTATCCATTAAGAGAATTATTAAGAGTTGATGTTTGATCCACGTCCCCAATATAACTCAATGGACGATCTATGCGTTCTGTTTCTAAATCCCTCGCGCTCAGTCTAAACTTATCCGTCGGGTCGATTACTTTTTGAGCACCTTTAACCGGGGCAAATGAACGGATGTTCAAGGTCGCATCGGAGACTTGCACAACACCAACTGGATCCATGATGCCTCGTAAACTGTAAAGACCAATATATCTGGAATGCTCATACGGGAAGCCGGCTGCTGCTGCTATTTTCCACGAGTTCTTATCGCACAAGATTTGTCCGCCATGTGCGAGCCCTGCGACTCGAGCGCACAAATTGATAACTTGTCCAAAATATTCAGCTCGACCGGTTCGTTGACAAGGTTTCATATACGTCGCCTCGCCGGAAACGATGCCCATGGTGACGCGCAAACCTTTGAATGTTACTTTGTGACCTGCGGTCATGTTACACGCTTGTGGTTGTTGAAGTAACTTGTCGTCCCATGGTACTCGAAGTAGAATTGTTTGAACAACCAAACACCATCGAAAAGCATCGACGGGGTGATGAAACGCGATGAAAAATCGTCCGTTTTCGCTTCGACACTCGTAACCGCGAAAGGAGAGAAGCGTAGACCGAATCACAGTATCGTGCTGCGCCGTGGCTTTATCGCGCATTTTCACGTCTTCTCTTCCAAGCTCTTCCCATCCTTCAATTCTCGTGAAAACGACGGTAAAATTTTCGGATTCAACAACCGGAGCTTCAAAAACGGACGGTTCGAGTTGTCGAACGGTTTTAATCGGTGCAAACAATGTGATTCGTTCCACGAGTTTCTTCGGAATTGCTTGGATGACTTCTTGCGAGATGATCTTATGGTCATACGACGTGATCATCCGTCGAAGCGCGTGTAATTTTGCACTCGTCGTGGTTTTGTACTGTTCGTATTCGCTCGAACCATCGGCTGTGTCGGAATCTGAATCCAAGAAAATCGGGTTCTTAAGATTGACGCCATTTGGGAACAAACCATCTTTTGTGTTCAACATGTCATCACAACCGTCCACTCCAGAACCTGCGACTTCTCCGCCCAATGATGGATTATCGGATAAACTTCCGTGCCTATTCAAATATCTCATATCCAATTGATGTTTTCCCATGTGCATGAGTTGGAGCATTTGGGAAATTTGCAAACTGTCGGGACCAAATGCCGCCAAAACGTCTCCAGACATTAATATCTGTCCTCCACTTGCCGCGTGACACATCAAACGAGCCAATTCTACAGCTTTGCCTTCGTAGACTTGCCTTCGAGTTGTTGGATGTACGTATCTATGCGTTGTTCCGGTATGAACACCCATTCGAACACGTAAACCGTTGATGATTTCTTCTTGCTCTACCTTGTGCTCGGATTGAGGTTCTGTTCTTCCGATTTTGCTATTGGTATTAGTACTTTTCACCAGTCTTTCTTGCAGTCTTTCTGTGTTATTACTTTCGAGTACACCTTCTCTATCGCTGGAACTTTTCATCGGAAACCCGCGTTCTTCGAGAAGTGCTCGGAGAAATGTGGGAACTCTTCTCGAAATGGCAGACTGCGATTCAGCATCGTCCATTCGGTAGATATGTCTGCACGCGAGGAACAAAGATCGATCCAAAACGCTCGCTTGTAATCGGCTCTGTATATTCGCACACGCTTTCAAGGCATCACCAGGCGTATGAAACGCCATCGTGAACGAATCACCTTCGGAGAAAACCTCGTATCCATAAAACTTTTGCATCTCTTGTCTGACAATCAAATCGTGTGCTGCCAGTGCTTTGTTCATCGTCACCGGAGCGATCTCCCACAGTTTCGTAGATGACTGTATATCAGTAACGACTATAGTGCACGCTTCAGACGGTGGAGCGTTTCTCTTTTTATATCGTTCAAAGAAACCTTTTGCAAACATCGCATCCTCTTGAAATCGAAACAACCAGAGGAAGATGAAGAGAAGAGCAAAGAGTGAGGACGTCAGGACAATAATCAAAATGTTTTGAGTCGATCGACTTACCGGTATCGGTGCGACTAAAATAGGATTGCCATCGCACGTAATGGATCTCAAGGCACGCAAAATATCCACAGAACTCGTGGCATCGAAATTTGGTTCAGCATTAGTACTCGAAATCATACCAGGTACATTATCTTCCGTATACACCCATTCCCAGAAGCGCAGCTGTGCATATACTTTATCATACGCGCCCGAAATTCTCGAACATTGCGCGCCATCATATCGTCTCTTCAAAGTGACTGAAAGTGGAACGGTGCCGATTTCATCAATGCTATACTGTAAAATTAGATTTTGGTTTCTCGTCATGTACGCCGTCTTCTGCAAAAGTCCTGCGGCATACTCGTTTGCGACGATGAGAGCGCCAGCTTCATTCAAAGTCGTCGCTCTTTTCGTCGGACTATTCGAAAATGCAAAACCGGGAACGAATGATAGGATCTTTTTCTTGATACCTTCGAACGTTTCAAATGCCATCCAATCGTCTAATCCAACTAAAATAATTGGTTCCGTGACGCCATTCAGCCATGGGTTCAATCTTACGATAGTTTCGTGGCCCCAAGTAGTCGCACTACCGGATAAAATAGCCGCGATGGAATAGACATCAAACGTTATCTTCGTACTATTTTCACCTAAAGTCAGAACGCTCGGATGAACGGTCATTTCCGATGATATTTTGACGAACGGGAACGAAATGTACTCTGGGAAATCTGAAGGCAACGGCGAGGCGTATATCGGCGTTTCCGCATTGCTAAATACATTTGAATTAACTGCTGCAGCAGAATCAGTACTCGAACTCACGTCGCCTTCGACGTAGTTCAAACCCAACACGGACGCGTGGTTATCATCTAAGGCGGTAAACATAACGTTTTGAGCACCGAGCGGATCCATTTCTAAACCCATGCTCGAGTTACTCGCCGTGAGTAAAATCGCCATCGAATCTAACACTGTTGCCACCTCCTGGGGTCTGTACACTTTAACCGTCGTAACGTTATCGAGCGAATTGTGCTCGTCACCATAGATACTTGCTATTCTATCGCTTCCGCAAAATAAATCTCCTTGCATTCGAGCCAAGACAAAGTTTCTTACCACTGCAGGAACTTGGACTAAAGAATTGGTCTCCATAATCGTTTTTGTCAACGGCGAAGTTAAGAACCACGACCAATAATCTAACGTTTCTCTCATGTTATCACACGTTGCACCAGCTCTGAGACGATCTAAAGCCGTATTCGTGATTGAATCCATTCCTGTTCTAAGAATCAAATACGAATAGGTCGCAATCGGCCACGCGCCAGGATCGTCCGCGCCCATCAAATCTGCAGTGAGTCTCGTCGGATCGTCCTCGTTGTTTCCAAACTGTAATCCTCTTTGCAAAATAGCTAACGTGATTGAATTAGAATCCGGGTATACCAGATTGCTCGTGCTTTCATTACCTTCCAAAAGACCAATCATGCTCAACTGTAAACTCATTGCATCTGATAACACAACATACCCGATGGAATACGCTTTGGCTTTTATAAAACTCGCAAGCCCGTAGCCCGTATCCAACTCGTTCAAAACACTATTCTCTATGTGTAAGTCCCACGATGGTAACTTTGACGTGCCTATGTTATCTTTGAATACATCTGAAAATTGACTCAAAGCTTTCGTCCACGCTTCCGTCGTCCCAGACGAATCTTTCCTCACCGACACTAATATATCCTCATCCGGAAGGACATTCTGAATGTTTAGTTTGTTTGCGCTCTTAATTCTATCGTCGTTCCATTTCGTTATCACCCCGGCGTAAATTAAACTCAACGTTTCCTTCGTTAATACTAAAGAACTTTTACCGCTCGTGCTATCAACCTCGGGCAAATTATACACCGGCGTCACCGCACCGGCCACGACTGGATACATCTGCACGTCTGGAAACTGACTATACTGACTCGCACTGATTAAAGAATCCGAACACGCAAAGTCTACCTCTAACGGTTCTTCGTTATCCGAGCACTCTGTAGTTGCGTTCAGAATTCTACAGATTCCTTTCCCCGAACCGACATCTAGGTAACTCACTTGTATGGATGGTTTTATTAAAGCGTACGCTCGTGCACACGATTTATACACTACCGCTGGAAACGTCGCTCCTGCACCGAACAAATCCATCGGGTTTGTGGAGGAATACGTTGCGATCGTTTCATTGTTAGTATGGGTTATCATCGTTTCTAGTACATTTCTTCTTCTTCTTCTTCTTACTCCTCCTTCATCAAGAGTAGTAGTTGCGACACCTTGCCGCCGTCGGTTCCTCTCTTCTCCAATTGCGTAATCGACATTCTTTAACAACTTCCTCCCTTCGCTTTGACGTATTTTAGTCGCGGAGTACGAAGAACGAAACAACAGGAGGAGAAAAAAGAGCAGATGAGGAAGATGCACACGAGAGGAAGAGGAGAAGGAGATCCTCCTCCTCCTCCTCCTCCTCCCACGACGACGAATCGTCGTCGTCGTCGTCATCTTTCTTCTTTTTTTGTGCGGAACAATTTATTCTTTTTTAGTCGTAATGCGAGTTTTAACACATTTTTTCGGTGGTTGGTGTCACACAGATGACAGAGCAGAGACAAAAACAGAGGAACTTTGAAAACTTGAACGATATTTTACGCGACGAAAAGCGACACACAAAATTATTAGTGAGCAAATTCGTTTGATTCATCACGCAACAACACAACAACAACAACAACAACATTATTCTATTACTATTTTAAACCATGGGTGTCGGACCATCATCTGAATCGCACAAGGCGAAGTACAACGTTGCCGTGTTAGGGGCGGCTGGGGGAATTGGACAAACGCTATCTCTTTTGATGAAACAGAGCAAATACATCAAAAGCTTACGTTTGTGTGAGTCACCACCGATTGTCCCTTTTCTCTCTCTCTCTCTCTCCAATTTTGTTTTGAATCCAGTCACGATTCGTAACTGTCGGAGATATTTTTCTTGTTCTTGTTCTTTTATTCTTCTCGAACTAAACGTCTCACGCTCGCGTACTCACCGAAGACAATCAAACCGACGCATCTCTCGTTACACCATGAACAGACGATATTTCCCCAATGGTCACCGGTGTGGGCGTGGACCTCTCGCACATCTCCACCATCGCCGAAGTAAAAGGCTTCTGTGGGAACGACCAAATCGAGGAGGCTTTGACTGGATGCGACTTAGTGATCATCCCAGCCGGGATCCCGCGAAAACCAGGAATGACCAGAGACGATTTGTTTAAAATCAACGCCGGGATTGTGAGAGATTTAGTCCAAAGCGTGGCTAAACATTGCCCGAACGCGGTTTTGAACATCATTTCCAACCCGGTGAACTCCACCGTCCCAATCGCCGCGGAGGTGATGAAGAAGAATGAGTGTTACGACCCGAAGAAAATTTTGGGCGTAACGACGTTAGACGTCATGAGAGCGAAAACTTTCGTCGCAGCGTTAAGACCGGATGATATTAAGGACGTCACCTTGTGCGATGTGCCTGTTGTCGGTGGACACGCAGGTACGACTATCATTCCTTTGTTGTCGCAAGTGACGCCGAAACTGTCGAAACCGTTCGAAGGCGATGAGTTGACGGCCTTGGTGACGAGAATCCAAAACGCCGGGACAGAAGTCGTCGAGGCAAAAGCAGGCGCGGGTTCGGCGACGTTGAGCATGGCGTTAGCTGCGGAAAATATGGCAACCTCGTGTTTGAGAGCGATGAGTGGCGAGAAAGGAATCGTCGAGTGCGCATACGTCGCCTCGGACGTTATTCCAGAGTTGGCATTTTTCGCCTCTAAGTGTGAATTGGGTGAGAATGGGCTTGAGAAGGTATTAGGGTGCGGTGAGATGGACTCGTTTGAAAAAGTGCAGGTGTCCAACGCCACCGCGGAGTTGAAAGCGAGCATTGAGAAAGGCGTCGAATTTGCAAACGCGCCAGCCGCGGAGAAGTAAAGTTCTTGAGTTTTAAAATTCTGAGATGACGCAAATTTTGGCTGTTGTCTCTCATTTTGTTACATGTGCATCATAAAGGGAATGTTTTACTACCAGTGGTACCATACCAGGTGGTGGTACCTATACTGAATGTTACGATTACTTTCTATTTTTAATATTGATACATATCTAGTACGTCCCTCCTTTACTTTTTTAAGCGCTCAAAGAAGCCGCTAAGCCGGCTTGAAATTTACCCCCGATGACTCTATCAGTGGAGTTTGCCAAAAGCACGCGACCAAAATTCAACTCAATGTTCCCCACGGGTAATGGCCACACGACACCTGCGCCACAACTTGCTCGCAAAGAATCTCTAAAGTTGGATACTTTAAACGTGTCTTTGACTTTCTCGTCGTGCGGAATGATGCATCCAGCGTTTACGAACATATGTCCATGAACGCCGATGTTCCGTAACTTTTCAACTGGAATGTCCATCTGAATCGAGGCTGTACCGCTGACAATGACGTCGCCTCCTAAAGAATCGTACGGCGAACTCGACTGTACCGATCGCGGTGGTGTCAAATTACCCGAGACAGAAACTCCCGGCGACGTTGGGGTGCGGCTCGGCGAGGAAAGTGTTGAATCTTTCTCCCGACGCACGTCGCAAGGTCCGGCGCCGTGCGGTTCAAACATGCGCAAAGAGCCGACGCCACCCATGAAGAAGCGGTCCGCAATGTTTGATCCACGAACACCAGAATTGGATGGAGAGGATGATGCCAGGTAAAACTCTTTTTGTAACGGTAAAATAACGCCAGCGCGCGCGCCAACTTGCCAACTCAACGAGTGTTTCATTTTTTCCGGCAAGAAATCATTCACGCGCTCGGGAAACACTCCCTTGTATTTCGCGTGATACTCTGATTTCACAAACGCTTCCGTCGTCGAATCAAAAACTGGATTTAACCCAGCTAATTCTGTTCGAACGTTCCACCACCAGTTTCTTTTCTTTTCTGCTCTCACGCCTTCCCCTTTACGTTCATCTTCTTCTTCTGATTCGCCACCGAGCGTGTGCACGATGGACGATTTCAACGAGTGTCCGCACATTTTTCTCACCGCTCTCGAGGCAAATCTCGTCGGGTCTGTGATTTCTCTCCACACCAAGTTATACTCCAACGTCGCCGGTCGATCTGGTGAGCTCAAGTGAAACGATAACCCTCTTCCGGTTTCGTGAAACGACGAGTGTCGCACTGAACAGGTGTGTTGCTGAAAAATCCTCAACGCAGTCGTGATGTCCGATCGGAACACTCTCGGTTGTTCCCAGTGCAACGCGTAACTCGCTGATTTCTCGTGTCCTCTGATTAACTCGAAGTCTATTTTTTCCGCGGATCCAACTGCGTTTCTTAACCCACCGGTTATCTCTACCGTCCCTTCGCCGCTTTGCGAAACAAACGTCCCTGCTTTCAATGATAACGCGTCTTTCTCCACTACATCTACGATAATCTTCGCCCCATTGGGGACGTAATTCTCCTCGCTCCCGGCGTCCAAAGTCACGTTTATTCCTTTGAATATGTTGTACTTCTCCAACTCTTCTCGTCCTTTCAACAGCTCGTCTTTTATCTCTTCCAAATTTCCGCAGTTCTCGACTCGTTTCTCGAAACAGTTTGTAATCAATTTCTCTCTGGTCTTTTTGTTCCCTCTGACGACAAATTCGGAAACGAAACACGGATTGTGTTTCAACTGTTCGTATCTGTGTCTGAAATCGAGCAAGGCTCGCTGCATTTGAAGATTGCTATCACGTTCGTGTTCGTCCTTTGCTTTTTGTTGTTGTTGTTGTTGTTGTTGTT
>Ga0066856_10000440_pt1 | contig 15382 bp, 13 predicted proteins | sample ETNtaG_5_FD_65605 | JGI IMG/M metagenome (GOLD analysis project Ga0066856, IMG submission 65605) | Marine microbial and viral communities from oxygen minimum zone, Eastern Pacific Ocean - ETNP201406SV205 | ecosystem: Environmental > Aquatic > Marine > Oceanic | place: Pacific Ocean: Eastern...
GAGCTCGACATTTTTACCGCCGGTGATATTTTTTAACCGCCAGCTGATCGATTCTAGTTCTGGTTTGTACACAACTTCTCCAAGTTTACACTGTATTTCTGGTTTAGTGGCATCTGACTCAACAGGGATTAACAAATTGATGTGCTGTGCAGCAAATCTATCCTTGAATAAAGTGGATAGTTTGACACTATACTTGACTTTCGTCCCCCCAATTAAGCTTCGTTTCGCTTCGACCCAAACTAGGGGAGCGACGCCGGAAGACATTCGGTATGTCATCAACTCTGAAAGCCCGTCTGGAGGGACAAATGCAATGTTTCGATCTGTAGCGAATTCATGGAGTTTAACGCAATGGTGAAACTTCACATCTTCCATACTTGAAGAACTATCAAATCCCTCATGTCCACTATATTGTGGTGAAAACGCAGCATTCAAGCCAAGGGTACACTCAGGCATTCCACTTAGCTGGCACTTCATCTGTACTGCACCTTGTAAAGAAGAACGAGTTACTTCACCGAAACTGTTCACATTCAAGGAACATTTCTCCGTCAAATCCAAGAAAATTTCGTTTTTAGCGTAACACACACCCTCAGACCGCCATGAAAGCGCACTTGTAACGGTGGGTGGAGCTTGGGCCAAGTCAAGGCGTTGCGCGTCAAGGGTGATGAACTGTTGAAGAACATGTCCTTCGGTGAATTGTGGGAATCCATAGTCCATCGTTTCATCCAACAGTTCGTATATAAGTACAAAATTATCTCGTATGGATTCTTCCTCCAACTGCCCAAAATAGTGCCTCAGAAGTTCGACTAAACTGTGAATGAACTTGAAGATGAGAGCAGGATTCGCGTCTGTTTGACAGGTGCAGAGAAAGATCAAATCCCTGTGCCTCACATGGAAGAAAGCATGTTCTCCAGATTGTAGCGCAAATGTGGGCGCTAGATGCAGCTCACCAGCTTCCTTGATAGCCGTTGAAAATTGAAGCAGGTAATCTTGAGGAGGGCGCTCACCCCAGTCCCTTCTCAACAACAGAGTGCAAGAAGAGTTCAATATGTCCAACGTGCAGCAATTAGCCATGGCGGACAATATTGTGCTTACAATCGAACGATTTTACAATTGCAAGGGCTTACGCTGAGTGAGAATACCCCAAATATCGACATATAAACGCGCGATTTTAACACGTTCTTACCGCTCGCACCTTGCACGCCAAGCTCCTTCAGCCCAAGCTTAGCGGACTAAGTTCAGAGAAACGCTGCTTTCTCCACAAAAAATGACACTGATTCCGGAAATACAATATGGGTAAAAATGAATAAGTCACATCTGCGTTTTCTCGCGCCGTCGCGCGTCACTCCGCGCCGCGCGCGCGTCCAGGCGACGCGGAGTCAACGGATCTTTCCGCGTACCGTGTCATCCGACCGTTTACGTTTGACTTCTACGCGTGGGTGTTGACGGAAGACGACCGTTGCGGCGATCGCAGGATGTAACTTTTGGGGTTATAGAGGCCGTCGCGTATGTCGCGCATGTCGCGCCCTCGTGCGCGCCGAAACGCGTCTCTGACCGTGTCGATGGCACGGAGAAGGTCTATGGCGACTTTCCGACGATGTTTAGATCGCCGAGGGGCGTGGGAGCGACTGTATCCCTTGAGAAGGACGTGAGCAATCACACAACGTGAGGTAGTAGCGACCGAGGAGTGCGATTTGTCTCCGAATTTTTCAGATTACACTGCTGATGACGAAGGGAACGTCAAATGCGTTCTAGTTGAGCGAGCGTTGACAAATCCGCAGCCATGCTTCGAGCGTGCGGTGTGTCAAGTGAGTGGCGTGTCTTCAGTGTCACAGAAGGCGTCAAGACGATGCTGTGCGAGGTACGTGTTTGAGACGCTCAGCACTTCCTAATTATCGTTTACAAACAACGTAACAATGATCATATCGCTACCATGAGAAGATAACATGAGAGTACACACAGAAACGACTTGTGTATAAACTATAATGGGACGGGACAACGCGTGAACCAGCCGAACACTAGCTCAAAGTGTACGCATAGATGTAAAATAGTGTTTTCATCTTTACTGCGCAATTTCAGCGCGCTTTGCATCCGAGCACCGTCGGTGCGTTCGCGCAAAGTTTGTAATTCTAGACCATGTGCGGCTCGAAAATCACCAATGGTGATTCACCATCATCACCTCATCGCAGTTTTTAGAGAAATTACATGCATGTGATGTGCATGAATTTGCCGTGCATGGTGCCAACGCCATACTGAACGAAACGTAACGAGCTTGGCGGTGTTTGAAAGTTCTTGAAGTGTAGAAAATATATCCGCGACGCGCAGCTAACGGAGCGCGCGTCGCGACGCGAGGTGCACGCGAAGGCAAAAAGTCACATATTTTACCGTTTTTTTAGGAATCACTGATGATGAAAATATGCTTATGCTGATGCTGATGACGCATTCTGGCGTTTGAAATATTTGAATCAGAAGGAACTGTTGGCACCTTGCGTGTACGCGGCACATAACCGGAGACGCTGTGCGCACGCCGTGCACCCGTCCGCACAGCGACACGAGAAGCAGTCAAGATTTCGACCCTTCATGTCAGAAAGTCTGGAACCGAACTACGAGACGGAAAAAAGTAAAGATCTATCACATCACCGGATTCTCACAGGGAGACTGATTACCACGGCAGACTTGTGTACCCAGTTCATCGAGGAATTCTCTGAAAATGGTGTCATCAAATACATGGTTCAGCTAGTGCGTGATGACAATCTTGCGCTAAGTCGCTGTGTTAACATGCGTGTAGGAGTCACTCCTGTCTGGGGCAAACGGTAGGGAGTTTGAAATATGTTTAGCTGACTTGAAAGCGGTGAGTATGACTGGTCATACACACACAGTAAATAGCAAGATCTCACATGTTGTCAGTTCAATTCGGATATGCTCTATGGTGATATTCTACGTAATATTAAGCGTAACACACGCCGCTACATAAGCATTTTTTCTGAGGTTATTGCCGAACTGGTTGAAAAGCGCAGTAGTGCCGTATTGGAAGGGGATTTGCCGCACGAGGTATAGTTACGTGCGTTCATTTGTCAGGATCTTTAACTCTTCCTTAGACCAACGACAGTATGATGGCACATACTGGGGAAATTCCGAGTTCATTGCACCGCAGCATTCGTGTCTCTTTCAAAGCTGAAAGAACTGAAGCAGTGATGAAGCTGCGTGACATTCGAGCTTCTAGTATAGGACACTTGGTGGGCTTTAAGGTTCGGTTCGTGTGTGTGTACCTCATACCACGCTAAATCACTCAACAGGGTATATGTACGCGTATTAGTGATGTGAAACCACTTTTGCAAGTGGCATGTTTCACTTGTGATGTCTGTGATAAAGCCACTTACCAGGTGAGATCTTAGCGCCAGATAAGTCAAAAAATCATATCAGAACGTTTTTAAAGGAGGTTTTGGGCGAACATTTCACACCGTTATCCAGTTGTCCATCAAAAACATGCAAAACTGCTTCCACAGGTAAGAAATCAAAATGCTTCTTGTTTTCTTCTCACTCTCTGTTTACAAGTAAACCTCGTTCTTGAGACACGGAACTCCAAGTTCATTGAATTTCAGGTATTTCATACGCTTGCCATCCTCGTTTAATCTAACCACATCATCAAAGGAAGCGAGGATACAAGAATTACCGGACGACGTTCCCGTTGGACATACACCTCGATCTCTTAACATACACATTAAGGGAAACTTGGTGCGGAGCGTAGGTCCAGGAGATACGGTGAATGTACATGGTATCTTCCTACCTACAGGGCATACGTCTATGCAAAATCACTTGCTCACAACTACATATGTCGATGTGATGAATATCCGCAGACTGAAAGAGAAAAATACAGATGTGCAAGTTGAGGCAAGTATGCTAGATAAAATTCAGAGGTATCGCCAGCGAGGAGACTTCTATTCGCAGTTGGCTGCTTCAATAGCGCCGGAGATATTCGGCCATGTTGATGTAAAAAAAGCCCTACTACTACTTTTGTGCTCTGGAGTTTCACGAGGGCGACAAGATGGTGTTTCAATCAGAGGAGATATACATATTTGTCTGATGGGCGATCCTGGAGTGGCTAAATCACAACTGCTTAAGCACATTGTGCAATTAGCTCCCAGGGCTGTATACACCACTGGAAGGGGAAGTAGTGGTGTTGGCTTGACAGCCGCGGTACAACGGGACTCTATTACTGGTGAGATGGTCCTCGAAGGAGGCGCACTTGTGCTAGCGGACAATGGCATCTGTTGTATTGATGAGTTTGATAAAATGGATGAAAGTGACCGAACGGCTATACACGAAGTGATGGAACAACAGACAGTCAGTATTGCGAAAGCTGGTATAACAACTACTCTGAATGCACGCACCGCAGTTTTGGCTGCGGCAAATCCAGCGTTTGGACGGTACAGACTATCGGCTACACCTCAGGAAAACATCAACCTGCCTGCTGCACTCCTAAGTCGATTTGATCTTATGTGGTTGATACTGGATAATGCAGATGTTGAGAACGACATTGCCCTCGCGCACCACATTCTCCACGTGCACAAATGTGGACAGCCACCGACGAACGAAGAGTCAGCACATATGAATATGGTTGATCTGAGAACATATGTTGCGCTTTCTCGGAAGTTTGAACCTTACGTCCCAGAAGATCTCGCGGACTATGTCGCCAATGCATATGCAGAAATGCGGGTTCACGAATCACAAGCGGCAGAACAAGCTACTGGTTACACCACAGCGAGAACTTTGCTTTCAATATTGAGACTTGCGCAGGCACTCGCTCGCCTTGGATGGTCAAGTCAAGTTGCTGAGCAAGATATTAATGAAGCCCTTCGCTTGATGAAAATGTCCAAAATGAGCTTGACAACTCAAGTCAAACATTCTGAAGATGATCGTGTGACCTCTATTTACAAGCTTCTCCGACAGTGGGCAGAATTGAACGATAACACTTCGATCAATTACAGCGATGCCGTGAGCCTTGCACTCAACAAAGGCTTCTCACAGGAAGCGCTTGACGCTTGTTTGCAGGAGTATGAGGCGCTGGACGTTTGGGTAATTGACGATCAGCGTAGTATTACGTTCGTTAGCTAGTACAGTTTAGATGTTTCCTGTTGTATTGAAAATTTCACGACTCTGCCCAAATGCTCAATTGGAGGACGCTTAACCAGTGACTGAAAGTTGAATCTATTTTGCAATTTTATGCGTCAACTATCTTCTTTTGTAACGTTAGTATAACATACCTTTTCCATCTTCGCAAATTCCCATTCCTTGTTCTGCATGGACCGATGTCAACATAATTTTGTGTCATTAGAAAGTACTAGCAACGTACACAAAGTGGGCAGTTACTCCTAGTGCGTAACCACTTAGATATACAGTCTAGGTGGAAAACATGACCACAGTGACCCCAGGCTATACTCAGTCCCTCGTCTGTCGCAGTACTTGGGTTCGCTTGGAATTCAATGCTAGGTTCGTGCAAGCTATTTCTGCATATTGCACACGTATCTGTACATATTGACCACGACCACACTGCTACAGCATTCCACTTGAAAATATTTGAGTCAACTTGGACAATGAAAGAAAATGTGCGCAATCTAATTGTTACCTTCTTCACCTCGAACGTGGTCGAGCTTGGGCCTGTACGGGACATGAAGTCTATGCAAACGTCAAATTCGCCACCAAGTTCTGCGCGTTTGCGGCTTCTCTACCGAAGTGTCGTCGTAATAATAATACCCGCCAGACGCGAATCGGGCTAAATCCGAGGTGACGTTATTCATGTACACAGTACCTGGTATTTAACACATGTTATAATCTAGTATCGCGATCAAAATACAATTTAATACAGTTATGGATCGGACTCGTGAATCCTTGAGTTAATTTCGAGGGGGTCGAGTTAGGAGCGAGTTATGAAAATCTGCTGTTGGCCGAGCGCTGAATGCCTAGCGTGCATAACTCGGACAAATGGTGGTGAGCGGAATTCATAGCCTTTTCAGCCTAACTCGTACCATAAAGTTTATGAGGCGCCCTGGACTAACAGCTACTACGGAAATACTATTTCCGTAACTCGAGCATAAAGTGCGAGTTATGACCAATTTATGAAGTTCTGTTGTTAGTCGCCCTTAATAACATTTAATAGCCAATGTGTACATTAAATAGTTGTGTACAAAAGACGCGCCGTACAACAAATTATTTTAAATTTGTCCAACACACAACTGCGCTCGACATCGACATCAAGCTTGTTTTGAGAAGTGACACGTAGAACAACGAAGTACGCCCGTAACGAGTGCGCAAGACTTGCTTAAAGCAGAATTTGGCGTCAAAAGCATCAGAACTGACGTCGGCACAACTTCGGTCTCTCCACTCTCGTATTCAAGAAGCTTGCGGAGTGTTACTTTTGAAAGAACGGCAGAGACTCATGTCCAACTATGCTTTGCCGTGGATAGAGAAGTATCGACCCACTTCCTTGAGCGAGTTGTCAGAACAAAATCATGTTATTGAAACGATACTCAGGCTTGTGAGCAAACGCCAGCTACCGCATCTGCTACTTTATGGACCACCAGGGACGGGTAAGACAACAACAATCGGAGCTATTGCACGCTTCTATTATGGGGAAAATATAAGACCTATGGTTTTAGAACTGAATGCATCCGATGAGCGTGGTATAGATGTCGTGCGCAGTGAGATCCAATCTTTTGCATCTTCTCGTCGGTTGTTCAGTGCTGAATACAAACTGGTCATCTTAGACGAGTGTGACAACATGACAAAAGAAGCGCAGTTTGCTTTGAGACGAATAATTGAGAAATATACACAACATACTCGCTTTTGTCTGATCGCGAATTATGCATCGAAGATCATACCTGCTCTTCAGTCACGCTGCATGAAATTTCGTTTTGCTCCTTTCAGCAGTGTTGCACTACGAAAGCACGTGGAAGCAGTTGCTAAGGCAGAAGGTCTGTCAATAAGTGATGAGGCTACATCGATAATAGTTGAGGCCGCATGCGGAGATGTGCGCAGGGGGATAAATATCTTGCAAAGCTGCGCTCTTTCAACTCCAGGTCTAGTTGACCTGGATGTCGTGCACGGGCTATGTAGTGTTCCAAGAAAAAGTGATATGGAAACTCTGCTGTCATCTCTCTTGACAGATCCAGTCCCTAAACTCATGGAAGCGTTTTCTACGGTTAAATCTCGAACTGGATTGGATTTGGGAGGTATATTGACCACATTGGGTGAGCTTGTGTTTACTTTGCATCTTACGGCCTCAGCCCGTAGTTTTGTTGTGAAAACACTCGCAGACATACAAAATGCACTCACATGCGTACCGCAGGAGAAAATACAATTGCGTTCACTGGTGTCGTCTTTCGTGTTACTACGTGACATGAGTTCGACGAAAAATTGAGATGTGCATAATGTTTTGTTTGTACTACAATTTGACGACCTAGTTTTCATGAAAACAATCCCAACAAAAAAGAGGTATGCACGTTTGTTCACCTTAGATGCAACCACCACATCGGCGACGAGCCATTTCAGCCAAATCGCGGACTATGTTATTTGTAGCTTCTGGTCTTCCCAGCGCTTTGGATCGCGCCGACATTGAAACAAGTTTACTTCTCAATGGCCCAAACCACTGCGCCACTGTTTCCGCAATTTCGTCTGGGTTTTCACTGTAAACACCGACACCATTCTCAAGCACATACGGAATATTGCCTTCTTCTTGACATGGTATACAACCTTCGAAAACATTAGATGCTTGTAGATGACATATCGATAACCTTTACCATTGAGAATTATTGGTAAGCCGCAAGTGAGTGCTTCGGCTATTGTTCCCGGCCCTGCCTTGGTGATAACACAGTCACAAGATGCCATGTATTCAGCCATGTTATTTATAAAACCCTGCAAAGAATGATTAGCCCAAGCTATATAAAAAAGATATGCAGTTGACCTTCACGACTACTTTTGTATCCCATTTCCTCCTCGTGAGTTTGCTAGCCAAAGACTCGTTACGCCCGCATATAACTATCAGCTGATCATTTACGGAAAGTCTAAATCATTCCTCATTTTGTATCGAACCCCATTGTGGTAATTCTTCATACCTGCGTGATAGCGCCTCAGTGATCGCGGCGATCTTGCCCATGCCTTCCCCGCCACCTATCAACATGACCGTTGAAGCATGTGTATCAAGCCCAAGCTTAGATCGCAAGGCAAGTTTGTTTGCCTGTGCATTAACAGTGCTGAATGCTGGTCGTATTGGTAGCCCATGACAGATGATTTGATCGTCTGACAGGTTTCTCTCACGTGCCTGATTTGCCACCACGCCATTTGCAACAAAGCAACGATCAACGCCCTGCTGACATCTGAGGAATGAAACAAAGAGCTCATAAATAGGCTCACCTTGTGGAACCATGTAGAGTGGCACCGAGTCAGATCCGTAACAACTGTGGCAAAAGCCGGTGATGATCGCTCATTATCAGATTTTAGTAGTTTCAAAACTTTGAGCTATTGATTTTTGTCGTTGGTGAGTATATTCAGTCACTTACGGATACACTTACTGGCACGTGCTGCATCAAAGGATGTACGCTTACAACCAGGTGAGGTCGATGATCCACAAAAGCTCTCTTGAATCGCTTCGCCACAATCGCGGCGTAGCCCTGAACACAATTTCATTTAAAAATGAGAGCCGCGATGAAAGATGATGAAGATTGACTACCTGAAACATGACTTCATGAATGAACGCAGGTTCAGAGCACCGAAAGTTCAGTCGCCATAACCACGGATGTTTCACAAGGAAAAAGTAACTCTTGGGCATCGACGAAAACGGCCAAGGGGAATTATTACTCCAGAGGTCGACGATGTTAAAATTGAACTCGTCACCTGCATTCAAATCAGTCACGTTGCATATGATAAACGGGATGGAGCTCACCATAAATGGACACACAGCTGTCATGAAGTGCCTGAGCACTTGCACGATGACCACCACCTGTGTCACTACTGAGACAAAGAATATTAACTTTTTTCACACTGATTTTGGCGCCCATTCGCTGATTGTCTAGTTCTTGCGAACTTGAAGCGAGCTTATCCAAATTTTCATCGAAGTGCTCTGGCACCTGTACTTGTGTCAACTTAGCACATACGGCTTCGCCGATTACTCACCTCCGGTAGTTTAGCGTTCAAATTGGGCGCCGAAAGCGAGTATGTTCGCACGTTGTTGCCCCGTTTTGTGTGCCACATGAAATGTTGGCACCTGAAAGAGGACATGGCGTGTTTGTTTCGCTCTTTGTCTGTGCGCGAAGTTGCGCTTGTTTGTTGAAGGCTGCAGTTGCCATACCATTTGCGGTTTGATACGGCCGCAGATGGTCTGTATGGCCAAAGTAAAGGTACTTCGCCCTCGACCTGCTGGGGTGTTCTTTCTATTCCTACGCGATACATGGCGAAACGGAAGCAACCCAGCGCTGCGAGCCGAGGTCAGTTGTGCAACGCGCCTGGATAACTTCTGGAGATCGGGTGGCGGGGTAAACTTGTGAACAAATAAGGCGCTGTGGGTCACCATCTCAATAATTAAAAAAATGAAGTGCTATTTATTTCGAGTAGATTACACAATGTCTCGTGACAACGAACGGCGTCTATGGGCGTGAAGTACGGCGTACGGCCCCATACATAACAGATAACATGACACCATGCACGCCCCGGACGCGGCGACGACCGCGCCGCGCGCGACGCGGACGCGCCGACATCGCGAGGAAACCCCTCACGCGGCTTTGGTCGAGATCTCGGCGCGATCGCGCGCCCCGCAAAGCCGCTCGAGCGCGTCGCATTCGATCCGAGTCACCATCTTTCGCCATCACGCGCACATCGCGTTCAGACGCCCCGCGCGCCGCATGCGCGCGACAACGCGTCGCTCGACCCGAGTCAGAACGCAGACGACGCACACGGAGCGAACGACGACCTTTACGGTGACACGTTGGACAATCCCACGCGGACACGTTGGAATGACTATAGTCGTTTTCGCCTAACTCGGGTCGAAAACTTATGAAGATGGCTTGCTGTTAGTCGCCCTTCTCATAACTATGGTATTAAGTCCGAGTTAGGCCCAGGTTATGATTCATAACTTATGAAGTTCTGCTGTTAGTCGCCCTAAACGTACAGTTATGGGAATTTGCGATTATGGTTGAATCTGGACTCCAGATTCTGAAGTCCAGATTCGTGGACATTCGTTCGTCTCCGTTATTGCTTGGGGCTTCGAGCTTGCTCACCTGTTGTGTGAGACTTGAGTGTGAGAGCTTAGGCACAGTACTCCGCACAGCACCATAGAAACCGCAAGAGTCTTGTTCGCGCATGTCTCAACGTGTCCGAACGTTGTTAGGAACTAAGAGTGGCGTGTTCAGTTCTTGCAGTATCGGCACATGAGTCCTCTTGTGAATGAGGAATGACGATGAAGGCCCGCGACGGTAAAGTGATCTCGTTCTCCGCGTTGGATGGTTATCTCGCAGTTTCCTCGCAAGTTGGAGAGAACACTTTGAGGATTCAAATTTTCGATGCGACTGGTACTTTAAGAAACCAATTGCGCTGCGTGAAATCATCCCATCTGCTCGGTTTGAGTTGGGTTCATGATGGTCGAGTGTTGTTGTGCGTACTCTCCGATGGTAGAGTGCTTGAGTATTGTAATTTTGCCCGCAAGTATATTACGAGTCACAGCCTCGCATTGAAAGAAAGGCTTCTGAATATTAGTACGTGTACTGCTTTAAAGACTGGCTTCATTTTAACGACTGATGCTTCCATGATTATATTCATGGAGTACAAGTACCGACACTTGGTCGTTCGTAAAATCGACTTATCGGAGTATGTCTTGGGGATCACACAACTCGAAGTTACCCAGTGTTATGGTGGTGGTTGCTACGTTCAGAGCAACAATTCTTTGTGTCTATTCAGCAGTAACAAAATGCAGCCACGTGAAATTCGCCTTATATCCTCATTCGCAGTCGCTCCCTCTGGATCTCTTGTTGCAACCTTAACAATGCTTCTTGAGCTGTATGTATTTTCTTCTGATTTGCACATGTGTACTTTTCGATGTGTCATCGACCCAGGTGCTGGAACAGCAACACCACTATTGCAATGGCACACCTCGAAATTCTTATTCCTCTTCTTGTGTGAGGAGATCATTTTACTGAAAATGTCAACTGATTACGCCACGAAATGCTCGCGAAGTATAAAGCATCCGTGGCATGAAGTACTGGAACAGCTACACTGGTGGAGGAACGGTGCCCGTGTTTGCCTATCGTGGGCACAGCATTCCCACACCAAATGGGTAAGTAGTTGTGAGCTTTTACAGTACATATTCGATGTTAATCATATTGATTTGAGCGTGATTAAGGCTCTCAGGCCTAGTATTTCCTTCTTCAAGAAATTTCGTCAAGATATCCCCGACTCTTTATTAATACATGGATTCACTTCTGGCATCTCCACACAAGCCTCTGGGCAACACAGTATCACAAGACGACAGCTAAGTGGGTTCTTGCGTGGATCAGGAAAGATGTATTCGGGCTTAAAAATATGCCCGGATTTGTTCAAAGGGCGCTACATTATGGACTGGTTCATCAATTTTGCGGACAGCTTTGCGACACAACAGTCTCCCATAGTAGCTGCCCAGATTCTAGACAAAACACCACCCCTAATTCTAGATGAAAGCGCTTTGGGGAGCTTATGTAAACGCGTTCTGAACGTTCGGTCTGTGAACACACACCAAATTTTACAGTTGGCGCTGGTCCGGAGAGATTCTGTTGTGTTGTGTTCTATCCTTTCAACACTGCAGGATGAAAATGATGTGTACAGAGTTATGAAATTTCTCGGTAGTGTAGACGCAACTGAAGTTCAGGGATGGATGCCTTCATTGAACAAATACTACAAAAAGTATGTGTTGAACACAGAAACGTTGGGTGTGAAATTTGATGTGGTTGAAACAAAACTGTTGGTGGAGAGCGCAGTGCGTGACTGGCGTGCTGCAAGCTTGCTGGAAGACTCAAATACTCAAAGGAATATTCTTAACCTTCTATCAGCTCGCATGAAAGAGTAGGTGTCTGCAACGAGAAAAGCTTTTGGTCTGGATAGAACCTCAGCCGTGCGCGAGCGGGCTCCGATAAAATGTCTCTACGCTGTTACTGAAACTCAATTAAAACAGCTTGAGTTGTACATTGACGAGTACCATACTACGTACATGCAGCTTGAAAAACTTCAAAAAAACAAAACTTTGCATTGAATTAACTCAGCCCAGTCAAGGCGACTTTCGCGGTTGGGAAACTTGTACATGTACGAAGTTTTGAGTGCACTCAAAGGGTGATCTCAGACTGACTAACAGGTCGCTGACCGCATAAGATACTCTCATTACATTGGATGGTGCTCTATGACTGATCAATGGAGTCTTGTACATCTTTCAGAAGATCGTCGACGATGCTGGTGTTCGACATTTTGTTCGCCATTCCATATATTGGTGCTCTTGAATTTTTGCTGTTGTGCTTGCCACTCTTCGCACACTTCATCGCCTTGAGAAGGTCGTCTATTAACAGGTCTATAGAGTCAACATTGGCAGAGGTTATACAAAAGTGAAGCGCCGGTGGACTGTGTAGTACTGAGAGATGCCAGCCCATGTCCGTAAGCAAATCGTTGATGACATATATATCAATATCCTTGTCCTTGCTCTTCCAAGCAACAATCATTGTGACGTCCTCTCCAATAAGCTCCAGTTGCGGAATATTCAGAATTCGCTTCCGCAAAAGCAACGACGCTTCGACGATACTTCGTGCCATTTTCGCATATCCGTCATGCCCAAAATAATTCAAAGCTGCCCATGTTTGAGCAACAAGCCCCCCTGAGCGAGATCCAGGCTGTGAAGGTGAGATGTACATTCCACCCGTCCAACTGGTCACTGCCGTGTACTGAAACTTGCGGATGCTCCGACTCCTGTACAAGACAACTGATGAACCTTTATGAGCGCAACCATATTTATGTGTATCGACACTCATAGATGTAACAGCTGGTATTTCAAACCCATATTTGATCTTTTTCGTACCGTGAACTTGAGAGTCATTGATGAAAGGCAAAAGAAATCCTCCTAAACAAGCGTCAACATGTAGGCAACAGCCCCAAGAGCTGACACATTTTGCAATATCTTCTACAGGATCGATTATACCATGTGGGTAACCGGGCGCAGATGCGTATACTAGAATGACATTTCTGTTCATCTTTTGCTTCAACTCAGAAAGACTCAGTCGCCCATGTCTATCCGTCCCTATTAAAATTAGTTTGATGTTGAAATATTCAGCTGCTTTATGAATCGCCGCGTGGGCAGACACTGAAGCAACCCTACGCTTAAAGTCAGTCAAGGGATTAACAGCAATAAGCCAGGAACTTACATTTCTGGATACTTCACACCATGCACTGCACGCATGTAATCTCGTGAAGTTCTAATCGCACTAAGTATACTCTCTGTACCACCTGATGTCATATTTCCACAGATCCCGTCAACAATTTTCGATCCGTGCAAAGATGAAACAAACGAAACGACTTCTGCCTCCATTCTGCAAACTGATGGAAAAGCATCGATGTGCAGAGGATTTGTGTGAGCAAACTGTGTGTATACTTGCGCACATAGTTTATACACTTCAGAATTTGGAGAAATGTAAAGGGCGCCTGACATTCTACTCGTACATTTGGAGTCCTGGAGTTGCATTTCGTCGCATGCTTTAGTAATGGCATCATACGATTTTCCCTTCTCCGGTAGTTCAAGTATTGGTGAGATGTTCTTTTTCTGTGAGTGTCTCAACTCCGACACCACTCGAGTTCGTACCTTACTCAAGTAACTGCTTACCAGTGGAATTTGTTGCAAAACACTGAAGCACGCATATTTTATCCCTCGATTAAAATTAATGCGCGACAGCACCCACCAGGCTACGGCAACTGTTACCAGCGTGGAGATGACTGGTAAAGCGACGCACTCGAGGGAAAACTGACACTGCTGACCACATTTTGAAGGCATCATCGGCACAGTAGAATACATTCGACGTGATTGACCTTCTATAACGCTATTTGTCTCGTTGACCAGAACGACCGACTTTGCCGTCGCAGTTGCCACTGTCGAGGGCAAACAATCTAATTCGTCTGCCTATCATATCAATATTGATATCAATATCAGTCGATAATCAGTGTCATGACATGCTGACGTTTTACGGGCTAAAATACTATGGTCATATCGCAGTGCAGTACTGGTCTAGTCGAGTCGTCTGTTATCTGTCAGTGCTGGTGGTCACAACACGGCGCAGCGTTCGCACTATCGTGATCCGATACTTCGACAGTGTAGCCCAGAAGGCTCTACCGTGTCGCCGACCATGATCGGCATAATACACCCTGATCTTGGAATCGGTAGGTGGAATTGGAGGAATTGGAACCAGCGTTTTACTTGAAAGCAGGAGGTGCCGAGCGGCTAGTCACTGATGTTGCGCAATCCTTGGTCAGTTGCGGTTACAAGGTGAAATAAGTTAGTTTATTTGGCCTCGTCGACAGTTAAAAGGGCACATAGATGGCACTTTACACCACCTACCACAACAAAGAACACTGCTTCAAGGAGACAATGCATACTGGTAAAGCTAATATGTTATTTTGACCGAGCAACATGAAAGACTAGTGATGCAGGGCGAAGAGCTGAATGGATACGTGTGAGTGGTGGGTGGATACCACGTCATTTCTGTGGCTTTCTACACATATTCTTTTCAAATATACGTTGTGCTTGGGCCACGGTGCGGTCACGTAGTTGTCTCTGACCTAGACCTTACAAAACCATCAGTTGAGGATGTTAGCTGAACTTCGGGAACTTCAAATTGTCATTATTGATCAGGTTAATAGTTCTTTGTCGTTCACGTGTGTGTGTTACTTTCTCACGACCGAGCAGGTTTTCTTACCTGTTATATTGTGCAAACTCTTCTCCAGAGCCCAAGTTATTTTCTACTGTCATTTCCCCGATAAACTACTAGCGGCGCGCCAATCATTACTGAAAAAGATATACCGCTTACCCTTTGACGCGCTCGAGGGATTTGCAATGTTTTTGGTACGTTCATGCTCTTTCTAACACATTTGCGTTGACCATGGCCGATGCAGGGTGATTCAATCATCGTTAACAGCAACTTCACACAAGATGCTTTCAAGCTCGCGTTCAGAAGGTGGAAGCAGAATCCTCCCATCGTGTTATATCCTTCGATGAACATTCAAGCGTTGGATGAGGTAATATGGTATTTTGAATAATAGTATGCATCTCAAACTGTTGTTGAAACCTTAGGAAATTCTAGAGTCAGTCAATATCAGGTATTCCAAAAGTCAACCATTC
>Ga0066856_10000441_pt1 | contig 15346 bp, 11 predicted proteins | sample ETNtaG_5_FD_65605 | JGI IMG/M metagenome (GOLD analysis project Ga0066856, IMG submission 65605) | Marine microbial and viral communities from oxygen minimum zone, Eastern Pacific Ocean - ETNP201406SV205 | ecosystem: Environmental > Aquatic > Marine > Oceanic | place: Pacific Ocean: Eastern...
CATGTAATTCTTTTTCATGCACTATTTTAATATTAAGATTTTGTGCTTTTTTCAATTTAGAACCGGGGTTATTTCCTACAATCAGTGTTGTCGTTTTACTTGATATAGCTGATGTAACAGTTGCACCGTTCCTTTCAAGCCTTTGCTTTAAATCGTTTCTTGATAGGCTTTCAAGACTACCTGTAATAACAATTTTTTCACTAAGCATTTTCATATTTGATTGATCAAAATGTGTTGGGGTAAGTTCTACGCCTAATTTTATACAACTGTTAATAATTTCAATATTTTTATCAACATTGAAATAGTTTTCAATAGCAATCGCTACGGTAGAACCAATTCCATCAATTTCTTCCATTTCTTTCATTTGCAATTTACCAAGTTTTTCCAATGAAGAATTGCAGTACTTATCTATTACTTTTGATATATGTTGTCCAACATTCGGTATGCCTAAACCAAAAACAAAACGAGGGAAAGTAGTCTTTTTTGATTGATTTATTGAATTAATGAGATTCATTGCTGATTTGTCTTTAAATCGTTCTAGGGTAACTAAATCATTATACTTCAACTTATATATGTCATCAAAACGGTTAAGCAAATTTGCTTCTAGTAATTGCCTAACGATTTGTGGGCCCATGCCTTCAATATTCATTGCATTTTTAGAACAAAAGTGTTCCAACATACCCAAAACTCTAGATTTGCAATCAATATTTAAACATCTATAAGCCGCCTGATCTTTTATGCGTTCAATTTTACATCCTGATTCAGGACAATTAAAATCGCTAATAGAAAATTTTTTAGCATTATTTGGTCTTTTATCTTTTAAAACTTTAGATATTTTAGGTATGACGTCTCCTGATCTTTCAATTAAGATAAAGTCATTTATTCTAATATCTTTTCGATCTATTTCATCTTGATTGTGAAGAGTAGCACTTGATATCATGACGCCTGATAAATCAACTTCCTTAATTTTAGCTACTGGGGTAATTACTCCGGTTCTTCCAACTTGAAGATCAATACTTAGTATTTGAGATTCGGTTTTTTTAGCCTTGAATTTTGCTGCTATCGCCCATCTTGGCGATCTTGCCCTCAATCCCAATCTATCTCTTAATTTGTAATCATTGACTTTAATGACAGAACCATCTATTTCATAATTAATAGACAATCTATGGTCTTCTAGTGTTTTATGATATGCAATCATTTCATTTGCGTTTCTAATTTTTTTAGATAAAGGATTAACTGGGAGACCAACAGATTTTAAGTATGAAAGCATCTCCATTTGATTCTTAAAATTAATCTTATGGCTTCCTCCAACTTCATAACAAAAAATTGATAAATTTCTCGATGCTGTAATAGATGGGTCTAATTGCCTAACACTGCCTGCTGCTGCATTTCTAGCATTTGCAAATATTTTTTCATTAGCTTGTTTTCTATTATCATTCAATTTTTCAAAATCTGATATTGACATAAAAATTTCTCCCCGAATTTCAATAAAGGGTGGGGGAGTATTTTCTGAACCTCGAAGCTCTAATGGAACTGAGTTCATTGTTTTAACATTGTGCGTAATATCTTCACCTTTAAATCCATCGCCTCGCGTAAGAGCTCTTTCTAGCAGTCCATTTTTATAAATTAATGAAACACCCAAGCCATCAATTTTGGGCTCAGCTACAAAATCTGTATTTGTATCATTAAGCCATTTTAAAACACGTTTATAAAATTCATTTATTTCTGTACTATTAATTGCGTTTGATAAAGAAAGCATTGGAACATTATGATTATAACTTTGAAAACTGCTATTAACGGGGTGGCCAACTCTCTGCGTTGGAGACATAGGTGAAATTAGATTTGGGTATTTTTCTTCCATATCTTCTAACTTTCGAAAAAGATTATCATACTCCATATCACTGAGCTTCGGATCATCTAGTACATAATATTCATAATTATGATTATTAATTTGATCTATGATAGCTTTTATTTTTTGTTTTGCTTTCTTTTCCATAACATCCTTATAAATAACAGCAAAAATACTACAAATAGGAGCTGTATGCCTAAGTTATTAATAACTAATGAATGTGCATACATATTGAAAGAATTCGTAGCAATATCATTAAAATCAAACTCCCAATAAAGTATGCTCGTATCATTATTAATGCTGCTAGCATTTGTGTCTTGTATTTTCCCAGGCAATACAATGCTAAATGCAAAATTATCTGACATTAATGCTGTATTTTTTTCAAACTCTTTTTCTAATTCATCTATAATAATGTTCATTTCATCAAAGAAAAATTCTGGTAAACGATTTTTGAGCGGCATTAATGCATCTAAAAAGATTTGTGAAGTATTTTTGTTAAACTCTTTTTCTAGCTTTTTTTCTTTTACGTAAGATATATATGAATTTACCTGATTATCAATTCTTTCAATTACTATATCATTTAGACTGTGTTGCTTTTGGTATTTTTCAATACTCTTAGAAAAAATATATTTTTTTACTGGAATCATCCATTCTAGCTCATTTTGATCGATATTCAAATATTGATTGATTTCTGGATATTTTTTATCTATTTCTAAATTTTTTATATTGGAATGAAAATAATAGTTGGTCCATAAAATGGATGATTTTTTACTAATATCTATATCATATTGTAAGCTCGATGAATTACTGAATACTAACTTCTTGCGAGTAGGTGAACTCAGTATAGTTTCTTTTTCCCAAATCTCTTGACTGTTATTGGCGCTGCTAGCTAGCGTTGTAACCCACTGGTGGATATTATCAGATTCTGGATGTTTAAAATCAATGTCAAGTAAGTCAGTTTTGTTTCCAATAGATGTATATTTAACTAGATAACTTCCATCATTAAGCACAGATATATTAACTAAATTTTCTACACAACCTGCTAAAAAAAATATGGCAATAAATACTATTTTTTGAATCATTATGAAATAATTTGTAATTCTTTTGATGTCTTATTAAGAATTTCTGCACCATTTTCTTTTACAATAATATCATCTTCAATTCTAACTCCGCCTACATTTTTTACATAAATCCCAGGTTCAACAGTCATAACATAGTTCGCCTCTAAAACATCTTTACTGACCTTGCTAAATCTTGGATCTTCATGAATTTCTAAACCCAATGAATGTCCAAGTCCATGATCAAAGTATTTATCATATCCTGATTTTTTAATATGGTTTCTAGCTATCAAATCAATATCCTTGCAATTAGCACCTGCTTTAATACCGTCGATACTTTTAGTTTGTGCTTCTAGAACTATATTGTATATAGATTTTTGTTCATCTGAACAGCCTTTGGTGGCGAATGAACGCGTCATATCAGCATGATATCCTGCAAACTTTGCTCCGGAATCTATTACTAACAATTCACCTGGGCCGATTTTTCTATCTGTTGGTTTATGATGTGGCTTTGCTGAATTTGGTCCAGTTCCTACGATTGCTGCAAAGGCATCAGAATCTGAGTCTCCATACTGCCTGTATAAAAAGGACAGCTTATTCGCAATAGCTTTTTCTTCAACGCCTATTCTAACCATCGGGAATACTTCCGCAAAAGCCCTGTCAGTAATCTCTACTGCTGTTCTTATAGCTTCTAATTCTTTCTCATCTTTTTTCATTGCCATTTTTTCAATCATTCCAGTTATATTTTGCAGATTTATTCCGGATAATACTTTTGAAATAGTTTGAAAGCTTTGGTGAGTTATATTGTTACCATCAAAAGCAATAGCTGAACCATTTTTAAGTATTTTTTTTTCTCTAATTACTTCAAAATGTGAAATGCTATCAATTATTATTCTCGCACCTTTTACTTCATTTTCAGATTGAAATACATATCTACCATCTGTAATAAAAATTAATTCTTCTGGCATAACTAAAAGGGTGGCACTAGAACCAGTAAACCCACACAAGTATCTTATATGAATTAAGTTAGTAACCAGCATACCATCAATATTTTTTTTAGCTAGCTTTTCTTTTAATTTATCTTGTCTTCTTTTAAAGTATTCTAAGCTCATATATTTTCCTTACAAATCTTTTAACATTCTATTAGCTTTAATAACATTCTTATTAACTTTAGAGTGCTTAATAATTAATCTTAAATTCTTTTTGGCTTGAAGTTTTTTCCCTTGATCAATCATAAGCTTTATCAAAGATAAGGTCACAAGCTTTGGATTTTTAATACTTTTTTTGGATTTTATATTTATTGGCTTATGTCTTATATCTAAATCAAGATTAAGTCGCTTTAGCTCCTTATATATAACATTTTTTTTGGGGGAATTTTTTCTATTATATAATTCATATAAAAGCAAATAAGCAGTATAAAAATCTTTGTCATGATCTATCACTTTATTTAAAAGCTTTTTTGCATCGCCATATTTTTCTTGTTTAAAAGCTTTTTCTGCTTTTAAGAAAGTTGTCGTTACATTCGAAATCATCTTCTATTTTCCTTAACCCAATTTTCGATGTACACTAAAGATTCTTTCACTGGAGTTCCTGGCCCAAAAAGCTCACCAACGCCTTTTTTTGATAGTTCTTTACTGTCTTCATCTGGAATAATTCCTCCTCCAGTAACAAGAACATTTTTGAGCTTATACTCCTTTATGAGCTCCATAACTTTCGTGAATATTGTCATATGTGCTCCTGACAAGATAGATAAAGCTATAACATCAACGCCTTCTTGAATTGCAACCTTTACTACGCTTTCAGGAGTTTGACGAAGACCAAGATAAATTACATCCATTCCCGCATCTCTGTAAGCAGCTGCTAAAACCTTAATACCGCGATCGTGTCCATCTAACCCAGGTTTTGCCATAAGTATTCTAATTGGTGGATTTATCTTCATGTTTTAATTTAATCAATCCAAACGTTTGATTCCCCTAATAAATCTCTTAATAAAATAAGAAATTGATTGTTGTTTGAAACTTTCATTTTCTTTGAAACAATCTTTCTTTCACCGTCATTATCTGATGGGATATGAACAATAAATAAGTGGTCTCCAGCATTATTTTTTGCAAGATTAACAATCTCATTCATTAAATCTTTTGATGAATTTTTTGGTAGTCTAATATTTACCTCATTTAATTTTAAAACTCTTTTTGCATGGTTGATTGGCACAACCTCATCGACAATTATTTTTAGATCTGCAAAATCATTCTGAGAAGATGTATGGCCAACTAGAAAGACAATATTGTTGTCTTTAATTATTTCTTTATATTTATCAAAAGCATCGTGAAAAATAATTGCTTCCGCTTGCCCGCCTAAACAATCAAGATTGAAGAAGGCCATTTGTTGATTTTTTTTATCAAAATGCAGTTTAAAATTTGTTACAGCGCCACCAATCTTTATTATGGAATTTTCTTTAATTATTTTTTTATCTGAAAAGTCATAATTGCTTAATTCTTCTATAGTGTCTGCATATTTAATTAATGGATTACCTGAGACATACAGCCCAAGAACCTCTTTTTCTTTTGACAGCTTATCTTGATTTTCCCAATCCTCTATTATTGGTAAATCAGGAATTTTAATTAAGTTTTCTTCTTCTCCAAAAAGATTTATTTGATTTTTATTTGATTGTTTGTCAATCTGTTGGCCATAACTAATAGCAATATCTATTGCTTCGTATAACTGTGCTCTATTACTGTTAACTGAATCAAATGCTCCTGCTAATATTAGGCTCTCCAATACTTTCTTATTAACCAGTCTTTGATCAACCCTAGAAATAAAATCAAATATTGATTTAAATTCTCCACTTTTTTCTCGAACCTCAATACATTGCTCTAAAGCCTTAATACCAACATTTTTTACAGCATTTAATCCAAAAGAAATTTCTTTATCATTAAGGGGTTCAAAATTGATTCCAGATTTGTTTATATCGGGTGCATGCACTTTTATTTTCAGTTTTCTACACTCATTTATAAGCACAACCACTTTATTGGTATTATTCATTTCGCTTGTCAAGTTTGCAGACATAAATTCAGCTGTATAGTGCGTTTTGAGCCAGCCCGTTTGATAAGCAATATATGAATATGCAACTGAATGACTTTTATTAAAACCGTACTGAGCAAATTTATCTATTAAGTCAAAAATTTGTGTTGCTTTTGCTTTAGACAAACCATTTTTAACAGCACCTTTAACAAATTTATCAGCCATCTTATCCATTAATGACCTAATTTTTTTACCAATAGCTCTCCTCATTTCGTCCGCTTCTGATAATGTAAATCCTGCAATAATATTGGCAATCTGCATTACTTGCTCTTGATAAACTATAATCCCATAAGTCTCTTTTAGTGCTTCTTCTAATAGAGGGTGGACGTATTCAACTTTTTCTTTTCCGTGTGCTCTTTTTATATACTTATCAATATTCTGCATTGGTCCTGGTCTATACAGTGCATTCATTGCTATCAAACCATCGATACTTTTGGGTTGTAATTTTTTCAAAAATTCTCGCATACCAGCTGATTCAAATTGAAAAATTCCAACAGTCAATCCTTTTGCAAAAAGTTTATATACTTTTGGATCTTCCATGTCTATATCATCAATATTTATTTCTTTATTAAATCTATTTTTTATCAAGTCAATTGTTCTGTCAATAACTGTTAAGTTTCTTAGGCCGAGAAAGTCCATTTTTAACAAACCTATTGACTCTAGCTCTTTCATATCATATTGTGTTGTAACGTCTCCCTGTGATGACCTATACAATGGAACAAAATCTGTTAAATCGCCAGGAGCAACAACAACACCAGCTGCATGTATAGATGCGTGCCGAGTCATTCCCTCAAGGATCTTTGCATTGTCGATTAGCTCTTTATAATTTGTTTGAGATACTGTTCGTAGATCTGAATTTTGCTTTAATGCTTTATCAAGAGTTACTTTTGGTCCTTCCGGAATCATTTTAGCAATCTTGTCTACCTCAGAATATGAATAACTCATAACTCTACCTACATCTCTAATAACTGCCCTAGCATTCATTTTTCCAAAAGTAATAATTTGTGTTACAGAATCCTCTCCATAAATACTTTTTAAATAGTCTATTACTTGACCTCTTCTCTCAACACAAAAATCGATGTCAATATCAGGCATACTTATTCTGTCTGGATTAAGAAATCTTTCAAAAATTAAATTATGTTTTAAAGGATCAATATTTGTTATATCTAATGCATACGAAACTAAGCTCCCAGGAGCAGAGCCTCTACCTGGGCCAACGGGAATTTTATTTCTCTTAGCATATTGAACAAAATCAGCAGTAATTAAAAAGTAGCTAGCAAACCCCATTTTTTTGATAACAGACAACTCATAATCAAGTCTATCATTTATCTCGCTATTAATTTCGTCATATTTATTTCTTAATCCTGCGCTACATAATGATTTCAAATGATCATCAATATCTTTTGATTTTGTATCTTCAGGAATTGTGTACCATGGCAAATGATAGTCCTTCATTGGTATTTCTAAATCAATAGAGTCTGTCAAAGCTCTTGTATTTTCAAGCGCCTGAGGAAACTGTTTGAATAAAGAAAACATTTCATCTTGTGATTTAAAATAAAATTCATTACCAGGATATTTGAGTCTATTTTTATCTGATAGTTGCTTCCCCGTTCCAATACAAATATGTACGTCGTGCGCTTTGTAATGTTCTTTTTTGGCATAGTGGGCATCATTGGTAGCAATTATTGGCAGGTTCATATCTTTTGCTAACTTTGTTGCTAATTGAATATTTTGAAGCTCTTCAGGAATACCATGATTTTGAAGTTCAACATAATACCTACCAGGAAAAATGCTTGAATATTCTTCAGCAACCTTTTTACCTGCATCCAAACCATTATATATCAATGTTTCAGGAAGCATTCCTTTTAAACAAGCTGAAAGGCATATAATGCCTTCGTTATATTTTTTTAAAATCTCAGTATCAATTCTTGGCTTGTAATAAAAACCTTCTAGATAGCCGTGTGTAACTATTTTCATCAAGTTTTTATATCCTTGATAGTTTTGAGCAATTAATACAAGATGATTATATTGGCCCATTCCGCTTGATCTGTCTTTTTGAAAACGGCTTCCTTTAGCTACATAAACTTCACAGCCAATAATAGGCTTAATATTTTTATCTCTGGCTTTTTTGTAAAAAGAAACAGCACCAAAAAGATTTCCGTGCTCTGTAAGAGCAACAGAATCCATTCCCAAGTCATGAATTGTTTCAAGAACTGATGGGATATTTTGTGCGCCATCTAGCAAACTGTTGTCAGAATGATTATGTAGGTGAATAAATTCGCTTTTCATACGTACTTAATATATCTTAATTACTCTATTTTTTCCTTCTAAATCTTTTAAAAAAATAGATTTATTGGCATTAAATTTTTTATTAAATGATTCAATATCCGTAGCAACGGGCGAGTAAGGCAACTCAATCAGCATGGTGCCATTTTTTTTCATTAAAGATTTAAAATTAGAAATCAAAAACTTATAATATAAAGTTCCGTCATCAAAGTCTGTTAAAGCTGATTCGGGGTCGTGATTTTTAACAGAACAATCTAAGCTTTCCATTTCTTCTTTTGCTAGATAGGGTGGATTGCAGACCAATAAATCAACTTTATTAATTTTAAGGTTAAATATGTCTTCTTTTAAAAATTTTACTCTAGCTATTTGTAGCAATTTTTGGTTTTTTTCTGCTACTTGAATTGCGAGACTTGAATGATCTACTCCGATGAAATCATTTTCTGGAAATTTCTTAGCAATGCTAAGAATGATACATCCGCTCCCTGTGCATAAATCTAAAATTCTTAATTTTTTTTTACTTGATGATATAAAGTCAATTGCGCAATCCACTATTAATTCTGTCTCTGGCCGTGGTATAAATACACCTGGAGGTGTAATAAAACTGTCATCATAAAAAAATGTTTCTTCAATAATATGTTGTACTGGCGTATTTATCATAAGACTATTAAACATATTATTTAAATCTTTGATGTTTTTTTTATCTAACGGAATATCTTTTAAATACAAGTCTGCTTTAGAAATCTTTAGATAATGCTGAATTATCATTTCAGATTTATTTTTTGATTCTTTGACATCGGTTTTTTTTAGTTTTGAAAGCTGTATATGTAAATAGTCTCTCAGAAGAGTAGTATTGTTCATTTTATTCTATTTGCGCGCTCTCTTCCGCAAGCTTTAACTGCTCAATCAAGTGAGAAATATCACCCTCTAAAGTAGCTTGAAGCTTATGAGAAGTATAATTTATTCTATGATCCGTAATTCTTCCTTGAGGAAAATTATATGTTCTAATTTTTGCAGATCTATCTCCGGTTGAAACCAGGCTCTTTCTCATATTATCTCTATCTTTATTAAGCTTTTCTTGTTCCAAAGCAAACAGTCTAGATCGTAACACCTTCATCGCTGAAGCTTTATTTTTGTGCTGAGAGGCTTCGTCTTGACAGGTAACGACTAATCCTGTTGGGATATGTGTTAATCTTATAGCAGATTCTGTTTTGTTGACATGTTGACCTCCTGCGCCACTAGCTCTATAAGTATCAACTTTAATATCAGCATTATTAATCTCTATTTCTGCAGTTTCTGCTTCTGGCAAAACCGCTACAGTTGCAGCAGAAGTATGCACTCTTCCTCCAGATTCTGTTTTGGGTATTCTTTGAACGCGATGCACCCCACTTTCATATTTATAAGTACCATATGCCTTAGGGCCTTCTATGCTAAATGTAGCAGATTTCAATCCACCTACACCTGTTTCGTGAATATCCATCATGTTTATTTTAAAACTATTATTTTCTGCATACCTCATATACATTCGCATTAAATCTGATGCAAATAATCCCGCCTCATCACCTCCAGCTCCTGCTCTTACTTCAATAATTGCATTTTTATTGTCATTTGGATCATCAGATATTAAAATTTTTAATAATTTTTCTTCTATAAGTGAAATTTGAGTATTTATTGTTGAGGATTCCTCTTTAACCAAGTCTTCATATTCTTTTTCATTTTTCATATCATCTAAGTCGATCAACTGCTCTTTTAAGCTAACATATTGTTTGCTCAGTTGGTACGACTCGTCTATTATGCTTTTTTCTCGAGAAAGGGTAGTCATTTTGTCTTGATCTAGCATGATTTTAGAATCCATCATTTGACTCATTATGTTATCATAATCAGAAATAATGCTTCTAGCCTTTGATAGAATGTCCATATGATAATTTAGTTATTAAAAAAGAGGCTTTAAGAATCTTTTTTCTTGTATTTGCGATTGAATTTTTCAATTCTACCAGCAGTATCAACAAGGGTTCTTTGCCCAGTATAATAAGGGTGAGATTTATCAGAAATCTCTATTTTGAAATGAGGATATTCTTTTCCATCTTCCCATTTGATAGTTTTATCTGTTTTTACAGTAGATCGAGTTAAAAAGGAGTAGTTACAAGAACTGTCCTCAAAAACAACCAATCTATAATCTTCTGAATGTGTATCTTTTTTCATTTTAGCTTTTCTAAACTTTTCTTTATTCTTTTTATGCCCTTTATGATTGTTTTAGTGTTTGTTGCGAAAGAAAATCTTAAATATTTGTTCGCTCCAAAACCATCACCAGCAACAGTCACAACTTTAGCATCGGCGAGAATATAATCAGAAAGGTCGAAAGTGTCTTGTAAAATTTTTCCTTCTATCGTTTTTTTATTTAAGTAGTAAGAGAAGTCTGGGAACATGTAAAAGGCCCCTCCGGGCATACCACATTCAACTCCATCTAAAGAATTCAACTCTTTATACATTACGGCTCTACGATTTCTAAACTTTTCTTTCATATCTAATACGGGCTGCTGATCACCTAAAAGCGCTGCAATTGAGGCTTTTTGTCCTATTGCATTTGGACACGATGTGGTCTGTCCTTGGATTTTTGACATTGCCTTTACAATGTTCTTATCAGCAGTAGTGTAACCAATTCTCCAGCCTGTCATTGCGTATGTTTTTGACATACTTCTAATTGTTATAATTTCACAACCATTATCATCTAATGATTGTATCGCTTTAAACTCACTATCATATACTAACTCTTCATATGTTTCATCAGAAATAACAACCCAGTTATTTTTTTTACATATTTTTAATAGTTTTTTAATTGACTTATCTGACCATACGCCTCCAGTTGGGTTGCTTGGAGAATTAATAATAACTCCTTTAACCGATGAATCAATTTTATTATTTAAATCTTCAAAATCTGGTTCAAATTGTTTATCTGAAACTGTGTCAACAAAGAGAGGTGTTGCACCAGCAATCCTAACAAATTCTGGAAAAGATACCCAATAAGGAGTAAAAATTATTACTTTATCCCCCTTATCAAATATGGTCTGACAAACAACAGATAAAGACTGCTTACCACCATTAGAAACAATAATATTTTCTGGATGGTAATCTATATTTGTTAAGGAATATATTTTTTTTTGAATAGCTAGCTTGAGGTCTAACATTCCTGACCCTGGAGTATATTTTGTATAACCTTGGGTCATTGCATCCTTACCTGCTTCTATAATGTGTTCTGGTGTATTAAAATCAGGCTCACCTACTCCAAAATTTATTACATCCTCTCCTTGGGCTCTTAATTCTGCAGCCCGGGAAGTCATTTGCAAAGTAAATGATGGTTTTATTTTTTCTACGAGACTTGAAAACTCTTTAAACATTTATTGACTCATTAAGTCTAAAAACTCTTGGTTTGTTTTTGTTCTTCTCATTCTATCAGTCATAAACTGCATAGCTTGCTCTGTAGACATTTCTCCTAACATTTTTCTTAAAATATACATTCTTGATAAATGCTGATCCGACATAAGCAACTCTTCTTTACGAGTACCAGACTTAACAATATTGAATGCTGGATATATTCTTCTATCGCTTAATTCGCGATCTAGCATCAACTCCATATTGCCAGTACCTTTGAACTCCTCAAAAATAACTCCATCCATTTTACTACCAGTGTCGATTAAAGCTGTTGCAATAATGGTTAAACTTCCTCCTTCTTCAGTATTTCTTGCAGCTCCAAAAAACTTCTTTGGCTTTCTGAGTGCGTTAGAATCCACACCGCCAGATAATATTTTACCACTGTGTGGTATAACTGCATTATGAGCTCTTCCTAGTCGAGTTATACTATCTAACAAAATTACAACATCTTTCCCACACTCTACTAATCGCTGTGCTTTTGCAAGAGCCATGTCAGATACCTGTACGTGTCTTTCTGGGCCTTCGTCAAATGTTGAAGCGATAACCTCTGCATCAACGCTTCTTTTCATATCTGTAACCTCTTCAGGTCTTTCATCAATTAAAAGTATTAGCAGGACTGTATTGGGGTGGTTTCTTCTTATTGCATTTGCAATTTTAGAAATTAAAATTGTTTTACCGGTTTTTGGCTGAGCAACAATTAATCCGCGCTGCCCTTTTCCAATCGGAGCAACCATATCCATAATTCTCATTGACATATCGCTCGTATTAGATAGGTTAAATTTCTCATTTGGATGCAAAGGAGTATATTTATCAAATTTTCTCTGACCTTTAATATCCTCGGGATTAACTCCGTTTACTTTTTGCAAGTGAAGGAGAGCATGGAATCTTTCTTTTGATTTAGGGGCTCTTGTTGTTCCTTCAACAAAATGTCCTGTTTTTAATTTAAATCTTTTGATTTGTGACGGGCTAACATAAATATCTTCTGGCCCTGGTAAATAGTTATCATTTACACTTCTTAAAAAACCATAACCATCTGGCAATATTTCTAATACGCCTGCTGCCATTTTTTCGCTTTTTTGATTAAGGTCTTTTTTGACTTCTTTTTTATTATCCTCGGCGCTTGTTTCGCCTACAGATGTAATAGCTTTTAGAAGCTCATCTTTAGACATAGAAGAAGATTTTTCAATGCTCATTGTTTTTGCAATTTCTTTTAGTTCGGTTAATTTTTTTTCTTTTAATTCAATTAATTTCATAATTCCTCAGTTGTTGTGAAAATTCTTTAGGGGGGAAGTCACCTTGAAATACAAATTACGTTATATACTGCCATTGTCAAAGGAAAAATCAAAAAAATTATACACATATTTTGCTATATAATGGCTACCAAATACTACTTTTGGACCATCAAACTTTTTATGTTCAAGGTACTGAAGCGCGTCTGAAAGATTTTCTATAAATTTAAAATTATTTAGATCTTTAGTTTTGTTTATATCATTTTTCCCAAGAATGTCTCTAGATGGTATAGTGGATATGACAAGATCTTGAAAGCAGTTTTTAAATAAATCTAAAATCTCAGTCCTTATTTTATCATTTTTAATTACTACAAGCCCAAAAGGTTTTTTGTTGAATATATTTTTCAGATCTTCACATAATATTTTAATACCAGAGCTATTATGCGCAACGTCATAAAAAATATTATCCCTCATTAACTGCATTCTTCCAGGCCAAATCCACTCATTTAAGCCGTGTTGTATTTTATCAGTACTCAAGTTTGGTAATATTTTCTTTATTGTTTCAATTGCTAAAATAGCATTTTGAGCTTGGAAAGAGCCACTTTGAGGGATATAATATGATATATCTTTAAAAGTAAAATTCAATGAGTCATTCTTTTGTTTATTAATTTGAATATCATTTTTATTGATATAATCAGTTGAGGTATCATTTTTAATTGAAAATTTTGAAATTACTTCTTGTATGTTTTTGTCATTATTAATCGTTGTATTGGATACATTTGGTTTCATTATCCCACATTTTTCTGCCGTAATTTCTTCTACAGAATCTCCAAGAAGGCGAGTATGATCAAAATCTATTTCTGTTATTATAGTCTGTATTGGTGAAAGGACATTTGTTGAATCAAGTCTCCCGCCAAGCCCGGTTTCGATGATAGCATAATCTACTTTATTTTTTGCAAAATAATTAAATGCCATTGCTGTTGTTGCTTCAAAGAATGTGATTGAGTTTTTATCAATATATCTTCTGTGTTTTTTTGTAAAACAAATAATTTCTTTGTTTGATATTGGTGTTCCGTTGACTCTAATTCTTTCATTAAAACTAATAAGATGGGGAGAAGTATAAAGACCAACGCTGAATCCATTTTTTTGTAAAATCTTTGCCAAAATAGATGCTGTTGAACCTTTGCCATTTGTTCCAGCAATATGAATTGATTTAAAACAACTTTCTGGGTTCTTACATTCTATTAAAAAATTTTCAATATTAACTAAACCAAGCTTAATACCTCTATTTTGAAGTTTATATAAATATTCTAGAGTAGAATCAATCATTATCTAAAGTTTTTTCATATTTTTCTAGTGCTCTAAAAATGGATGTCGCTAAAACTTCTCGATACTGTGAGCTTCTTAGTTTTTTTTCTTCAGCTAAATTTGATATAAAACCAAGCTCAACTAATACATTTGGCATCGATGCTCCCATTAAAACATAAAAGCCTGCCTGTTTAACACCTCTATTTTTTCCCTGAACCCTTTTGCTAATTTCTTCTTGCACCAACGCAGCAAATTTCTCACTTTTTGACGCAAATGCACTTTGTGCGATAGTTGCTTTTATTAAATCTTCATTTGTTAATTTTTCCCCCGAACTCCCTTCAAGTTCCAACACAGCGTTTTCCCTTGCTGCTACTCTTACAGCTGCTGCATTTTTGTTTGGCCCAATCAAAAATGTTTCAAACCCGCTGGCTCTTCTGTCGGTTGCAGCATTTGCATGAATGCTTATAAATAAACTACCATTATTTTCATTTGCAATTTTTGTGCGTTCGCCTAATTTTAAAAAAATGTCTTCGTCTCTTGTTAAAACGGTTTTGATTTTCATATTTTTTGAAATTTTTTTCTCGAGTCTTTTTGCTACATCTAAAGCAATATCCTTTTCTAGGGTCCCTCTGTAGCCTACGGCTCCCGGATCTTTTCCTCCGTGCCCTGGATCAATAATAATTGTTGAAAATTTCCATTTATTTTTTTCAACATTTATACTATTTGTGGGGGTATTATTACGTTTTGATTTTGAAGAAATTATAATTTCTGAACTATTTGACATAATTGACAAATTTTGGAAGGAAGAGTTAATTATTTTGATAAATGAACCAATATTTACAAAATATTCATTATCTCTTTTAATAACTTTGGAAGATAGTTGATATATATTGTCATCAATTAATAAGAATGCAATTCCGTTTGTTATTTTTATCTTTTTGTTTTCTAAATAAAAAACAACTTTTTCTGTTTTTTCGCTTATGTATGGCTCTGTGTCAATCGATGATAAAAAATCATTTATTGAAAAAAAATTATTATTTTCAATGGTATCAATTTTGCTGAGCAGTTGATTATTTTTGACAAGCTTAATGGTGTTGTTTGTATCACCA
>Ga0066856_10000442_pt1 | contig 15311 bp, 16 predicted proteins | sample ETNtaG_5_FD_65605 | JGI IMG/M metagenome (GOLD analysis project Ga0066856, IMG submission 65605) | Marine microbial and viral communities from oxygen minimum zone, Eastern Pacific Ocean - ETNP201406SV205 | ecosystem: Environmental > Aquatic > Marine > Oceanic | place: Pacific Ocean: Eastern...
GTGTAACCATTAGGATGCATTAGTAATGATCCTCCAGTCCTTCCTGTGGTACAGGTTTCCAATCTTTACCATAATATTTCTCTAACATATTATGATGAGGAGCTCTATCGAGTTGCTCTTGTGTGAATGTGATCTTCTTAGGTGGCTCTGGTGGGAATAACTCAGTTTGTATACCATGTGCTTCCCAGAACCATTCCTCTGGATCCTCTCCTTTCATGTGTGTGAAACCATAAAAAGTCCCATCATCTCTCACATATAACATGTGATGATCATGGGGATTAAGGAGCCACATCTTACGAAGTTTATCGGTAGGTTTGTAACCTATCTCCTCCTTAGTTAACTTTTTAATCGTCATACACCAAGCACTCAGGCTCGTCTGGGTGCATTTCGCAAAATAGTTCTATTGCATTAGGATCGTGATGATCACCTGCATCTATCTCTGCTCTGTGATGCTCTGCATAAACTTCTAACTCGTGTAACTCTTCCTTGAAGTGTCTACGAGCAGCAGGATTAGTTTGAGGATCATCAACAAGATCCCTGTCCCTTTGAATATGCTGTTCTATGGTTTGCATGTTATTTACCATAAGCTGTATAGTTATTTATTAGTCTTCTGTCTTTGGTACCGAGTCCCTGACAAGATATAACCTGGATGTAAGACCTTCTCGCTTGTATATGTGAGTTAATCCAGCGATAACATAATTACCACTAAACCTCTGGTCTACCTTAAGATTCTCACCCTCCTCTATTGATGCAGGTATAATAACATTAATTAAATTACCAGCAGTTAGAGCAGAGTTACCTGGTACCTCTAAAATCAACTGAATTGACTTAAGTAAATTATACCTCGCTGCTGCATATTGTGCAACTGCCATTGTGTCGATATCAGGATTTGTACCATTATTAGGGTTAGCAGTACTAGTTTGATTCTTTAAACCAGGCAGACATCTTATCTTCATCCTAGTTGGTTGTGTCTTCTCAATATCAAAGAAGTCAGGTATCTTATATGGTGGCATCTCCTCTAAGGTATCTGCCTTTCCAAATATACCACCAAATGTTAATATCCTCGGTTCATTTACAGTACCACCTGGTGCTGGTGACATCCCACTACCACCTTGTGCGGTTACATCATCAGCCTCAGCATCCTCCTTCTTACCAGATACAGGTACGAAACTATCCCTCTGAGTTGCTAATGATATACCAATAGCAGCAGTCTTATAGGTACCCATCCTCATATTAGATAGATGGTTTGCTTTATCAGGATACTTAATACTCTCTATAGCATACCTACCAAGTGTACCCATACCCTCCTGTGATTTCTGGACGTAAGTATAAGTGTATACATTCTCTCTATGTGCATGTCCCTGACATATACCATCTATAGATCTAAAGTTAAATCCATTCCTATTCTCCCAGAATAAGAAACCAGACTGCTTATTAGATCCCTTACTCTTATTAATTCTACTGACCTTATCTGATAGGAAATGAATAGCATCACTAGGTTTCCAACTACATGCTAAGAATGTATATTTGGAATGATTCTCAAAGTTATCTTTCTTTATCTTATCACCACCCTTTGCCTTAAGATAGTTCTCACAGATATACTTTGGTATACAGTCATCATCTACAGCACCATCTCCAGGTCCAAATCCTTTGAATACCTTATTCATCTCATCAACATACATCTCAGGAGATACAGTGTGTAAAATATACATCTGTCCTCTCTCACTCTTAATAATACTACCGATCTTAAAGACCTGCATCCTAAACTTAAGAGGCTCCTCCTTCATTGCAGCAGAAGTAACTAACTCAACATCAATATACTCACCACCAAGTAGATTCTTATTAAAGTCTACAGCATCAAATATACTGAAGTCACACCTTAAGAAGGATGACTCTATAGACTCATGGTACTCAAAATCCACCACTAGATTTCCGATGTCCAGTTTATCTCCACTGACCATCTCCATCTCTAATTTCTTTAGCTCAAACTTTCTAGGATCTTCATAGACTTCCTCCCCAGGACCATATTCAATCTGGGTGAGACTATTATGAAATTGTTGTAATATTTCAGGTAATGCCATTTACATAAACTCCACAGGATCTGTCATAAACTCAGGCAACAATCCATACTTAGGTTTTATGAATTTGTCAGCATCTAACTCATGGTCACTAGGTATAACAAAAGGTACATCTTCACCAGTATTTGATCCTATAATAGGAGCTGCCTGTTCTTCCATAGCAACTACCTGAGGACCATCTAATGCCTCCTGCAATTGCTTAAATTTCTCTGTATTCTCTCTCTGCTTTGCTTCCTCCAGTCTATCTCCCATCAAACGATCCTTGATGTTCTTAGCACCATCAAGTAGATTACCACGCTTATCAAAATCAAATGCATTACCAGTTGCTGTATCTAAAGCACCTGCTAACCATCTTGCCATACCTGCTGGTTTACCCTCTTCATCCTTTGCACCAAGTTTACCACCTAACCATTTCGCTGCTCTAACCCCTGGTAATGCATTAAATCCTTGTACTGCCTTACCACCTAACCATTTCGCTGCTCTAACCTGTGGTAATGCATTAAAACCACGTCCGAGACCACCTAAGAATCTCTCCTTAATGGTAGGTTTAGGTGCAGCAAGTCTTTCAGGTGGCATGTCACCTGATACATCAAACTTGGTTTGTATACCACGACTATCCAACTGCTCAGAGCTGGATTTCTGTTTGAAATCAGCATATTCCTGTAGTGGTACTTCTTTTCCATTAATATATGCCTTCCCTGTGTTCATATCCCATCTAGTATTAAGTTCACTAGCACTTGAGATACTGCGGCTATTGTTACCACTTGTGTCCTGAGCTCTTAATTCATTAATCTTTGCTTGTCTATTCTGATATTTACGTGAGCTCTTATATTCTTCCCAAGTCTTCTTACCCTTATCTTTCTTCTTCCATCCACCACCCCACATATATGGTTGTAGTCTCTGGTCATATGCCTGTGGTAATGAATAACCTTGTCTCTTTGCTTCTCCTAGGCGTGTCTTAGTTAATCCAGGTCTCTGTCTAGTAGCAGGAGTATCAAATGGTACTACAAATGCACCACCTGATGCCATCTTAGATCCAACCCACTCCGTGCCATGACCTATAAATGCAGTACTTCTACCACCATCTAATGATACAGGATAACCTGACTGTGGACCTTCTATCCATCCACCAGACTTAAATAAACCACCCTTAGCAAAATCAAATTCATTCTTACTATCCTTACTCTCTACTACCTCAGGTTTACCTTTATTATCAGTCTTTTGTGATTCTTTTGCTTTTAGAGGACCACCAGAATCCCAGTAATCTTTTACTACATGTGGTGGCAATGGGGGTTTATTTCCCATCGACAACTTCATCCAGACAGCAGCTCTCTGCCTCTCTGAAAGAGTTTGTCCAGGTACATACCTCTCACCACCTATCTTAGTTTCCCTAGTAACTTTCGTTATAGTTTTTGACTCAGGTTGGGGTTGCTTCTTACCTAGACCAGTATCTTGACCACCTTTTAATCCTGAGGATGAGTTCTTATCTTGCTTCTTATCTCCACCACCAACAAATAACTTAAGCACCGCAGTTAATGCTTTCATACCTAAGAATAAGGGCCAGAATAGTATCTTAATACCTGTGCCAATTATCTTAGTGATAATAGGCATATGAGGTTTGATAGCATTAACTATACCACCCATTACTTCACCTAATACAGTGAAGAATTCCTCCATTGGTTTCTTAATCTGCTCAACCACACTACCAAAGGTGTCACCAATCATCTTGAAGAATTCACCTATAGGTTTAGTAATTGGTTCTATCAATCCACCAACTGCCTTACCTACAGTGCCACCTGCCATACTACCAATCATACCACCCAGTGCTCCAGCACCAGGAATTCCAGTTGCAGCACCTAATGCTGCTCCTGCCATTTGACCACCAGCAGCACCTACAGCAGCACCACCAGCTTCAGAAGTACTACCACCAGCAGCTTTAACAACACCAAATGTACTAACAGCAGCACCACCAGCAAGTAATCCCTTACCTAGCTTACCATCCATAAACTTACCAACCTTCCCGAACCTATGTCCAGTGGCTTTCTTAAGTTTAAATTGTTTTAACTTATCTTCCTTACTACCAAATCCAAAGAGACTCTTCAGTCCATTACCTAGTTTACTAATGATGCTACCAAGCATCTCAATCCCTTTCTTGGGATTCTTCAGGAATGCAAATGCTGCAAATAAAGGTGTAGCACCCAGTATGAACTGGAATATACCAAAGAAACCTTTAAGACTTATGGGATTCTCAAAGAAGTTAGCAAGTCCGTCCAGCCACATGCCAGAAAAGAACCCTGCGACTCTGAATATAAACTTACCAATCCCCTCTATAACCTTAAAGAAGGCAGTAACTTTCTTAGGATTATTCGCTATCCAATCAAATATCTTATAGGTTATGAATGTGCCTATAAGATTACCAAATAGACTCAGTATAGTGCCAAAGAGACTCTTACCTACTTTCTTAGTCTTATCAGCAAATGTCTCTCCTATCCTCTTGAGTAATGGATCCTTCTCAGTCTTATTCTCTGCATCATCTCTCTCAGTTTTCTTTCTTCTATCCTTCTCTTCCTTATCCTTCTTCTTTGTTCTAGTAACTTTAGCTTTATCTGCTATCTTCTCTTTCTTTACAAGTAACTTATTATCCTTTATCTGAGATTTTATATTAGATCTCCAACTATCTAATGTAAACTGAGTGTTCCTAGCAATACTATTAAGAGTCTGTCCAAGTGAATTGATACCAGCAATGGTGGTAGTCATACCAGCACCAAAACTTTTCTCAACCTTACCTAATCTATTAGCAGCAGTGATAGGAGTATAATTTGACTGAGCACCAGAAACACCCTTATAAGAGATCATCTTATACATTGAGGGCTTAGATACTTTTACTGTCGGTGCCATCTATTAACAAGTAAACATTGGTGAAGTTGGTGCGTATATAGGCACTGGGTTATTACCAGTATTATTTATTACTGGTTGTCTGATTGTTCTTATCATTGTCCTAGGAGTAGGCATAAACTTCTCAGCATCCTTATCCCTCTGTGCTTTATATTGGAATTGTGCTAGGTGCTCTGTCCTCTTCTCAGATAAGTCTCTCATCTTATCAATAGACATCGCTGACCATGTTTCCCTAGGTTCTGGTGGCTTTGCTGTTGATGCTCCAAATCTGGCTTTAGGTTTCTTACCCATACCAAATAATTTACCAATACCTCCTGCTAATGCACCAATAGGATTAACAATAGCTTTACCAACATTCCATATACCCTTACCAACAGCAGTTCCAACAGTTCCAATACCTTTAGCAATAGCACCAGGTGCATTCCATATACCCCTACCAACAGCACCAACACCCTTACCAATTAAACCAACACCCATACCAAGACCCTTAGCAATATTCCACAACCCATGACCAAGACCCTTAGCACCCATCGCTGCCATCTTGAATGGCATCTGTTGTAAATTCTGAATCCAATTATTACCTCTTCCATCAAAATCAAATATACCACCAGTCATAGTATCAGCGATACCAGCTAACATACCCCTAAAACCACGACCTTTTTTCTCCTTCTTACTCTGCTCTAGTTTTACTTTTGGTGTATCCTCTAAAGGCTTTATATCACCCTTAGGCTCTGCTGTGACCTTCTTCTTATGCTTGTTATGGAGTATGTCCATAGCAGAGAATTGTACATAAGTTTCACCACTATAAATTCTCTCACCACTACCATCAATACCTTTAGGCATGTTGGTTATATTATATTCTATACTTCTAATATTACCTGGGACATGTGTCTCATTTATTATTTCATATACTGGTTTCCATCCTTTAGGGAATGGACTCTTTTTCCTCCTCTTATTCCTAGCAGTCTTCTGACCACCACCAAATATTCCACCCAATATCATGGGTTGTGGTGTTGGTTGTATGAAACTCTGATTATAAACAGGACCACCCTCTGCCCTGCTAATATGATAAACGTTTTGATAAACAGGACCACCCTCTGACCTGCTGAGGAAACTCTGATTTGTGATTATTGCATTCTTAACAACACCACCTTCTGATTTCTCCTCAACCTCCTCAAGTTTTACATCCTTACCAGGATCCTTACCTCTTATAACTTTCCATGCAAATCCTATAGGATTCATCATGAATGCGAATATATTCTTAGCAGCACTTATAATAAACTTAAGTATGCCTCCTATAATCTTAATAGCACCACCTAATATAAACCCAATGAAGGACAGTAGTGGTTTCAATCCCTTCATTAAGAGACCACCCAATCCACCTATGAATTTGAATAAGGTACTTAAGAAGTCACCTATACCTAGATCTTTAAATACACCAAATATAAGATCCTTAAACATCACGAAGGTATCTTTAATAGGTCCAAATATTGGTTTAATTACTGGTAGGAATGTCTTACCTATCCACTCTCCTAGAAATCCACCTAAAGCATTACCAACTATAGGTCCAAATGGTCCTAAGAATGGTGTTAATAATGCAGCACCAACCATTCCTCCTGCTGCCTGACCCATACCTGCACCTATTGCCTGAGTCGCATCCTCACCCTGTGAGATACCTGCAAAAGCCCTAGTGATACCACCAACAGCAGCAATACCCTTCTGCATGCCAGGTTGCATCAACTTACCACCAATATTCTTACCCTTCTGTAAGTGAGTGGCTCCTACCCTCTTATTATGTGCCTTACCAAGTTTCCTTGCGTCTTCAAACCTACCCTGTTGCTGTAACTTCTTCTGCTGTTTAGCAACTGATTTCTTCTGTGCTTTATATTCTTGCTCTGTATAAATCTTACCCGTTTCTTTATCTCTATATCCCGTCTTCCTCCACATCTCATAATTCTTTGCCTCTACCTCTCTACCAGTCTGGTCACTGAATATCTTCTTGAGCTTCTTACCATCACTGAAGATCTTTAAAGGGTTAAGTAGATACCTAAGAACCCCAAACCCACCTACGAAACTAAGGAATCCAAATAAGAATCTAAACCCTCTCCTTATCGGTCCCTCCTTGAAGTTACCGAACATATTGGTGAGACCACCAAATAAGGCATCTATTCCAAATCCTGCTAAGGCAAATGCAAACTTACCTATCCCAAAGATTACCTGAAAGATCTTTGTTGCTTTCTCTGAGTTTTTAGATAACCAATCAAAGGCACCATACAGTACAAAGAAGTTGAACAATGGTCCAAGCATCTTTGCTAGTCTACCAAAGAAACCTAACGCTTTCTTAGCTGCTTTTTCTTTTAATCCCTCATTCTCCTTGGTACCATCATCTATACCTTTCTCTGCTACCTTCTCTGCTTGATCTCTCTTCTTCCTCCTGAACATCTTTGTCCAATTGGATAACCACTTCTTAAATCCTTTCTTCTCTGTAGCTTCTTCCTCTACTACCTTCTCTACCCTCTCATCCGATCTATCTGATAACCACTCTTTCTCAAACTTAATAAGTTTATGAGTCTCTACCATATTATTGGCAATAGACTCCGTTACTTCACCAGTACGATTGATACCCTTCCGAATCTCATTGAAAGATCCAGAAAAAGGCCCATCATCACTGGGTGGTTTAATTTTAACGAAACTCTTGATTGCCATTTATAGGGACATCCCCGATTCTTCTTTTGCTTGCCGTCTTTCCTCTTCTTGTATATGAGCAATGAGGAGATTCACGTAAACATCTCGTTCCCACGGTATCATGTCTTCCAACTCAGTTAATGAGTATTTGTGGTGTTGCATTAATGCGAAGTTAGTCTTGTAGTAGTTTTCAAGACTGTCATGCATTAACGCTACTCGAAAAAAGCCGCTAGACCCTCAAGCACCAGATCACTCTTAACTTTCGTTTCAGGATTTGTCACAGTTAAGTTATATGATAGCTTAGGCATTGTTTCAAAGAAAGATTGCACCTTCTGAAACTGCTCTGCATTTAGATTCTCAAGAAACTCTAATGCTTCCTTATGTGAGAATGAATCATATACCTCTTCTGAATCATATACTTGGTCAATACAACCAGCAGCTAATTCAAAAACATCATCCATAGTAGGATTGTCAGATAGGTTTTGTTGAATGAATACATCCAATGATGGATATTTCATCTTAAGACCTACATTACCATCCAAATCAATTTCATTACTATGTCCTTCAGGTATATTAATTTCCACTTCTTGTAGTGGAATAGTCACATTGACAGTAGTTTTTTCATCATCTGGACATGTAACTTTAAATTCACTTGTCTCACCAACAGCAACAGATCTAATCTTAAGGAAGATATATTCAATCTCGAATGTAGCGAGTTGTTCAACCTTAGTCTTTAAATTGGTACAGTTTTTAATAATGGTCTTGACTGCTTTAACCATCTGCTTGTTGTCTTGCGACTCCATAGCAAGGTAAAGTAGTTTCTCTTCCTTCACGAGGAAGGGACGGTATGATACTTTTGTGCCTGTAATAGGCAGCTTCATCTCATACTCAGGTATGGCTAACTTTGGTAAAGGCATAACAATTAATTATATTATCTTTATTTAGGTGCCAAATCTAGCTACTGCTTTTTGATTTGGACTAACGCCAAGAGCACCTTGTGCATCAGTGAACCCGTTAATATATCTATCAGGGGTATTATCATTTAATACATCATCTGCAATAGTATCAAATCTGTATCTCTCATACTTGAATCCTACCTTAAACTTGACTAATCCTGCTGGAGCATTACTAAATGTCAATCCTCCTAAATCACTTGGATAACATCCAAAGAATTGCCATACACCTGTAGTCCTATTAAGTCTAGTTGTATAAGCTTGTCTATCAGCATTAAGACCACTGTAGTTAACAGGAGATCCTAATTCCCACTTAAGTATCTGCACATTAGTAATATACTCATCATAGAAGGTAGCAGTATTCTGTGCATCAGATGCAGTATAATTCATCCACTTCTCAAAGAATGTGCGATGAATCAAATCTTTAGTTGTTACAAACTCTATACTCAGATCTGAGTTTGCCTGATTAGTTGCATATGACCACTGCACACCAACATTTGTCTTTGATTGTGACGTGGTAACTCTTCTTCCAGGTACCGTTACAGTATCAGCAAGATAATTCATAGCATCATAAACACCACGCTGATCCCTTCTCAAGGTAGGATCGTTTGCTGCTAATACTGGTGGCATAAAAATATCTACGCCATACAGATTGGACCTAGCAGGCTCCTTACCAGTCGTGGTGAGTAATTGCTTAAAATCTTCAAACCCAGTGCTCATTTGAGTCTACTCCATATAATGCTGCTTGGTACTTCCATAGTCCTACCAAGACCTTTAGGTCTTATAACAAATTGCTCAACTGGAAGTGGTGTCATCTCACGAAACTCTTCTTGAGGTACATTATATGCTCTAGTGACACTAGACATAAAGTATTTATGGTGGCAACGCATAGGATATGATATTCCACCCGAAGCCCAACTATTTCCCATGCTTCTTCTACTGCTGGGGCGTAGATAATGCATATTCCCGCCAGAGAATTGAAGCTTCTGGTAATCTACATCTGTGATTAGTACCATAGGGAAGGTATCCCAGAATGGTAAATCTGGTGTCTGAGCTGAATAATTGAAGAATATGATATCTCCTACAGTAAAACCACCTTCATATGACTCTAGTCCATACTGAAGTTGCTCTCTATACCATTGTTTAGATTGTGTTACTCCTCCTGCGAGGTCTTTTACGTCTGTAAAGATACTCATACGTTTAAATGTTTCTCGGTTAGTATGATAAAGCTCATTTTCTGATCAGCACACCACGCTCGTGCTGCTCTCCATTTAGCACTATTTACATTCCAAGTCTTAACTTCACTTAAAAACGCCCTAGTTTTCTTCCGCTTGCGTGGGGGTTTAGTCTGTGCAGCTGGTTTGACCTCAATGATTGACCTGGCAATCCTTCCGTCTCTGGTCCTCGCCTTAACATAAAAATCGGGATAATAACGATGGACACGATTATCCAAGGGAGACTTATATGGAATAATAACTTCTTCACTTCCCCACTCTATAACGTTTACATTTTGATCACACCATACCATAAATTTGCGTTCCCACAAACTCCTATAAATAATACGGGTATGATCACCCTTATACTTATGTTTGTTTGATGGTCTGAAGATTCCTTTATAAGCCATGGCAAATTACGTTTTTCCACAAAGTAAACCAATAGGTGTAAATTCAAGTACCAGTAGAGAAGCGATTCGTGATAGTGCTGCTTTTCCAACAAAGGTAATTGATTACCTAAAGTTAGATATATTTAACCACGAAGACAATACTGCTGAAGATACTATCTTCTTATATTTACCAGAAACGCTAAGTGAAGCATACACAGCGAAATGGGAAGGTGTAGAATTGGGTGCAGCAGGTGCAGCTGCAATGAATGCAGCAAGAGGTATTGTTGATGAAAAAGGTATTGGTGAAGGTTTTAGTGAGCAATTAAAGAAATTCGCAGAATCAGCAAAACCAGGATTAGGATTTAAAGCTGCTGCTGGTGCAATTGAAGGTGTAGTTGGTTTAACAGGTGCTGCTGGCGGTGGTGGTGGAATTGACTCAAATACACTTGCTCAAATGACAACAGGTAAGGTATTCAACCCGTATGAAGAAGCAGTTTACAAGGGTGGATCATTTAGACCACATGATTTTACCTTCCACATGGTACCAAAGAATTCTGCTGATGTAATACGCATATATGAGATTATCCATAAACTCCGTTTAGCAATGCTACCTGGAAAGGATAAGAATATGTGGTTGACACTACCTAACTTCTTTAGATGTCAGATAGTTAGATATACTGATGCAGGTGGTGGTAGAGAAGATATATCTAACCCAGAAACAGGGGGTGCACAAGGAGTGTTATCTGCCTTAATGCAATTCCCAACTAAAATGGTGTTAAAAGGTATGAGTGTAACACCAGAAAAGAATTTAACCCTACAATCAAGACTACCAGGTAAGGATTTAGCAGATTTTGGTCCTGTATCATATACCATGTCACTTAAATTCATGGAAACTGCATACCTTACGAAGGAAACATTTACACAACCTCAAGACAGGAGTGGTGGTTTCTTTAACTTTGAAAGTGCTGACATACCTGAATTTGACTTCGAGAACTCATGAGCAAATACTTCTCCTACCTACCTAACGTATATGTTAGAACATCGAGTTACAGAAAGAGTAATGTCGATCCATTTAGTCTTGCGAAGAATATCTTCAGAAGAATCAAAATTCGTGAAGAATTAGATGACGTTATTTTGGGTTTCCAGCAATATACTGTGAAAAACAACCAACGTCCTGATGAAGTGGCATTAGATGCTTATGGTGATATGAAGTTAGATTGGGTTGTGCTTCTCTGTAATAACATTATCAACTTATATGATGAATGGCCCATGTCAGAGGATGAGTTAGAAAGGTATATTGATAGTGAATATGAGGAAGAGGCAGATTCAGTGCATCACTGGGTTACTCAAGAAGTCAAAGATACTAAAGGTCGTGTATTATTGAAAGCAGGTCGAGAAGTACCAGAAAACTTCACATATAGGAGACTTGACGGAACATACCTTCCCAAGGATACGATAATTAGACCGATTTCTGTCTATGACCACGAAACCGAGAAAAATGACTATAAACGCAATATTTACCTTTTGAGGAAAACTTACCTAACTGGGTTTATTCAAGAATTCAAGAATTTATGCAAATACCTTCCAAACGCTGAAACCGACCCAGAAACACAATCCAAGAAATCACTTGATACAGTCGAAGAGCAGTTTGTTACTACTAAACCCACTTATAGCACAAATATCGGTCAGACCAGTTCTATCGATTTTGCTTCAGAGTCAGATTACTCATCTAGGACATTTGACACTAATGGTGCAACTATTAGCGAAGGTGACGTTTTAGCAGATGGTACTACAGTGGTAACAACTAGCACAGCAGGAATAACCTCTGCTTCGGATCCAATTAATCAATATGGGTCAGCATAGGTAATAATACTTAAAAAACCCTACAGACAAAAAAATACCCCCGATTTTTTCGGGGGTTTTGCTTGTTCAAAAAGTCGAATAATATATCAAAGTGGTGTAACGACTGGTCGTCTGCGGTCTGGTCGTCCGCACTTGTGCCACTCAATAACATCACGCTTTTCCCAGTAACCAGGGATCCAGTTGTAACTATTACCTAAGTAATGTCCTGGTATCCACTGCCTCTTCGTGACTGTTACTTCACATCTTCTACGTCTTGGTGGACCATAATGAGGATGGGGATGTTGATGGTCATAGTGCCAATCTCCCCAATGTCCAGTTCCATGATCGTGACCATGATGATAGGACTCTACAAACGGCTCCCAAAACTCATTCCAAGTTAATGCTTCTGCACGGACTGGTGTAGTAACACCAATTAGTAGAAGTGGGAGCAGTAGTAGTTTTTTCATTAGTCTTCGTTAGCAAGGGCAGCGAAATAAGATAAATCTGGTGAATCACCCGACTCTTCTATTTCTTCTATCTTAGCACCAAACCCTTTAGTTTTGGTGGGTATAGGGTCCGCTTTAACAACTGGACTATCAAGAGGTACCAAATTCTCATCTTCCTCGTTTGACTGCACTACAGGTCTTGATGACTTGTTAAGCACAAGATTCAAACGTGATGAGAGATCCTCATAAGACTTGAAGTTCTTAGCATCAGTAAACTCTTTAAGAGAATACTGTGACTTCCAGACCTTCTCAAGTGAATCATCATCTAAATCTGCTAACACAGAGGGTGAGTCAAACTCACTCTTATCATAGTTCCAGTATCCACCAATGGTCTGGATCTTGATCTTAAAGTTAGCACCCTTCCATAGATCGAAAGGATTGATTGGACTTTCATCCTCAAATTGAGGTTGCATCGCTGACGCAATCTTGTCATGTATTTTCTTACCATACTTATATAAGAATACTTTACCTTCATTTTCTGGATGAAGTTGATCCTTAACAACATAGATGTTACTATAATAAGAAAGCTTACGCTTTTGCTTACGTGCAGTATCTTTGTCTGCATCGAGTCCACTATTCCATAGTGTCCTATTCAATTCACCTACAGGATCCTTTTGGTTAAGTGTAGTAAGAGAATTCTCTATGTACCAACCACCTGGTCCTTGAAATGCATGACTCCAAACCTGTGCCCAAGGAAGATCTTCTCCGTCTGGCTCTGGTAAGAAACGAATAACGGCATAACCGTTACCACTCTTATCTACCTCTGGTTTCCAGAGTCTTTCATCTGGTCCTCTACCCTGAGGTTTGGACATATTTTCAATCTGTTGTGTAAGCTTTGAAAACTTACCAGACTTACTCTTTAGATTTGCAAATGACATTCGTGTTTGTCTCCGAATTTGTATTGTGATATTGCTACTGGATTATAGTAGCATAGTTATTTAGCAGTGTCAACACCCTCTTCTCTGAGTTGATTCCTCCACTCACGAAGCTTAGTTTCCATCTGGTCTAACACCATAGTAAGGTTAAGACCACCACTGTACTCAGTGGACATCATCTCTATCCTACTCTTGATTTCCTTTGCAGAGTCATCATCTTGTAACTCATTAGCCGCCAACTGTAGACGTGCATAAAATACCTTCTGCTTTGCCACCAACTCCATAGTCTTCTCTATGTGCTCAAGTCTCTCCTTAGGATTAAAGTCCTTCAGACCAGAAGACATCTTCAATAGATCAGTATAACACTCTTGTATCTGCTCTAATTCAGACTGCACTACCTCCGATTGCATGAAATCTGTCATAAGTTTAACACTCCTCTACTAGTTCTCTTGATGTAATTTAATTGTTGTGCATCCCACTTGATTTTATCTTTAAGTGGTTTAGATATTAGTTTCCCGACTGTCTCTACTTCTATCTCAAACTCTTCACATACTGAAGCGACTGCCTCAATATAGTTAATAAGACCTTGACTATCTTTGACTCTCTGCTCTACTAGAGTGACAAATTTACCCTGAGTCATGAATTTCTCTTCAATCTCTTTCATTGTATAACATTTACATTTAAGTGGGACACACCAGAAGAGTTAATAAGTCCTGTTGGGAACCAATTAGCTGCTATGGTTATTCTATCACACTCTGACTCATTTGGGGTAGCCCTGTGTCTGATAGTAGGTGGGAAAACAATAAACCTACCAGGTACAGTAGGTTCTTCATGGGTTAGATTAAATTTATCTTCCCAGTCCTTAGAATTGAAAGGCCATATGTTGGTCTTATCATAGTAAGGGTTGGGATGGATCCATTTTGTAACACCTGTATCCCCTGAGGCATAGTAGTTACTACTAAGGAAACAATTAGAATGGGTGTGGTCATAGAACCAGTCACCTTTCTTATTTAGATTTGCCCATGCAGCATTACATACCAATTTATTCGGGATACCCATCCGATCTTCAACTTCGGCCATGCAGTCTTGCATCCAGTCGAAAAGATAACGTAGGGGCTCGTGATTGTAAAGGTCACTTCCACCTTCACCTTCAAGCTTGACACCCTCCCAAATTTGATTGGTGTCATTCTCTCTCCAAGGGAGTGCTTGGAGTATCTTAAAGATCTCCTCCACCTTATCCCTCCTAGAGTAGCCCATGTCAAACCTATAGAAAGGTATACCTAATACCTCACGGAACATCCACCTATCCTGTGGACCTCCTTGATAATCTGGTGCGACAAAATCACTCACTAGCTTTCTCGTTATGATAATCTCTTATCCAATCGATAAGTGTATCGATATAAGGTATCTTATCATATTTCTGAGCAACTTGCATGCTTCCGTCTTCAGCAACAGATAATGTTACAAGTTTCTCTACCTCAACACCAGTCAATTCATAATACATGTAAGCATATGCTGCCTCTTGCACAAAGAATTTCTCTAGGTGTTCTTCCTTCTTAAGATTCTTGGTGGTCTTGAAGTCAATTATAGCAAGCTCGTTATCAAACTCAGCAATACAATCAACACGCCCAGCAACACCGAGAGTCCTACTAAAAAGAGGGGCCTCAATAGCGTGAATATTACTAATACGATTAAGAGTCTCACGAGCAGACCTAAAAAGGTATGTGGGAAGACCCTCGCTCTTCTCAACTTCTTCCAATTCATTTTTGAGATACTTCTCCACTAGGTTATGGTACTGAGTGCCTCGCCATGCTGCTGCACGTCTGACCTTCTCTGCTTCAGCGAATCCAACTCGCTTCTGCCACTGTAGTATA
>Ga0066856_10000444_pt1 | contig 15306 bp, 17 predicted proteins | sample ETNtaG_5_FD_65605 | JGI IMG/M metagenome (GOLD analysis project Ga0066856, IMG submission 65605) | Marine microbial and viral communities from oxygen minimum zone, Eastern Pacific Ocean - ETNP201406SV205 | ecosystem: Environmental > Aquatic > Marine > Oceanic | place: Pacific Ocean: Eastern...
TTGAAAGATATGGATGAGTACCGTTCATTTTTTAATGACATTTGTACGCCGGCTGAATTTGAATCCATTAAAGATAGATGGAGTGTGGCTGAGCTTCTTGATGAGGGATACACCTATAGGGAGATTAAAACAATGACCGGTGTCAGTTTGACAACCATAGGAAGGGTTGCAAGATTCCTTTTTGATGGAGCAAATGGCTACAAGATGGCACTTAAAAGGACTAAAAAACAATGAATGAAAGAATAAAAATAGCCATACAGAAGACTGGCAGGCTTACTGACCACAGCATTACCCTGCTTCAAAAATGTGGACTTGTTATCAGTCACACCAAGGATCAATTGATTGGATATGGTGAAAATATGCCATTTGATATCATGTTTGTGAGAGATGATGATATTCCTGGATTGATCCAGGAGAATCTTTGTGAAATTGGACTTGTGGGTGCAAATGTAGCCATAGAAAAGAAATTATCTTATGAAGCAAATCAGTCGTCTTGTGAATTTGCTTTACAAACCCCACTTGATTTTGGGCATTGCAAGCTATCATTTGCATATCCAGAGTCATCAAGCATACGATCAATCAAAGACCTTGAAGGAAAAATGATAGCAACGAGCTACCCTTTTACAGTAAGAAACTATTTTTCTGAAAATAATATTAATGCAAATGTCACTGAGTTTTCTGGAGCTGTTGAGTTGGCGCCAAGCTTGGGTAAGGCAGATGCAATTTGTGATTTGGTATCGACTGGAAATACACTCAGAGCTCATAATCTTGAGCTCGGTGAGACCATCATGGAAAGCGTTGCAACAGTTGTTAAGTCAAATGCAAAGCAATCTCAGTTTAAGAATATGTGGATCGATAAAATTATTGAAAGAATAAATGGAGTGCTCCAAGTAAATGAAAGCAAATACATAATGATGCATGCTCCAAAAGACGCAATCAATGATATTACCAGACTATTACCAGGCACCGAGTCACCAACGGTCATTCCATTGGATGGAATCCAAGACACCGTTGCCGTTCATGTGGTGTGCAAAGAGACTGTATTCTGGGAGACATTAGAGGACCTCAAAGAGGTTGGAGCATCATCTATATTGGTTGTCCCTGTTGAGAAAATGTTGATGTAAAAATATGAGTTACGAGATCATAAAATGGAATCGATTGACTGAAGATGAAAAAAAATCATCCATTCAGAGGCCCGTTATTGAGAACTCAAAAGAACAAAGTCATATTATTTCTAGAATTTTTGAAGCCGTTGAGTCAGAGGGTGATGAAGCTCTTAGAAGATACACAAGAATGTATGACGGCGTTGAAATAGAAAACTTTTTGATGAGCGATGCTGAGATGGAATCTGCTCTCAATCGAGTACCCGGTTCTTTGATGCAATCAATTGAAAATGCGATTGAGAATGTGAAGACATTTCATCAAGCAAATTACAGTACAGGCAATGCAGTAACAGAAGTGAAACCCGGCGTAAACTGCCAGATTATAAAAAGACCCATAGAAAATGTAGGCCTATACATACCAGCAGGCAATAACCCTCTGCCGTCCACTGCCATTATGCTGGGTGTACCCTCCTCTCTGGCTAGAAATAAACAGTCGTTTGTGGTTTCACCGCCCAATAATGAGGGCCTTGTGAATGATGCGATTGTTGCAGCAGCTCGGTTAAGTGGAATTGAAAAAATCTTTAAAGTCGGAGGAGCTCAATCAATTGCTGCAATGGCTCATGGAACAGAATCGATTCCCCAGGCAGATAAAATATTTGGCCCAGGAAACAGTTGGGTTACAAAAGCCAAGCAAATGATATCAACACTGGGATTGTCGGTCTCTATTGATATGCCTGCTGGACCAACGGAAGTAATGATTATTTCTGATGGATGCACAAATCCTAAATTTATTGCTTATGATTTGCTTTCACAAGCAGAGCACGGCACCGACTCACAGGTCATCTTGATATCACAGGACAAATCTTTTCTAGAGAAAGTTGCTATTGAAATCGATAAAGCCATAGACACAATCAGCACTCGAGAAATTGCTAAAGTCTCAATGGAAAATTCTAAATTTATCTGTGTAGATGAGCTTGAGGATGCATTCCAAATTTCGAATAATTATGCACCTGAGCACTTAATCATTAATTGTCAGGATGCAGAAGAGATGCTTCAAAATATTTCGTCGGCAGGTTCTGTGTTTCTAGGCGAATGGAGTCCAGAGTCTGCAGGAGATTATTGCAGCGGTACGAATCACGTATTGCCTACAGCTGGTTTTGCAACCTCATACAGTGGTTTATCTGTGGATAGTTTTTGTAAATCAATTTCAGTGCAGAGTCTGTCCAAGGAAGGATTGCAATCAATCGGGGGCGATATAATTAATTTAGCGATGTCAGAAGGACTAGAGGCTCATGCAAAAGCTGTGAGAGTGAGGATTGAAGAATGAATATTAAAGACTTAGTTCGTCCAGAGGTCCTAAATCTAAAGCCTTATGTTCCAGCGAAGAAGGTATTTGATAAAGTTCGATTAAATGCAAACGAAAGTCCCTACTCTGTGACACAGTCAGCGTCTGAAAGCTGCTTAAATTTATATCCTGATGCGAGACCGGATCAAATAAGAAGTGCGGTCTCGAGTTATTTGGATTTACCAAATGAAAATATTGTCATCACCAGAGGAAGCACGGAGGCTATAGATGTTGCCATTCGAACCTTTTGCATTCCAAAGAAGGACGGAATCTTGGTATTTCCACCAACATTCGAAATGTATAAATTCTATGCGGACGTTCAAGGTATAAAAATGCATACCATTCTTTTGAATGATCAGAATAAATATGCATTGGATATGAAAGCGATAGAAATGTTCGATCCCAATCAGTCAAAACTCACCTTTATATGCTCTCCATCAAATCCCCTTGGTCACACCTTGAGCAAAGAATCTATTTATCGCGTATGTGACCATTTTTCGGAATCTGGACTGATTGTATTGGACGGAGCATACGTGGAGTTTGATGACGATAATATTTACAAGAATATTTTGTCTAGATTTGAAAATGTAATCATGCTCAGAACATTATCAAAGGCTTTTGGGTTGGCAGGAGTAAGATGTGGAGCACTGATATCATCCCAAGAGATTTGCCAGTACATTGAAAGAGTTATACCGCCCTACTCTTTTAGCACTCCCGCAGTCAATTCTGTTTTGGAAAGTTTGTCTGATGAAGGCATTAAGAAATCGCAAAGGAATATCAAAGTGATTTTAGATGACAGAAAATGGTTGTCGCAAGAATTAGCATCACTGAGCGACGTTATGGAGGTTTATCCTTCTCATACCAACTTCATACTTGTGAAAGTCAATGATGCTAAAGAATTTTGTCAGAAGGCAAAAGATTCTGGCTTTTTATTGAGAGATGTCAGTTACCAACCATTATTGAATAATTGCGTAAGAATCACGGTGGGCAACACCGATCAAAATCAAAAATTAATCAATGGATTAAGAGCATGAACGAACTTCCAATAAAAGTCCTCTTTATCGATAGAGACGGGACCATTATTCACGAGCCAGATGATTTTCAAGTCGATGACTTAAGAAAAGTTAAATTTATACCCAATGTCATTAGCGTGCTTAAAGAGCTAAGTCAGGAAGGTTATGAGTTGGTCATGGTTAGTAATCAAGATGGCCTGGGTACAAAATCGTTTCCAGAAGAGCAATTTAGGCTTTGCCAAGAATTTATGCTTGATACCCTTTCTTCAGAGGGTGTGACATTCAAAGAGATTTTTATATGCCCACATTTTGAAGATGACAATTGCGAATGTCGAAAGCCAAAAACTGGATTGTTATCAGAATTCTTAACACATAATAATATCGATACTTCAAGATCGTATGTGATTGGTGATCGAGAGACAGATATACAATTGGCAGAAAAGATGAGCATTCCCGGGATCAAGATTGATCCAAACAAAACGAATGCATGGCAGGAAATAAAGAAAGAGATCCTCAGTTTCGATAGAAAGATTACAGTCAGCAGAGCAACGAATGAAACCAGAATAACATCAACCGTTGACCTTTCATCCGATCATAAGATCGATATCAAAACAGGCATAGGTTTTTATGATCACATGTTAGAACAGTTCGCTAAACACTCAGGCATCTCAATTGAAATAAACTGCGAAGGTGATCTACATATCGATGAGCATCATACGGTAGAGGATGTTGCAATCACATTGGGTGATGCACTAAATCGGGCATTAAGCACAAAGGCAGGCATAGAAAGATATGGATTTACATTACCAATGGATGATGCACAGTGCACCGTGGCATTGGATCTATCGGGCAGACCATTTTTTAAATTTGATGGGCAATTTAATAGAGAAAACATCGGTGGAATGCCGACTGAGCTTATAGGGCATTTTTTTTACACTCTCAGCCAAAACCTAAAAGCCAACATCCATATTGATGTGACTGGTGAGGACGATCATCATAAAGCAGAATCCTGTTTTAAATGCTTTGGAAGAGCTTTTTCACAAGCCATTAAAAAATCATCAGTTTCTGGCGTGCCATCGACAAAAGGAACTCTATAGTCGTGAAAGATAAAGTTGCCATCATTGATTCGATTGGTTCAAACATGGCTTCATTGGAGTTTGCTTTGAGACGCATTGAAAAGGATTTTGAAATAACCGATGACATTGACTTAATCAGCAAAGCGAGCCATATCATTCTTCCAGGTGTTGGAGCAGCAAAGAACGCAATGATGCGATTAAAAAATCGAGAACTGGTCAATGAGATATTGAATCTAACGAAACCCACCTTAGGAATTTGTCTCGGCATGCAAATATTTATGGATGCTTCGATGGAGGAAGATACAGATTGTCTTGGAATCATCTCTAATAAATGCAAACCATTTAAGCTAGATAGAGATTATCCAGTGCCTCATATGGGTTGGAACAAGGTTCATTTTACAACTGATTCAACATTAACTAAAAACCTCAAAGACGGTGAATATTATTATTTTGTCCACAGCTACTATGTTCCAATTTGCAATGAAACAATTGGCGTTTCAAGATACTCGACTGAGTTTTCGGCTGTCATTGAAAAAGATAATTTCTTTGGCACTCAATTTCATCCCGAGAAGTCGGGCTTAGCGGGCGAAAGAATCTTAAAGAGCTTTGTTAGTTTATGAGTATGAATTTAATCCCGGCAATTGATCTGCTTGATCAAAAATGCGTTAGACTACTGCGCGGTGATTTTGAAAAAGTAACTTTCTATCAAAGGAATCCACTTCATTTGGCTAAACATTATGAATCACTTGGCTGTGAATATTTGCATCTTGTTGACCTAAATGGATCACGAGATGGAAAGAGTGAGAATGCAATGATAGTGGACTCCATAATTTCTGAAACCAATCTTAAAGTCCAAATGGGTGGAGGTATCCGATCCAATGATTCGATAAAATATTGGCTTGATTCAGATCTGTCCAAGCTTGTTATTGGGAGCTATGCCATTGAAGAATATGATCAATTTATTGCATCACTGAGCCCTGAGACTCGATCAAGGATTATAATTGCACTGGATATCTTGATTACCAATGCTGTACCCACTGTTCGAATACATGGATGGCAGAAAGACTCAAAGATGAATCTCATGCCCACTATTAGCTCTTTTATGAATGATGGATTTACAGATTTTCTAATCACTGATATCAGCAGAGACGGAACACTTGAGGGACCCAATACCAATCTTTATAGTCAGATAAGCGGTGAGTTTGAAAACATAAACATCATCGCTTCCGGTGGTGTGAGTAAACTCGATGACCTCATTAAGCTCAATGATATATCGATGCAATCAGTCGTGGTTGGTAAGTCACTGCTGGAAAATAAGATTACAGACCAGGAGGTGATTCAATTCTTACAAAAAGGATAATTCCATGTCTTGATGTGAAAGACGGCCGAGTTGTTAAAGGCGTTCAATTCAGAAACCATGTTGTTGTCGGAGACATTCTTGATTTGGCTGAACGTTACTCCAATGAAGGCGCTGACGAGCTTGTTTTTTATGACATCACCGCTAGTCCTGAGGGCAGGACTGTTGACAGGTCATGGATTAAACGTGTTGCAGAAAAAATCAATATCCCTTTTTGTGTAGCAGGAGGCATTAAATCAATCAAGGATGCAGAAGAGGTTCTCAATTATGGTGCAGATAAAATTTCAGTCAATACACCAGCAATAAACAATCCCCTTCTTATCGATGATCTTGCAAAACGATTCGGCACTCAATGCATAGTCATCGGTATAGACAGTTATGAAGACAATGGAGAATACAGAGTTTACAGCAATACTGGCGATCCAAGCAAAACCAAAGAGACGGGGAGAGCCGTGAATCATTGGCTCAAAGAAGTGCAGGAAAGAGGCGCCGGAGAAATAGTTTTAAATTGCATGAACCAGGACGGCGTAAGGAATGGCTATGATATCGAGCAATTAAAAACGATGCGATCAAAGGCAAGCATTCCCATGATTGCATCCGGTGGTGCAGGAAAGCCAGATCATTTTGTTGATGTGTTTCGAGTCTCAGATGTGAGCGGAGCATTAGCCGCATCTGTTTTTCATAAAGCTATTATAAATATTGAAGAATTAAAGAGGCACTTAAGAGAGAATCAAATAGAGGTTAGATTATGACAAATAAACAAAGCAGTTTTATTGAGGAGTTAGAAAAAGTAATTCAAAAGCGATCAAATTCCTCAGACATTGATAAAAGCTATACGAGGGAACTTCTAACATCTGGCAAGGATAGAATTGCAAAAAAAGTGATTGAGGAAAGTGGTGAGTTGGCTGTTGCATACTTAAATGATCACGAAAGGAAAGATGAAATCATTTGGGAAGCTGCTGATCTCTTATATCACATGATGGTATTGCTTCATTCTGCTGATGTAGCCATGGATGATGTCTCAAGAGAATTAGAAAAAAGACATAAATCAGATTAATCGATCAGCTTATTCGGATTCATAATATTTTTGGGGTCCAATGAAGTTTTGATTTTCTTCATTAGCTCTATTTTTATTGGATCTGAATACTTAAGTAAATCATCTTTAAGTTTTGAGCCAATTCCATGTTCAGCGCTAAATGAGCCACCAAGAGACTCAGCGTTTTCATGCACCACTGCATTAATCTTTTCAGAGAAGTTCATGAAATCATCACCATTCATATCATCGGGTTGTCTTTTTGTAAAATGTAGATTCCCATCACCAAGATGACCAAAAGTATAAACAGTAGATGTCCCTACAATGTCATCCATAGCAGGAATTGTTTTTTCTAGAAATTCAGGAATTTTTCTGATGGGGAGTGAAATATCATGATGGACACCCCTCCCTGATGCTTTCTCAGCTTCAGAAATACTATGCCTAATAAGCCAGAAATCATTTCTTTCTTTCTCGTTTTTAGCGACCAATCCATCACATATGATCCCGGTGTTCACTTGTGCCTCTAGGAATTCTAACAATGAATCTTCATCATGATTAATGACTTCGAAAATGATCTGCCATGATTCATCGCATCCCAATGGTAACTTTATGTGCCCAAGAAAATCTCTTATGGCAACCAAACAAGACCTGCTAATGAATTCAAATGCCGTAACATTGTCACCAAATTTCTTTTTCACCTGTTCAAGGAGAGCGATTACGTCTCCAATATTATTCACTGAAACCATTGAGGTGATTTCGTTTATGGGACTCGATGCAAGTCTCAGGCTCACTTTGGTTATTACTCCCAATGTTCCCTCAGCTCCAATAAACAGTTGTTTAAGGTCATAACCTGTGTTGTTTTTTCTCAATGATTTTAGATCAGAAAAGATTGAGCCATCGGGTAGGACAACCTCAATACCCATAACTTGATCTCTTGCCATGCCATATTTCAAAACATTTACCCCGCCTGCATTTGTGGATATATTTCCACCAATCTGACACGAGCCTTCGGCACTCAAGCTCAACGGAAAAAGCAGATCATGATCTTGAGCAGTGTTTTGGATATTTTGCAAAATACAACCGCTTTCAACTATCATCGAGCGATTGAATGGATCAACCTCAATCACTTTATTCATTTTTGAGGTGTTAACAACAATTTCAATATTTCGCTCAGATGAGTGTGGAACATTTGCTCCACATAAGCTGGTATTGCCCCCTTGACTGACAATCTTTATATCATTTTCATTGCAATATTGGACAATTCTCTGGACATGTTCTGTATCAAGTGGAAATAAGATTAGAGGCGTCATTCCTTTAACCTGCCCTCTCCAATCTTCTAAAAATGGATGAATATCATCTTGATGATCAAAGGCATTTGAATCACCCACTATCTGCTTAAGATTATCTATGTGATCATGCATCTTTTGTATCTTATACGCGCGAGGATAGAGACCAGATTGAGATAAAAAGAGAAGCAATAATTGGCCCCACAATGAATCCGGTTATGCCAAAAATAGAGATGCCCCCTATTGTAGTTAGCAGAATAAGGTAATCAGGCATCTTGGTGTTCTTGCTAATGAGTATGGGTCTCAGTAGATTATCGATCATGCCAATAATGAAGACTCCAGAAAAAATGAGCAAAGAGGCATCCATAATTTCTCCATTCAAAAATAAGACCAATGCGATGGGCAACCAAACAAGTATGGTTCCAACAGCGGGTATGATGCTTAATAACGCCATTACAGCTCCCCAAATTAAGGCGCCATTAATTCCAATCAAAAGGAGTGTTAGATATCCAAGAAATCCTTGAGCAAGAGCGACCATTACTGTTCCCTTGATTGTTGCTCGTGTTGTTTTCTGGAATTCGTTAAGAAGGTAGCTTTCATCTTCGTTCTTCATCGGAAATGAATCCATGCAATGTTGTAATATTTTTTCTCCATCTCTTAGAAAGAAGAAAGTCAGATAAACAAAAATGAACAAAGATACAAAGAAGTTGATGATATTTGCAGAGATTGTTGAGACCGATTGATATAGCATCTTTGATGCAGAGATTAAGAAATCATCAGCTTTTTCTGTTAAATCATTGATGTTCAACCCAGACCAAGCAATCAGTTGATTGATAACTGATTCATTGGGGATCATTTGAAAATACTGCTTGAAACTGTAATTCTCTGAAGAATTTATAAAGTTCATGAGCTCATTCCCTATGAGTCCTAGTATTGCAATCGAGGGGATAATGACTAGTAGTGAAATTAATATCAGTGATAACATGCTTGATAATGATTTTTTATTCGTCATCAAAAGAAGTTTCTCATATAAAGGATAAAAGATTATGGAGACTACGATTGACCACAATATTGGTGCTGCGAAGTTAAAGATTATACTCACAAATAAGATCGTGATGACTGTCAGTAACAAGTAGTAAGCATTTTGACTTTTCATTGCCATTTTTAATTTAAGAAACTATTTTATGATAATGATATCTAAAAATAATGAGAATGGATCAAGCTTTTGAATAATATTGTCGAAAATGTAATAAGGGAACTTGAATTTAAGGCCGGTTTAGTTCTCTCGTCATATGGTGTGCAGGCTGAAATAAAAGCAGTGCAAAATTATCTCAATGATGAATCTATTGAGGACACCTTGAAGGATGCATGCCATGTTATTTTTAGAGCACATTTTTTAAGAGAAGCTCTCAAAAGAGACGATGCTGAGGATGCTTGTTACAACCTGATGATGTTGTGGGACCATTGCACCATTGCTGAAGATGCGAACTACAATCAAATCCTTACTGAATCTATTGAGAAGTTACTGAAAGTAACAAATAAAAGCATGAAAACAGTTAAAAACAGACATTTAAGGGTACTGGAGCTGAATAAAATGAATTGGTCAATCGATGCAATTTCTGCAGACACAGGATACTCTAGGCGCCAAATCTCAAGAGTTATCAACGGACACACAAAGAACTAATCATAGCATTTGTCGGGACGGCTGGATTTGAACCAGCGACCACTTGACCCCCAGTCAAGTGCGCTACCAGGCTGCGCCACGCCCCGATATAAGAAATATCTAATCCAGTAAGTCTATGATTGATTCTAACTCTGAACGGATGTCAGAGATTGAGCTGCTTTTTGTTTCTTGCTCAGATGCTTCATCGGATAGTTTCTGTTTGGCACCTTTGATGGTGTAACCATTGTTATAAAGAAGCTCTTTAATATGCCTGATTAGCATTACATCATGTCTTTGGTAATACCTTCTATTGCCACGCCTCTTGATTGGGCTGAGTTGAGAAAACTCTTGTTCCCAATATCTCAAAACATGTGCTTCAACATTACAGAGGTTGCTTGCTTCACTGATGGTGAAATATCTTTTTGAAGGTATTGTGGGAAGTTCTGCTGATTCTGTATTCATTTACTATTCTGCAGATTTGACTTTTTCTTTGAGCTTTTGTCCTGATTTGAAAGTCACAACTCGTCTAGCTGAGATTTCTACATCCTCTCCTGTCCTTGGGTTCCTGCCTGGCCTGGCAGGTTTGTCTTTTAATTGAAAGTTACCAAATCCAGAAACTTTTACTTCTTCTCCATTGATCAAGGTTTCCTTGATTGTCTCAAATACGCTATCAACAAGTTCTTTGGCTTCTCGCTTATTGAGCCCAATTTCATTGTTTAAATCTTCTACTATGTCTGATTTTGTAAGTGTCATTATTTAATATCTATTTGAAAATCTGATTTGAGCATTTTGATTACTTTTGCTACAAACTGATCAATTTCAACGTCTTTAAGAGTGCGTGATTTTGCTTGAAAAATCAACCCTATAGAGACACTATTTTGAGTATTCTCACCGTCTTTCTTGGGAAAAAGATCAAATACCACTGTCTCTTTGAGTTCGTTAATCTTTAAATCATTTATTTTATCAAGTATTTGACTTACTTCGATTTCATGTGAAATCAAAAAAGATAAATCTCTTCTTGATGAAGGGTGGTATTCTTGATGCGTGTAATTTTTTAACTGTGGCAACTTTAAAGCTTCATAATCAAGCTCAAAAAGAAAAGGATCGTGTTCGAGCTTCATATCAGCAGACAGCTCTGGGTTAAGCATTCCAATCATTCCAATCTTCTTTCTTCCAAGCTTGATTTCTGCACAAACACCTGGGCATAGCATCGGATGCGAGCTTGATTCAAATTTTATTTTTTTTAATTTAAAAGCAGTGAAAATATCTTGGATATGTCCTTTTAAGTCAAAAAAATCAAGTCTTGCCGCTTTATAAGACCAACTCTCCATTGTTCTTTGCCCATAAATGAGCCCAGAAATCACATTGATTTCTATGGGAACTTTCTTATCGCTGGCAAAACGTTTACCCACTTCAAATATTTTTATATTTCTATGTTGCCGTTTAATATTGTGTGAAAGATTATTCAGTAATCCTGGCCAAAGAGAGTTTCTCATCACAGACATTTCTATCGAAATTGGATTTTGCAAATCCATCATGTCTTTATTTGAGTTAGATAATGAATTCATGGATGGACTGATAAAACTGTAATTAACGACTTCATAATATCCGAGCCCATGAAACACAGAATCAATTTGCTCTCTTTTTATTTGCCGACTTGATTTTGTCATCAGTGCTATATTCTGTTGCTCAATCTTTTGTGGTATTTGATCAAAACCGTATACTCTTGAAATTTCTTCAATCAAATCACACTCTTCATTGATATCAAATCGGTAACTTGGTGCCCTTACTTTCCAGCCTGTGTATCCAGAATCCTTTTCTTCGATTTCCATATCCAATCTATTGAGAATGCTTTTAATTGCATGATTCGGAATGGTAATGCCCAGTATTTGCTTGATCTTATTTTTCCTAAGGCTGATAAATTTATTCTTCGGCTTATCTTTCTTGCTAATAAAAGAGTGAATCGGCCCATTCTCCCCACCGGCAATTTCATTGATTAAATTTGTAAATCTTTGAATCGCATATTCTTGTATCTCGGGATCAACACCCCTTTCAAATCTCATGCTTGCTTCACTGTGCAGACTCAGTGATCTTGCTCTTCCCATAATTGTTTCATAATTGAAATAAGCGGATTCAAGAACAATATCTTTCGTATCGTCTGATATCCCTGAATCCAAGCTGCCCATGATTCCTGCAATGCCTATAGACTTTTCTTCATCGGCAATAACCAGAAAATTTGAATCCAGTAGTTTTCTATTGCCATCGAGTATATCTATGGCTTCCTTTTCATTTGCACGCCTAACAATTATTTTCTTGTTGATCTTCTTCAAGTCATAAGTGTGAAGTGGTTGGCCGGTTTCAAGCATTACAAAATTAGCAATATCAACGATTACATTGATTGATTTATAGCCCGATAGATCAAGTTTATTTATGAGCCATGAAGGAGATTTAACGTCTTGATTGATTGATCTAATCACCCTGGTCATAAATACTGGAGAATCATTCGGTGATTGAACATCCACATCCATGATTTCGTTATGATGAATTTTTGGATCAGTCAGCCCTTTGTTTGTAATCTTTGAACTATCCAATGCCCTGATTTCTTGAATAATTCCTTTATAGCTAAAACAATCTGCACGATTGGGTGTCAATTGAATATCTAGGATTTCCTCATCTTTTTTTCTTTCAATCTCAGATTCAATTCCAGAGAGAGTCAGAAGATCAGACAGCTCAACCGCACTATAGCCCTTCTTGAATGACTCATTTATCCATTTTACGGGTAACTTCATATCTAAAACTGGTTTAAGAAATTAAGATCATTTTCATAGAAAGAACGGATGTCTTTTATGCCATATTTCAACATTGTTAATCGTTCCACACCCATTCCGAATGCATACCCACTATAGGTTTCAGTATTGATGCCTAGGTTTTCAAGTACTTTTGGGTGAACCATTCCGCATCCTAGAATCTCCAACCATTTATTTTCTTTAGACAATATGTCCACTTCTGCAGACGGCTCAGTAAAAGGAAAATAAGATGGTCTAAAGCGTACTTCTGTATTGTCTTCAAAGAAAGTGTTGATGAACTGGTGCAGTATTCCTTTTAAATGACTAAAATTTATTCCTTTATCTATTACAAGTCCTTCTATTTGATGAAACATAGGGGTATGTGTAATGTCAGAATCTCTTCGGTAAACTTTACCAGGCGCAATGACCCTTATTGGAACGCCCTCTCTTTCCATACTCCGGATTTGAATTGGAGATGTATGTGTTCTTAACAAGTATTCAGAGTTAAAGTAAAAAGTGTCATGCATTGCCCTAGCGGGATGGTTATCCGATATATTGAGAGCAGTAAAATTATGATACTCGTCCTCTATTTCTGGCCCATCTTCTACCTCAAAGCCAGCACCATAAAAAATTTCTTCTATTTCTAAGAGGGTTCTTGTTATCGGGTGCCTATGTCCTTGAAAACTGTTTCTGCCTGGTAGCGTTACGTCTATCTTTTTATCATCGATGCTTTGGTTGATTTCTTTCTTCTGTAAGGAGGCTTTTTTTTCTGACAGTTTCAGCTGTATCAACGATTTAATTTCATTGATTCTTTTTCCGAAAGCTGGCCTATCTTTTGGATCTATTTCAGACAGAGATTTAAGGGCTCCAGTTATCGATCCCCTTTTCCCTAGGTATTTAACTCTAACTAACTCAAGCTCATTCGATGATGAGGTTTTATTTATTTCTTGGATTGCTGAATCTGACAGATCTGAAAGATTGTCAGTCATTAGGCATTCTCTAATGCAGTTCTAGCTTTATCCGATATTGCCTTGAATGCTTCTGCATCATGAACAGCAAGATCCGCAAGCATTTTTCGATCAATCTCCACACCAGCAGACCTTAATCCATGCATTAATTTGCTATAAGAAAGATTATTTTGCCTAGCGGCCGCATTGATTCTGATAATCCAGAGCGCTCTGAATGTGCTCTTTTTCTTTTTTCTATCTCTATAGGCGTACTGACCAGCTTTGGTTGCAGCTTGTTTTGCAACTTTGATTAGACGGCTTCTTGCACCGTATTGACCTTTGGTCTTTTTAAGTACTTTCTTATGTCTAGCTTTTGATGTTACGCCTCTTTTTACTCTGGCCATGGTTATATCCTATTATTTTAACTGTAAGGCAAAAGTTTCTTCACACTTTTCATATCTCCATCTGCGATCAGCGATGACTTTCTGAGTTGCCTTTTTCTTTTGCTGCTCTTCTTAGTGAGGATATGGTTCAAGTGAGATGAACTTCGCTTGAATTTTCCGCTACCTGTTTTTTTAAAACGTTTGGCAGCTCCTTTATTTGTTTTTAACTTTGGCATAATTAATTCTCAATTGTGTTTTGGGGCTACAACTGTAATGAGCTGTCTTCCCTCAAATTGTACTTCCTGCTCAACAGATGAGATTTGTTCTATGTCACTTAGAACTCTTTTTAGTAGGTCGTGTCCCAGCTCAACATGTCTCATTTCTCTTCCTCTATACCTCAATGAAATTTTTACTTTATTTCCCTGTTCTATGAAGTCCTTAATTCTATTTACTTTGACCTCATAATCTCCTTTTTCAATCACTGGCCTGAATTTAATTTCTTTAACTTGAATCGTTTTTTGTTTCTTTTTTGCGCCTTGGTTTTTCTTCTTTTGTTCAAACAGATGTTTTCCATGATCTAAGATCTTGCATACTGGGGGTTCAGTGTTCGGTGATACTTCAACTACATCCAGACCCTTTTCTTTTGCCAGCTCTATGGCTTCTTCTAATGGCAGAATTCCTAATTGATTTCCCACTTCATCTATTAAACGAATTTCAGAAGCTCTTATTTGACCATTCTTCCGAATCCTTTTTTTAGCAGCGATATTTTTTCTCCTTAATTTTTAATTTCATTGGCAACTCTATCTAAAAAATCCTTCATCTTCATGTTGCCTAGATCATCACCCTTTTGTGTCCTTATCGTGATTTCATCATCGCAGACCTCTCGGTCACCTAAAACAATCATGTAAGGTACCTTATTTAAGGTGTGATCGCGAATTTTAGAGCCTATTTTTTCGTTTCTCAAGTCAATTTCTGCTCTTAAACCATTTTTTTTCAAAATTTGATGCACTGAATCTGCATAATCATGTTGTTTTTGATTGATTGGAAGGACTGAAACCTGAACTGGCGCAAGCCACAATGGGAATTTCCCTGCAAAATGTTCAACCAGAATTCCAAAAAATCTCTCCACAGAACCAAGCAATGCGCGGTGAATCATGATGGGATGATGCTTCTGGCCATCGCTTCCGATATACCTCATGTCGAATCGCTCAGGAAGATTAAAATCAAGCTGTACTGTTGAGCATTGCCAGAGTCTTCCTATTGCATCTTTTATTTTGATGTCTATTTTTGGTCCATAGAATGCTCCGCCACCCT
>Ga0066856_10000450_pt1 | contig 15264 bp, 3 predicted proteins | sample ETNtaG_5_FD_65605 | JGI IMG/M metagenome (GOLD analysis project Ga0066856, IMG submission 65605) | Marine microbial and viral communities from oxygen minimum zone, Eastern Pacific Ocean - ETNP201406SV205 | ecosystem: Environmental > Aquatic > Marine > Oceanic | place: Pacific Ocean: Eastern...
ACGCGTTATCGTACGTCACCACCGCAGAAACTGCGTCTTTACACTCTCTCTCGTCTACCACAATCTCCTTCCCAGCGTCCGGACCGTCTTTCGGTACGAACGTTGTCTTCAACGTCCCTCTCCCAACATTTTTCCATCCAGCAGCGTACTCCCCACCCACTGCGTGCCTCTCAAACAACACCTGGCCTTTATAGCCCAACTCGATGCCATCGATGTGGATCGTATCTCTCGAAATTGTAATCCCATTCCACCCTCTTCGCATCGCGCCATTCGGCGACCCCCACGTCTTCCTTAACCCGAGTCGTTTCACTTGATCCGCCGTCGGTGTAATCGTCGGCTCTTTAAATATCGCTTTCAATTTAAAACCAGCAGAGACGACGTCTTTCAACACTCGATCGTTCGTGTCGTCTCTATTTTTCGCGCTCATATCGAAATGTTCCCACTTGGACGTATCCACGTTCGGCGCAATCCATTTTTCCTTGACCAAGTCCATGACGTACTTCGTCATCTCTTCCCCGGCGACGTACACCATCGGCGCGGCGACGAGCTTCTCGCCGCCAGAGGCACCCCGCGCGTACGATCGCGTCACGGCGATCATCCCGTGATGACCTTTTTGCGAGGACCACCACCGTCGTTTCCCCGGCGTCGTCGTCGTCGTTCTCGTCGTCGTCGTCGTTACGGCGCATCGATCGGGCGTCGTTTTGCACCCGCTTTTTTTATGAGTCCACAACAGTCGTCGTTCGACCATTTCTGCGCGTTCCACGCGTACCGTTCGAACGGTGTTGTTCCTCCACGTGCTCTTCGGCAACCACCACCACCCCCCGTTTTTTGTCGCCGTTTGCATCGTCGTCATCATCGTCGTCCTCGCGACCAACGACAGCGTCGTCGTCCTTCGGGATGCCATCTCGTCTCGTCCTCCTCCTCCTCCTCCTCCTCCTTCTGGATTGGAAAACGTTTCGCTCCTCTCGAAAAAAAAGAGAGAGGATCGACGAAGACTTTTTTCTTTGGGAAAAGGAGAGGGCGTTTCGAAACGAACGGGAGCGCCTTTTTTTCGCGACGAACGACGTCCAACAAAGGTGGTCTCGACGACGACGACGACGCGATTGAAAATGATGATGATGATGACCCGCCTCTTTTTCTCTCTTCTATTGGGACCTCTCAAAGATCTGTGTTTAGGGTTTTAATACTTTTCACACCCTAAATAGACATAGTATAGGGTTTTAAAAGAGTGGGAGAGATTTTTTCTGTTCAAAATTTAATCCGATGTGGAATATTTCTCAAGAAAGCCGAGATACGGAAACATCATCAGAAACAATCAATCGATATCCCACATATCGACGCGACGACGACGACAAAAACGAGTACCACCCACGATGGCTTTCGCGCGAGGAGTTTTATTATTACCGAGCAGCGTGACGACGAGAACTTCCAAAAATGATGGGAGACGACAAAACCGAGCGACGAGGAAAGCGGCGGTCTTTTCCGCCTCCCTTTCTCGCGATGAGAATGATGATGATGAGCCCATCATCACCACCATCGCGGGGAAAGCGGTCGCGGCGGTCGTCGCGACGGCGGTGGCGCTGAGCGCGCCGACGCGAGCGTCCGCGGAGGAAGTGGTGCGTTTTTGCAATTACCCGGTTCTTTGGTTTTGTTCGCGCGCGCGCACGCGCGAGCTTTTTCCCGTGCGCGCGTTTTCCTGGAGAGGAAAGAGTCTCGGATAGTAGAGTATCTCTTTCTCTCTCTGTACCGCGCGCGCGACCGCGACCGCGCCCTCTGTATCAGTGACGCGAGAAAGACTGACCGTTCGTACTCACGCATTTTCTCTGTCTCAGATGACAAGAGGAGCGACTGAAATCACGCAAGTTTCGGCGGCGACGACGCCGACGACGCCGACGACAAATAATGCTGCTTTTAAGGTTGAGAAGAAAGCGCAACAAGTCAAGGCAGAAGCGGCAAGGAGAGTAGCTGCCCGCAAGGCTAAGGCTGCGTCGGCGAGAAGAAAAGCCGAATACAGAACCAATATGAAAGCGGACATGAAAAAACAAAGAGAAGCGACAATGAAACAAACGCAAGCCTTGGAGAAGCGACAAAGAGATAGGCTTGCGAAACAGAGAGGTAAAGCCAACGCCAAGAAAATCGCGGTTAGGAAGGCGGCGGCGCGACGTGCGGCGGATAAGGTTGTATTCGACGCGCAGAAGCGATCTGAGGCGGCGGAGAGAGCCTTGGAGGTGAAGAAACAGAATTCACAGAAGATGTCGCTGGAGATGAAGGGAGTCGCCCAAGCGAATGTCGAGGCAGGCGAGGCGGCAAAGGCAAAGAGAGACGTATCGCGCAAGGATAGAGCGGATGAGACGAGAAGAGAAGCAGCCACAAGAGCCAATGCGAATGCGAACTTGAAGAAGCAAAGAGATGCGGCAGTGGAACAAGCGCAAGCCATGGAGAAACAGCAAAGAGATGCGGTTATGATGCAGAAAGCTAACGCCAACGCCAAGAAAGCCGCGGCTCAAAAGGCGGAGGCGATAAAGATGGCGAACAAGGTCGTATCCGACGCAGAGAAGCACACCGAGGCGGTGAAGAGTGCCAAGGAGGCGAAGAAGTCGGCGGAGATGAAGGCAATCGCACAAGCGAACGTTAACGCTGCCAAGGCGAAGAGAAACGAACAAGTCGCCGCCGCCGCTAAGGCTGAAAGAGATCGATTGAGTACGTTCGCAAAGAACAAGCAAGAAGTGCAGAAACGACGGGGTTAAAGACAACGAAGAATAAGATGATGATGTATAGTGACCGATGAAGCATACGCGCACTGGCGCGACCCGGTAAACGCCTTACTTTTTTACTCCCAAAAAAGCATTTTTGTAATTTAAGGTTTTATTTATGAACAACCCAAAAAGACTAAGAAATATAACCAACACACCCCAACAGAAAGAAGCACGCGCGCACCGCCACAACTCCCATCGCACGAAAACACGCCAGAGCGCGAGCGCGGAAAACCTCTCTTTCTCTTTCTCTTTCTTTCTTTCTTTTTTCCTCTCTTCGTGTGCGTGCACGCGTGGCACGAGAAAGCTCGATAAATTTCGAGGCATACACACACACACACACACGAGAGAGAGAGACAGAGAAACATGGTGAAAGTGGCGAAGACGGCGCGGACGTTTGACGCGGTGCGTGAATTCGTCGTGGGTTTTCTTTCGTTTTTTTTTCTCTCTCTCTCTAGACGTATCGCGTCTCGACGGTCTCGGTCTCGCGTCTCGGTCTACGGAGCGCTCACCGTCTCTCTCTCTCTCTTTCTCGTTTCGTTTCGAATGCGAAAACTTTATAGTCTCCGCGAATGTCGGCGTTGATTGAAAAAATATTATCGTATTCGACGAACAACTCTAAGGCGGGAAAGAGCAATGCCGGTAGCTCGACGCGCGACGAAGATGTGGATATTTCGGACGCAATCGCGGAAGATCTGTGCCCGCAATTCGTTTGGCACTTGGGGAAAGGCGAATTTTTACACTGGGTGGACGTGTTTAATATGTTCGACTCGTATTTGTCCATTGTCACGAGGAACGGTACCACAAAAGATTCTTCCGCCTGCCGCTCGATTTCGAGGGAAAAGGAAACGTATTTTTCGGCGACAAGGATAGCGTACGAATCTGCGCCGAATTTTATCTCGAAGAAAGACGTGTGCGCTTTTTTGATCTCGTGTGGAGAAGTAGTGAGAGGCAACGATAACGAAAGCAAAGACGACGACGATAAAAATAGAAGAGAAAAAAGAAGAGATTACATGAAAGGAAAGAAGACTCTGCTGTGGATTTTACGGTGCACTCGCGCGATCTTAGACGAATGCTGGAATAAGCACATGTATAACTCTTTGGAACAATTGACGAAACTTTTACATCATGAAGACTTTGAAGTTGCATATGAAGCGCTATTGACGATTCACTCGGTGGCAAAAAAAACGCCCGGCACGAGTGTGAACAGGTTTGTGCCGTGCGATGGGCTGACGATGCGGTTATTGATGCTGGTAAGAATGAACAATTGCGATGAGAATGAGAACAAGAAGAACGAAGGAGCAGCAGTGAAAAAATTATTTCAAGACTTGGAACTTACTTTCCTATTTGACAAAAACAAAGAAGAAGACGGCGTCGAGGGAGGTAGCACTCAATCTTCATTCAATATATTGGATGAATGTAATGTGTCGCGCATGCGTGAAATAGTCGAGCGCATCGAGATGCGCAGTGAAGTAGATAGTAATGAACCCGCGAGTGCCGTTGAAGCGGTCATAGATAGCCGGCTCAGAGTCCAACAAGAAGGGTTCAATAGACGCACTAAACATCAAGAAGAATTGTTCAAGAAGCTCTGGACTCTTCGATGGTCGTCATTTGCGGCAAGAGATTCGAAATCAAACACAAATTTCGTGAAAGATGCGCGTGAGAACGTCTCAAACCTCGCACTGGCAACTTTGCTCCAATTTGGTGATTCAACAGAAGATGTTTCGTATGATCGTAACTACACTCTCACAAAAACGCCAATTCCATCACACGAAATGAGGCGACTAATTTTTCAGACGTCAACGATGCAAGAAAAGGCTTCGGAACTCGTTCAACAACTCGACGATCGAATAACTAACATTCAAAAGGTTAAGGATAATAGTAATAGCGAGCCATCAACATTATCAGAGAGAGAAGGAGAAAGAGACCTCGTGAGTGATTTTAGCACCGACGCGTCAGTAGCTGCTTGGGCACTTTCAGCTCTCGTAAACGAACGAGATACATCTTCAGCAGTCGCGAAAATTTTGCGCACGCATAAATCTGCAACGACCATGGAGAGTTTGTTCACTATTTCGGTGGAAAAACTGATGAACGCGCCGAACCTTTCGAAGAGATATTTCGATACAGCTACAGATGCTACAGAAGAGAGAGAAAGCGGAAGAGGAAAGAAAACGAAGAAGAAGAAGAAGACACTAATGGAAAGTTATCGGTATTTTGACATTTCAAATAGGGAAAGCATAGAAGCATCCGTCCTTGCTGAATCAGCTTTCGCGCTTCTCGCGAATCTTAGCACGATTCCGATAGGATGCAACGTATTATGCGATGCGAATGCTCTCGAACCACTCTTAAAGTTATTCAAGCACGAACGCAGTGACCATATACCTTTCTTAGCTATATTTGCGCATTCGCTTGAAATGATGCTAGATTATAACGCGGATTCGAATAGAATCTTTTGCGAGAGTGGTGGTGTTGAGTTGCTGTGCTCGAGACTACGCCAAGAAATTGAAACGTCCCTGAGGGAATACGAAAAGATGTGTGAATCGCTCAAAAACGCGCACGCTTCGATTAAGAATGTAGAGAATGAGAACGATGGGAAGTTGTTGACTGATACTTCATCTAAAGTACGAGGTTCTGGCTCAAAACGCAAGAAGTCACAGCAAACGTCCATAAATGATAACGAAGAAGGCACTCCACCACAAAGACAAAAACGCAGCGATGGCACCAGCTCTGAAATTGTTGAGAAAGCCACAAAAGGAGATGTAGAAACGAATGATGTCGTTCTACCTAGCTACGTTGCATACAGCCGCCGTGTGTTAATAAAAGCTTTGACAAGATCTTTGGCGTTTGCAATATTCGGTCCATCGGTTCCTCATGATGCTTATGCAGTGGGTCTTGATGGTCCCAACGGGCTTAACGAAGCTATGCGTCTGGTTTTCGATAATGCTCAGAAATTTGGGGGAAGTGGTGTTACAACATTCGCTTCTTTAGTGACTGATTACCTCAACCACGACCCCACGTGTTATGTTAAGCTCGAAAGCGCGGGGGTTTTCGATGCTTTATTCTATGCGTTAGAGAATGAATCCATCGCGAATAACTCAAAAGTTTTATGCGTTGCGCCTCAAGTCATATCAGCCACATGTCTGCACAAAGATGGAAAAAAGAAAGTAATTGACCGAGGCATATTGTCAAAGGTCATGTACCCAGCTTTTACGAAGCAAATTTATCAGAAAGCTTTGAGTGCTCCGGATGTAGCCTCTGCGATTGGAACGAACGTAGATGAGTTGTTAAGACATGTGCCTGAGCTTCGTCAGCATGGTGTGGAAATGCTCTATAAAATTTTTGACCAGATTCGGAAAACGTGCGAAAAGCGCTGCGAATACTGCAAAAAGTCACCACTCGCATCGAAATCATATGTGAACGCGTGGCGAACGTGCCTTGTTATTCCAAAAGATGCTATCGAAGGTGAAACTGCGCGGACCAGGGTCATTGATCTTTGCTCAGAATGTGAGATTCGAAAAAAGCCCAACGAAATGGCTGAACGCGAGTGGCACATATTGCCACCGTTGAAGCAATCAGAATTAGATTCAGATGATAAACTTAATACGAAAGTAGGAGAAAATCCTTCATTGGGAAGAGCTCGTAGCAAACGCGAGAAAGCAATAGCGACGCGTGGGAAATTTCACCACGACCTCATTCTGCACGCAACACGTCTCTTGGAAGGTATCGTGCAGACAAATGAGCTCGTCCATCGTTTTCTAGCGCACAGACCAGATTCGAACTCACGAGATTCTGAAGAAGAAGCGTGTTTCAATGCTGTCGAGCCGAGACTTTTACGCGGGGAAAACCTTAGCGGAGTTGAAGTGCTGACCAGAATTTTTGTCGCGAATAATCTGCCGAATATGTTTCCAACATCGGCAGCGGGAAGTGACTTTTCGCGTTTGCTGCGTAAATTGGCATCTAGAGACCCACACGAATTCTCATCTGCCTTTCATGCAGCTTTGTATACTGTTTTGATGGATTTCGAAGCGAGAAATGAAAATTTCAATCAGTCCGGACTGAATGACATAAAATATCACTCAAAAGAAGTGGACAGCGAGTGTACAATTGATCGAGTGCAAGAAATGAATTCAACCTGCAAACGTTTGGAAAATGTCACAAAATTCTTTGCCACTCTAATTCGGATGTCTCCAGTAGCTCTCAGTTCCTTTTATAAAAGGTTTCATCACAGGTTCCTCGATCTTTTTAGCGCTCACGGAGGTGCACTTTCCTCGATCGATTTTTTGAGGAACATAATTCTAAAGGGAGGGGATTTTGTGATGTCTCAGAACGCAAAATGGACGCTGGAATCATACAAGCGACTGAAAGAGACCATTGTTAGTACCTTTGTAACCATCTCAAGGCCACCTCCCGCGACTTGGTCGCGAATATATGTAAATGGCAGAGATAAAATTAAAGCATATGAAAGGAGGCAGTGGGCCTCCGTGGCGGCGATTTTGTTGCAATTAGAAAATAAAATGTTTCAGAGTTACGAAAAAATCTCGAAAGTTAAAAGAGATGTTCGAGCGTATATCGATGCGCGACAAAAGATGGCGTTGGAGGGTAGTAAACCTGAACACGAAAGTGATTATGTTCTTTTGATTCCCTTGTTCACACTAAATGAAATCGAGGAATATGTGCACATGGTGGCCTCTGTTATCGGATACTCAACAGACCGCCGAGATAAGAGTCATCGAGCATTTGCTCCGGCAATCATTCTCGCTCGGAAATACGGCATCATCGATCTTATTTCGCGCGCTATTTTACCTGAAATTATAGAACTCAAAGTTGAACTCGCGCATCTCTCTCGTCTCTTAGGAGAAATTGCGTGCTTCTTGCCTCTTGGCAGAAATTTAAACCAGGAGATTGTGAGAGCGAGTCTTAGTAGCGCAGATACCTGCATCTGTACTGCAATTTCTTTCTTCGAGAAGTTATCTAACCTAGAAGCATTTCCAACAATGCTCGGTAGAGGAGGGTGGTCGTTGGCAAAAAACTACCCCCACTATCCACTCTATCCACTAACAGCAGATTGGAAACTGCTGCTCAAATTACTTGGGGGGCTCGGCAATGAAAGCGATGGCGCCAAGAACAAACCGAAAAAAGCGAAAAAGGAAAAAGGTGACAAGATTGATTTTGAAAATGCACACGATGACGATTATTGCGTGCAAGAGCTCGAGAACCACATGATGCAAAAAGGTTGGAATGTTCTTAGCCGCTCTTTCCGAACTGGATATACAGCGGAAGAAGTCTCCAAGCGATTGGGAAAATGTAAGATGCCACAAGATTTGGGCATTTCTTTACACGAAGAGTGCGCTCACGTCGCATTTACAATTGATCGGGCAATATCTCGCGAATATCTCTTAAGCGAAGGTGAGAAGAAATTCTTTGATGTCGATCTCCCGTTTTATTCGAAAGATGTGCTCGTTAGAGTGTTCAGAATAATCTCACGTTGCTTTCGAGGAACCCAGCAGGGAGGAGCGGGATTTTTTGAGCGGGGATTGTGTGGTGACGATAAAGATTTGGGTTTTGCTAAATTGTCGAAAGAAGTGGAAGAAAGAGAAAAGTCATCCATCCGCACCAAAGCTAATAGTGATGTGAGTATTTCGCCGGAAACATTACAGCTCATCGTAGAGATGGGTTTCTCGGAACGGGCTGCTCAAACTGCTGTGACGCAACTATGCCAAACTCGTCACGACGAACAAATAAATGTGGAAACGATCGCTGAATATCTGCTTGCACACCCCGAAACTGAGGAAGAAGCAAATATAGCGCAACAATGTAGCGATAAAGTATCTGATACATCCGGTGGTAAAAATACAAAAGCCACAAAATCAGAGAAAAAGATAGCTTTGTCGAAGATGAAGAAACACCCTTTGGGTGGCGATGATTCGCTCTCGATATCTTTGGAGGAGCGTCTGAGAGAGCGAGTTCCAGAACTCACCGAATCTCTTTGGAAAATTCTTTGCCTTGATGCATATAAGGCGACAACTAAAGTCGAATACTCGTATATATTAGAAAATAAAGCAAAGGATGAACAAAAATGGGACAACGACTCTGCGTTGCTCTTGGAATTTGTTGAAGTGGTATGCGACGCGTTTATCCTCGATGTCAACGACACGAAAGTGAACGACCTCCGTCGCAAGTCTGTTGCTGAAATTATCATGAAGTCACCAGTCGAAGGGTTTCCAGATGCAAACTTTACGAACGAGGTGCTCGTTCAGTATATGGAAAACTCTGGGCCATGTACAAGATCAGATGTGAGGCATTTTCATTCGTTTGACGCTGTTGTTGGGATCCGACAACAGGCCATGTTACTGCTTTGCTTGCGGGATTCAAAGTTCCGTGAAATTTTCCAGCACATGGACGGATTGAAAGTTGAAGACTATGTGCAAAGAATCGAGATATTTGCAAAATATTCGCAAGTTTCGCTTTCAACTCGTGAAGATGAAACTAATGTCATTGCCGCATCACCTCTATGTCGATTTCGGAAGATTGTTCAAACGACCATATTAGTTCTACACATGTACGCTCAGTGGCTACCAGTGGAAAGTGGTTTATCATCTTTTCCACTTAATGAATCATTTCTTGATACTAGCCCATCTGGTAGCAACGTTAGCGCATTTGCCAAAGAGATTGATATCATCGCGGGTAGGCCGTTTGGTTCTGTCGACAAAGACAACCAAAGGCGCATTATCGAATCGCTGGATGCAATACTTCGGTTTTACGCGTGGGCACAATCGCCGGCCGTATACGAGAAACAAATGTATTCGCCGCCAGATATTAATTCTTGTCTTTTTAAAGATTTCATCGATAGCAATGCTGCGATTGAAGCGACAAGGTGTCCTCTTACAAGGAAAAAGTTGCACGAAATTCGTCAACCCGTGCGCTTAAAAGATAAGACGTACGAAAAGAGCGCGTTACTTCATAAATATAATCTGTGGTGTGCGATGTCGGGGAGTTCGAAGCTCGCTAGCTACGATCACGTGCGTCTTCTCGGTAAGGATATCTCAAAGGATGAGAAGAGTCCTTTTAAGACGCCAGATGGAGAAACGCACGACGAGATTGAAGTAGAAAAAGCACTTATGGGTTACGATATCAAAGCTGCAAACTTCAAGGCAAAATTTTACGGAAAGGAGCTTAAAGGCAATAATCCGGGATCACACGCTCCTCAGATTCAAGCCGCATTGACACTTTTGGAACATTTTACGAAATCCTATGAAAATGTGACGACTTGGCTTAATAACAACAAGCGCAAAGAAGCGTCAAATTTGCTTCTACCAAAGTTATGGGGGTGTGAGGTGTTGATGGCACTAAGAACTCTTCCTCAACACTCGTTTATTGCGTTCACGAACTTGCTTGCGTCGATCTTTCGCCATGTCGCTGAGGACCCAAACACGCTGCGTCACGCCATGGAGTGCGAAATCAAAAAATCGCTCGAGGCTGCATTCCATTCAACCGATGGCGGTATGGTATCGGCATCTGTATTTTTGACCGTAATGTCCCCGGTAATGGCTCGTGATGTGCACACTTTCTTCATTGCTTTAGAAAAATGTGCATTTTGTGTACCAGTGCCGAACCCGAAAGAGAACAAAAAAGGTGATTTGCTCATTCTTCCGCGTTATGAAATGAAGAAAATTCTGAAAGAGGAGGAGATGGGCATTCCAAAAAACAAGAAGGCAGAAAAAGTCGACAAAGTAGAAGCAGATAGAATTCCACCACCGTCAAAATCGTTTGTTCAGCTCATCCGTATACTTCTCAAGGTCGTCAAAGGACATAGTGTAGCTGATTTAAAGCTAGCTTTTGCAGATGGCCCAGTCCCTGCACCGGAAACTCTCTCCTTGCAAGATTCCTCAAACCCGATCCCATTGTTCCACACCCACGATCGTTACGAGGAACCATACGGTCGATCGACGGATATCCATGCGATTGCAAAGGTTAAATTTGCTTTGCGGCTTTTGTCCGAGTTCATAGAAGTGCACACTGCTGCTGGAGCAGTACTCGTAGAGCTCGATAAAAGTGATGCATCCGTGGGTGGCGTTTTGAAGCACACGTTTTGCAGATTGATGTCAAAGGAGACTACTTCTTGGAATGAGAAATTAACTGCACTGGGGATACACGAGGCGCCAACATGTCCAGAGCAGGTTCCTTCTGGTACACGTGGTTATAAAAACAATAGTTTCCCATCTTGGCAAGGAGTGGAACGTGCAGCGCATTTTTTAGCGACATGCACGATTCGCGTTCCGGGCTGTCGAGATTTCTTCTTCTCCATGGTTGCTCAATTACTTCAGAATGATTTTACTGTGATTGCCAGTTCGTATAAGTCAAAGTACAATAATACGCGATATCAAGGGCATCTTCGCGCTGCTTTGGATATTCTTCTTACGATTGTATCGCACTGCATGCCTTCGCGATCAGAATCTATCAGGGATATATCGAATAAGGTCTCTTCTGCCAATGTTCAAAATGGCGAAACGCTTGCTGCACTGCACCGCCACAAAATTCTCCCGTTGCTTTTAAAATCTGTAGAGAATTACTGCATTGATGAATTGCAAAGCAGTAATCGCCCTGAGCATAGTATTTTAGACGCAACACTTAAGGTCATAGATAAGTTAACGAATGTATACGAAAAAATGTCGAAGGAGATCTCCTCTTCCGAAGATCAAGATAAAGACCGGGATGGTCAACGTCGCCTAGAGCAAAGTCTTGCCGCTGTTATAGATGCAGTATTACGAGAAGATGATGATATAGATATAGATGCAGTATTACGAGAAGATGATGATAATAACTACGTGGAGGAGGAGGAAGAAGATGCTATGCTCGCAGATGAAGAAGCTATGATGGAAGACATACGCGCAATGGAAGACGAAGAGGTAGAAGAAGCAGTTTATGAGGACATGACGACGAGTGATGATGACAACAACGCTGAAGACGAAGAGACAGGTTTCGAAGTTGGATCTGAATCGGACGATGACTTAATCATCGATGGACATGACTCTGACGACGATGATGGCGATGAAGATGACGACAGCGAAAATCATTTTGACGATTTCAGCGATGATGAACTAGATCCCGAGGACGAGAGAGAGATGGAAAGGCTTGTAGAGCGTGGTATGATTGATGAATTTGCTCGTGATGATAGACAAAGTATTGGTAATCGAATTAGACAAAGGAGTAATCAAATTGTACCAGTCGACAGTGATGGCGGTTATAGTGATGAAGAAGGAGAGGAAGATGACGATATGACGGAAGAGGATGAAGAAGGAGACTTTGAAAATCCGAACAGTTTTGTCGATGAAGAGAATGTCAACCACTGCCTGAATGGCGAAGAAATGATGAGCCGCGATGAAAGTGCGAACATTTCGCGTCGAGGTGGTTCTATGCGAGATATTAACCGCGATATGGGTGTTTCTTTTCACGATGACGCGTGGACTGTACGCTTCCGCAGGACGCCTGAGCAATTTTTGGGTGATAGTCAAGGTCCTTTCATGACAGCCGATGGACGGGCGTTTCAACACAGGGGCGATGTAAGCGGAAGGGGAGATATAGATGATGAGGAGGAGGAGGAGGAGCTACTAGACAATAGGGAGGAAGATGAAGAAATATTCATTGGGAACGATGAAAGCGAACTGTCTGATGAATATGATGATCAAGCATTCACATTGTCGGACATTGACAGAAGATTTTCAAACATGGATAACTTGACTCGCAACATGCCAAGAAGAGAACGAGAAGGTGATGGTAGTAATAGACAATCACAATTACCGAGATCTCTGGAATCCCCCATTGAGCCGATGAACGTATTCGAACTAACGGTTGAAGATCTTCGTCGCCTTGCAAGTGGAGAGTATACTCGGCGAGAGCGAGATTCTGTTTCGCTCACTGCTCGTCAAGACGCCGGGTCAGCATACCTTTTGAACACGCGGGATGGACAAAGTATTCGAGATAGACACGGTCTTAGCAATTACCGGTACACATGCGAATCCGAAGATGGAATTGGGATTATGAGGCGACACTTACCATCGCGGAGAACATTCCCTGACGCACATCCTCTCTTAATAAGAGATGATTTTCCCACTGTTACCACGTATGCTATTGAGATGAGATGCGCAGCGTATGGTGCCACTATCAGTGTTCCACCCAATGCCCAGCCAGCAACAGTGAGTACTGAATATGCCACATATGAGGATACTTACACTTCCCGGTGTGCTCAAATGATTCGTCAACAAAATCCAACTTTGGGTCCAGATGGTCGACGGTATTATCAGCAAATGCATTTACGTGTCAATACTGGACACGTGACTGCATTCGCGCATCGATTAGCAGGTCTGCCAACACCTATAGCGGATGCACCTCCGGAGGTTGTGCATAGAATGCGAGATGAATTGCGAAGAATGTCGACTGATTTAGCGAGGCTTGCTCAATCATCAGGAAATCCCATGCTTCATAATCTTGATTCACTCTCGTTCGATCCTTACGACTATGTTGACATTAGTGGCTATTCGGCGACATCGGCGACATCTCTGATGAGGAATCAAATACTGTCTCCCATGGCTGGTGGGGCGACTATAGGTGAAAGGCACCAAATGGACATGAGTAGAATCAATGTCGATTTTGACGGTACTGGAAACGATCTTTTATCAATGAGTGGTGTGTTGATATATTGTGGAAGTATTGTTCTGAACGGCGAAGTCGATCAAGACGCTCTCGGAGAAATGGCGATATCGCCCGAACCTGCATGGGACTTGAGCGGTTTACGTGCGAGACGACACGCATGGACTGATTCAGCGAGGTCGATTCTAGGAAATGGGTCAACTGCGCTAGCACCAAATGCCCCGTTGACTAATAACGAGAGAAACTTAGTTTCAGCATCGATTTCAGCGGTTTTAAGAGGGCTTACGAATGAAGGTTTTCGCACGAGTGGACAACAAAGGAGGAGAAGTGTAGACCAAGACAAAAATATTGAAAAGAAGGAAATCATTGAGAAAACGAGCAGCGAGACGCCGAGGAAGAAGAGTACCAAACCTTTAACTGTCAGCAGTAATGTGAAGGAAAATGAAAAACTTGAAAAAGACCATGATGGCGATGGTGATGGTGATGATGATGATGATGATGATGAGTGTGATATGGTAGATCTCACCCTTTTCAAAGATGACGCATCTTGGATACCGGAAGCGATGGAAAAGCTCTCCCGCGAATCACCGGATCAAACATCCCTGAACGCTTTGCCAGAGACTATAAGGACAGATCTCTTGCGTTATAACGTAATTGTCAAACGTTTGAATGATTCGCCTCCAAAAGAATTGCATCAAACGCGGAATTTTGATGAAGTGGACGCGACGTTTTTAGCAGCCTTGCCACCTGACATTCAAAAAGATGCACTCTCCCAGGCAAAATCCATACTTGAATCTGCGAGATCGTCGATGTGGTTGAATCGAACGAAGCGTATTGCAAGGAAAAAAGTGGCATTACAACGCGCAGAAGATCAAAAGAAAGAAGAGCTTATAAAAGAAGAAAATGAGAAAAAATGGGCTCAATCAAAAGAAGCCTTGGACACGGCGAAGAAGAACTTGAAAATCATACCCTATCGGATTGACATGCCCAATTTGAGCAAAGAAGATGGGCGATCCCTGTTAATCTGTGAAAACCTATGCAGAAGGTTTCACAAAGAGTCATATCAACGCGCGTTGTTGAGTCTGTCGACATTTGCTTTGTGCAGGGATACTTTTATCACCGAACTATGGTCAATGATCGATCCTGTTTTATGCCGATCAGATGCATCCTCATCAGAACATCAACAAATAGATTTGACAAAGGATCGATATGGATTTATTCACAGCGAAGCTCGCGCACGACGGGCTCTTGCTACGATGTATTGGCTCACGCAACACCAAAGAAAGTTTGGTAGTCGATTGCCCTCGATTTCTGCAACGATGATGGATGGTTCACCCACGGGTATTACTGTGTTTGAACGTCTTTTGGAATCTCTCAGTAGTCCTGTATCTCTCAAACACCCGGGATCTATGCTCGCAAATCAGCTCTTGATTTTGAACGAATCTTTTCGCGCGACAAAGATATCGAAGATCAAAGATCGGGCTACTGAAAAGCAGCCCGATGAAAACGTAAACCAAGCCAGGTTGACGTTTGACAAATTGAAAGCACATCAACTCGAACCGCTGACGAAACTTTTGGACGCGCTCTCCGTCATTGACCAAGGTCGTTTTGGTAATGCCATTCTCTCTCATGTCTCATCGCTAATGCGACACTTTGCAACGGCTTCCCGAAAGCAAGCAAGCGTATTGACTGTTGCTCTACTCAAACAAGCAAAGATATCGAGAGACTTCGCAAAAACACAATTAAACTTGTGCTCGAGAGGTAACACGGATACGCATATGTTACACGCCGGTTGCGAATCAGTACTTAGAGTAGTGCGAGAGCTCGCGCAGTTGACAAAGCAGCACTCGCAAGGCACGAAGTC
>Ga0066856_10000451_pt1 | contig 15263 bp, 12 predicted proteins | sample ETNtaG_5_FD_65605 | JGI IMG/M metagenome (GOLD analysis project Ga0066856, IMG submission 65605) | Marine microbial and viral communities from oxygen minimum zone, Eastern Pacific Ocean - ETNP201406SV205 | ecosystem: Environmental > Aquatic > Marine > Oceanic | place: Pacific Ocean: Eastern...
AATTTTACCTACGTACCTTACATCATTTGAGGTAAGTCTTGAGTACAGTTCTACCAAATTTTGCCCTATCAGTGGGTTAGAGCAACCAATAACTCTGGCAACTTGTCGCACTCCATGATTAGAATCCCCGGGGTTGAATCTTTCTGGGCAATATGCAATTTCTACATCTCTTCCAATTTCAAGTCCCAATTTCTCGATTTCAGGTAACCATATCTCTTCAGTTACTCCAGGATAAACTGTCGACTCCAGCACCACAATCTTTCTCGAGTTCTTTTTTATAGATTTGAAGATTGAAACTCCTGCGTCCCTAACATATGAGAGGTCCGGTTTCAAGTCGGAAGTTACGGGAGTTGGCACAGTTACAAGGATAACATCACTTTGCTCAACAGCATCATTTACAGACGAAGTAATATTCCATCTCGAATTTGAAATATCTGGAATGATATTGTCAACATCAGGATCGCCAGTCGGGTTTTCACCATTCCTTATCATGCGCAATGTTCTTTCAGAGATGTCTACTCCCCATACATTGAATCCAGATTCATAAAATCCAATCGCAGTAGGCAGGCCAACATATCCTAATCCCACCACGGCGACTGATAATTCGTGGGAAACAATTTTTTTAGAAAAAGCCTCATTCCACTCCATGTTTGTTGGGGGTAGGCTCATCTTTTCAATACTGTCCTTAAAACAGAACTTTAACGGTAAATCATAAATCCTCTAATAATTGCTAGGATATTATCATGTATCTAATACACTCGCATTGAAACGAGGGGATTTGGATGGGTGACTCGTCAGGAGACTTAATTCCAGAAGTCTTACGCAACCCTTCTGACCCACCTACGATTTTTGGAACTATAAACTCAGTACGCAGAAGTGGGCCAATGCTGAGATCAATTATGCACAGGGATCTTAGATTGCGCTACCATTCATCAATATTGGGATATCTGTGGACACTGATAGAGCCTCTAATGCTTGCAGGAGCGTATTACACTGTTTTCATTATCATTAGGGGTTATGCCGAAGAGCGATATCCGCTTTGGGTGTTATCGGGAATATTGATTTGGTCGATGTTCACTAAGACTACGCGTTTTGGCGTTAATGCATTAGTCAAAAATGCAAGTCTCATACAGCAAGTTTATTTTTCAAGAGCGGTATTATTTGTTGCAAACTGCTTGACAAATTATTTGATAACGATTATGAGCATGCTTGTTCTGATACCTTTCGTAATTCTTTATGATATTACTCCAAATTGGAGACTGATATACGTATTTATTGGACTCTTCTTTTCAGGGGTACTAGCTCTAGGGTTAGGGTTTTTATTATCTTCTTTCAACGTCAGATATAGGGACGTAGACCACCTTATTGGTTTCATGATTAGAGTGGGCTTTTTCCTATCTCCAATTATGTACACTATGGATTTCATCCCTCAGAAACACCATTGGTGGTATTTAATTGTGAATCCTATGGCGGCAAATATCTCAATTGTGAGATCCGGGATTCAAGGAGAGGGTTTACTAATTTCAACACAGTCACTAATGATATCAATTTGCATTACTCTGTTCATATTCATTTGCGGTTTGTATGTGTTTTCTAAGCAACAGTCTAAGGTGGTGAAAATGCTATGAGGCGCGTCTCTATCTCAGTTTCAGGCGTTAGCCTCATCTTCCCAAAGCAAACATTTGGATTATCGTCATTGGTAAAAAAATTCGCATCTATCTTCGGTAAGAAATACAGATCAGAGGATTTTGAAGCACTTAAAGGGATAGATTTCGAAGTACTCGAAGGAGAAGTAGTAGGCATTATTGGCCGAAATGGTGCAGGAAAGAGTACTCTATTACGAATTATGGCAGGAATATATCCTCCCGAAACAGGAGCAGTAAGGGTAAGGGGAAAGATTTCGCTCCTTGCTAGCGTTGGAGTGGGCTTCAATAAGGAACTTACAGGAAGAGAAAATGTTCACTTATATGGGTCGATTATAGGGATTCCAAGAAGGCTGATTAACGAAAAAATGAATGAAATAATAACTTTCTCACAATTAGAAGATTTTATTGATTCACCAATCAAAACATACTCTTCAGGAATGCGTGCAAGATTAGGGTTTTCAGTCGCCGCCAATTTAGACACCGATATTCTGTTGATAGACGAGGTCTTCGGAGTAGGGGATACGTCATTTAGAGAACGCTCGAAAACAAAGATATTCCAGATGGTGAAAGAAGCAAATAGAACAGTAGTGATAGTCACTCACAATTCTGGAATACTAACTCAACTTTGTGATAGAGTATTGATTATAGACAATGGACAAGTAGTCGCTTCTGGTTTACCGGAAGATATGATTGAAAGTTATGAAAAAATAGTTGCCGATGGTAAAGGGCCATCACGCAAAGCCAACAGTGTCAATTCAGTAATAGGCGCCGCATCTATTCAAAGAGCTAACCGCATGATTCAGCGAGGCCAATTTAATGAGGCAAAGGTACTACTTGACGCAAATCTTTCCAAGAGTTCTACCAAACAATCAGCAAGATATCTTTTAGGCATTTTATCTCATACTCAAGGAGATTCACTAACTGCCTGTAAGCAATGGCATCATCTCGATTTGTCAAAAATTGACATCGATTCCAAACTTAGAATGATTGGACAAGTTGCAAAATCAAATGGAGACCTAGATTTAGCATACAAAGCGGCTTACCATTCTCTATTGATGAATACTGATAAATCTTGGTCATGGCAAATTCTTGAAGCCTGCGCAAGAGACATTGATTATCAAGAAATCATACATGGCCTGCCTACAGAATTACCAGGGATATTCATTAAGAACCGGAAAAAGGCAGTTACAATTGCTAAATTATGTTTCAATCTAAGTAATTTCAAATCAGCAGCATTACTTTGTCACGCAATAAACACGGCACAACCATCTTCCCAATTGATAGATTTGGAGGGAAGGTCTTGGCACAGATTGAAAAATCACGAGCAGGCTCTTAATTGCTGGAAACAACTTATTGATGGTGGAAATGATGTCGAGAAGAACCTAGGCCGGGCAGCTAGGTCTTCATTCAATTCAGGTTTGTATTCACAATCTTATCAAATGTCTCTACAATTACATTCAACGCGAAAAGCAGAAAATGAGAATTTAATTCTTGCAGCGCGCTCCGTAAGCCGTTCTAATAACTCAGAGGAACACTCCGAATTGCTAAAAATAATTTCTGAATCTGATATTAAAAGTCGTAATGCCGTATTGAATCTTATCAAAGCCAATATGGAACTGCAAGAATGGGATACCTGCCTAGCAATGTTGGAAGAGGCACTCGGACTGCACCCTGACGATACCGATTTCAATGTTTTACTAGGTCGAATTCTTCTGAGAACCGGCCACCCTAGGGAAGGACTGATTAATCTCGAAAGAGCATTAGAGATGGACCCTACACGACAAGATATTCTCATTTTTATTGCAAGATGTCATACTAAGATTGGGGATAGAAGTAGTGCCATCGCAGCACTAGAAAAAATATTGGAAACGAATCCCAAAAATATGAATGCGTTACCACTTTTAGCAAACACCCTCTCCTCAGTTGAAGATTGGGAAAAAAGCCTTGAAATCTGGACCAGGATTCATGTGATTGAGCCTCAAAGATCAGATATACCATTCAAAATTGCTAATTGTCACATAAAATTGAATCAACTAATCAAAGCAGAGGAGATTTTGCGTAGTGGCATGCGGGGGGATAGTGATAATATCACAGGCCTGACCCTTCTTAGACAAGTTTATTGGAAGCAATCTCGGCATGAAGACGCATTAGAAATATTCAAACGACTTTTGTCAAACGAACCTTCCAGAATCGATCTATGGAGCAATGTTATTTCTTTATCAGTCCGTCTCTCAAATATTACAGACTCAGAGAAATACCTAGAAAAAGCCGAAAAACATTTTTCTGGTAGCATAATTGGTAGTCTACAACTTTCATTGTTGTTCAATTCTCTCCATCTTGAATCGAAAACCAAGCAATATTTGGACGAATTTATGAGTGCAGCAAAAAATGATGCTGGGGCATTATTAGACGCTGCAAACCGGTTTTATGATGCAGACCGTGCAGACATCGCATTTGTTCTTGCAGAGGCGGTCAGTGCTTGCGATTCTAAATCCCGTAAAGCTGGATTAATAATGGTAAAAATATTCAATTTGTTATATTTATCTGGAATGAACGAAAACAATCTGTTAGAACAGTTTGAGGCTGATGAACCACTTTCGTTAACCGAATTAGCAGTGACCAATTTATTGTCAAATTGCAGCAGCCACAAATATGAGGCTCCAGCTCTAGAGTCAGTATCTTTCGTCGTAAATTCAATAGGAATTGGTGGTGCTGAACGACAGGTCCTGAATACGATAAAAGGATTTGAGAAACATCTGTCGCCAGTCCCTCAAATGTCGTTGTATTGCACTAAATGGGATGATTTAGATGATAATGAATCTTACAGGAAATTTATTGATGAGTCGCAAATCTCATTATACACAATTGTTCCAGATTCCGAGTTATTCGCTAATGCGGAGCATGAACTTACGGAGTTATATGGTGAGTCAACAATCAATGCAATTCCAATAAATCCTCGTAAGGAAATAATTGGACTCTATGCTCAGTTCAAGAAGAATAAACCATCAATTGTTCACGCTTTCCATGATAGATTGAATGTGAACGCAGGTATTGCAGCAGTCCTAGCAGGCGTACCTAGGGTAGTGGTATCTACACGTTCGGTATCAAAGCATGACCAAAAGGGAATCAATCCTTTCAAACGCCCAATTTGGTATAGAGTAGCTTATCAACAACTTCTGAAGCATTCAAGTGTACAAATGTACCATGTTAGTAGGGCGGCTTCAGAATCTTATGACTCATGGCTTGGTTTACAAGATCGACAAAAACTAGTTTTGTATAATTCAACTGATTATGATTTGATGACAACGTCCTCTTCAAATCAGGAGTTCAACTTAGAAAAGAGAGGTAAGCATATTCCCGAGAAGGCATTTGTTGTTGGAGGTATAATGAGGTTTTCTTCGGAAAAACGTCCTCTTCTTTTCATAGAAGCTGCTTCTAAGGTTATTGAAAAGCACCCGTTGGTTCACTTCATTATGTTGGGCAACGGTCCTTTGTTCGATCAGGCTAAACGTCTCGTTAGGAAGTTAGAGGCTGAATCAAATATCCATTTCATTGGACGTTCTCATCAGGTATACCTTTGGTTACAAAAAATGGATTTGGTATTATTGACTTCAGAATTCGAAGGCTTGCCGAATGTTTTAATCGAAGCCCAAGGCTTTGGTAAGCCTGTGATTTCGACTGATGCCGGTGGTGCGCAAGAAACTTTCATTGAAGGTGAGACTGGATATTTATCAAGTAAAGACGACGCAGAATCTATCTCAAAATTGGTTATGAAGGTAATGGGTGACCAAGACTGGATTAAATCTGCAATTAAAAAATCGAAAGCAAACGCTAGAAACAAGTTTTCGATAGAATCAGCAGCAAGTAATTTCGTTAACTTATATTCCTCAATTGAAAGTTCACCCAGCAAGCCAAAACCAGAATCTCAACCAATTACTATGCCTGAAGGCGTCGAAAATCCGATATTTGTGTATGCCGATGATAGAAATGGAAAGGCTGGTTTATTGAGTGCTGCAATTCGAAGAAGAGGCCGCTTCAGCCTAATGATTAGGGATGCGAAAGACATACCTCCTGGGATGAAATGCGATGTTTACTTTTTCATAGACCACTTAACATTCAGGGATCGAGATAAAATAAAGGCTAGAGGGTTTTATCAAAACGAAAATATTAATCTTATTCCCTCATTAAATGAACTACTGGTTTACGATGATAAAGGTGCACAACAATTGGAATACGGCAAATATATGCCGCCTGCGATATATACTACCGATATTGAAGAAGCCCGCGAATTCTTGATATCTACTAAGTATCCATTCATATCTAAAGCAATCGAAGGGGCACATTCTAGCAACGTTAGACTAGTTAGAGATAAGCAGCAGGCTATGAACGAGTTAGAAGATATCTTTTCCCATGAAGGTCGTGCTAGACACGACAAACACAACCCTGGGCTAACCCAACAAGGATATGTGCTTTGGCAGAAATTCTTACCTGACAACCCTAATGACTGGAGAATCATAATGCTAGCAGGAAAGCATGCGATGATAATTCATCGTCAAAATCAACCAGACCTACCCTTTGCATCTGGTAGCGGACTAAGAAAGCCCGAGAATGAATTGAATGAGCAGATATTAAATATGCTCAATTGGGCAAAATCAATTACAGAGGAACACAACCTTATCGTTTTTGCAGGAGATGTGATATTAGATGAGGACGGCGGCTTTATTCTAGTTGAAACTTCTACAACATGGCCTACAATCATGCATGAAGAAAATGTCGTATTCACTTACAAAGAAGGCTCTTGGCAAGAATCAGAATACGATGGTAAAATGATATTCGACTTGAAAGCAGATTTATTGGTGGAAAACAAATTCAAGGTGTAAACATGTCATATCTACATAAATTTCGAGAATCCTTTGAGGGAAAAACAGTTCTAATTACGGGTGGGGCCGGATTCATAGGGTCAAACATCGCCTATGCCCTCCACTCAATTGGTGCAAATGTCAGAATTATCGATAACCTAATTACAGGTAGAATGAGTAATATTGAAGATTTGATAAAGGAAGGTGTGGAATTTATTGAAGCAGATCTTAGAGATTTCGACGCTTGTTTAGCAGCAATGGATGGCGTAGATTATGTTACCCACCAAGCAGCATTAGGGAGTGTACCTCGCTCAATAGTTGAACCACTACTAAGTCATGATCATAACGTCAACGGAACATTAAATGTCATGCAAGCAGCACACATTAAGGGAGTAAACCGTGTAGTATTTGCGAGTTCTTCTTCAGTATATGGTAATGAGGCCAGTTTGCCTAAAGTCGAATATTTGACTGGCCGCCTACTATCTCCCTATGCTGCTACAAAATCAATTTGTGAAGTTTATGGTAATGTCATGAATGCCACATACGGCCTCGATATCGTTGGTCTTAGATACTTCAATATCTACGGTCCTAGGCAAGATCCTAATGGGCAGTATGCGGCAGTAATTCCTAAATTCATATCTCTATTATTAGATAACAAGTCACCCATAATATTTGGAGACGGTGAACAGTCAAGGGATTTCACCTATATTGATAATGCGATAAATGCGAACCTGTCGGCAATGTCGCGAATTGAAAATTTTGGATTCGAGGTATTCAATGTTGCATGTGGTGATAGATTTACGATTAATCAACTATTCACTAAATTGAGAGATTCAGTATCCCATTACAATCCAAGCGCCATGGATATAAATGTCAGGCACCAAGAGCCTCGTGCTGGAGATATCCTTCATTCTCATGCAAATATCGATAAAGCCGTTGAACAATTAAATTACTCAGTGATTGTTGAACCTGATGAAGGCATAAAGAAGACAGTTGATTGGTTTATGAATCATCCATCATCTCTAACATGAACTTAGCAGAATCTTCTGCACCATTACTCAGTGAGGTTTCTGCGCATTTAGCCCTTAACTGTGATCTGAATTCAGGGTCAAGCATCTTTCCAATACTATCTTCGAGGTCTGCAAAGACAGGCTCGTCTAATACTAACATGGATTTATTTTTACCTGCCACATTAGCTCTAGCCAACTGGTCATCCATCCCAGTGTTAGTGTTAGGGATGCATATTGCCGGCAGCGCATGGTAAACTGTTTCATGGTAAGAGTTGTATCCGCCTGCGATAATTGCGAAATCGAACCCATTGAAATAAAGTGAATTAGGATAATCTCTGAGGATTTGAACCCTTGGACCTGAAATTTCTACTGGCTTGCCGATAATTGATTCACCAATAACAACATGTACATTCTTTACTTTCTGTAATATTTGGATGCACTGATTTATTATCGTTCCAATTTGGTTGATATTCCCTGCTCCTAACTGAATGTAAACAACGGTCAAGTGGGGGGATATTCCTAATCTTGAGCGTGAGATTTCACGACTAAATAATTCGTTTCTTTCTAACAGTATTATTGGATTGCATTGAACAATGTCCAAGTCCGAAGGAAATTCATCTGATAATGATAATTTAACACTATCTTGAGGCCTAATTATGTGATCGAAGTGTTCAAGACTGTCTCTTGGAATGTTTGTTGCACCTTTCTTCATGGTTCCGCGCTTTAGCCAGATTCTTTTCATGTCATTTCTTCCATTGATAGAATTCAACATACCTCTGTAAGGAAACGCTCCATCAAACACGAACATCATAGGCCTATGTGCCGAGAAAACAGTAGAAAGGGTTTCTTCAGTAAGTGCATTCCATCCAGAAGCATCTAAGTCCTCAAATTCTTTTCTTCCTGGTATTCTGTAAGAGATAATGTCTTCGGATTTACAAAGGTGTAGGGTCGACATTGTTGTAAAAAAAACAATTTCAACTTCAGGATCAATTTTCTTTATCGCTCTAGCGACACTCAACAATCTAGTGAAATGGCCGAACCCAACTCCATTCGTCGGAAACATTACTATTGATTTACGGCGCTTTCTGTCAAGTGATTGTAATTCAGTTTGTCTATATTTTTTCTTTCCTAGCCGACTTAGTCCATAGTCGATAACCTTCCATGGTAATATGAAAGGTAACAGAATTATTCTCGGTGGAAATTTAATCGCCTTCACAATTTCGATACCTAATTTGAACGCCAAAGAATTTCGAACTCTGTTGAGTTCACGGTAGTGGCGGTTTTCTCTTAGGAGTAGTTTTTCAATCGAAACAATATCCAACTCTTCTTCAGCATCTCGCACCAAAGGACTCCCTCCATTTGTCCGCTAGCAACAGCAATTGTAAAACTATTCATTATTATTATATTTCAGAATTATTCATGACATATGATTTATTAGAACCTAATAGGCGAGATATCTGAGTTGATGCTGTCCATCTTGAACGGTTCGAATCAATACCTTTTCAAAATTAGTCCAGAGGTGATTGAATGAAAGTGATATGGCTATCATCTCGTTTCCTTGGAGGGGATCTTAGTTCAACAACTCAGATTCAATTGGCCAATGGCTTAGTTGGTAAAGGGCATAGCGTTGACTTTTATTCTCCTGGTAAATCAGTAGGAAACAAGTTTACACACCATCCAATCGAACGAAGTAACATTCGAGGGTTTCAGGCCAGTAGTGTTGCAAAGCAACTCAGAAAACGACTGAATGAGTTCAAAAAAGCCGACGTGATTCTAATCGATTGGCCAATATTCCAGTTGGCCAAATTGGTGGATAAACCTGTAATTCTCATGGATCGAAGCCCACCTGCAGACAAGGGCATTTTCTCTAGATTTCAATGGCCCAAATGGAATAAAGCATGGTCTAAAGCAATCCGAGGAGCAGTTGTTTCAGAAGCACATCGCCAATTTGTATTTGATTACACCAAGACTCCAAAAGCCTCGATTGGTGTAATCCCTGCAGGAGTTGATCTGGAACTATTTCACTATGGGGATAAGACTGGCCCAATTAGTATGGTTTATCATGGCAGAGTCGATGTCAATCGAGGCGTAATGTCGCTTCCGATGATACTTGCAGGCCTACAGGCACAAGGGATAGATGCAACCCTCCATATCCACGGTTCGGGAGATGCAGTGAAGCGTTTACAAAATATTGGAATGGATGGTCTCGAAGTTACAGAAACCGTTCCGCAAGACGAAGTTGCAGAATTATTATCGAAATATGATGTAGGTTTTTTGCCTATGCCCGAAAACAAAGTCTGGAACTTAGCAAGCCCACTCAAGAGGTCAGAATACCTAGGGAGCGGCCTCATAATTTGTGGAATAGATCATGAAGGGCACAGAATCAAAGATTCAGGTGATTGGTTACAATTATTCACGCAAGCTGAATTTATTTCTGAAACTGTTAGTTGGTTGCAATCACTAGACAGACAATTGCTTACTGCATTACAGAAAGAAGCTAGGGATTATGCTGAAGAAAACCTATCTTGGTCTCATTCCGTTGATGTTTTAGAATCTATGATATTGTCATAGATTTCGCCCCACTGCTTAGTTACGATATCGATGTGATGCTTTGCAACAGCATCTTCTAACCCATCTATAATCGGATTTGAAATTGCGTTTTTCCATCCTTCAATATCATCTAAAGAAATTGATTTAACGCACTCAGGTAAATCTGGAACATTTGTAGAAGCAATTACTGGGCAACCTGCTGCAAGGGCTTCTAAAATCACCATTGGTTGACCTTCATAATCTGATGGAACGATTAGGCAACCAGCGGTCTGCAGAAGCCTCCACTTCTCTTCTTCAGTGACCCAACCTAACGCAGTTACTCCTTCTGGTGCTTGTTCAACTCCTGTGACTCGCAGGTCTTCTAAGCCCAACGAATAAGCGAAAGCATGTCCTTTTACCGGATCATTTCTTCCCATAAGTAAAGTGAAACACTCTCTTTCTACACCTTCGTTTAATTGTGCATCGACCGGATTAGGAACAGAGATAGAATCTCCAATCAGATGTCTTAATTTTTCACTCCATCCTTCTGATAAGCATACGACCTGATAATCATCTAATTCTGATTTAGCATCAATATCAAATTTCCCGGAATGAATATGGAAAATAACCGGGGCCTTTGCAACTTTAGCGATTGATAATTTCCGGCGGTATGACCAATCCGATGCACTGTGGATATGCACCAAGTCAAAATCACCATTTTTAATTTGTTTTTTAGCGATTCTCCATCGTTTAATTTTTCTTCTAATCCCTTTGGTTGAAAATGTGTTACAGGAAGATGAACGCCACCCCTCTGGGGGATTTGAAGCTAGAAGGTGGATGACCGAAGACATGCCTCCCGGCGCCATCGTTGGACCGACATGCACTACCCTTCGCATATGGGTTGCTTCTAGGTACATAGCAATAGCATTGATGCAGGCAAAATCATGGGTTTCGTTGAAGAAAGAGTAGTTTAGTCGGCTTAGTATGGCAGGTGAATGGTTAGCATACGGCGAAATCAGTTTGGCAGCCATAGGCCTTGCTCCATTTGCATTACATCGCTTGTCTTGCGGACAATGGTCCAAACAACAAATCGAGTGCCCTGAAGAAATGTCTGGTATGGATATGACCATTCTTCTTCCTGTTTGGAACGAGAGCCTAATTATCGAAACTAAACTTTCTAATTTAGCAAAGCAGGATTTCAAGGCTAAATTATTGTTAATAGATTCAGCCTCAACAGACGATACTCTCCAAAAAGCAAGAACTTGGCTCGAGGATTTTCCAAACGCCTTTGAATCTTCAAACATCATCGCCATGCCTGAGAGGTTGGGTAAAACTACAGCCGTTATGACTGCCTTAGATGCCTTAGAAGGCGATGACGGAATTATCGTGATGACAGATGCTGATGCTACTATGATGCCTGGGGCTATGAGCAGAATTAACCAATGGTTCAGCAACCCACAAATTGGAGCGGTGGGAGGGACGCCACAGCGCTTAGGGGAACTAGGTAACGAAAAGTCTCATAGAGACATCTACACTTTACTAAGAGTAGGAGAATCATCGTACGATAGTACACCATTTCTTGAGGGTTCAGTAATTGCTTGGAGGGCAGGAGCAGTATCTTCATCCGACCTTTATGCAAAAGCAAACGCTGATGATGCACAGATTTCAACAGCAGTTAGACTTGGGGGATTACGCTCAATCCAGGACCCAGAATTAACATTCACAGATCAAATGCCTCTTACTTCTAAAGGTCAAAGGCGACAGAAGGTTAGGAGAGCACAGGGATTAATTCGCTTGTTGTCTAGGAAAAGGAAGTTTTGGTTTTCTAGGAGACAAGGTCGTTTTTCTAAGATCCTTCGACGTAATGCTTGGATGCACATCCTTTCACCTCTTGCAATTACAGTGGGGGCTGCTCTAGCCCTTCTTCGCAACATTACCTTTTCATCAAATTCGAATTTGATGTATTCCTTATCGGTTATTGAATTCTATTGTTTAGCCTCATGGTTACTTACTCGGGCGAATAAGTCTTTTTGGGGCATTAAAACCGCAGGTACGATATTATGTGGAATTGAAAATCTCTTCGTTGCGATTATGACTACAGGACGTGGAAAGAGTCTCCATATGTGGGATCAACACGTCGATGTAAGAGAGACTCTTTCTAAAAAATGAGTCACTTTTGAAAATAAAAAAAGCCCCCCTGGGAGCCGAAGTTCCCAGAGAGGCAGATTCGAGCAACGCTCGTATACTAAAGCAGAATTAGATATTCTGACTTCAGTTGTTCTCAGCTGTTGCGGAGACGGTTGCGATGACCTTGTCATCTTCTTCGCCTACGCCAACCTTGGTAAGAGTTACAACGACGCTGCATGGTGCTACGCCACTGCATAGGTCATCTCCACCTTCAGAGATTGTGATCTCTTCGGATGTGTCCCAGCTCTTATCTTCGTCCTTGTCCCATGTACAGTCAGATGTCGCATCGCCGCCTTCAACGCATAACTTGGATGCGCCTCCGTCAACAACTATGGATACCTTCAGGTTAGCCCAGTTTAGGCCATCGCCGGAAGTCATCTGAACATGGACTAGTGCGTCCATTCCTTGGTCAGACATGTCTCCTGCTGCATCTCTATGACTGAATGTGTAAGTATCTAGTCCGCCGCCAGTGGATTCACCAGCTAGGCTAGAAGCCCATACATACAGTACACCAGCCAGAACTACAGTGATCGCAACCATTAGAATGGTAGCGATAACTGGGCTGACTGCCTCATCGTTTCGGTTCTCGTTGTTCATATTTTTGTCCTCCTCCCCCAAGCGGGGGATATGTTCCCGACAGCAGCCGGAGTATTTAATCTCTCCGCCGACCAAAGTCTAATTGGGGCCGAAAAAACGGGTTACTGCGCCATTGTTCGTAACATGGCCCTATCATGAAAAGTAACACCGAGCGGAGTGGTACATACAATTTGTATGCGCGAAAATGAGGAAAATCTATCTTTACGAAGTTAACATACCTCAAAACGATCTAGACTTGCGTCTAATCCGAGTAGAAAGGTGAACAGGGTGAGAGCCAACGGAGAGGGGATGGGATGCACTCAACGGGAACTTCAACAGCCCTGTTCAATCTAGTCCCAAGGTGTCACGGCAAATAACCGTTTTGACAATTATTTCAATTATCGGCGTATTGTATTAGGGAATTACCAAAATAAATACATCACTCAACAGTTAGAATTTCTGGACCGCCCGAATGTACCATTACTGTGTGTTCAAATTGGCCTATCATGCCACCATCTTGACAACCTAGTGCATGGTATGTTTCAAGGAACCTTATGCTGATCAATTTTTTCACTAAAGCATTCCATTTACTTTGTCTACTTTCTTCATCAGCATCAGGAAACGGCTTTTCCAGCATTGGGAAAGCCCATCTTTCTGCGAATGGCAATGTTGAGTATCGCTCCTCAAGGTTTCTAGCTAATTGAGCACCTAGAGGCTTCAACTGTTTACGAGAGAGAGCCTTTCTCCACAACCCTTTACTTGTTACTCTGTAAATATTAGATGAATTTCTCTCACCTATGTTTCGAATAAGGCCACTATCTCCGGTTGTATTGAATGGTTCAACTGCATATACACTACCTTCCTCGACAACGCCTCTGAACCCAGGGTTTTCCGCTCCACAAGCATATGATGGGACACTTACTCCAGCATGCAATTCCCATGGTTTCAGTTGGTGACCACACAGGTTACGAATCGGTTGGAAGCCAGCATCAATAGTTGGTTGGGCTGCCGCAGCTCCAACTTTGTACCAAGGCGTGCCAGGGTGCAACATTTCTACAGCAGCATCTCTAGAGTCTCTTGATGCTTTTATTTGGTCAGTATGGTTGCCCTTGTTACCAACCTCCAAAGTCAATGCATTATCACCAATGTGTCCATTGATATGAACTCCGACATCTAATTTGACAAGATCTCCGTTCTCAAATACCATTTCTCTCTCCCAGCCTTCAGGAGCAATTACTCCGTGGTCTGTTGTATAATGGGCAGCAAGGTCATCGACTGCAATCGTAACAGGGAATGCAGGATTTCCTCCATTACGTCTAATGAATCTCTCAGCAGTTTGGATTACAGAATCCCAAGTTTTGCCGACAGTGATCTCTTCGCGCATAGCCTCTAGAGTTCTACGTGCAACATGGCCAGCATCATGCCAATACTTCAGGCTGGAATCGTCCACCATCTCATCACGTCAGAGGGAGGTACAACGCCCTCTCTCATAACGGTTAGCCTCCAGCCTCGAATTTCAGAATCATCCTCTTCTAACCGGATAAATGTACTTCCACGGCCATTTGGACAGGTTCCCGGAATAAAATCCCTCACTCCTAGTATTTTTGCAGCAATTTCGGTATCACATTCAGAATCTTTGCCAGATTCGTTGGCGCTTGTCGCAGTCATTGGCCCCATGTTCTCTGCAAGTTCTACTGCAGCGGGATGAGAAAATACCCTAATCGCAACTTGATTACCCCCAAGTCGCTTGTCTAATTCGTTGATTGCAGGAAGAATAGTAGTTATCCCCCCTTTGATGAAATGTTCTAGCATCTCAGGTAAGAATTCAGGGATCTTAACTAGCGATGAGGCCTGCTCTAAATTCGCAACACCTAAACTAACAGGCATATTCTCAGGGCGTGACTTTGTGGTGAATAAATTGTCCAAGCCTTCAGGAGTTGGCATACACCCTAATCCAGGTAGTGTAGAGGTTGGGTATACAACCAATCCACCTGCTTCCAGGTGTTCTTTCATTTTTCACACCTTTACCCAATCGTTGACATGACTTTCTGCAATCTTTGCAGCCAAATCCTTGTCTTCTGTTTTTACTAGCAACTTACCACTGGGGTAGAGTGTTAATTCAGCAGGGCCAGAGAATGTCCAAGCAAGGCGAGTCCTGATACCAACGGTATATCCTGCAGCTTCAATATTCATGCCCACAGATTCTAATTCAATTCCGTCAATACCCTGCACTTCTATTTGCCATGCGGACTTATTGCCACACAACTCCATTACAAATGAATCATCAGACAAATTTTCACCTCACATGTCGGGTTTTTTTGGCGGACCCGGTGGACCTGGTGGCCCAGCAGGTGGTCCTTTAGGGGGCGAAGGTGGTCCAGTAGGTGGTCCAGTAGGAGGCCCAGTTGGTTGATTGGTTGGCGGAGTAGGTGGTGGCGTGGGGGGTCCACTTGGAG
>Ga0066856_10000453_pt1 | contig 15247 bp, 16 predicted proteins | sample ETNtaG_5_FD_65605 | JGI IMG/M metagenome (GOLD analysis project Ga0066856, IMG submission 65605) | Marine microbial and viral communities from oxygen minimum zone, Eastern Pacific Ocean - ETNP201406SV205 | ecosystem: Environmental > Aquatic > Marine > Oceanic | place: Pacific Ocean: Eastern...
ACTAAATAATACCATCACTCTTAAACTTATTGATCTGTTCAATTGTGAATCCGGCTTCTTCTAAAACTGAATTAGTATCATTCCCAAGCTCAGGAGCAGTTTGATTCTCAAAATTACTGTTTTTAATATGCACAGGTGTTTTTAATAAACTTATGTTAACACCACGTTTAGTTTTTAACTTTTGGATATTATTTCTACCTTTTAAGAAGGGATTATCAAGAGCTTCCTTCAGGTCTAAAATAGGAGCAGCTGGAACAATTCCACCAAATTTTTCAAGCCATTCAGCAGTAGTTTTTTTCATAAGTTCATCGTCAAGAATTTCGGTAACTATATCTCTGTTTTCTTGTCTTGTTTTAAAATTTATAAATCTTGGATCATCTATTAACTCTACTCTATCAATATTCTTACACAATACAGCCCAGAAACTCTCCTTATTACACATCAAATATATCCAACCATCCTTAGTCTTATATAATTGACAAGGTACTAAAATAGGATGAGCAGACCTATTTAACCTCTCACTTTTAAAGTCTGAATTTAAAGTCCATGCCGCCATGTAACTTTGATTAAACATCGCAGTATCAAATAGATTTACATCAACATCTCTGCCCAAACCAGTTGCCCTAGCTGACAAAACTGCGCTCACCAGACCAAAAGACATAGTAAGACCAGACATATAATCAACAATTGAAAGTCCAAATCTAGCAGGAGGCCCAGATGGCTCACCTGTTAAGGAAAAATAACCTGCCTCAGCTTGCATTAGATAATCATATCCAGGCCAGTTTTTTCTAGGACCTTCTCTGCCATAAGCAGAGCAATGCGCTGAAACTATTGCTTTATTATATGGTTTTAGCTGTTCATAGGTAATTCCAAGTTTTTCTGGCACATCACCTCTTAAGTTATTACAAACAGCATCAGCATTTTTTACTAATTTTTGAAGTATAATTTTACCTTCTTTGGACAATATATCCAAGGTGATACTTCTTTTGTTTCTGTTAAGTGCTTGAAAAAAAATACTGGATGCAGAGTTTCTATTTTCACCGTCTATGAAATAGGGGCCAATTTCTCTTAAATAGTCTCCACTGGTTCCAGCTGGCTCAACTTTAATAACCTCGGCCCCCATATCTGCGAGATATTGAGTTCCAAAAGGACCTGCTCCATATTGTTCAAAGGCAATTACCTTCACTCCAGTAAGAGGTAAATCCATCTACAGTATCCTCTAGTTAGATGTTTCTTCTATAATTTTATCAACCACGCTATGTCCTCGTTTAGCCACAAGGAAAGATCTAACCATATCCATAACTACAACTTTATCCTGGTTCTTCCCAATATGCCTTACTTTTACAATGCCTTGGGTTGGTCTAGACTTTGATTCTCGTTTGTCCAAAACTTCGGTTTCAGAATACAAGGTGTCTCCAACAAATACAGGTGCAGGTATTTTAATCTCTTCCCACCCCAAATTAGCTATAGCTTTTTGACTTGTACCACTAACACACATTCCAGTTACCAAAGCCAATGTAAAAGCAGAATTTACTAAATATTTTCCAAATTCGGATTTGGATGCATAGTTAGCATCAAAGTGTATTGGATGAGTGTTCATAGTCAAATTTGTAAACCAAATATTGTCAGCTTCACTTACAGTTCTTCCTGGCCAATGTTCATAAACATCTCCAACTTGAAAATCTTCAAAATACCTACCTGGATCTTCTCTATATCTCTGAGGTCCTATCTTTCTAATTCCATATGTATTCTCACCCATCTAATCCTCCCTTGATATAATCTGTCTGGCTACTGCCAATACGGGTGCGTCAACCATTTTTCCTTGATATTTAAAAGCGCCAGTTCCCGCAGTTTTAGCTTCTTCTAGAACCCCTTTTGCCCATTCTAATTCTTCATTTGTAGGTCTATAAGCATCATGTATTGGTTTGATCTGATCTGGATGTATTGCAAATCTTCCCTTAAAACCCATCGTTTTAACATACTTAGTTTCTTCTCTACAGCCATCTGGATCTCTAAAATCTAACCAAACACCATCAAGTGCAGCGGCATTATATAAAGCAGCGGCATTAATTATTTTACCCCTTCCATAAGCTAAACTTGCTTTCCCCATATCACCACCCGTGGATGCACAGTAATCTGCTGAACCAAATCCAATTCCAGAAAATTCTACGTTAGAACAATCCCAACTCTCGACAGTTGCTATACCTCGAGGAGTTTCTATTTGAGGTAATATCAAAATATTAGTTCCAAGGTCTTTTAAAAAAGTCCTACACTCGTCAGCAGATTCTATTTTGGGAATTGCTATGGAATATGGAAGAGTTGACAAGGACTTTAACATCTTAATGTCTTCTTGATATTCGTCAGTATCTAAAGCGTTAATTCGTAATAAAAACTTATCTGGTTGACCATCAAAATTTCTATTTGCTAAATCAGCAAAGTTAGATCTACCAAGGGCTTTTTTATCGTGGGCAAGACCATCTTCCAAGTCAAAAATTACTTTGTCAGCTCCAGATCCAAGAGCTTTAGGCAATCTTTCAATTTTGTCTGTTGGTAAAAATAAAATACTTCTCAAAACTAACTCCTATCGATTTTTTAACTTTATAAAGAACTAAATTCAGCTCTAATCATTTTCCCATGCTCGTCTAATTCTGGCATTTTGTTTACATCTGGGATAAAATTGTCATGTATAGCACCTGGACCTAAAACTTTTACTTTTCCATTTTTTGTATCAATTTCTAGAAAGTTGTTTTGAGGATGGTTTTTTAATTGCTCCATATCTGAAATTCTTCCATAGGCAACGCTAGCTTCTTCAAGCTTTTCAATTAATTCCTCTCGATCGAATTTCATAAATTCATCCTGAATTATTTGCTCGGTTAAATTTCTGTTAGCAACCCTGTCAGAATTAGTTTTAAACCGGTTGTCATTAGCCATGGATGAGTCATTTAACACTAACTTACACAAATTAGCCCACTCTCTATCATTCTGTATTGCTATTAATATAGTTAGGTTATCTTTACATGCATAGGCACCATAAGGCACAATAATAGGGTGTGTCATACCATTTCTTTTAGGAACTTTTTGATTGTAAACATAACCTAGGTAAAAAGGGTTCATCCAATCAGCTAGTGAGTTAAACATAGAAACAGAAATATGCCTACCTTCTCCTGTTATACTTCTTTTAATAATTGCCTGTAAAATTGCTTGGTATGCGGTCATGCCAGCAGAAATGTCACAAACAGAAGGACCTACTTTCGCTCTTCCATCAAACCCCTCTTTGTCTGGCAAACCAGTAATATCAATAACTCCAGTTTCTGCTTGTATTAACATGTCATAGGCTTTTTGATTTTTATACGGACCGTTATCTCCAAATCCTGAAATAGTACATGTAATTAAAGAAGGATATTTTAATCTTAATTCTTTTAAATTTAACCCAAGACGTTCAAATGCCCCAGGTGCTAAATTTTGAATTAAAATGTCTGATTTAGAAATAATATTTTCAAAAACAACCATGTCTTCTTTATTTTTCAGATCTAATGCAATTGATTCTTTACCCCTATTTAACCAAACAAAATAAGCGCTATTGCCAAGAGCATTGCTATCGTAATTTCTAGCAAAGTCTCCTTCTGGTCTCTCTACTTTAATTACTCTAGCACCTGCATCTGCCAATCTACATGATGTGTAGGGGGCGGCCACGGCTTGTTCGACTGTTACAACCAACAACCCTTCTAAATCTTTAGATGAATTCTGTGAAACCATTAACTAACCAAACAATCAACTAAAGCATTAACCTTATTTTCATTAGGCGCATTGAGGATTCTAGAAATTTGATTTGATTTAGTCTCTGACAGTAAAGAAACAGATTTATTAAGAATTTTTGTTTCTAGAATATCATTCTCAATTTTATCTGATAAGTCATGTTTATTTTGGACATTTCTAGACCCGTCCTTAATTGAGATTAATGATTGAGTGTTACTTAATTGGTCATTTGGTATTACTCTAACTTTATCTCTAATATTATTCATATTGTCATCAAAACATATATCATCACTGTAAGTGTCCAAGTCAGATGTGTCTTTTCCATAAATAGACATTGCCGCCGTTAATTTATAAGAAAATTTTGATTCCAAGCCTGTTTTTGGTTTTTCAATATTACAAACTTTTAACCATGAAGGGTTAGTCTCAATTGCAATTTCCTCAATTGTTTCAGGGTTGAAGTTATTCTCTTGTTTTAACTCATCGAGTGCTTCTAAGAAAGAATGTAAACCATGACAACATGCATGAAACTTATATTTAATTTCAGGAAACAAAAATTCTGTTCCTAGATTTTCTATAGCTATAGGAGGAACTTTTTTGTCCCAACCATGTGTTAAGAAAAAACCCTGCTCACATTCGATGCCATCTTCTCTTGATACAAATCCAAGCTTAGATAACTTAGCAGCTTCAATACCATTTGATGCAGCCATTCCAGCATGAAATGGCTTACCCATAGTTCCAAATTGTGACTTAATTCCTGATGCTCTGGTAGACACTAACCCAAGGGCATTTATTGTTTGATCTTCACTCAAGCCTAATAATTTACTTGCAACAATTGTTGAGCCAAATGAACCGCTTGTAGCAGTTTGATGAAAACCTGCGTTGTAATGAGAATATCCTAAAATATGTCCTATTCTAGTTGAGACTTCTACTCCTGCCATATATGCAAGTAATATATTTTCTATCGAAGAGCCTAATTCTTCACCTAATGCCAAAGCAGCTGGTAATGCACTAGAGGTTGGATGACCGACAAAAAGAAAATGTGTGTCATCATAGTCTAATGCATGACCAGTTGCCCCATTAGCTAGAGCAGCTCCTCTAGAGGAAACGTAATGACCTGTAGAAATTACCCTTGCTTGATTAACACCATTTTCTTCTTTGACCATTTCAGAAACGATTTTAGAAACCGGCTCTTTTTTTGCTGCATACGCAACACCACACCAGTCTAATATAGACATTTTTGCAAAAAATTTCATTTCGTCGTTAAAACTGTCTAATTTGCAATTAGCACCATAGCTACCAAACAATTTTGTTATCGACACCATTTTTCCCTCCTATACTTTATTCAAAATGAGCTTCAGCTTGCATGGTCATCCCCGAACCTTTAACTGCCCCCCAACAAGTAATACTTCCATCAGAATTTTCTTTAGCACCAATTATATAATCACTATTAGCAAAAACTGGAGCCATGACTTTGTGATTAAAAGAAGTTACAGATTTACCTTTTAGTTTTTCTGCAGCTCTTAATAAGAAAGTTGCTTGTAAGGGACCATGCACTATTAAGTCAGGATAGTTTTCTTCGTTTTTGGTATATGGATAGTCGTAATGAATTCTGTGACCAACAAAACCAATTGCTGAATAACGAAACAAAATAGTTGGATGCATAAAAATTGTTTCAGTAAAATCCGCATCTTCAGGTATAACATCTGACACACCAGATCCTCCGCTAGCTTTAGTTACATCTCGATAAACAATGTTATGCAATTCATGCAAACGTACATCGTCATCAACTAAATATTCGTATTCAGCTGTTACAAAGCATAACTTTCCTGTTCGACCTTCTTTTAATTTTATGTCAGCTACTTTAGATTTTTTAATTACCTTATCACCTACCCTTAGAGGGTTTTTAACTTTAATCTGGCTTCCTGCCCACATTCTTCTCGGCAATGGAACTGGTGGGAGAAAGTCACCACGTGCAGGGTGAGAATCAACTCCAAGTTCATCATTTTTTTTTAAATTCCAACCTAGCATCCAATGTAAACCTGTTGTAGCGGCGTCACCAATTGCAGGGTCACCTGGATCTATATTTAATGTAGCTCTATACCTTTGTTCAACAATTGGTGTAAGATAATCTGTTACAGTCTCAGTATTGCCAAGCCATTTATTTAAATGATTGATATCTAATGCTTCATTATCCATTTGCTGAACCTCTAATTTTTTTTAAAAGTAATATTACTAAAAACTATTTAATATAAAAAATATAGTATTATCAATTAATAAAATATCAACATAAGTGGAATTTTAATATGCCTTCTTTAATTTTATATATCGACGAAAGTTTAGATTATATTTTTAAAAACTCAGAAGTAAAAATTATTGAAAAAAATATAACAGACATAATTATAAATGAACTCGCTGCTGAAGAGGATAATTGTCAAGTTATTTGGGTTAAAAGCAAAACATTTAGCTCAAATTATAAAATTTTTGGTGAAGTCAAATTTAGAGAAAAAAAAATTAGAGACATGAAAAAAAGAAATAATTGTCTAAAAAAAATTGGTGATATTTTAAAAAATGAATTTAATGTTTTTGTAAGACTGAGGGCGTTTTCTATTAACGAAGCTTCAATAAACGCGCTAGACTTAAAAAATTGAAATAGTGATTAATTAAATTTGGAAGGATAAAAAATGAGTGAAGGCATTGTATTAACAAACATAGATAGAAGAGGTATAGCTGAGGTAGTTTTAAACCGTCCTGAAAGAAACAATGCTTATAATGGAGAGATGATTGCCGAACTCATTAAAAGTTTTACCTCTTTATGTAATAATAGCGATGTAAAAGTAGTTCTTATAAAAGGTAATGGAAAACACTTTCAAGGTGGTGCAGACTTAGAATGGCTAAAAGAAATCGCTAAATTAAATAAAGAAGAAAACATAGAAGTATCTAGAAAAACAGCCTCTGCAATAAAAGGTCTTATAGAATTTCCAAAACCTACTATAGCGATGATACATGGAGGATGTTTTGGAGGAGGTACAGGAATAGCAGCTGCTGCTGACATAGTTATAGCTAGCGAAGACGCTATTTTTTCTATTGCTGAAGCAAGATGGGGTGTTATGGCAGGAATTATAATTCCTCACTTAAACAAAAGTATTGGAGTTAGAAATGTTAGAAGATATGCTTTGACTTGTGAACGTTTTGATGCCAATGAAGCCAAAAATATTGGATTAGTCCATCAAATTTGTAAAACAGGTGAACTCGGTAATGCCGTGAATCCTATTGTTGAAAGCCTGTTAATGTGTGCTCCTGAAGCATTGGAAATGACAAAGAAGAGAGCTTTAATTGAGAGTGGCCTAATATTGTCAGATGATAAATTTGAAGAGCTGGTCCTAGAACATTCCGAAAAAAGGATGACAAATGAAGCCAGTGAAGGATTAAATAGTTTTCTTGAGAAGAGAGTTGCATCTTGGTATCAAAGATAATTAATAAGGAAATTAAAAAATGCCATCATTAGTCACTAATTCAAAAATATGGGGTGAAATGTTTGGAACAAGTGAAATGCATTACCTGTTCTCAGATGAAAATACTACTCAGTTATATTTAGATGTAGAAGCTGCATTAGCTAGATCACAATCTAAATTAGGAATTATACCAAAAGAAGCTGGAAAAAAAATTAGTGAAGTGGCAAAAGTAGATATAATTAATTGGGAAAAACTACAAAATAGAACCTCAATAGTTGGGTACCCCATTCTACCTCTAGTAGAGCAGTTGAGCGACAATGTAAAAGATGGTTATGGACAATATTGTCATTGGGGAGCAACTACCCAAGATATTATGGATACAGCTGACGTACTTCAAATAAGAAAAGGATTTGATCTATTATCCTCAGACTTAAACTCTATTTCTGATGCATTAGTTAAAATTGTAAATGAGCATATAAAAACGCCAATGGCCGGAAGAACTCACTTGCAACACGCCTTGCCAGTATCTTTTGGATATAAGGCATCGACCTGGTTATCTAGCATTGATAGGCATAAAAAGATTAGAAGAAATTAAGAATCGTGTATTTAATGTTTCATTCTTTGGAGCCGCAGGAACTCTTGCTTCGCTTGGTGAAGTGGATGGATTAAAAACTCAGTCAGCATTGGCAAAAGAATTAGACTTAAATGTACCTGATGTCAGTTGGCACTCAATTAGAGATAATTTTTGTGAAGTAACAGGATGGCTTGCTTTAGTTGGAGCCTCGATAGGTAAAATAGCTTATGACGTAATGTTAATGATGCAAACTGAAACGCAGGAAGTAGCTGAGCCTTTTCTTCATGGAAGAGGGTCTTCTTCTACAATGCCCCAAAAAAGAAACCCTATTTCTTCTGAAATAATGTTAGCTTGTTCTAAGCTATTAAGAGAACATCATTCATCTATGCTTGACGCAATGGTTCTTGATCATGAAAGGGCAACTGGGCAATGGCATGTTGAGTGGTATATCCTGCCTAACGCCTTTATTATTGCCTCTTCAGCGTTTAGTTCTGCTAAATTTCTTTTAGAAGGATTAGAAATTTCTCCAAAGAAAATGAAGGAAAACATTGATAAGACAAATGGGTTAATTGTCGCAGAAGCTGTAATGATGGCATTAGCCCCTCACATTGGCAGACAAATTGCGCATGATTTAGTATATGATTGCTGTCGTGACTCTATAAAAAATAATATCCTGTTTATTGACGCACTTTTAAAAGATAAAGAAATTTCTAATATTTTTAATAAAAATGACTTATTAAAAATTGTAGACCCCTCTAATTACTTGGGAGCAGGTCCTGCAATGGCAAAAAGACTTTTGGATAATAGATAGTGATATTAGGTATATAATGAGCCAGTTAATGACAAAAGAGGATCTTAATGAATTTTTAGAAAAGGAGTTTCCTCAAGTTAGTAAAAACTTTGAGATATTAAAAGTTAGCGATAAAAATTTTTCGATGCTTATGCATATTTCCTCCGAACATCTTAGGCCAGGAGCAACTGTTTCAGGTCCTACAATGTTTCTTTTAGCCGACGTTACTTTTTATTTAGCCACCCTTAGTTTAATAGGGCCAAAAAGTCTTACCGTTACGACTAATTGTTCAATTAATTTTCTAAGAAAACCAACTGAAAAAAACTTGATTAGTGAAGCTCGTATTTTAAAATTAGGTAAAACTCTTAGTGTAGGTGATGTGTTAATATATTCTGAGGATATTGATGAGCCTGTTGCACACGCATCCTTAACTTATTCAATCCCTAAAAATTAATATTTTAAATCCTCTCTCTATGCCAATTCAAATGATCAGCCATAAAAGTTGATATAAAAAAGTATGAATGATCATAGTTAGGCTGCATTCTTAGATTTAAGTTTATACCAGCATTTTTACATGCATCTTCTAAAAGCCAAGGCCTCAATCCCTCTTTTAAAAAACCATCTGCTTCTCCTTGGTCAACTAGTATTTCAGGAAAACGGCAACCATTTTTAATTAAGGCAACACTATCATACATTTGCCAATCATCTATATTTAACCCAATGTATTTTTTAAATGCTTCACTAGACCAACTTGCTGTGGATGGTTCAACAATAGGAGCAAATGCAGAGCAACTTTTATATTTGTTTGCGTTTCTTAGCGCCATTATTAAGGCTCCATGCCCACCCATTGAATGACCAAAGATACTTTGTCTAGACATATCAAAATCGAAATTATTCCCTATGAGTTTTGGAAGTTCGTCAATTATATAACTATACATATTATAATTTTTATTATATGGCGCTTCTGTTGCATCAAGGTAAAATCCTGCTCCAGAACCAAACTGCCAATTGTCTTTTTCATCAGGCACCTTATCACCTCTTGGGCTAGTGTCAGGACATACAATTGCCATACCTAGTTCTCCGGCTTTTTGCCTATACTCGCCCTTTTCCATTACGTTTAAGTGACTACAAGTAAGTCCAGATAAATACCACAGAACAGGAGGGTTTTTAATATTTGGGGGTATAAAAACTGCAAAGGTCATTTCACAATCATTTACTATTGAGTGATGACTATAGACGTATTGTTTTCCACCAAATGAAAATGACTCAGATATTTTTTTCATTAAAAAACAACAACTGATCTAATTGATTCGCCTGCATGCATTAAATCGAAGCCTTTGTTGATGTCCTCCAATTTTAGATTATGAGTTATCATAGGATCAATATCTATTTTTCCTTGAAGATACCACTCTACAATTTTAGGCACATCTGTTCTTCCTCGAGCTCCTCCAAAAGCTGTTCCCTTCCAACTTCTACCTGTTACTAATTGGAAAGGTCTAGTTTTTATTTCCTGGCCTGCACCTGCAACTCCAATAATAATACTCTCTCCCCAACCTTTATGCGCACATTCTAGTGCTTGGCGCATTACATTTACATTTCCTATACATTCAAAGGAGTAGTCAGCACCACCACCAGTAAGATCAACTAAATGATTTACCAGATCACCTTCAATTTCTGATGGATTGACAAAATGAGTCATTCCAAACTTTTTACCCCAAGATTCCTTCTTATTATTCATATCAACACCAACAATCATATTGGCCCCTATCATCCTTAAACCTTGAATTACATTAAGGCCAATACCACCAAGACCAAAAACAACAGCATTGCAGCCTGCTGTTGCTTTTGCTGTATTTATGACAGCTCCAATACCAGTTGTAACTCCACAGCCAATATAACAAATTTTATCAAAAGGAGCCTTCTCATTAACTTTTGCTAGTGCAATTTCAGGAACAACCGTGAAATTTGAAAAAGTGGATGTCCCCATATAATGTAAGATCGGTTTTCCATTTATAGAAAATCTACTTGTTCCATCTGGCATTACGCCCTTACCTTGGGTAACTCTTATTGCCTGACATAGATTAGTCTTTGGATGTAAGCAATACTCACATTCTCTACATTCAGGAGTATAAAGGGGAATTACATGATCGCCTTCTTTTAATGAAGTCACTCCTTTACCAATTTCTCTTACAACTCCCGCCCCTTCATGTCCTAAAATAGCCGGGAAAAGTCCTTCTGGATCATCTCCTGAAAGCGTAAATTCATCTGTATGACATATTCCTGTAGCTTTTATTTCAACAAGAACCTCCCCTTGACGAGGACCTTCAAGATCAACCTCCATAATCTCAAGTGGCTTACCTGCTTCAACTGCAACAGCTGCTTTTGTCTTCATGATACATTCTCCCGAATTTATTATACATATAAATTATGATTTTATCCCAATGACTTGCAAGAAGTTTTAATATATACAATATTAATTCCATCTAAATGTAAACTAGGAGTTTTAGAAATGAGTTTTGTTGAGACAGAAGTAAATGGTCAAATATATACAATAAGATTGAACCGTCCTGAAAGACTAAATGCATTAAGTACAGTTATAAGAGAAGGAATGGCCAAAGCTTTCACTCGTTTCCATGAAGATGACAACCTTGAAGTTGCAATTTTAACCGGTACTGGAAGAGGGTTTTGTGCTGGAGAAGATATGAAAGAATCAGTCGAAAGAGGTATTGCAGGCTCACCAAAAAAAATGGTTGAAAAAGATTTAGTTAACCCTTTTCAAGAAGGAACACTTCAAAAGCCAGTTATTGCAGCTGTGAATGGTTTTGCAATGGGAGGAGGCTTTATGCTCGTTGAAAGAACAGACCTTAGAGTAGCAGTAAAAAGTGCAATTTTTGAAATGTCTGAAGCAAAACGTTGGCTTCTAGGTGGATATAATCATGGTCATTATGGAAACCTTCCTCACCCAATCGCAACTGAAATGGCTTTTGGTTACCGTATTACTGCTGAAAGAATGCATCAAGTTGGATTTATAAATCGTTTAGTTGAAGAAGAAGATTTAATGAAGGAGGCTTATAGCATGGCCGAACATTTACTAACTTTACCACCTGCATCAAGAGTAAATACACTATATATGATGAAGCACATGGCTCCTCAAATACCTGAAAATATAGCAGAGCTAGCTGAAAAACTTCACCTTCATGGAGACACCGAAGACAGAATGGAAAGCAGAAGAGCTTTTGCTGAAAAAAGAAAACCAAATTATAAAGGTTGGCTGAACCCAGAAGATAGATATAACATGCCAAAACTAAAAAATTAATAGAGGTAAAAATGACTGATATAAATGGAGCTCTTTCTGGCCTTAAAATAGTTGCCTGTTCTACAGCACAAGCAGGAACAGTGCCTTACATGCTTATGGCTGACCTTGGCGCAGAGGTAATAAAAATTGAGACCCCAGGTAAAGGTGATATGAATAGGAAGTCTGGATATTTAATAGGATCAACTGGTTCGTTTTTTGAGACAAATAATAGAGGTGTCAAAAGTCTAACACTTAATCTTAAATCACAAAAGGGACAAAAAATACTTCATGATTTAATAAAAGATGCAGATATATTTGGTCAAAACTTTAGACCTGGTGTTGCTGAAAAATTAAACTTTGATTATGAAACTTTAAGTAAAATAAATCCAAAAATAGTTTATGCTTCAGTTTCTGCTTATGGTCCGGATGCTCCAGATGGTCACTTACCAGGAACTGATGCAGTTGGGCAGGCATTAAGTGGCATTGCAGAAGCCTATTCAATACCTGGTAATAATCTAAGAACTGGTGTTGCTTCCGTTGCAGATGAAAGTTGTGCAATTCTAACTTTTGGAGGAATATTAGCAGCCTATATAAATGCACAAAAAACTGGAAAAGGTCAAAAATTAGAAACTTCCTTAGTTGGAAGTGCTTTCAGACTTCTTGGTTGGACAATGACAACTGCTATGTGGAGTAACAAACCACCAATAACAGGAGCAAGAATAAATGGAACAAGAGAACGTCCAGGCATTGCTGCTTGTTTTAATGACATAGATGGGAAACCTTTTGCGCTACAACTTGATCCCGATGCTTGGGAAAAGGCCATGAAAGCTCTTAATTTTTTTGATGTTCTAGAAAAAGAAAATTTGATTGATCTGGGTCAAGCGTTCGAATCTGACGAAAAGAAAACAATGATTTTAAATAAACTTGCTGAATTATTTTCAACTCAAAAAAGAGATAATTGGATATCCATTTTAAGAGATGCTGACATGATTTCTACTCACGTGAATACAATGCTAGAGGCTTCGGATGATCCAAATATCAAAGAAAATAATTATGTAACTGAGGTATGGTATCCAGAGCTGAACAAGAACATGAAAGTGCACGGCACACCATGGAAATTTTCAAAGACTCCTGCAAATATTAAAAGAGCTCCTAAACTTGGAGAGCACAATTCAGAACTTCTTTCAAGCTTAGGATATTCTGACAAAGAAATTCAAGATTTAATTGAAGATAAAATTATTTAATTTCTTCCATTTCATTAACAAATTTTTTGAAATTTGTTACATAATGCTTAGAAGACCTTGTCATATTATCTTTCATTTCTTGGCTCAACTCTCTCACGGCCTTTGCTGGTGAACCGACTATTAATGAACCATCAGGGAATTCTTTGTTTTCTGTTACAAGAGCACCTGCACCCACTAGACAATTATTACCAATTTTTGCGTTATTAAGAATTGTTGCCCCCATTCCAATTAAAGAATTATTTCCTATTGTACAACCGTGAATAATTGCATTATGTCCAATAGTACAATTATCACCTATAGTTACGGGACAATCTGGGTCTACATGAATTATAGTATTTTCCTGTATATTAGTTTCGTTACCAATTTTAATTAAATCATTATCTCCTCTTAAAACTGATCCAAACCAAATCCCAACATCTTTACCTAAAATCACATTCCCGATAACGTGTGCATCAGGCGCTACCCAATACAAATCTTTTTCAGGTAATTGAGGTTTTTTTTCACCTAAGCTGTAAATTGGCATTTGCTCTCCTTTATAATAAATAAATATTAAATAATCACTTACACTATATACTTTTTTTAAGTTGTTAATATATTTATTGATTAGAATAAAAGGGTTTTTTATGAATAATAAAGAAAGCACTATTTCAAAAATTACAATTTATAGATTAAATGTGCCTCTAATTAAACCTTACAAGCTATCTTATAATACATTCCATTCTTTTGAGCCTCTTCTAATTCAAATAACAGATGATAACGGTAAAGAAGGATGGGGAGAACAACATATATCTCCTGGATCAAGCAGTGAAACACGAGAAGGCGGATGGAAATTTGCAAAAATTATTTCAAACTTAATTTTAAATAAAACTTTTTTAAAAGCTAAAGATATAATCTTATCTCACTCCAGTAAAAGTATTGTTGCATCTACCGCTTTACATACAGCAATTGATATGCTTGAAGATCATGATGCTTTAAGGAAAAAAGATCCTATTAAACTGAAATTGTTAACTGCATTTAATGCAGAAGAAGAAATTGAAATAATAGATGAATTAGATAAAGTAACAGAACAAGGCTTCACAACGATAAAGATAAAAGTAGGAAAAAATGTAAGTCTAGATCTAAAAAAAATTGATACTATACAAAACAACTTAAACGGAAGAGCTAAACTTAGAATAGATGCTAATCGGGCATATACAAAAGTTGAAGGCTGTAAATTCGTTGCAGGTCTAAAACCTAACTTTATAGAATTATTTGAACAACCTTGTCATGCTGATGATTGGGAAGCTAATGCGGCAGTTGCTAAAATATCAAGCGTCCCAATTATGTTGGATGAACCTATATGTAGTATGGAAGATATTGAAAAAGCATCTCAAATTGACGGTGTTGGTTTATGCAAGCTTAAATTGAAAAGATTTGTTTCTATATCAAAATTGATGGAATCAATCAATTACGCTCATAGCTTAGGGTTAGAAATTGTAATAGGTGACGGATTAGGCTCAGAAATAAATTGTTGGATGGAAGCTAAAATTGCAAGTAATTTAATTGAAAATGCAGGTGAATATAATGGTTTTTTAAAAATAAAACCTGAAGCTAGAATCTTATCTAACTCTATTGAATTTCAGAACGGGTTTTTTATAACCCCTAATAACTGGAAGCCAGAAATTGACAGAGATAAACTAGAAAAATACAGTATTAATAGAGAAGTTATATATAAATAAATTTGTTAAGGAAGAAAGAATGAAGTTGTTAAAAAGCACTGCTAGCTTAGGTGGTGAAATCTTAGGTATAGATCTTAATCAAGAATTAAGTCAAAATCAGATCAGTTTCATAAACAAATCTTGGGAAAAAAGATTTGTTTTAGTTTTTAAAAATCAGACTATAGACGATAATACCCTTATTCGTTTTAGCAATAATTTTGGAGATTTAGATCCCCCAGGTCCCAACCCATATGGAATAACTTTTTTGCCAGAATTTCCAGAGATAAATGTAATTTCAAATGTTAAAAATAAATCAGGAACACCTATTGGTAATTTAGGAGATGGTGAAGCTGTTTGGCACGCAGACATGACATATCAAAAGATCCCTCCAAAAGCCGGAATTTTATACGCGTTAGAAGTACCAAAGGATCAAGGAAAT
>Ga0066856_10000456_pt1 | contig 15225 bp, 11 predicted proteins | sample ETNtaG_5_FD_65605 | JGI IMG/M metagenome (GOLD analysis project Ga0066856, IMG submission 65605) | Marine microbial and viral communities from oxygen minimum zone, Eastern Pacific Ocean - ETNP201406SV205 | ecosystem: Environmental > Aquatic > Marine > Oceanic | place: Pacific Ocean: Eastern...
CGACAGCACCTCTTTCGAAAGCGTGGAGAGTGGCACTCGAACTGCGTTCAATCGCAGATATTTTTTGAACGATTTCGCCGTGTTTATACTTCCTTCCTCTTCTTCGCAGAAAAAGCCTTCTCCTCGAACGCAGTTGATGATCGCGTTTCGGCGGCATTCGCTGGCCGTTTTGGTCATCGTTCTCCCTCTTGCAACTCTTTCTCTCTCTCCCTCTCTTTGCTCTCTTTGCTGGTCTCATGTTTAACTACCAGTAAACTTGGGCCTTGGTACCGTAAAACCCCAAACTGAAAATGGTGGCGGCGACCTTTCGGGACTATTCGAGCCCATTTTTTAAAGACTCCCGTTTCGAAACGTCACGATTTTTAACTGTAAACCGTTTCGAAACGTCACTTTACATAAAGGTGCTTCCAAAGTCTCATTTATACCAAAATAAAGGAATAATGAGCGATCCGAAAGCGGTTCTCGAACGGAAGAAATCTGTCGTCTCCTCCGGGGTCTCCACCGCCCCTGTCTCGTGGGAGGATTATAAATCGCGATTGAGCATTTTTGGCTGGCAACGAGGGACCTCGTATAAATGGAATACGAAAGTGGAGTTTTTCACCGGATCCGGGGAGATCGAAGCGTTCGGGGAACTGTTTTTCGATAACTTGGCGACAATGCTCGGGGTGACCGGGTCGGCAGTCGGGCATATCGGTTACGGTTTGACCGGGCAATCTTGGCAGGGGGGGCCGGATGGGTACCCGATGGCCGTTGCAACTGCATGGGAAAAGATCTACTATGAGTGGAACATTCCGGCGTGCGGGTTATGTTTGTTGTTCGGGAATATTTACTACGCGTGGTTAGCGACAAGGCTGGCGACCAAAGAAAATCGAACGGACGTCTGCGCGCAGCCGTACGGTATGAATACGACGGTTATTTATATCATGTTGTACGCCATCACGTATCCGGCGTTGGTTGCCGGGCTCCAAAGGAACATCCCAAGTTGCCATGACGACAACTCGTGCACGGAAGCAATGATTAACGATGCGGCGTTGAAAGCTGCGACGTACGGCTGGGAAGTATCGGTAACGGCGAACTTTATCGTCGGTTTGTTTGAGTGCACCGGTTTCTTTTTGGGCGACTTAGTTCGCTGGTTGTTCCCAAAAGCGGCTGTTTTCATCCCTCTCATGGGCGTCGGTTTCGTCTGGCTCGCCTTTCAGTACATCGATGATATTTTTCAAGAACCGATGATGTGCTTCTTACCGTTCATGATTATCATGACAGGATTCTTCGGTAACGTTCGATATAAAATTTACAAATCTATCACGTTTCCCATTGCTTTGTTGGCTATTCTTTCCTCCTCGGCATTTGGCTGGATGGGCGCTTGCAAACACTCCACGAAGGAAATCGGTTATGGGTATGCTGGAGATACGACGTCCGTTGCAGCGCAATACAACGGAGCATTTGCTGATGGAACCGCTCGAAAAACGTGCCAGGGCACGGACAAGGCTTTGGCGAAAGAAGCATGGAAGAAGTATGCCGGAAAAGGCGACGTCTTCGGTGGCTTTGGTAAAGGATTGAAGGGGTTCACCCACGATACTGTCAAAGATCTCGTCGCTCAAAGTTTACTCTACGGCGCAATTGGTTTCCTCGGCACCATGGCGGACGTTGAGTCAGCCGAATTAGCCGGCGATTCGTACCCGATGGCTGAGTGCTTGATTGTTGATGGCGTCGGCACCATGATTGGCGCCCTCGCCGGCGGCATTTATGGCACCACTATGTACATTGGTCACCCGGTCCACAAGGCGCTCGGCGCTAAAATTGGTTACTCAATGTTGAACGGCGCAATTTTCTTCATTCTTTTCACTTCGGGTATTTTTGCTTCGTTATACGAAGTCATTCCGTTATGCGCGAATGGCGCCATCCTGATATTCGTTGGTTTGTTGCTCGGTCGACAAGGGTTCGAAAACACCCCGAGGAGGCACTACCCGGCTTTGCTGTTAGGTCTCATGCCGTTTATCGCGAACATCATGTCTCTGGAGTCGCGCGGGAATCACTCCTACAACATGGGAATCCAAATGATGTCCGCTGGTGGAGGTACCATGGCTGGCATCTTTATCTGTTGCATTTCGTGCTTCGCCATCGATCGTCAGTTCAAAAAAGCGACCGTTTTGAGTATGATTATGTCCTTACTTTCGTTGTTTGGATTCTTCGCGAGTCACAACGATCTCATTGACGTGTCTACTCACGTGCGTGGGCCAAGACACGAGACGCTCGGCATCTTTGATGCGAGTGACGACAAGAATCAAGGATGGAGATGGTCCATAGGATGGATAATGTGTGCGTTTTATTTTGCCCTGCACATTCCGTTCCAAAAGCCGGGAGGCATGATTAAAATGCCAATCGATGATTCTGACATGGACGCGGATCCTTACGACAAAGATGAAGTTTTGGACGGTAAGTAAATAAAGTGTTTGCCGCGTTCGACGGCAAGCAGACTCACGATATCGAACTAAATGAGAATAAAGAGCCTGCGTGTACGTAGTATCAAAAATAATGTTTACAATTTTATAATGAATAAGGTTCTCAAATACCGCTTCTCGCTGATAGCGTTCGTACCGAGCGAAAAGCGAAGGAAAAGCGCGTCGTTCACGGCACACTTCAATGTACATACAGAAAGAAAGTTTTAATATTTATTATTACAGATACCGATACGTGAATATTAAACTAGGATTTCGGGGGATCAAAAGCCGCACTCGCACACATCATCGTCGTCGTCGTCGTCGTCGTCGTCGTTTTCATTATTTTGCTTTCTTCGTCTCCCCGTTTCTCGCCATCTCCACTCGCCTCGTGTTCCTTCGTCTCAGCATCCACGCAATCACCTTGCAGAGCAATGCGAATTTCAAAATCCCTAAGCCTCCACTGGCTTCTAATTGTCCATACCACACTTTCACACTCTCGAAAGATTGAAATGTGGCCAAAAACCCGAGCATGCGTTCCGACGCGTGCGTCATTTTTTCTGGTAAAGTCGATCCCGGCGCCATATACAGGTTTAACGCGTACGCGACGAGGAGGTAGCGGAAGACGAGTTTCGGAATTTGCATTTTCCTCCTCTCTTGGCGGTTGGTTCCTCTAGTAATATGTATATCAATGAGAGAGTCACCTTCCCTAGTTTTTCGATGATGAGGAAGAAAACGTTGGCGTCGATCAGATGGTATCTTCTTCGTATCGCTCTGTCTCTTTTTCTGTCTCTGTCGATCAAGAAGCGTGTCGTCAAAAAGCGACTCTTGCAAAGTGCGGATTTTCCTTTACTCATACTACAGGGTAAAAAATTCCTTTTGAAAGAAAAATAAAAGAGGAAAGAAAAGTGGAGAGTGTGAGCAACATAAAAATGCCCCTTTGGGGGTCTAACCTTTCAAATCAGGTCGTCGCGAAATATCCACCGTCGATGCGCTTGGTGCGCTGGATAAACGCGATGGCGCGATCGGCAGCCATTCGGTCGATGAGTCGAGGCGAATTTTTGGACGCAGCGCCGTACAAGGCCTCGTTCAACATCGGAAGCGCAGCTGAAGCGGTCATCGCGTCTTCCTCCTCTTCTTCGTTCGGAACGCGTCGCTCTCGCGCTCGGCGAATACTATCGTCTCTCGTCGTAAATGGTGTTACTTCCGGCCCAAATGTATCTTCCGAACACTCTTTAAACGTCGTCACTCTGCACCCGTCTTCCTTCACATACCCCGGCGTCGCTTCCACTGCTCTTTTCCTGGGAATACCATAAGCGACCACCGTCAACATCGTCCCATACCTCCTCCCTTCCGAATCCTTCCTCTCTTTACTCTTATCAGTTATATCATACCCTTCCCCGAAGGCCGCCACCCTTACGCTTTCACTGGTCTCTTTTGCATACAAATCAATCTTCACGCAATCCGGTGTCACTCCTAAATACCTCGGTTCGTTACAAAGCGCTTCGCACAAGGCAGTTTCCGTCACCGCGAATATATGGTACACGTTTCCATCGTTCAAATCGTTCGTGCACAATAAACACGGGTTCATGTTTGGTCTTTTCTCATTGTTATCAGATATATGTTCTCGGCACCCGGTTGGTTTCACGTCGAAGTACATCTTCACGCCGACGACCAAAGCGTGGCCGACGAAAATCGCATCGATGCCGCCAAAGTCGAGATTTTTGCGCAGTTGGAAACCGTTTTGCAACGTGCCGGAAACCGCGAAGAGTCTTCTTTTTATTCTATTTCGAGGACGTTGAACGAGGAAAAGTAAAGAGTGGGCACACGCGACGACCGCGTGGGCGAAGAGGAAGAGGTGTTTACTTCGGGAAGGCATCGCAAAGATACGTGTTGTATGTGGAGGAGGGAACAGTTAGAAAAAAATATATTAAAACGTCGAATCGAGAGGTCATATCCCCTGGGTCCCAAAGTCTGGCATATATACATACACTTTTTACCATTTGATCAAGGAAGGCTCCATTTCGTCCGGAGCTAAGTAACCCATCAAGTTGATGTAGGTTCCGGTGATGTTTGCCAAACCGGCTTCAGGTAAATCGTCTCTCATCTCGATGCTCGCTGGTAAACCCGGGCCGCCAATGGCAACTGGAACCGGGGCCAACGTGTGAGAAGTCAACGGCAGAGGATTACCATCGCTATCCTTCAAGCACTCCTTCTTTTTGCTTCTTTGTACCATGTCGTCGGCGTTGCCGTGGTCAGCAGTGACCAAAAATACACCTCCCAATTCATCCACCAAATCCAACAATTCTTTCAAGCAGGCATCGCACTCTTCGCAGGCAGAGATTGTAGCGGCGAGGTCGCCCGTGTGTCCAACCATGTCTGGATTCGCATAATTCACCCGAACTACGTCGTACCTACCAGATAACATGGCTTCTTTCCCAGCGGCTGTAATTTCTCTCGCTTTCATCAACGGCTTTTCGTTGAATTGGCAATTATCCGAAGGAATTTGGACAAACGTTTCCAACGCTTCGTCAAAATATCCGGATCGATTTCCATTCCAAAAGAAGGTAACGTGCCCAAATTTTTGCGTTTCCGAGCACGCGAAAGTTCGCAAACCATTTTGGGCAAAATATTCACCAGACGTTCTCTCAATTAAAGGCGGTGGGACGAGATAGTTCGTTGGCAAGTGCAAATCGCCGTCATATTGCATCATGCCGGCATATAACATCTTTGGGAAACGTTTTCTATTGAATGAATCAAAGTTTTCGTACTCCAACGCTTTTGAAATCTCAACGACGCGATCAGCGCGAAAGTTGCAGCACACGACAGCATCCCCGTCTTGTACGGCACCAACTGGAGCACCGGCTTCGTCGACGATGACGAAAGCAGGGATATATTGATCGGAAACATCATCTGTTTTCAACGTTTTCAAAGCCATCGTAGCATCAGTAAACTTATGTTCAGCTTCGCCCAAAATGTGCGCATTGTACCCTCTTTCAACCATCCCCCAATCAGCTTCGTATCGATCCATAGTCACGCTCATTCTACCCCCTCCAGAAGCAACTTTTGCATCGCATCCTCCTTCTGTGAAGTCGTCTAAATCCTTTTGTAAAGTCGCGAGATACTCGTGGCATGTTCCGTCTGGGACGTCTCGACCATCCGTGAGAATGTGCAAGCGCATGCGTTTGCACCCATCTTTCACGGCTCCTTTCATGACGCCTAAGAGTTGGTCGTAACGGGAGTGCACGCCGCCGTTTGACAACAACGCAATCAAGTGCAACGTGTTGGACGCAAACGCCGGTTTAATGTAGTTCCACCCGGCGTCGGTAAACATGGTACCTTTTTCGAGAGAGATGTCTACTAAAGAAGCCCCTTGCGCGATAATTTTACCGGCACCTAGTGCGTTGTGACCGACTTCTGAGTTTCCCATGTCAGCATCCGTGGGCAATCCGACGGCTTTCCCGTGCGCTCGCACGGAGCGATAGTATTTTGATCCTCGATCGCGTAATTTATCCATCGTCGGCGTGTTCGCCACCTGACAGGCGTTATACTCGTCTTTGACATCGTTCTCGCCCCATCCGTCGAGAATACAGACTAAAACGGGTTTTTTCTTTGGAATCACCGGATGCGATTGTAACTCCATCTTTGACGTGTCTTTCTTCTTTACTTGTTGACTGCGTACTATGTGTGTTGTAATGTGTGTAATGTGTTGCTATGTGTGTTGTAAACGCGCGGGTAATTTATCTTTGTGGGTTCTCCAAAGATAGGAACTTTTTTGACGGCAGACATTTGGCTGTGCCCTAAAATTGAGTTTTTAAGTGCGAGTAAGTTTATGGAAGAAGGACGAAGGCGCGCCCACAAAAGGAAAAAAAGAGGAGATGGACCAACTTTGCTACTACAAACTACTGCAACTACTTCTACTTACAACAACTAATACCAGCTAACCGTCCACTCGTCCATGCCCAAAGAAAATTAAACCCGCCAATTCTTCCGAAGATATCGCATATTTCTCCACACACGTAAATATTCTTCATCTCTTTCAGTTCCATGGTTTTGGTATTGATGCCTTCGAGTGCTATACCGCCACCAGTCACCTCGGCTTTTTTGTAGCCTTGGTGACCAGTCGCTTTGATTTCATAATTCGAAAGAATGTCAATCAAATGCACCCTTTTCTTCTTCGGTAAGTTTGACACGTTCGTGTTCAAATCTATATCTGCTTCTTTCAAAAGCGCTTCGCACAAACGCGTTGGTAAGAGCGGCTTCAAGCGTCTGACGACCAAGTCAGAACCGCTCTTGCCCGGACTTAAAACTTTGTTCCAATCGCACGACGGATTCCAGTTCACGACCAGTTTACTACTACGACTACTATCACTATTACTATTACCGTCACCATCTGCGATACTTTTAACCACATTGTGGCTTAAATCTAAAATCGACGGACCAGAATATCCTTTGTGCGTAAACAGGAAACCCATCCTCGGCGCTTGCTTCGCTTTCTTCTTTTCAACATTTTTTATCTTTACTTGACAATCGAGCGACACGCCCGGAAGATATTCGCCGCCTGGATGCTCACCAACCAAAGGCACTAGCGCCGGATACGGTTGGTTCACCCCAACTTTCAAATCTCTCTTGGCGATGACGTATCCCGTTCCGTCTGTCCCCACCGCTGGAAAGGAGGAGCCACCCATCGATAACACCAAAACGTCTGCTTCGATATCTTTTCCGTCCTCGGTATTCACGACCCACGTATCATTCGCTTCATTTTTCGTAATTCTCTTCACGTTTGTTTCGTACTGAAACACAACGCCCTCTCGCTTGCACGCCTCAACGAGTTTATCTCTCACTTCTCTCGAAGAGTTGGAAAGAGGAAAATATTTGTTCGTCGTGTGTTCGATGCCAAGTTCGAGTCGCACATCGTCTTGAAGCCAACCCAAACAATTTGGAACCGTCCAACTTTGTAAAATAGCTTTGGCTAAGCGAGGATTAGAGTCCGTGACGTAATCACTTATGCTCGCTTCCACTGGTAACACGTTACACCGCGCTCCTCCGGACATTAAAATTTTCTTCCCACTCTCTTTCGTTTTTTCGTATACGGTGACTTTTGTGTTAACAAAATTCTTTTTTGACTTTTGAGTGACGGCGGCGAAATATGCCGCCGTCAACCCAGCTGCGCCAGAGCCGAGCACTGCAACTTCTTTCATTTCTGTTGAAGGATGTAATGATGATGATGATGATGCCGACGATACTATTATTCTGCTATGTCGCCCCCGTTTAGCAGGAGGAGGAGCCATTATTGTTTGAGGACGAAGAAGACGACAGTTATATTTATAAAGCGACGACGCTGGTGTCGCTAATGACGACGACGACCCACATCCGCCGATCTGTCGATGCATCTTCGCGCAATAGTAATATTGAAAGTGAACTCCTCCGTGCAATGTGTTGGTCACAAGTCTCGTTGCGGCGGCGGACATTCGTTTTTTTTATGCGGTACGTAAAAGAACTGTGACAAAACACGAAACGCTCACAGACAGAGAGAGAGAGAGAGAAAGAGGGACAAATGACAAAAGAAAAAAAGGAAAAAAAAGAGCGAGTGAGCCAAATGCCAAAAGACGGAGCGCTCCCTCTCTCTTCAATTTGAGGAATTTAGAGGACAAAAAGAAAAAAGAAAGATGGATTATTTTTATCTGAACCACCCTAGACGATCGATATCGTCATACCTTTGGTCGCGTTCGAAAGCGTCGGTTAAGAAGAAGGTATTCGTCCGTTCATTCGTTCGATCGATCGATCGATCGATTACAGCACAGAGTTCTTTACGAGCATTTCAAACACTTCTTATAAGAAAAAATATCGTCGTTCCGTGACCTTTTGATCGCCCTTTTTCTTGGAAGTTTCACCCACAAAGGGAATAAATCTCATCACATATACAACAGAACGATGAGTAGTAATAGTAACAACGATAATATGAAGACCGCCATGACCATTATTGGCGTTTCTGGTTCTTTGTATGTCGCCGTAAAATTATCCTGGTTCCGTAAGAACCCGTTCCACGTCTTCTCCGGCAAAACTGGCGCCATGTCCAAGAGTTTAGTCGATGCTGGGATTCAGTCCTACAACGCCTTCTTCGAACAAGAAGATGGGAAAGGCGTTGGGTCGAAAATCTTGTCCACTCCAGACTTTGTGAACAAGTTTTACTCCTTGATCACGGACTTTTACGAGTACGGGTGGGGTGAATCGTTCCACTTTGCGGCGAGAGAGAAAGGAGAGTCTTTTGAAAAGTCCATTATTCGCCAAGAACTTGCCATCGCGGAGAATATCGGCTTGAAACCAGGGATGAATGTGTTGGACCTCGGGTGTGGCGTTGGTGGCCCAATGAGAAATATCGTCAAAGGAACCGGTGGTAAAGTTACTGGTATTACGATTAATGAATACCAAGTTGGCAGATGTGAAACATTGAACAAGGCGGCAAAGTTAGAACATTTGACGGAGATTATCCAAGGTAACTTTATGGATTTGACGAAAGTTTTCAAGGACAGAAAGTTTGACGGTGCGTACGCGATTGAGGCGGCGTGCCACGCGAGTAACACACAAGCGTTGTACGAGCAAGTCTTTGCCGTCTTGAAGCCAGGCGCTTCCTTTGCTTCATACGAATGGTTGCGAACAGATAAATACGACCCTTCAAACAAAACTCATGTAGACATTGTCGACGGTATTGCGGAAGGTAACGCTCTTCCAGAGGTCCGCACGATAGAAGATTGCATTCAAGCCGCGAAAGGTGCTGGTTTTGAAGTCACTTTGACTTTTGATCGCGCGACGACGGGTGGTATTCCGTGGCAACAAGCCATGAAATCTGCTCGTAGAGCTGCTTATTTGACGCACCTATTGACTGGTTTATTAGAGTTTGTTGGGTTCGCGCCGAAGGGTACGCAGGCTGTTCATACCATGTTGCTTAAAGCAGCGGTGAACCTCGAGAAATCTGGCGACTTGGGTATCTTCTCTCCGATGTATTTGATCGTCATGAAGAAACCGCTTTCAGCATGAAAAGAAAAAGATCATTCACAAGCGAAGTTTCTTAATATATATATGGACGCTTTATAGGAAACTATATGTAATTATATAATAGTTATATGAGTAATTGATATGTGTATTGCGATGAATTTTCATCATCATAACTTACGTATAGATAGGTGTGCGATTATTGTCTGTGTTGTAGAACATTTTCATTACATATAAATTTACGGTTTACCACTACTGACCTTGACCATGGAGGCACGCACTAACTTTTCACCCACTAAATAACCCTTTCTGAACTCTTCCATGATATGGTCTTCCGCTACATCCTCCGATTCTTCTCTCATGATAGCCTCATGCATGTTCGGGTCGAACGGTTCGCCTTCACCAGGAACCACTTTCAATCCCTCGGCTTCTAACGTTTCAAGCAATTGCTTGTGAAGCAGATGATATCCTTTGATTATTTTTTCTTCTCCTTCGTTTTCTCCCTTGACGTTTTTCGCCGTCAAGTCAAAGTTATCCAACACTGGCAACATAGCTTCGATCATCTTCGATTTCACCGCCGGCGCCAAGTCTGCTTTTTCCTTTGCCGTTCTCTTTTGGAAGTTTTGGAAGTCCGCCACAGATCGCACATATTGATCTTGAATAGCCGCCTTTTGGTCTTGTTCGCCTTGAACTTGCGCTTCCATATCTTTCACGGACTTTTCCAAAGCCATGACTTCCGTTTGGAACTTGGCCAGCATGTCCACGTCGTTATCAGAATTTTCCATCAACTCTGCGAAATAAGAGGTAAACTGGGACTCCTTCAACGAGGACGATTCGTCCGCTCCTTCTGAATCCTCTTCTCCTTCTACTACTTCTGTATCAGACATGCTATCGTTTTCGTCTTCATCTTCAACTTCAATGGCATCAGACGCGCTGTTGTCATCGTCTTCATCTTCCACTTCGATAGCTTTGGATACGATGGAGTCTCTCGCGAAGCTTCTTTTATTAATAAGAAAAGTCGTCGTCGTCGTCTTCGATTGGTTTCGATTTTTGTGTCTTTGGTAAAAACTGCTGCTAAACGTAGTGAAAGAGTTTCTTTGACTTGAGGCGGACGCGCGAACGGACAAGGAAGAAGTGTTCGCGGTTCGTCTTCTCGTCGTGGTCGGTTGCGAGATTCGGATGGAGTGCGCGTGCGTGGTGAACGACATATCTATTGAATCCTTTCTCCAAAGGAAAAGAAGAATTTTTGAGGTTTTTTTGGCTGCGGTGGCGAAGACAACTTTATCTTTTTTTCTCTTCTGCGGCTCTCTCTTTTTGTCTTTCCGGCCTCTCAAATGTCAAATGAACACGAACCAAAAAAAACTCCTCCTCCTCCTCGCCTCTCTCTCTCTCTCTCTTTTTTCTCTCTTTCTCTTTTTCCTTTACTCACTTACGCACACACACACACACAATAAAGCATTAAAGCGTTAGCGTTGTATTAAAACACGATATAACATAACGTAATATGCTCAGTCGGGAGGAAAACTACGCTCTTCTCCTCTCCACGCTTGCTGGGTTGAGCACCTCGGTGGGAGGGATTTTAGCCGTGTGGAAACGACCAGATGCGAAACTTTTAGCGTTTTTGTTAGGCACGGCTATTGGAGTTATGTCCACGTTATCCTTCGTGGAGTTATACGTGAAAAACATTCTAGAGAATGGGTTTTGGGGAGTCACTTTGTCCACCATGGCAGGAGCGGTTTTATACGCCGTCGTGGAGCCGTTGTTACCTCACGTCGATTTGTTCGAAAAAGACGGCCCCGGTGGAACCAAACAGAAACAAAATGGAGGAGAACCAAAAACATCCTCTTCCACTTCAATCGGAGGCGGAGGAAAAGTAAAGAGCAGCGAATTGAATATGTCCTCGTCGTTATCGAAATCATTATCCTCCTCTTCCGCTATGAACGAACGCGTAATGCCAGGCGAAACTGAAGCCTCGCGTGGTCGTTTGATGCGCTTGGGTATTTTGATGGCGGTCGCTATGACTTTGCACAACATTCCGGAAGGTTTTGCCGTGGCATTTTCATCCTTTACTGAAATTGGTCCGATTATGGCCATCGCTATTGGTTTACACAACGTGCCAGAGGGTATTATTGTCGCCGCACCGGTGTATGCGGCGACTGGATCGAGGGGGAAAGCTTTAGCATTAGCGACGGCTTCGGGATTGAGCGAACCACTTGGTGCATTGTTTGCTTTATTTTTTATTCAACCGTACTTGACGCCTTTGCGGTTGCAATACATGTTAGCTGCAACAGGTGGAGTTATGTCAGCCGTATGTTTCATTGAGCTTTGGCCGGAAGGAAAGAAATGTAAAAACGATTTGAGTTTAGCCAAAGGAATCTCACTCGGAAGCGCCCTTATGCTTGGCACATTATACGTCGGCGTTTAAAAAAGAGACATTTATACTCATTTTCATATATTATGATTATTATGTGTGTGTGTTTTAGTGGTCATAGAGGTATTGCTTTTATACATTGTTGTTGTTGTTATTGTAGTTACCTTAGTTGTTTAATATAGTTGTAATTTTGAGAAGCGAAACGTCAACGCTATTTAGAGATTCACTCTCTCTCTCTCTCTTGTCCAATCGGTCGTCAGAAAATAAACGCGCGTACACAAACCCGAAGAAGGAAAAGAGAAAGCGACTAGAAGAAGAGAAGAGGTAGTAAATGTCTATGACGACGACCCAGAACGACGAAAAGAAGAAGGAAAAAGACGAACTGGACGAACTCGTCGAGTTTTTGTCCGACAAGCGCTCGGACGTTCGGAAAGAAGCCGCCACCATCGTTGCCGGCTTAACCGGCACGGACGATGGCTTGCAAACCTTGACGGATAAAAAAGAAACTTTAATATCTCCTTTGCTCCATTTGTTGGGGAAAGATCCGCCGGAATCAACACCAGCCGCTCAGGCTCTGATCAACTTGACGGGACACTCCTTAGAAGTCGCCTCTGTGGCAGTGAACAAAGGCGCCGTGGAGAGATGCATAGATTTTATTAAAGACAGCGAATGCGCACCGGTGGATTTATTACTCTCGCTCTTAGCCAACATTACGAAAGCAGAAGGCGGTGTGCACGTTCTTTCTCAAGAAGGCAAACCATTGGAAGGGTTTTACATTCAAAGACTCGTGCAGTTATTAGTCGGCGGAAAGCCTCCAGAGACGTATGATCAAGCTGCAAGTGTTTTATGCAACGTCTCCAGACATCCCATAGGGAGGAAAGTGATTCTCGATCTAAACGGGTCAATCATTAATCTCGTAACCCCAATGTTAGTATCCACGTGCGATATTAGAAGGGAACGTATCGCAGCAACCGTCCAAAACTTATGTTGCGACTCGGAATCTAGAAAAAAACTCTTAGCATTGGACTCAGAGGAAACGCCTATTGTCAAAGCACTCCTTCGGCCAATAAGTGGCGCCAAAGTGAATAAAGAACTTTCCGATAACGTTAGACGTGGATGTGCGGGTGCAATTCTACTATTAGCTAAAGAAGAGGAAGGAAGAGAGATTTTAAAGAAGCTCGACGCTCCGTTTTTGTTGAAGCAAGGTTATGAACTTGAAGAAGAAGCGGACGTTTGCGATGCATTGGAACAAACTGGGGACTTATTTTTAAAACATGGGATGGTCCCAGACGATATGGTTCCAAAAGACGTGCCCGCTGAGGTCATTCCAGAAGGAAAAGAGGGAGAAGAAGAAGAGTTGCCGCCGCTCGTCATGGGTTTGAAAAATTCAAGTTTGAATCAAGTCGATTAAGTAAAATTTGTCTAATACTTTGCTGCCTATTGTTATTGTACCACGGTACCACTACGTACCACAAAAATTTCTATACTGCTGCTATTAGCATCTGCTGTTATTTTAATCATACATGCACTTCTTTCTAAACGATCAACATTTTCAACAAACGATGGGAAGAAATATCGAAATTTCTCTTTTGTTTGCCGCTGCGACTCTCCCATCAGATAGACATGTCAAAGTGGTCGAATCGAACCCAATGTTCCCCGAACATACTTTACTCTTATTATCGATGTCGTAAATAGTTAATGCAGACGTTCCTTCACCCGCAGTAACAATTGCTTTCCCGTTGAAAGTAAAAGCTGGGCAGTATAACATCTTATGTTTTGAAACTTGCGGGTGCTTGTGGGTGTTGAATTGGTGGAGCTTTCCTCCATTAAGAGGCATCCATCGAACGTCCCATAAATTGATTGAATCGTCAAAAGCTGACGTAATTATTTGGTTTGTATCACCTTCAACGTTCCATTCGACGAAATTTACCGCGCACCCGCCGTGTGCATTCTCGATGTGGTGTACTGGTTTCTCTTTTGAATCTCGGGTATCCCAAATGGCGATGATACCATCGTTCCCACACGTGGCAAACACGTCCTCACTCTTAGCTTTCACGCATTTCACCACGCCCGAATGGAATTTATCAAATCTTCTCAAAACTTTGAGTTGACCATCTTCGGTTATCCTCGAAGAGCATATGCTTCTATCTTTTGAAGCTGTAAAAATCGAGTTTTCGTTGAAGACATTCAACGAAAATACCCCAGCATCGTGCATGTCCGCGTTTCTGGTCTGTAAACACGGAGTTTGCTTTAAGGCTTCAACGGATGCGACATTCCACAAAGCTACTGTACCGTCCATGCCACCAGCGGTAGCGAGCACATTGTTATTGTTGTTTACGAACTGGGCATTTGCACACCACCCTTGATGGGCCTTGTACGAAAGGAGTAAGTCAGAAGCCGATGAGAAGATTGAAACAATCCCACCATCTCCAGCTGCGGCAATCAGACCGAATTTTCTATCCTCATCGATGGAGTAGTACCCTTTTTTAATGGATTGGTCGACGAGTTTCTTTTCATTGGCTTCTTTATATCCTCTCAGGAACACTGAAGAAGAAAGAGGAGGAAGGAGAGAAGGAGCCTGTTGTTGTTGTTGTTGTTGTTGTTGTTCGCAATAATACCAAACGGCGGACGTTTCAAAAACTTCCTCTTCTTCTTCTTCTTCTTCTTCTTTTTGTATCTTTGCTAGTAATTTGTTTTGCTCTCGGTCTACCCCTTCGTTTCCGTTCTGTTTCGTTGTTCTTCTCATTGAACGTCGTAGTATTTTCGTCGAGGTGGTACGAAAATCTCTCCTCTTTCTACTCGATGGTCTCTTCTTCTTATTATTCATGCCATTAATGGCACTTCCTAAAACATCAATACCCATGTTTTGCATAATCTGCTGGTTTCTTTGTATTCGGTTTAGTCTCTCCAGTTCATACTCGCTCATACCAGCAAATTCCTCAACTTCTTTGTGAAAACCACTTCCATTTTTAAAATTTTCCGTTTCATTTGCAATTTCGGGAACCAACACGGCACTATCGTTCGCGATCATCAACCACACCGCAACCTTTATGAGACACTTTGACGCGTTTTGAATACCGAAACAACCCGAAATCGAGGTGTCCTGTGCTCTCTCTAGTACGGTTGCTTGTCTGGAAAAATGAAGAATTTGGTTGGAAGAAATTTTCCCTTCGATTTAATCAATTATATTAAAAACTGAGAACAAAACAAAACAGAAGAAGATTCCCATTCCTATTTAATATGTCCCAAATTGTCACAGAATTTTGGTAACAATTACATACATATTGTTTATTTAAATTGATTTTTTTGATAAAAATAAAACAAAAACTATTCATTTTTTATTTCGGGATAATCTAAACAAATGATTGAATCATTTACCCGTACAAAAACAAAAGTTTGCCGTATTAAATAAGTTAGAATTGT